>Ga0302320_10012955_pt1 | contig 17460 bp, 14 predicted proteins | sample Bog_T0_3_FD_202130 | JGI IMG/M metagenome (GOLD analysis project Ga0302320, IMG submission 202130) | Peat permafrost microbial communities from Stordalen Mire near Abisko, Sweden - Bog_T0_3 | ecosystem: Environmental > Terrestrial > Soil > Wetlands > Peat | place: Sweden: Abisko, Stordalen Mire...
CCATCCAAAATCAGGACCATCGGTTGACTCCCCTATCCAGGAATTTCCATGGTGCCTGTTTTATGGATCCATGGGAATGCCGGGTATTTCCCCTTGTTTCCCTGGTCAAATAGCGATAATCTTCTCTGTTGAATTCGACCTGGGTTTTGCCGGGTTCCGGGGCAACCGAAAGCCTGCGAGCTGATGCACTCCGAACCCCAGTCGACCGTGTCGGGTGGGTTTGACCCCGCCTTCAATACCTTTTTTTCAAGGCCCGTCAATGGATCTTCAAAAGCTCAAAGCCCCCGTGGATCGGCAGCTCGCGCTGCTGGGCTTCGAACTGGTCTGCCTGGAATCCGCCAAGGAGGGCCGGGATTCGATCCTGCGCCTCTACATCGACCATCTGGACCGGGGCCCCGGAGGGGACCGGCCCATCACCCTGGACGACTGCGTGGCCGCCAATGACGGCCTCGTCGCTTGGTTGGACGTCGAGTTTCCCTCCCTGAGGGAAGAGCTGTCCCTGGAAGTCTCCAGCCCGGGACTGGAACGCCCCTTGACCAAGGCGGCCCACTACCAGCGTTTCCAGGGCAGCCTCTGCCGCATCCAGACCGCGGCCCCGCTCAACGGCCAGAAACGATTCAAAGGCTGGATCGGAACTTCCACCGAGGAAGCCGTCACCTTGGAAGAGGACGGCCTGCTCAAGACCATCCCGCTCGAGGCCATCCAGAAGGCCCGCCTGGCCCCCTTCGATGAAGCGAAGACCCCCCCACCCCGGCTAGTCGCCAAGAAGGCGGCGCCGGATCAACCCGACCCCGCCGACGTAGAGAAAAGCGCCGGCAAGGAGACACCATGGCACTCGTAGCGACCAGTTTTTTCGACAGCGTCAAGATGATCGCGGTGGAAAAGGGCATCCCTGAAGAGGATGTCTTCAAGGCAGTGGAAGAGTCCCTGGTGAAGGCCGCAGAGAAGTACTTCCAGGGTTTCGACTTCTACGGCAACTTCCAGGCCCAGATGGAGCGGGACACCGGCGAGTTCCACGTCTACGCCCTCAAGCAGGTGGTGCCCATCGTCGAAGAGGAGGATCTGGAGATCAGCCTCGAGGAGGCCCAGGCCCTGAATCCCGACGCCGCCGAGGGCGACACCCTCTGGTTGCCCCAGGACACCTCCCAGCTGGGCCGGATCGCGGCCCAGGCCGCCAAGCAGGTGCTGGTCCAGAAGGTCCGCGAAGCCGAGCGGGACCGGATCTTCACCGATTTCGCCGACCGCATCGGCGAGGTGGTGGTGGGCGAAGTCAAGCGCTTCGAGAAGAGCGCCATCATCCTCGAGATCGACCGGGTCGAGGCCATGCTCAAGCGCAGCGAGGCGCTCCGCGGCGACCGGTTCGACAAGGGCCAGCGGATCAAGGTGGTCATCTCCGCGGTGGACAAGTCCGCCAAGGATCCCCAGGTCCAGGTGAGCCGCACCGATCCCCGGCTGCTCATCAAGCTGTTCGACCAGGAAGTCCCCGAAATCCATGACGGCACCGTGGTCATCCGCAGCTGTGTACGGGAAGCGGGCGACCGGGCCAAGGTGGCGGTCCACTCCCTGGATCCCGATGTGGATCCGGTGGGCGCCTGCGTGGGTCTCAAGGGCAGCCGGGTCCAGGCCATCATCCGCGAACTCAAGAACGAGAAGATCGACATCGTCCGCTACGACGAAGACAGCTCCCGCTTCATCGCCAACGCCCTGAACCCAGCCAAGGCCCTCCGGGTCACCGTCACCGACCTGGAGCACCGCCGGGTGGAAGTGGTGGTGGATGATGAACAGCTCAGTATCGCCATTGGCAAGCGCGGCCAGAACGTTCGCCTGGCCGCCAAACTCACCGGCTGGAACATCGACGTTCGCAGCGAAGCCGAGAAGCGGCGGGAGACCGAAGCCGCCATGGTCCAGGCCCTGCCCGAGATGGCCGCCGCCCCTCTGGAAGCCGCGCCCCTGCTGTCTCAGCTTCCCGAAGAGCTGGGCGAAATCGAGGGCTTGGACGAGACCATCGTCAAAAACCTCGCCACGGCGGGCTATCTCGATGCAAAATCCTTGTACACTGTAACGGTTGAGCAATTGCTCACGGTTGACGGAATGGATCAGGATCTTGCTTTCCGCCTTATAGACGCCGTGCACGCCCGGTTCGGAGAATAGGTCCAGATTTCCACCGCCACCGTTTTTAGCCCCCATCAAGAGATCGAGGTACGCCCCTTCATGTTGCGCATCAACCAGTTAGCCAAAGAGCTTGGCGTGAGCAATCACGATGTGCTCGACGCCCTCGAAAAGCACCTGGGCGTCCAGGGCAAGAGCCATAGCTCCAATCTCAGCGACGATCAGGTCAATACCGTTCGTCGCGCCATTGAAACCAAGCCCAAGGTCGAGGAGGCCCCCGTCGCCGCCGCACAATCTCCCGCCGCTGCCGCCACCGCTGCGCCCAAGGCGGCTCCTCCGACCGTCCGTATCGTGAAACCCGTGCTCGCCCCGCTCCCGCCGCCCCCTGCCGCCCCGCCAGCGGTTCTGATCAAGAAACCCGAAGCCCCGGCGGCGGTTTCAACACCCGTTGAAGCGGGATCTGCCCCAGCTTCGACCCAGTCGAGCGAGGCGCCAGACATGGAGCAATCTTCACCCTCGGGCGAGGCCGCCACGGCCCAGCTCGGACGTCCCACCGAAGGGTTCTCCCGGCTGCGCATCTCCCAGGCGCCGGCCCCTTCCACCAAGCCCCAGGAACCGGCCCGCTACATCACGCTGCCCCAGCAGTCGGCTCCCAAGAGTCGGCCTGAAGCGGGCGCGCGGCCGGTCATCCAACGGCCAGGCCAGCAGTCCCAGGTCCAGCGTTCAGGCCTGCCCCAGCCGGAGAAGACCCTGCTGCCCATGGCCGCCAACACCGGCAAGGGCGCGGTCAAGCATGATCCCAGCCCGGTCCAGCCCACTCGCCGTCCCTTCATTCCCCCCTCCATCACCGAACTGAGGTCGGACTCGGGGTTCACCCGGATCAAGATGTCGGATACCCCCGCTCCGGCGCCCCGGACCAGCGAGCCCGCCCGCTACATCCAGCTGCCCCAGGCCCGCCCGCCCGTTTCCCGTCCCAGCGGCCCCGGCGGCCGTCCCGGCGGTCCCAGCCGTCCCGGCGGACCCGGCAGCGGCCCCAGCCGCCCCGGCGGTCCTGGCAGCGGCCCCAGCCGTCCCGGCGGACCTGGCGTCCGCCCCAGCGGCCCCGGCGCGCGCCCCAGCGGCCCTGGCGGCCCCAATCGCGGGCGCGGACCGTCCCTGCCCACCAACACCGCTCCCGATCCCAACGCCCAGAAGGGCCCGGGACGTGGCGGCCACTTCACCGGCAAGAAGAAGGACGACAAGCGCTCCCGCGCCGAGCGGCTGGCCGAGGAACTGGAACTCAAGCTTCGGCAGCCCCGCAGCCGGGCCCAGCAGATCGCCACCGAATACATCAACGACGAGATCGGCATCGTGATGCTCTCTGAGGGCGTTTCGGTCAAGGAACTGGCCGAGAAGTGCAACCGCCCCGCCAAAGACGTGGTCGCCAAGCTGCTGCACCGGGGCGTGTTCGCCACGATCAACCAGCCCCTGGACACGGAACTGGCCAAGGAGATCGCCCGGGAGTTCGGGTACCTGGCCGACATCGTGACCTTTGAAGAGGATGTCCAGCTCAGCGCCGAGGAGGCCAGCGAGGTCGTCGGCGAGAAGCTCTGGCGTCCGCCGGTGGTCACCATCATGGGCCACGTGGATCACGGCAAGACTTCCCTGCTGGACGCCATCCGCACCAGCAAGGTGGCCGCGGGCGAAGCCGGCGGCATCACCCAGGCCATCGGCGCCTATCATGTCGACGTCAAGAGCGGCGACGGTCCCGAGCGCCAGATCGTCTTCATCGATACCCCGGGCCACGAAGCCTTCACCAAGATGCGGGCCCGAGGCGCCAAGGTGACCGACATCGTCATCCTGGTGGTGGCCGCCGACGACGGCGTCATGCCCCAGACCATCGAGGCCATCAACCACACCAAGGCCGCCGATGTGCCGATGATCGTGGCGATCAACAAGATCGACAAGCCCGGCGCCAATGCCGACAAGGTCGAACAGATGCTCCTGCAGTACGGCATCCAGACCGAGGCCTACGGCGGTGAAGTGCCCTGCGTGAGAGTGAGCGCCAAGACCAAGGAGGGCCTCGACGTCCTGCTGGAAACCGCGCTCCTGGTGGCCGATCTCAAGGATCTGAAGGCCGTCTACGATTGCCCCGCCGCCGGCAGCATCCTCGAGGCGCGGCTGGACCGCGGCCGGGGTCCCGTGGCCACGGTGCTGGTGCAGCAGGGAACCCTGCACGCCGGCGAGATCTTCGTCGCGGGCGCCACCATGGGCCGCGTGCGGGCCATGTTCAACGACCGGGGCGAGAAGATCAGCGAAGCTACCCCGTCCATGGCCGTCCAGATCCTCGGTTTCGAGGAAGTGGCGGTCTCCGGCGACAACCTGCAGGTGCTCGAGGACGAATCCAAGGCGCGGACCATCGTCGGTTTCCGCCAGGAGAAGGCCAAGGCCGCCGCCCAGACCAAGCAGCGGGTCACCCTGGAGAACCTGTTCTCGACCCTGAAGGAAGGCCAGATCAAGGAACTGCCGCTCATCATCAAGGGCGACACCGCGGGCTCCGTGGAGTCCCTGGTCGGCAGCCTGGAACGGCTCTCCACCGAGAAGGTGCGGGTGCGGATCATCCACTCCGCGGCCGGCACCGTCACCGAGAACGACGTCCTGTTGGCGGAGGCCTCCAAGGCCACCATCATCGCCTTCAGCACCAAGGCCGAGCGCAAGGCCGAGGATCTGGCCCAGGAAGAGGGCGTGGACATCCGCTTCCACGACATCATCTACAAGGTGACCGAGGAAATCGCGGCCGCCATGATGGGCCTCCTGGACGCCATCGAGAAGGAAACCGTCCAAGGCCAAGCCGAGGTCCGGCAGATCTTCAAGGTGAACAAGTCCGTCATCGCCGGGTCCTTCGTCACCGAAGGCAAGGTCCAGAAAGGCTACAAGGCCAGGGTCAAGCGCGGCATCGACGTGATCTGGGAAGGCGACATCAAGACCCTCAAGCGCTTCAAGGACGATGTCCATGAAGTGAAGAACGGCCTGGATTGCGGCATCGACCTGGAGGGCTTCACCGGCCTGCGGGAAGGCGATCTTCTTGAGTTTTACACCAGGGAAAAAGTTGCGGCTACGAGCCTGGGATGAAATTAATTAATACTAAGTAAGGTGGCCCGGCGTGAACCGCCGGGCCTTTTGCCGTATTCTCCTGGTAAGGTGCCTCGATGTCCATTTCCTCTGTCAGCTGCCATCGCCAGAAGGGGTTCACCCTTATTGAACTTCTCACCGTCATGACCATCCTGGCCATGCTGGCCACGGTCGGCATCGTCGGCTACCGCCGGCACACCAAGGCAGCCCGGGAGGCGGTGCTCAAGGAAGACCTGTTCCAGCTCAATCACTGCCTGGAGCAGTTCCAGGCCGACCAGGGCAAGTACCCCACTTCCATCAATGCGTTGTGGGAGCAGAAGTACATCCGGGAGGTTCCGGTGGATCCCATGACCCAATCCAAGGACACCTGGGCGACCGAATTCGAATCCCCGGATCCGGACAATCCCGACGCCGAAGTGGGCATCTTCCGCATCCGGAGCGGGTCCACGGACATCGGAGAGAACGGTGTCCCCTACAATGACTGGTGATAGGAAACCCATGAGCGCCAAAGCCCTCGCCCGCACCGATGCCGCCGCCGCCATCCTCCTGCTGATCTGGGCCGGCATGGTGCTCGGGTTCGCTTTCATGGTGGCCCCGCTCCTGTTCAGCATCCTGCCCAGCCGGGATCTCGCCGGGCTGGTCGCGGGCAGGGTCGTGGCCCGATTGGATCTTGCCGCCTGGGTCGTGTTCGGGGCGGCCATCGTGCTGGTCCAGGGCGCCCGGTGGATGATGGAGTTCCAGGAAGCCGAAGCCTTCGGCCCCCTGCGCCTCTGGGGCGCCGCCGCCCTGCTGGCGCTGTTGATGTGCTTCACCAGCGCCTTCATCGTCTCCCCCAGGCTGCACACCCTCCGGGACCGCATGGGCAGCGTGGAGGCGGTCGCCAAGGACCAGCCCGACCGGATCGCCTATGCCAAGGCCCACGGCATCTCGCGCCAGCTCATGGGCCTGCGCCTTCTGTTGGCCCTGGCCCTGGCTGCCTCGGTGGCGGCCCTGCCCCGGCCCAAGCCGGAATAAGACCCTGCTCGCATTCCTATAGTCGATGATGATACTAATGGGATCCACTCATGGACACGACTGGGGAATGACCGAATGGGGCACCTGGGATTGAAGGCGGAATTGCGCGACGGGAACACCATCCGGGCCTACCTGGACGAACTCGTGCTCCTGAAGAGCCCGGTTCAGCTCTGGGTCACCCAGGCGGACGCCCTTCCGTTCGAAACCACCATCGCCCAGATCGCCCGGGACACGTTCACCACCACCCAGACCCCGCCGCTGCCCATGGGCCAGCAGCTCGACCTCTCCTTCATGGTCGATTCCAGACGGTTCACCGCCTACACCCAGGTGGTCGCCACCGGCGTGTTCAGGATCCCCACAGCGGTGGCCATGGGTGAGCGCCGGGAGCGTTTCCGGGCGTCCTTCGGCCGCAACGAGGAGATCGGCGTGTTCGTCTGCGAGCAGGTCCAGGCCCCCTTCCTCCTGGGCCGGGTCCTGGCGGGGCGGCTGATGGACCTAAGCCTTTCGGGCCTACGCATGGCCCTGGAAGAGGTCAGTTCCCTGCAGGGCGGGCCGACCGGCCTGAAGCGGGGCGACAGCTTCGCCTCGGTCTGCATCACCGGGCTGCCCTATACCCCGACCATCCAGTGCGGGGGCCTGGTGGCCCACGTGGTGGCCGGGCCGGAAGGGTCGGCGGCCGGGATCATGCTCACCGGCCTGCTCGATTCGGATCAGAAGAACATCGAGCGGATCCTGGCCCGACGGTTCCCCACCACCTTTGGCCAGGCTTTCCCGAAAAAGCATCGCAAGACCGACATCGCCGATCAGCTGGGCGCTCCGGTGGCCACCAAGGCCCCGATCAAGGCCCCCGAGGTGGTGGCCGTCGCGCCCGCCGCCCTGGCCACCGTCCCGGGCCGGCCATCCCGGCCCGAACTGACCGCGGTCATGCGGATCCGCAAGGCGGTCCGGAAGATCCTGGTCATTTCCGCGGGCGGCAGCGACCGCAAGTCCCTGGCCCAGTCCATGCGCGATGATGATTTCAAGCAGGTGTTCCAGGCCGAATCGTACCTGGAGGCCCAGACCCTGGCCCGGTCCTCCCGGTTCGATATCGTTCTGCTGGACGTAAAGGTTGGCGGCCACTTCGGCCAGATGATCCTGGAAGCCCTGCGGCGGCACGACCTGCTGCTGGATACCCCGGTCATCCTGATCGCCGACCGGCGGGACGCCAGCGTCGATGCGGTGGCCGAGGCCATCGACGCCATCCACATCCACGAGAAGCGGGCCCCCTACGAAGACCTCCTCCCCGCCCTTTACAGCCTGCTCAATTCCTAGTTCGGCCCATTAGGGGCCCGGATTCCCCCTGGACGCCCGTGCAAGTCGCCAAACCGGCGCGCACACGCGCCTCCCGGCCGGAAAGCACAGCGGGGATTTGTGGGCCAGGTCCTCCATTTCACCAGGGTTACCAGCAGGTCCCTTTGGATCCTTTGCTGCTCGCTTGCTTGGTTTAGTGCCTCGGGTATGGATCCCACGGGGTCCAGGAACCTATTTGATAAATTTCTCATTTAACATGTGGGAGGCAATCCTGCCCCCCCCAGGATGGTGACACCTTGAAAATGAAATCTCGCTTTTCACTGGCAGCGCTGATGTTCCTGGCCGTGGGCGGAAGCGGCCCGTTGTCCGCCATGACCTGGGAAGAAGCGGTCGTGGCGTCCAAACGGTGGGTCGTGGCACCCTTCATCGCCCAGGCCGTCAGCCTCCCGGCCGAAGATCCGGAAACCATCCATCTGCTGGGCAGGAATTTCGGCCAAACCAGCGACATCGTGCAGGTGGCCTTCAACGAGGTTGCCGCGCAGTTCCAGTTGATCGACGGCAGCCACATCATCACCCGACGCCCTGTGGGCGTCGCGGGGGACAAGGTCCTGGTCACCGTGACCGTATCCGGGGAAGCCTCGGACCCGGAGGATGTGACCACGGTCTGGGCTGTGTCCAACCCGGTCGACTTGCTCCAGAAGCCCGGCGAAAACCTGTGGTGGTATGAATACCATAGCCCGGATCGTACCGCCAAGCTCGAGTGGGTTTTTTCCACCAATGCTTACAACCATTTGGTGGCGCGCACCCTGGACATCCCCCAAGCCGCGTACCAGCAAGCTTTGGCCGCCTTGCGGTAGGCCCCCTTCACCGGGTGACCCGGACCAGCTCCGGGATCGTTCGTTTCGGTCCCTTGGAATGGCGCCGACTCACCCTTGCGTTCCAGATCCCTCCGCGTACGCTCCGAGGATCTGGAACGCTGCCGTACGCGACTGGAGGGATCGACACGCTAATGGTGGGTCGGCGCCAATCCAAGAGACCGGAACGAACAATCCCTGAGCCACCGGGCAGGGCATGCTGCGGTGGGGCGAGATGTCCCAACTGCAGGCTGCCCACGCCGACCGGAACCCGGACCCAAACCGAGACGGAACCTCAGAGTTCCCAGGGTTCCGGGTCCCGGGGGAGGGGAGCGCCGGGAATGAGATCGAGCAGCCACTGCCGGATCGCATCCACCCCGTCGCGGCTCACGGCGCAGGTCTGGATCGCGTCCGGGTGCAGCCGCTTGAGGTCCAGGCGGCGGGGCCGGGTGACCCGGTCCACCTGGTTGAGCACCAGCAGACGGGAGTGCTCTCCGCAGCCGAGCTCCTTGAGGGTGGCACCCACAACCTTGAGGTGGTCCTCCAGGTCCGGGCTGCCGGCATCGGCCACCACGAGGAGCGCGTCGGCGGTGCGGACCTCGCCCAGGGTGGAGCGGAAGGCCGCCACCAGCTGGTGGGGAAGCTTGCGGATGAAACCGACCGTATCGGAGACCAGCGCATGGCGCGGCTCGCCGGTCTCGCCGTCGACCCCCAGCCAGGCTTTGCGGGTGGTGGTGTCCAGGGTGGCGAACAGCATGTCCCTCGGTTCCCCCTCCCCGGTGAGGGCCCGGAGCAGACTGGTCTTGCCGGCGTTGGTGTACCCGACCAGACAGACCCGGGGGATCCTGGGGGAACGGCCCTGGCGCTGGGTGTCACGGACCCTCTGCAGATGCTCCAGTTCCTTCTTGAGCTGGCTGATCCGGGTCCGGGTCATGCGCCGGTCCACTTCGATCTGGGTCTCACCGGCCCCGCCCCGAACGCCCACTCCGCCCACCTGCCGCTCCAGATGGGTCCAGGCGCCCTTCAGCCTTGGCAGCTCGTATTCGTAGCGCGCCAACTCCACCTGGGCCTTGGCTTCCCGGGTCTGGGCCCGCTGTTCGAAGATGGCCAGGATCAGGCCGGTGCGATCCAGGCAGTCCATGCCGGTGGCCTTTTCGATGTTCCGGATCTGGCTTCCGGACAGCTCGTTGTCGCAGATCAGCAGACGCGCCCCCTGGCGCCGGGACTCGTCGGCCACCAGTTCCAACTGGCCCTTGCCGTAGAACAGGCGCGCTTCGATCGTCGCCCGCTTGAGCCGCTGCCGGCCGATCGGTTCGAGCTCGCAGGCTCTGGCCAAGGCTTCCAGTTCCGCAAGATGCTCTTCGATCTCCGAATCTTGATCCTGGGGCCCCTGGTGGGCCAGTAGAAAGCATCGGGGGCGCAGTTCATCCATAGGGAAGGAGATTACCATCACCTGGGCGGCGTGAAATCCTGCTGGATCCATGGCCATAATCACCTAAGCTTGAAAGATCTACTGTTTTCGCGAGGAATCATGGCGCTTTTCGGGTTCGGGAAAGAAAAGAAGGATGGCCCAGGATCCGCGGATCAGGTCCTGGCCTATCTGGAAGATGCCCAACGCACCCGGGCCGCCTTCACCCTGGTGGGGCCCAGGAAGGTCGAGCTGGGCGGCACCATCCAGTCCATCGACGAAGCCGGGGGGCTCATCAGCTTCCAGGTTCCGCTGCAACTGGCCGCGGAAAAGGGCGCCCGGATCGATTTTCTCTTCATCCAGGAGGGCTTGCGCCTGGGCGGTTCCTCCCGCATCGTCGATCTGCGGTCGAACCTGGTGGTGGTGGAGCTGCCGGAAACCCTGGAAGTGAATGAGCGGCGAGCCAACCCCAGGGCCCGGCTCAATCCCAAGGAAAGCACCACCCTCACGGCGCTCACCGGGCTGTTCGAGGGGGTCGGCATCACCGGGGCGGTGGAGAACCTTTCCGAAAGGGGTGCCCGGATCCGGGTGGACAAGGCGCTCAACCTCAAGGGCGAAAAGCGGCTGCCCCTGGGCTCGGCCCTGGTCCCCGCGGGGCAGCCGTTCATGCTGATCAAGCTGAACAAGGCCCCCAAGTGCCCAGCGGTGATGGAATTGACCGGGCGTGCGGTATTCCTCGACGCTTCGGCGGGTGGCCTGGTCATCGGCCTGGCCTTCGATCCGCCCAAATCGGATATCAGCTCGGCCCTGCGCAGTCTGGTGGCTTCCCGAACCACGCCGGTGCCTTCGGTGCTTCCGCCCAAGGCCCGGCGCAAGCCGCCCGAAGCGACCCGCGACCCCCAACCGGCCCGGCCGGTGGCTCCGGAGGCCGCACCGGCTGCTGCCGCCCGCGCCGACGCCGTCAGCGCGGGGCCCGGCCCAAGGCCTGCAGAGCCCGCCGCCGTGGCCGCCATGGCCGCTGCGGCCCCCGTGGAGCCGTCGAAAGAGGTTCCGGCCCTGGTGCCCCCACCTCCCAAGAACGATGCCCTCACGCGCCTGAAGAAGCGTTCCCGGGCTGTGGTGGCGCTCGCCCCTTCCGCGGCGTACGCCGGTCTCCTCATGGACCACCTCCGGGAAGAGGGCTACGGACGACCGCTGGTCACCCATTCGGCCAAGGACCTGCTCGAGTACTTGCAACAGCCCAACCTCGGCGTGCTCCTGATCGACGGGGATTTCAGCTCACTGGAAGGGTTGCAGTTCGCCGCCAACCTCAAGACTTCCCAGCCGGCGCTCCCTCCCATCATCCTGGCGGTGGAGGAGGTTTCCACCGCCATCGTGCTGGCGGCCCGCCGGAACGGCATCAGCCAGGTCCTGGTGAAACCCTACGCCCTGGACGCCGCCTTCAGCGATCTGCTGAACCAGCAGATGGGGCTATAGCCCGGGCCAAGGATGGGGGTGCCGACATGGATCCAGGGCTGCCCAGTTCCACCGCCCATTTTGTCGCCTATCTCCGCGCCCTGGGCAGCCTTGCGCCCCAGGTGCCGGGGTTCGGGGACGCCATGGCCGAACGCATGCTTCCGCCCCAGTGGTCGAAGCGGGTGGAACAGGCCCGGAGCCTTCTCGCCCGGCATCCCGGGCGCTCCCCCTTTCCCTTGGGCTACGGGGGCCTGGGCATCTTCCAGCAGTTCCGGAGCGTGGTGCTGGATCAGGCCATCCAGTCCACATTGCCGTTCGATCAGCTGGTGATCCTGGGCGCGGGCCTGGATGGCCGGGCCTGGCGGATGCCCGCCCTGGAGCAGGTGCGGGTGTTCGAGGTGGATCACCCCGATACCCAGGCCTGGAAGCGGGATCTGGCCTCCTGCCTGCCGTTGGCGGAGGCGGATGGGGGGATGCAATGGCATGAGCGAATCTGGGTGGGTCAGTGCGGCAGCCCGCTGGCCTAGCAGGGTCGTCCAAACGTACCAAGGCCTCACGGTGCCAGGTTCCCACCGGAGGCCAGGCAGATGGGTCCTTACGCGTTCAGGGCACGCCCGTAGACCGCCCGGGCGGCTTCGGGGAAGCCTTCGTTCAGGGTGGGGTGGGGATACATGGTCTGGATCAGTTCGTCCACGGTGAACTCCCCGGCCAGCAGGGCCAAGCTGGAGGCCACCAGCTCGGTGGCCTTGGGTCCGATGATGTGGATGCCCAGGATCTCGCCGTACTGCTTCGAGGCGACGATCTTGATGAAGCCGTACGGTTCGCCGATGATGTTCGCCTTGGCCAAGGGCATGAAGGGGAACAGCCCCACCTCCACATCCGGGTATTGCTCCCGGGCCTGGGCCTCGGTAAGGCCCACGCAACCCACTTCCGGATCGCAATAGGTGCAGCTGGGCACCCGGTCGTAGCGGATGGCATGGGGGTGGGCGTCCCTGCCCAGTTCCCGGGCGGCATGCTCGGCGGCAACGATCCCCTCGTCCGAGGCCACGTGGGCCAGCATGGGCGTCCTGACGATGTCCCCGATGGCGTAGAGGCCCGGTTCGGCGCTGCGCATGAACGGGTCGATGGTCACGAACCCCCGGTCCACCACGGCCGAGGTGGCCTCCAGGCCGACCCCGGCGGTGACCGGGCCGCGGCCCACCGCCACCAGCAGGTGCGAGCATTCCAGCACCCCCGGCTTGTCCCCTTCCAGGGTGCAGACCACCCGGTCCGGGAAGCGCTCGATGGCGGTGATCTTGGTCTTCAGCCGAATGTCCATCTTGTGCTGCTTGGCCAGGATCTTGGCCAATTCCTCACCCATGGCGGCGTCCTCGATGGGCAACACCCGGTCCATGAGTTCCACCAGGGTCACCTTGGCGCCCAGACGGGCGAAGACCGAGGCGAATTCCACCCCGATGGCGCCGGCGCCCAGGATCACCAGGTGGCTCGGCAGTTCGGTCAGGTCCAGAAGGTGGTCGCTGTTCAGCACCCGCACCCCGTCCGTCTCCATCCCGGGCATCTCCCGGGGCACCGAGCCCGTGGCCAGGATGATCTTGCGGGCTTCATGGACGGCCACGCCGTCCCCGGTCACCTCCACCTTGCCCCCACCCAGCAGCTTGCCGCTGCCCTTGAGCACCGTGACCTTGTTCTTCTTCATGAGGAACTCGACCCCTTTGCCGTTCTTGAGCACGATCCGGTTCTTGCGCTTGACGATGGCCACCAGGTCCGCGTGCATCTGGGCGGTGTCCACCCCGGCGATCCCGAACTCGGCCAGGTCCGCCATGTGACCGAACCGGTGGGCCGTCTCCAGCCAGGTCTTGGCGGGAATGCAGCCGCGGCGAAGGCAGGTGCCGCCCAGGCCGGCCGGATCCCGCTCGACGATGGCGGTGGCCAGACCCAGCTGCGCGCCCCGGATGGCCGCGATGTAGCCGCCAGGACCGGAACCGATGACGATGAGATCGAATTGAGCCATTTCATCACTCCTGGAAAAGCCGCCCGGAGACCGGGCCACGCCAAAGCACTGCAACCTTCATAGTCCCATCCCCGGCCGGGTGCGGCTAGCATCCGTTGCGGAGCTTGCTCCGCTACGGATCTGCAGTTTGGACATTTCGGCCCATTCCAGCATTCCCTGCCGGTGGCTCATCAATAAATCGTTCCGGTCCCCGGGATTGGCGCCCGCGCCCCGGACAATGGTACAAAAAGTCCGAGTGAGCGTCCGGCGGAGGGGGCTTGGAGTTCACCCGCAGAACAATGTGGATGCTTCCGGGACCGATTTCCACCCTCTTGACCAGGGTTCGGACTAGGTTCCGGCGGGCTTCGAAATCCATGCTCTCCAGGCCGCCGCGCATCTGTTCGGCAAAGGTCTGAAACTGGCCGACCAGGAAGCGGATCTGGTCCTGGATGGCCGACCCTTCCCTCACCAGCTTCTGCCGCGCCTCCACCTCGGCCAGCTGCTGCCGCAGGGCCTTGATCCTGGGCTCGAATTCCTCCTTTTCCAGCAACCCCTCGGCATAGCTGTCGATCAGCCGGGAAATCGAGTTGCCGATCCGGATGGTCTGCCGCCTGAGTGGTGCGAGCTCCTGCTCGCCTTGGTGCTGCATCCCTTGCAAACGCCGATGGTATTCCTGTTCCAGCCGTCCCGGATGGTTCATGAGTGCTTTGACTTGGTCCCAGACCGCCTGCTCCACCGGTTGGGCTGGAACTGAGGGGTTGGGACATTGAAGGGTCGGGAGAAAGTGGCTGCCATCATGGTATTGGTAGCTTCCCAAGCATCTGAAGTAGGCGTGGGTGATGGCCCTTTCCTTGCCCGAGCGGTGCACATTCCGCGCGCAACCGCGACCGCACGTGCCGCAGACCAGCAAGCCTTGGAGCAGGTGGCCTGTCTGGTCCTTTCTCGCCCGAGCGCGCAGCTGGCTTTCCCGGACTTGCTCCCGGACCGTGTCGAACAGGTCTTGGCTCACCAGGGCCGGCACGTCCACTGGAATCCATTCTTCCCCGGGCACCTGGTAGACTCCCCCGCACTGGCGCGGCTGCTCCGGATGGCCACGGACCGGCCGCAACCTCGACCGAGCGGGGCCGATCCGGGTGCGGCCGAAGCCCGCATGCCCGGTATAGGCCGGATTCGCCAGGATGTCCGCGAGGCTGCTTCGATTCCAGATCGGGGCCCCTTTGGGGGAGGCGATGCCTGAGGCGGCCAACCGGCGTGCCACCTCACCGAGGGTGAGCCGCTCCGCACCGACCCATTCGAAAATCTGACGCACGACGCTGGCTTGCTCCGGGCAGATTTCCCACCGTGCTGTCCCATTCCCAGCCGCCTTGGTCACATAGCGATAGCCGTAGGGGGCGCTGGAAAACACGCTGACCGATCCCTCGCGGGCGCGGTGCAATTTGCCCCGGCGGGATCGTTCCTGGATCTTCAACCGCTCGAATTCCGCAAAAAGGCCCTGTATGTCAAGGAAAAAGCTGTCCTCGGGCGTCTTCCTTTCCGGCTGGTTGAGGAACCGGATCTCCACCAGCAGGCGGGCGAACTCCTCCAAAAGCACAGCCTGACAGGCCGCTTTCCGGGCCAGCCGATCCGGGGCAAGGACGTAGACCCGATCCAGGTTGCCGGCTGCAGCCTGATCCCGAAGCCGTTCAAGGCCAGGGCGTAGCAAGGTGGAACCGCTGTAGCCATCGTCGATGAACTGGTCCGCTTCCAGGATCGGGCAGCCGTCCGCTTTCGCCTGCTCCAAAAGGGCGGCCATCTGGCTGCCGATGGTGTGGGCCTTGGCCTGGGAATCCGAGGAGACACGTGCATAAAGGGCAGCACGGATGCGCTGGCTCATGCTTCCCTCCTGCCGAACCAGACGGCTTCTCGCTCGGCCCAGGGTTGGCGGGCCCGCAGTTGGCCAACGGGGACCACCTGGGTATAGGCGTACTCCAAAAGGTCTGTGGCGAAGCGGTTGACCTCGTCCGAGACCTGAACCACGGCTGTTTGCCTAACCATCTGCCTTCTCATGTTTTCCTCCTTCCTCGGGACCTACTCCCATATGCTTTTTTGGAGGGTCCGGGTTGGGCGGAGATTCTCGCCCTGCAGAATGGCCGGGAGACGACGAACGAGATGACGGGCAGTGCTTTCGTCACATTGTTGATGGCGCGCCGACCCAAGCCGGGTTCCTATTCCTGGCGCCGACCCACCTTTACCGTTCGCAGCAGGCATGCAGCGAACGGTTGCCGTGTCCCGCCATTGGGCACCGGGCGTTGAGCGTGGGGCGTCCTGGTTCCTGGGTTCCGGCCCCGGGGATTGGATCCGGCAACCGGGAGCGGCACCCTGGCTGAGAGCGCCGCGGAGTGAAGGTTTCCCTTTCGGCCGGGAGCTTATGGTTTCACTTTTTCGGCGAGGGCCTGGGCGGCAGTTGCAAGGTGAAGGTGAAGGGATCGGGGCGGGGCGGTGGGGCCACGTAATAGGAGGGGGCGGGCTGGTCCGGTGAACCGGAATCAGGGGACCGCTTGCGGCCGCCCCCGAAGAAGGGCGGCGGGTTGCTGGAGGGCCGCCAGCGCAGGGAGTCCAGGATCTTGTCCCAGAGGGTCAGGGCGTCCTCGTCGCTGAGGCTGGTGTCCTGGGGGGCGTGCTGCCCTTCTCCCGTCGTCATCTCCACCCGGATCTGGGGGGACCGCCACTGGTTGGCCTCGCCCTGGGCCTCCCAGATGAACAGATGCCCCTGGGTGCCGTTCTTCTCTTCCACCCGCTCCAGGTGCTCCTGGCCCGGGATAGGGCCGATGTTCCGGTCCCGGGACCGCAGTACGCCGGAGCCGTGCAGGGCATTGGCTCGGGCCAGACGGTCCAGGAGCTGGGGGTCCGGGAAAGGGCCATTGTCCATGACCACCAACTGGAAGCGCACATCGGGCCGGTCCGGCCAGACCCCGGTGACCATGACGATATCGCTGAAATCCCGATCGGGACCATCCAGCAGGATGGCATCATCGAAGCAGGACCCGGACAAAGTAGGGATTTCCTCCGGGCGCCGGGGTTGGATGGCCTGGAGCATTTGCTTGAAGTCGTGGAAATATTCTTTCTGATCGGCCGGATCGAGATCAATTGTGTTTTTAAAACGATATATACTGCCGTTCTTGAGGTAGAACGCATCACATTCAATAAAAGTGGTTTTCAACTCCCACTCGTCTTTCCAATAGGTCAAGGCCTGGGCATGAGGAAGACCCAGGTCAACGACTTTTTCTAACAACGGTCCGCCATCCTCATGACGCTGGGTCCGCAACTCTTCGGCCCGCTGCTCGACAGTTTGTTTGAATTGCTCAGGAGTGCCCCCTTTGGCTACCCGGATGGGACCGGTGCCCTGGAAAGTCTGGCTCCAGTTCACCAATCGGACGCCTTCCGGGAGATCGATGACAAACCGGCCGAAGGCCAGGGGGGCAAGTTTAAGTTGAATCAATGGTTGGATTTTCATTTGGCGCTCCAGCCTGCGTTCCCTTGCCCGAACAAGGCCTCGGCCGGCAAAGAACAGCACCAGGGCCGCGAAGATAACGATCAAGCCTTTCCATCTGCGCCTCATGGTTCCAATGCTCCCAATACACAACTGGAATGCTTGGCCAGCCTGCAGATGGCGAGAACCGTGAACACTCGCGCAGGGAAGGAGCCGGTATAGGCCTCCTGATGGTCAACCCTCCGGAGCCCAAGAAGGGTTGCGAGCTTATCCCCCGGCGCGCTCCCGGATTCCCCCGGAACGGTCCCATCGCCATCTCCATCCTGGGACTGGAGATGGGCTGACCCGTTGATCCAGGTTGGCAGGCCAAGGGGGTAGGCGGTTGCAATGGCATCGTCAACGGTGCCCGGGACCAGGTAGGTCTGGTTGCGCCCGGCGAAGTCATGGGAAACGATAAAGTCTGCGGCTGAACCCCGGGCAGGCTTGGTCTTCCAACGTTGGGTGGTGAAACGCCTGAAGGTTTGGTGATCCCCCGGAATTCCCCATGCGGATCGAATATCCTCAAACGCCAAGTGGCCCGAACCAACGGGCAGGCGCCACCGGATGGTGGCAAAGGTCTCCAGCCCGCTGCCGTAAAAGCCAAAGGCATACTCTCGATCGAAGTAGTCATCCTTATCCAGGCTCTCCTGATGGAATTTCTTCACTTTGGCAATACGGGCCACGTATTTTCTCCAAGCCTCCTCCGGGTTAACTCCCTTTT
>Ga0302320_10012956_pt1 | contig 17460 bp, 19 predicted proteins | sample Bog_T0_3_FD_202130 | JGI IMG/M metagenome (GOLD analysis project Ga0302320, IMG submission 202130) | Peat permafrost microbial communities from Stordalen Mire near Abisko, Sweden - Bog_T0_3 | ecosystem: Environmental > Terrestrial > Soil > Wetlands > Peat | place: Sweden: Abisko, Stordalen Mire...
CTACACGAACGTCATTGAGCTCGCCGTTGCGCTACTCGCGGTCCTTACCCTTGCACGAAGGTGCCACATCACGTGGCGCAGCGTCACCGTGTGGGTTGGATCCGTCGTGGTCTTTGGTGCTCTGGTGCTCGGATTCGACGCGTGGGCCTACGGCAAAGCCACCTCCACGGGATACTCCGCGGGGGAAATCACCTTTTCCATCAAAGCACTCTGGCCCAATCTGAAAGGAATGCCGAAATATCTCACCACGTCAATGCCCTTTTGGATTCTGGCGTTCATTTCGCTCGTGTGGATCGGCGTGCGCGCGACCCAACTTCGTCGAAGCGACCTCGACAACGAGAAGCGAACGATACTTCGACGCGACGCGCTCGTGGGCGCGGTGCTCGCACTCGGATGGCTCGGGTTGTGGTTCCTCTATCTCAACTACACCTGGACCGCCAACATGGTAAGTGGAGTTGGGGGCGGACCCGGCGGCGGCGGAGCTTCGACCGTGCACGTCATCCGCTTCTATCTTCCCGCTCTCGGGCTCGTGGCGCTGCTCGCGACGTGGCTGCTCGTGCGGCTGTTGCGTTCGATCTCGTGGACACTTATCGCGGCGCTCGCCGTCGCCGCCTTTTTCTCCTTTCATTCGATGGCGTCCTCAGGTACGCTCGGTCCTCATGGCGCAGGCCCCTTCGGTGGCGGTGGATTCGGGAGCAGCCCACGAAACGCTCCGGTCTTTAACAACGACGGCGCTCCACCGAGCGGTGCGTACGGTAATCCACCCACTGGGGCGCCCGGAACGAACGGATAACTCGTACGTCGACATCGCCTCCTAGCGCGCTCACCTTCGAGACCTGTACCTTATGTCGATGAGTTCTCGCGAATCTGAGTCGGACGACGCCGACGAACTCGCGTATTTGCGCGAAACGTCTGTCGAGACAGTCCTCGGCAACCACGTCTTCGTCTTGGTGCAACTCGCGGCCATGCGCCTTTCGATGACGCCTCCAGATCTCAAGGGAGCCCAGTTAATTATTGACACGCTGGGCGCCATCATCTCGACGGGAGGCGATCGACTGGGCGAACACATCACGCTGTATCGAAACGCACTCGCCGAGGTTCAGCAAGTGTACGTTCGCGCGGCGCAGCCCACGAGCGACTAGTTCGCCGCAGGAAAGAGAAACGTCAAGCGCAACCCGCCTAGTTCACTCGCCGACGTCGTCATCGAGCCATTCATGGCCTTCGCGAGATCGAACATGATGCTCATGCCCAAACCCGATCCGCCCGATTCACGACTGCGAGAAGAATCAAAACGGCGGAAACGCTCTGGTGCAGCACCATACTCCGGGAGCCCCTCCCCCGCATCATCAATTCGTAACTCGACGCTTCCTTCGCGACGCTGGAGGGCAATGCGCACCGCGACGTCGGGCTTGGTGTGACGGGCAATGTTGCCAAGCGCGTTGGTCATCAGCCGCTCGAAGAGGTCGCGGCGGCCACGGACCCATACGTTGGGGTCGATGGTCACGTCGAGGCGTCGCGCCGCCTGATCGTCGTGGAACTCATCAGCGCACGACGATACAAGCAAGCTCAGTTCGAGTGGCTCCATTGACTTTTCGGGCAATTCGCGTACTTCAGCAATCAAGAGAAGGTCCGTGACGAGCGTTTCCATCCGCTCGATCTCCTTGCGCATTCTCCCGAGCGCTCGATCGAGTTGGTCGGCGGACACATCAGCGTTGGAAATTAGTTCGGTATAACCCTTCAAGACTGTGAGTGGCGTACGAAGCTCGTGCGAGGCATCGCCAATGAACATTTGCATCGACTCAGCGTGCCGAGACTCAATCTCGATTTTCTCTTGCAACGCCACGACCATTGTCGCCAGCGCCTGTCGCAATTCTCGAACATCCCTACTCCCGAGACCGGGAGGAACCGGTTCGTGCGCATTGCCGCTGGCGACGTTAGAGGCAAAGTCGATCAAACCTTCCATGGTCACCAGATCTCGACGCATAAACAAGCGAGCGACTACCACCATCACGATGGCGGCCGCTAACGCGGCGAGAGCGACTCGAAAGATGAGCTGTTGACTCGCGTGCTTGACGCTCTTCGTCGATGCCGCGACCACGAGGTAATCGCCACCACCGATGTTGAGCGAACGAATCAGAAAACCAGGCAGATTGGCCTCACTGACCACAGACTTCAGCGAGGAATGCACATTGGATAGTGAAGGCGTCCTGTCCAATGCGGTGTTGGCACTGATGAGTTGGGTGACCGACCCGTTGGCGAAGACGACATCCAGCGTCAGGTCATAATTATTCTTCTCGTCGGCATTGATAGCGTCACTCAACGCGGCGTCCGGATTTCCTTCGCCACTCTGCACCACCGAGTTGATGGTGTTGTCAATCGTCGCATACGCCGAATGGGTGCTGGAATTAACGGCGTACCAGCCAACACTCAGCGCCACGATGGTCGTGATGACGACGAGCAAGACGGTCAGGCGTGTCGCCAGCTTCACTACGTGGAGCTTCCGTCAACCAACTTGAATCCGACGCCGCGCACGGTCGTCAACGGTGCGAAATCGTCTCGATGAATTTTTCGTCGCAGGTACGACACGTACGTGTCCAGCACGGAGGTTTCCGAATCAAAGTCGATGTTCCAAACCTCTCGCAGCAGCTGCTCGCGCGTGACCAATCGGTTCATGCGTTCCATCAGCACTTCGAGCAGACGAAATTCCGTCGCCGAAAGATCTACGGCCTGCTTGTCCAGCGTCACCTCGTGTCGTTCGACGTTCATGCTGAGCGGACCGCAGGCGTAGGTAAGTTCATCGTCCACGGCGTGGTTCGCCCGGCGCAAAATCGCCCCGACGCGCAACAGCAACTCCTCGAGACTGAAGGGCTTTCGCACGTAGTCGTCAGCGCCAAATCGAAGTCCCTGAGCGACGTCGTCACTCGAATCCCTCGCCGAGAGCATCAGCACCGGTGTCGTCGTGTCGTAGGCGCGCAATTTCGCCAGGAACGCAAAACCGTCCATCGTGGGCATATTCACGTCGACAATGCACAAATCGGCGTGGCGTCGACGCATCTTTTCAAAGGCGTCGAGGCCGTTAGTGGCCGTCTCGGTCTCGTAACCCGCGATTCTGAGCGCGTCGCTCAGCAACTCTCGCACGCCCGGTTCGTCATCAACTACAAGTACCGTCGTCATTGTTCGCACGCCATGAAGCGAGCGTACCGCCCAAAAGACGCCTGATCGATTCGCCAAAGCTTAGGAAGTTGGTTCTCAGGGAACCATGGTCTGGGACACAGGGAATTCACAAGATTGCTCACTACGCTAGGTACCAGTTACGCGAAAGGGGCGTTGATGATTGCCACGTTGGGACGAAGCATCGCCGTCATGGCGATTGCGACCTCGACAATTCTGACGCCCGCCATCGCAGGTGCGAGTGCTCACGGCACTCATACAAGTTCGGATACGACAACGACTTTCGCAAGCAGCTCCGACAAACCTGGCCCTTGGAAGACGTACTACCAGGAGTTGGCCATCTACGTGAGCGCTCGCAAGCAAATCGCTCAAACCTTCCGTGCTGCTGTCGCAGCTGCGAAACAAGAGTTTGACACTGCGAGTAGCGCCGCGAGCACCGGGGCCGAGTCAGCTACCGCCCGAGCCGCGTACGCCCTCGCGATTGCTCAGGCCGCCCAAACCCGCAGTGCAGCCCTGGTGAGTCTCGGGAACCCTCCGACCGCACCGTAACGAATCGCTGTTCCCCTGGCGGCGCGTCGCTCGAAAGAGCGGCGCGCCGCTTCTCCCTTTTCTTTTAGAGCGCGCTCACGTCGAAGACTTCATCGCGACCTAGCCGCCCAACCGATCGCCGGCCAACGGCGCGAACCCCAGCGGGAATCGTCCTCGAACCATCTTTGATGGCGACGCAGTGAAAATACAATCGCTCGCCGGCGTCAGTGACGAACCATCCATCACCATGTTGTTCATCGAACGACTCGACGACTCCTTCGATCATGTCGATATGGCGAGTGAACCCTGACGCAACAACGACACCATCTCCAATGCCGTCAGCGCCGCCTCTCGTCCCTTATTCGAATCATCAGGTAGTGAACGCTCGAGCGCCTGCTGCACCGTGTTCGTGGTCAGGACCCCAAAAACCACGGGCACCCCGTATCTCAGCTGTACATCTTGGACGCCGCGTGCGCATTCGCCCGCCACAACCTCGTAGTGACCCGTGTCGCCTCGGATAACCGCACCGAGCGTGATAACGACGTCGACCGGCTTCGCGTTGCTCACGAAGGCCCTCGCCACCAGCGGCAACTCAAAGGCGCCGGGCGCCCACGCGAGGGCAATATCCCGGCGATCGACGCCAGCGGCGAGCAATGTCGCAAGGACACCTTCTAAGAGCCGCACACTGACGCCGCCGTTGAAACGCGCGCACGCAATGCCCACGCGGAGTCCCCGACCATTGACGGTGCCTTCGAGGGATTCGCCCACTTGGCTGCGAAATGATGCCACCGACGTCGAATCCAGCTCCGTTTCAATCGCTGAGGTCATCAAGTCCCCCGAGTAGATGCCCCATCTTCTCGCGCTTCGTCCGCAGGTACTCGATGTTGAACTCGGTGGGACGACTCTCGAGGGGCACTCGCTCCACAATGTTGAGGCCAAAGCCTTCCAGCCCCCCATACTTCGAAGGATTGTTCGTCATGAGTCGCATGGTGGTGACGCCGAGGTCGACCAGAATCTGCGCTCCGATGCCATACTCTCTGGAATCGACGGGCAATCCGAGTTCGAGGTTGGCGTCCACCGTGTCATGGCCATCTTCTTGCAAGGCGTACGCACGGATTTTGTGACCGAGCCCGATCCCTCGCCCCTCGTGGCCGCGAAGATAGACAACGATGCCAGTGCCTTCAGCCGCTATCTTCGCCAACGCGGTGTGAAGTTGGGGCCCACAATCGCACCGCAGCGATCCCAGTGCGTCACCCGTCAAGCATTCGGAGTGCACTCGAACAAGAACGTCGCGTGCGTTGTCAATGTCGCCGTAGACGAGCGCCATGTGTTGTTCACCATCCAGCACGCTTTCGTAGACGAACGCTTGGAACTGCCCGTACTCCGTCGGTAACGACGCTTCGGCAATACGTCGCACTAACTTCTCGTGGTGGCGCCGATAGCGAATCAAGTCGGCGATCGACACGAGAGGAAGGTTATGACGTTGCGCGAATGCTTCAAGTTCTGGGAGTCGCGCCATGCCGGTCTTGTCGGAGGTGACAACTTCGCACAATACGCCCGAAGGGTATTTACCGGCCAACCGACAAAGGTCGACCGTCGCCTCAGTGTGACCCGCGCGCTTCAAGACGCCACCCGCGCGATAGCGCAACGGAAAAATGTGACCTGGGCGATTCAGATCCGTGGAACGGGTGTTCGGGTCAATCAACGCTTGAATCGTCGCCGCGCGATCGCTCGCCGAAATACCCGTCGTCGTGCCGTGGCGATAGTCGACGGTCACGGTGAACGCCGTGCGTTGCGCCTCAGTGTTCGCCACCACCATCAATGGCAGGTCGAGTTCGTCCGCCCGATCGGCTTCGAGGGGGACACAAAAGACGCCTGACGTGTGTTCGAGGAAGAACGCCATGCTCTCGGGCGTGACATCCTCAGCGGCCATGATGAGGTCGCCTTCGTTCTCGCGGTCCTCGTCATCGACGACGACGACCATTCCACCCCTTTTTAACTGGTCAATTGCTTGCTCTATCGTCGATAGCGCCATCAGACCTCCACGTCTATCCGTATATCTTCGCCGATTCTTTGTACGTCCACCACCCGACCCCTTCGAAGTGCACCAATCGTTGGGGTTGCAAGCTCCTTCAAAGCCCCCGCGGTACCCAGCGAACCGCCGAACGCAGGAGCTTGGTACCACACCACATGATTCACCAAGCCCTGTTCGACGAACTCACTTGCCGTGCGTGGACCTCCCTCAACAAGCAACTGCAACACATCGTGCTGCCCGAGTTCATCGAGCACCGCGCCGAGGTCGCCACTTCGTTCAAGACACGGTCGAACCCGAGCGTCAGGTGCTACTTGACCAAGGACAACTCGAAGCGGTTCCAGAATAATGTCACCGAGCCTCGCGGTGAGCGCTGGATTATCGGCACGCACCGTGCCGGCGCCAACGAGAATGGCTTGACTTTGGGCTCGAAGGACGTGCGCGTCGCGGCGCGCGTCGTCACCGGTAATCCATTGGCTTGAACCGTCGGCCATGGCGACCACCCCATCGAGGGTTGAGGCGATCTTCAAGACGACGTAGGGCCGACCCGTTACGCGATGCCAGAGATAGGGCGCCAGTTGTGCGCGCACCAGTGATTCTTCGACACCGACTTCAACGTCAACGCCGGAAGACTTCAGAAGCGAGACCCCACGTCCGGACACCCGAGAATCGGCGTCGAGTGTCCCAATTAGCACGCGCGAGACTCCCGCCTCGACAATCGCGTCGACGCACGGACCGGTGCGTCCCACGTGGCAACACGGTTCGATCGTCACAATCATCGTTGCTCCGCGCGCGCGCTCCCCCGCTCGTCGCAAGGCTTCGATCTCGGCGTGTGACTCACCGGGAGCCTGCGTGTGGCCCTCGGCGACGATGACTCCATCGCCATTTACGATGAGCGCACCCACCCACGGATTTGGCGGGGCGTGCATGCGCGCCTTTTCGCCTTCGGCGACCGCCATTTGCATGAGTTCTTGTGGGCTGAAGGTCATCACTCAGCCAAGGTGGCGGCTACTCGAATTGCACGCGCGGCTTCGAGCGGTTCTGGCCGCGCGAAGATCGCCGAGCCTGCGACCAGCACGTTGGCGCCAGCTTCAACGACAATAGGGGCGGTGCGAACATCAATGCCACCATCGACCTCGATATCCACTTCCAGTGCGTTGTCCTCGACTTCGCGTCGCGCCAAGGTCACTTTGGGCATCACGTCACCCATGAAGGATTGGCCTCCAAAACCTGGGAACACCGTCATGAGAAGCAGTAGGTCAACGTCGCCGAGGTAAGGCGCCACTTTCTCAAACGGCGTGTCGGGATTCGCTGCGAGACCCACGCGAAGTCCGAGCGAGCGAGCGTCACGTATCAACGATGCGGTGCCGCCCACTTCGACGTGCACTGTGCAGCCGTTCGCTCCGGCATCCTTAAACGCTTCAAGGTAGCGACCGGGCTCGCTCATCATGAGATGACAATCAAAGAAACGACTGCTGTAACGTCGCAGCGACTGCACAACCGGCGGACCAATGGATACGTTGGGTACGAAATGCCCATCCATCACGTCCACGTGCAACCAATCGGTTTCGGCGTCGATTGCGCGTACGGCGTCGGCGAGCGCGCCAAAATCAGCTGCGAGTATTGAGGGGGCGATGCGAAGGGCGCCCGTGGGACCTGCTTCTATCGTCATCACACGCTCAGCCTAGAGCGGAGTGACAAATCAAGACCACATGGTCGTTGTCGAATCGAGCCGTGCACCCGACCACCATTCACTCGCACGCATTATCCTCGAGCCTTCCGGCTGGACGCTTTCGATTATGTACGCACCATCGCCGGTACCCAGCACCACATGGGCGCCATCGAGAGCGAGGGAACCTTGCGGGCGGGTACCGGTACCAACGTGACCTTCGAGTACTCGCAGTCGACGCCCCGCAACAGTACAAAATGCTCGTCCAAGGCGAACGATCCGGGCGACCTCGACAATGCTCATCGACGGTTGGAGGTGGAACTCCTCCTTGTCGAGTTTCTCCGCGTACGTGACGTCGCCTTCTTGGACTTTAGGCGATGCCAAAACGCGAGGATCAGCGAGCACCTCGACGAGCAACTTGGCGCCTAGATACGAGAGTTCCGTCGTGAGCTCATTCGCGCTCTTCTGCGCGACTGAGGTGCTCGCACTGGCGTACACCGGTCCGGTGTCCAGCGTTGGTTCGATCTCCATAATGCTGACTCCCGTCACGTCGTCGCCGGCGAGAATGGCGCGTTCCACTGGCGCCGCCCCGCGCCAGCGCGGTAACAGCGAGAAATGGACATTCAACATCGGTACGCGCTCGAGCACTGCGCCCGGGATGATCGCACCGTACGCAACGACGACGCCGCGCTCAACGTCGAGGTTTTCGAGCGCCTTTAACGAATGCGCGACTTCGATCCCAAGCAACGCTGCCGCCAACTTGACGGGACTCGCAGTCATCGCGGAGCCTCGTCCGCGTCGCTTGTCTGGACGGGAGATGACAATCGCAACGTCATGGCCCGCGCGAACAAGTTGCTCCAAGACCGGTACTGCCGCGTGCGGGGTACCAAGGAAGGCCAAACGCATTTATTCGCCGAGCAAGAGATGCAGACCGTCAGGATCGTTGTTCGAGAGTTCGAGTTTTCGAGCCCGCAAGATCTTTTTCGCTTCTTTGCGTTGATCGGGATCGAGACGCTCTATAAGCAAGACACCGTCAAGATGATCCATCTCGTGTTGGAAGATACGGCCCTCGAACTCATCGGTCTCGATGCTGAGTTCATTGCCATCGAGATCAAAACCGACGAGGTGAATCGCGTTCGCCCGCGTTATTTCCCAGCTCAATCCGGGCACCGAGAGACAACCTTCCTGGTAGGTCCATTCACCGTCAGATTCCACGATGCGTGGATTGACGATGACCATCGGACCATCGCCCTTGTCGTAGACGAAGAGTCGTTTCTGCACGCCGATTTGATTCGCCGCGAGTCCAACACCAGGCGCTTCGTACATGGTGGCGATCATCGTCTCAGCCAATTTGGCGACGCCGCCGTCAATATTTTCAATATCGGTCGTCACTTCGTTGAGTACGGGATCGCCGTAGACGCGAATAGGAAGCGTGCTCACCACCCCACGATACCGTCCTGAACGCTCGCTCGAGTCCTTCGCTGGACGCGTACCTAGTCAATGGCGACGCGCACGCGTCCCTGCGGGCGTTCGACACCGCGCAATGAAGACGTCAAGTCTCCGAGCGTCGCCGCGCGAAGCTCAAAACCTTGCTCATTCTCGTACGCGCTCACGGACCCTCCCTCCAGTTGCGCGACGAAACTGGCCGCGCCCTGTCCCGACACGTGGGCTACGGCACCGTAGGGAGCTAGACCGAGCAACTTCGCCGTTTGTTCATCCTCGTCCATAACGTCGCGAAAGTCCCCGTTCTTCAGCGCCGCCACTACCGAATCATCGCCGCGACGAGTTTGGATGACCACTTCGCCACCTCCAGTACGTCGCGCACCCACGAGGCGACCCGCTTTTCCTACGGCCGTGATCGCCGCCCTGCGAGCTGATGCTCGCGGTGCCAGAAGGTACTGATCGAAATCCACGAAGATGACTACTTCGCAATGCCGCACGCGCTGCCAGACCGCTTCGGTGCCGACCACGACACGCGAGAGCAACGTCGAAGTGTCACTTTGCGCCGTGATCTCACTCACCGGTTGTGAAAGTTGGGCGCTGACGTCCTTCGCGATGCTCGACACGCCAACGCGAACTTTTCGCAGGTTCGTTGAACCGCACGACGCGCAAAAGTTCTCGCGCAACTGGTGTCGATCGCGACAACAGAGGAGTTCGCCCATCTCCTCTTCGGGTTGACCGCACTGCGCACATCGAGCGAGCTCTCCACATTTTCTACATGCGAAAAGTCGGCCTGACCCGAGGCGCTGCAATATGACCACGACCGCGATCGGTGCGTCACCCGTTAGAGCCCGATGAGCGCGGTCGAGCGCGGCTCGAGATAACACGCCATCTCGCGGATCGCTGTTCCGTCGATCAACGACGACGACGTGCGGCCACCCCGCAGCGATGTCGGAAGCGACGTGAAGTGGTCCGCCACCAATCATCGCCGGTGAAGGAATCATTGACGTGGCCCACAACGGTGCATCATCACGCCGGCAGCGTTCACGTAGCATCGTCAATGAATCCCACGTCGGGGTTGCCTCTGAGCGAAACGCATCATCGTCAGCATCGATAATGACGGCACCCGCGAGCAACGGTGCGGGTGCGAGCGCGGCACCCCGCGCTCCAACGATGACCGGCCATCCCACGCGCATCCGGTCCCACTCTGTCTCGCCCGAAGCGACCATGAGGCCGCGTTGTTCGAGGCGTCCTCGAAGTCGCGTTGCCCAGGACTCCGTCGGTACGAGAACGAGGAGCGACCCTGGGCGCTCACGGGTCCGTTCGTACGCACCCAGTATGAGCGAAATCGGATCACTCGTCGGTGCAAACTGCCACATCCCCGGTTCGACGTCAAGCGCCGTTGCCTGCACTGACGAAGTGAGCGCAAGCGCTGAAGGCGCAGTAGGCAGCGTCGTCACGAGACGTTTCGGCGACGATGAGATGAGAAACCGTGACAACGGGCTGTACCAACGTTCGCTGGCCCAACCCAAGAGTGCGAGGAGCGACGCGGGCGGCCCGTACCCGAGCCACTTCGTCACAATCTTCAGTTCGTCGCGCGGCGCCACGTCTTCAAGAACCCACCCTCGAACGGATCGATTATGAAAGTTCACGCGCACTCGATCCCCAACACCACAGTGCGCGAGAGCGTCCGATAGGGCGTAATCGAAGGGTCGATCGACGGCGCCGACTTCGGTGATGACGCGTACCGCTCGCGACGCGGCCACGCCTACAAAGACAGTTCCCGGCGCAGATCGTCGAGGCGCGGCGTCTGCTCCCAGAGAAATCCTTGATCGCTTCGTCCAAAGTGTCCGTACGCCGCCGTTCGCTGATAGATAGGGCGTCGAAGGTCGAGATCGTTGATAATCGCCGCTGGGCGCAAGTCGAAGATTGCGTCCACCGCCTTGGCGATTTTGGCGCGCTCGACCCGCTCAGTCCCGAAGGTGTCGACGAGCACCGACACGGGGCGTGCCACACCGATCGCGTAGGCAACCTGCACCTCGCAACGTTCCGCGGCCCCTGATGCAACGACGTGTTTGGCCACCCAACGCGCCGCGTACGCGGCTGAACGATCCACCTTTGAAGGATCCTTGCCCGAGAACGCACCGCCACCGTGGCGAGCCATCCCCCCGTACGTATCGACGATGATCTTTCGCCCGGTGAGACCCGCATCGGCGTGTGGACCTCCGAGAACGAATTTTCCCGAAGGATTCGCGTACACACGCATCGAACTCGCGTCGAGATTTGCGGGGAGCATGGGCTTGATGACGTGTTCGATGAGGTCCTGTTTGATCGTAGTTTGCGAGTCGTACCCGTCCTCGTGTTGGGTGGAAATGAGTACGGTATCGACCGCAACCGGGCGGCCATCCTCATACGCAATGGTGACCTGTGTTTTGCCGTCCGGACGCAAGTACGGCACCAGACCAGAACGACGTACTTGGGTCAGTCGCATTGATAGACGATGCGCGAGCCAGATGGGCACTGGCATGAAGTCCTCGTTGTCATTACATGCGTAGCCAAACATCATCCCCTGGTCGCCCGCGCCAAGGGCGTTGAGTTCGTCCTCGCCGCCCGAACCCGAACGGTGTTCGAACGCCACGTCGACGCCTCCCGCGATATCAGGGCTCTGTTTGTCAAACGAGACCAGAACCGCACAATTCTTTCCGTCGAAACCCTTGGCGCCGTCGTCATAACCAATATCGAGAATCGTGCGCCGAGCGACTGCCGTCACGTCAACAACCGCGCTGGTCGTGACCTCACCCGCAATCACGCACAGTCCAGTCGTGAGAAGCGTCTCGCACGCCACGCGCGCGTACGGGTCTTGGGTAAGAATGGCGTCAAGCACACCGTCGGAGATCTGATCAGCGATCTTGTCCGGGTGTCCTTCGGTCACCGACTCCGAGGTGAAGAGGGTGCGATCGCTCATGATGCTCCTTGAGATAACAATGAAACAACCCTATCTAAGATCTCGTACGATATTGATTCTTTCGAGCGCAACGAGATTGTCTGCTCGTTATCGAAGCGATCAAACAGGGTGACCTCATTGGTCGCGTGTTCAAAACCTACGCTCGGCGCACTGACGTCATTGACGACCAGCAAATCCACACCCTTGCGACGAAGCTTTTCTCGAGCGTTCGCGTGTACATTTTCGGTTTCGGCGGCGAAACCCACGATCAACTGTCCCGTCGAACGCTTGGCGACGAGATCCGTCACGATGTCAACCGTCGCCTCAAAATCCAACGCGGGTGGACCTTGATCCTTTTTGAGTTTCTCCTTCGACGCCTTCAGAGTGAAATCGGCCACGGCGGCGGCCATGATCACCACGTCACTCTCAGAGGTCCGCGACATGACTTCTTCATGCATCTCGTGAGCACTCTGGACTTTCACGACCTTGACACCGCGAACGACGTCGAGAGCGAGAGGAAGGTTGACGGTGGAAATAAGGGTGACGTCGGCACCCATGCGGTATGCGGTTTCGGCGAGGGCATAACCCTGACGCCCCGAGGATCGATTGGAGATTACGCGCACCGGATCAATGGCTTCACGCGTTCCGCCGGCGGTGATGAGAACCTTTCGGCCCGTCAATGCACCTCGGTAGCCCTGCACGATTCGTTCGACGAATTCGAAGATCGCCGCCGGTTCAGGCAATCGCCCTGACCCGACGTCCCCACCGGCCAAGGCACCAACGTCGGGTTCGAGGACGAGGACCCCTCGACGACGAAGTGTTGCAAGATTTTCCTGGACCGAAGGTTGTTCCCACATCTCGGTGTGCATCGCCGGGCATAGCAACACAGGTGCTCGAGTCGCGAGCAATGTGGCGAGCAAGAGGTCGTCTCCCAGGCCGTGCGCGTAACGAGCAATGAGGTGCGCCGTCGCGGGGGCCACGACGATGAGGTCCGCGTTTTGACCGAGATAGGTGTGGGGAATCGGTGTGCTCGGGTCTCCGTATAGCGACGTGCGGGCTGGCTCACTCGCTAGGGCCGAAAACGTGACCGCGCCAACGAATCGGGTCGCGTCAGGCGTGAGCACCGGGGAGACGAAGTATCCAGCATCCTTCAAGAGGCGAAGGAGTTCTACCGACTTATAGGCGGCGATCCCGCCACTTACACCAAGGACAATGCGAGGTGACGACGAATCAGGCGTCGCGGAGGGCATCGGTGAAGGCGTCCAGGTCGTTGTTGGCGTCCTGGCGAGCCTGTTCCAACGCTTCGGCCTGGAGACGCTCATTCTCGATTTCATCGGGCGTGGGTCGGTGGAACTCCAACTTGCCCTGGTACAACTCCTCCATGGCGAGTGACAAAGACTTGTTGGACATCGACGTCACCTGGGGTGGGATGAGAGCGCCATGGCCCGAACCGAGGCCGTTGTAATACTCATTGATCTCGCGGGCGCGAATCGCCGACACCGCAACGAGGGTGAACTTGGAATCGCCGACCTTGTGCAACAGCGTTTCAATCGGTGGGTCAACCAAAGTGGGGCGTTCTGCCATGGGTCCTAGTCCTTTAGAGAGGGGTTTCGCCGTTGCTGGCGGAGTTCTTCCAGTATAGAGAGTATTTCCTTGGTCGCCCGCTCTACGTCGTCATTCACGACCACGAACGACGATAACTCGTGACCACGGGCGAGTTCTTTTGGCGTGCTCGATAGACGAATCCGAACGTGCTCTTCACTGTCACCCCTGGATCGAAGTCGCTGCTCCAAATCGTCCATCGAAGGTGCCAAAATCAAAATGACGACCGCGTCGGGGTGTTCCTCGCGAACCTGACCTGCGCCCTGGACCTCGATCTCCAAGAGGACGTCCTTGCCTTCGGCATCGGGCAATGGTGTGCCGTACAGATTGCCGTGAAACTCAGCCCACTCGAGAAATCGATGTTCGTCAATCGCGCGCTCGAAGGTCGCTCGGTCGACGAAGTGATACTCAGAACCATTCTCGCTCGCCCGTTGGGGTCTCGTCGTCCAACTTCGACTGAGCCATAGGCGCTCGTCGTGGGCTACGAGTGCACGGGCGATTGAACCTTTACCCACGCCGCCTGGCCCGATGAGTACGACAAGCAGTGGTTCAGCGAACAAGAGCTCGAAACAGTTCGGCACGCTGCTTTGGTCCGAGTCCACGAATGCGGCGCGTCTGAGCAATGGAGGCGCTCTTCATGATTCGCTCCGCCTTCACTTCACCAATCGCAGGCAACGCACTGATGAGGTCGTAGGCGCGCATCTGAGCGACACACTCCTCGCGTTCAGCGAGTTCAAACAACTCCTCGAGCGAAAGTTCACCGGACTTCACTTGGCGCTTCACTTCCGCGCGGCGCCGGCGGTTCGCCACCGCCAGGCGTGACGCTTCCACGCGCTGTTCATGCGTGAGGGCGGGCGGCGTTGGTGTCACGACGTCAGATTACTCCTGTTCTCGCCTTTGGGCTCAGGTCAATACTTGACTTAAATCATCCCTCCAGCGACGAGCGGCGTCACGTAGTGCTGAACGCTCCGGGCCCGCTTGCAATATGGCTCGTGACACGCTCGGAAGCACAGTCCCTGGCGTGCACCTGTCAAAAATTCGCGCCACATTCTCAGGCGAGGCACCCTGAAAACCGACCCCCGGCACCAAGAAGGGGCCCCTCATTGTCGTGAGGTCGAAGCTCGGCCGGTCCCTCGTCGCGCCGAGCACCGCCCCAAACGGACCGAGTGCCTCGAAATTGGCGTTACGGGCACGCACGGCACCGAGCACGAAGTCCTCAACTGACTCGTTGTCACGTGTGTGTGCGCCTTGGATCATGCGTCCTTCGGCGTTCGACGTCGCGGCGAGGACAAAAACGCCTCGTTGGCTTGATTGTGCTTGATCGAGTAACGGCGCGAGTGAATCAATGCCCAAGTACGGACTCACCGTGACGGCATCGCTACGTAGAAGGGATGCGTCATCAAGCCACGCTTGCGCGTAACCAACGTTGGTCGAGGCGACGTCACCACGTTTGGCGTCAGCGATGATCATGACGTGCGCGTCGCGTGCGTCGCTCATCACTCGCTCGAGCACGCGAAGTCCTTCGGAACCGAATCGTTCGAAGAACGCCACTTGAGGCTTAATCACCGCCACCGTGTCGAGTATTGCCTCAAGTACCGCCAAGGAAAAGTACTCAAGACTTTCGACGTCGTCGTTTCTGCCCCACGACTCTATTAACTCTCTGCTCGGATCGATCCCAACGCATAAGGGACCGCGTTCACGCACGTGCTCTTGCAGACGAACGCCAAAGTTCTCATTCATGAGCCGCTCCCACCACTTCGCTGACGTGGGCAACGTTGTGTCGCCTCATCCACTTCTCGATACCTCGTTGCACGAGCCACGGTGCACGCGGATTGGCGAAGGTAGCTGTGCCCACTTCTATCGCGTTCGCACCAGCCATCAACATCGCCACCGCGTCCACACCACTTTGTATCCCTCCCACGCCAACAATTGGCACCTCAGGGTACGCCGCGCGACAGTCGTAGACCGCCCGCAGTGACACCGGCAGGATACCCGGACCGCTGAGTCCGCCGCCTCCGTTGCCCAGTGATGCGCGACGGCGCTCGACGTCGATACTGAGACCCAAGACGGTGTTCACGAGCACCAAGCCCGACGCACCGGCGTTGATCGCAGCACCCGCGATCTCGATCAAGTCGGGCGTGTTCGGACTCAACTTCACCCAAAGCGGCACTCCTGCGACCTCTGATGCACTGACTATCGCGCGAGTCGCACTCGCCGAGTGAGCGAACATCGTCGAGCGATCGTCGAGATTGGGGCAACTCGCGTTTACTTCGAGCGCCGCGATGTTCGCACCCTTCATAGCAAGCGCAGCGTCTCTGAACTCATTGACGTTCCGACCCCATATCGAACCAATGACCTTCGCGCCGCGAGCTTCGAGGGCGCCGAGGTACGTGGTTCGCCACGCTTCGACTCCGGGTCCCGCAAGACCAACTGCGTTCAACATGTGTGACCCCGATGATGCGACACGCGGCGGCGGATTCCCCTCCCACGCGAAATTCGCGAGCGACTTCACGACGACCGCTCCCAACGCCGCGAGATCGCCGTACTCGGCGAGTTCGTCACCGTAACCCGACGTTCCCGCTGCCGTCATCACCACTGAGCGCAACGTAACGTCGCCCACACGAGTGGAGAGGTCAACGGTCATCGATGCAGTTCCTGCAGCGAATGCACTCTCCACCCTTGCGCGCGAGTGTCGCCAATTCCTAACGCCGCAGCGAAGCCTGCCGACAACGTTGTCAGGCACGGTACCGAGTGCACGATGCACGCGGTACGAATTTCAGCACCGTCAGCGCGCGCCCCGCTTCCAGAGGGCGTGTTGACGACCAATTGCACGCTGCCAGATCCAAGCATTGACACGGCGTCCTCGCCCAGTTCAGCGACACCAATCTTTCCGACCAGTGTCTGGACCGTTACGCCGTGACTGCGCAAGAATCCGGCCGTCCCGATCGTCGCCGCGATGTGAAACCCCAGTTCCAGGAATTGTCGCGCGAGAGAGAGTCCCGCCACCTTGTCACGATCGGCCAGTGACATGAACACCTGACCGGTGTCAGGGAGTCGCGTACCGGCCGCGAGTTGCGCCTTGGCGAAGGCAATGCCGAAGCTCTCACCGATGCCCATCACCTCACCAGTGGAGCGCATCTCGGGACCGAGCACGGTATCGACGCCAGGAAATCGACTGAACGGAAGTACGGCTTCTTTCACACTGACGTACTTCGGCACTGGTGTCAGCGCAGGTACCATTCGGGCCTCACGAAGCTGCGCCAAGGTCTCGCCCATAGTCACTCGAACTGCAATCTGCGCTAGTGCCACGCCCGTTGCCTTAGCGACGAACGGCACCGTACGACTCGCACGAGGATTCGCCTCTAGGACGTAGACCTCCTCGTTCTTGACCGCGTATTGCACGTTGATCAGACCGATCACCTCGAGCGACGCCGCGATCTTTCGCGTGTAGTCATCCAGCGTCGAAAGCACGTGTGCACTGAGACTTTGTGGTGGGAGCGCACACGCTGAGTCGCCTGAATGGACGCCCGCTTCTTCCACGTGTTCCATGATGCCCGCGACGAACACGTCACCTACCTTGTCACGCACCGCATCGACGTCAACTTCAATGGCGTCTTCGAGGAAACTATCGAGAAGAATCGGTCGACTCCTCGACACGCCACCCTCTCGTGCGAGAGAGCCGTGCTCGCTCGTCAAGTCCTTCATTACCCTTTCGAGCGCGGCATCGTCATAGACGATTTCCATGGCGCGCCCGCCAAGGACGTAACTCGGTCGCACGAGCACCGGGTAGCCAATACGCTTGACGATTTCTTGGGCTTCGGCCAACGTAAGGGCGACATCACCAGGTGGTTGTCGAAGCCCAAGAGTGTTACAAATCTTCGACCACTGCTCACGATCTTCCGCGGCATCGATCGACGCGACCGAGGTCCCAAGTACGAGAGAAGGATCGAGCGAATGCGAAAGTTTGAGCGGCGTTTGTCCGCCCAAAGCGACGATCACGCCGAGCACTCGGGCGTCATCACTGCACGCGGCACGTTCGGCTTGGATCACCTCGGCGACGTCTTCTGGTGTAAG
>Ga0302320_10012960_pt1 | contig 17457 bp, 18 predicted proteins | sample Bog_T0_3_FD_202130 | JGI IMG/M metagenome (GOLD analysis project Ga0302320, IMG submission 202130) | Peat permafrost microbial communities from Stordalen Mire near Abisko, Sweden - Bog_T0_3 | ecosystem: Environmental > Terrestrial > Soil > Wetlands > Peat | place: Sweden: Abisko, Stordalen Mire...
GTGACATATCCTTAGCCTCAACATTAAGGTGCTCCTCAGCCGGGGGCAACCAAAACAGCAGCTCCAACGGTATTATTCCCTAAACCGTCCCCTTAAGCAGGGGCCGTGCGCGCCTTAACATTGAGGCTAAGGATAGGCGCCATCCCTGGTTAAATAATGTTAAACGCGTAACAACTCTTTATCTATTTTTCCGGTTCTGTTCTTAGGTAATTCCTGACGAATTTCTATGGTTTGCGGCACTTTGAAATTGGCTAAATGCTCGCGTGCAAAATATTTGATCTCCAGCGGTTCTATCTTGAAACCTTCCTTTAAGACCACAAATGCTTTGACGGACTCGCCGCGCATATCATCCGCAACCCCGATCACCGCAGCCTCCAGCACCGCCTCATGCTTGCAAAGGGCGGCTTCGACTTCAGGCGCATAAACGATCTGTCCGGCAACCTTGATCATCTCTTTTTTACGTCCCACGATATATAAGAAACCATCATGATCAAAACGGCCAAGATCTCCGGTATGCAACCAACCGCCCCGCTTGGCTGCAGCAGTCGCCTCGGGGTCCTTGTAATATTCCTGCATCACCACCCAACCGCGAATGACAATTTCGCCCACGGCCCCGGTTGGCAGCACGTTATCTTCTTCGTCGACAATGTGGATCTCACAATTTGGCGCCGGTTTGCCGACACTTTCGATCTTGGGATCATCCAAAGGCGTCACGGTGTTGGGCGGACAGGTTTCGGTCATGCCCCAGCCGTTGAGCAATTTTGCGTTGGGACAGTGTTTATGGAACCGCTCCAGGATATCAGGGGAATTAGGTGCGCCAAAAACCACCACCCAGCGTAAAGAAGACAGATCAAATTGATCAATATGCTTGAGCGTCAATAACGCCGTATACATGGGCGGAACAATATGAAAACAAGTGACTTTATACGTCGTCACATTCTTTAGGAATTCTAACGGATGAAAGCGGTCCATTAACACCAGGGTAATACCAAAAATGATACAATTTTGGATATAAATAAAACCGCCGATATGACTTAACGGGATGGCACATAGTTTTACATCACGCGGGCTTAGGTCCACAAAGTGCTTCATGGCCTGGGGAGAGCCTTGCAAATGCTTATAATTAAGCAATATCCCTTTTGGCTGACCGGTGGTCCCGGAAGTGTACATGATCAAGGCGGGATCATCAGAGGAAGGAACTGTCCCTGTCCCCAAAAAGGGGACTGTCCCCTTTACGAATAAACGGTCAAAATCAGGGCCAAGACGGACAACAGTCTTTAACGAAGGGACATGCTTTTGTATCTCGGCCCAATCTATCTCGGGCTTATCCAAAGTAATCACAAATTCTGCCTGGGCATGGGACAAACAAGCCATAAGCTCATCTGTTTTGAGCATATAATCCAAAGGCACAACCACAGCTCCTAGAAGAAACGACGATAAATAGCCGTAGACATATTCAGGACAATTCGGCAAATAAAGAGCGATCTTTCTTCCCCGGCTTAACCCCATAGACTTGAAACCGCAAGCCAACGACAGCACCCGGGCCCTTAAATCCGTGAAATTAAGTATATTATCTTTAAATATTAGAGCAGGTTTTTGGGCATAAAGCTCTGCCGAATCAGTTAGGATCTGATAAACGTTCATGAAATCTCCACTACTATTAAAATTTTAATATTAAGATTGTAATAGAAACAGACAACATGTCAAGAATTTTAACCTAGAAACCTGATGAAAAGGGTTTAATTTTTTATAACTGGCCGATTATCTTTTGAGTGGAACTTATTTCTGCATCAACCAGGTCCAGATCGTGCTGGAGAATAAGACCTAACGTCTTGTTCTTGGCGGACACCTGCAACAGAGCCAATTCCTTGCGGATCTTTTTTAAGAGGATAAATCTAGCCTTCAACCGACGCTTGGCCATGTCTTTGCCAACCAGCGGGAGAAAATAGAATGCCAGGTCAATTTGAAAGAACGGACGCTCTATCGATAGCAGGCTCTGTTCCATTAAGGAATCGAATTTTTTACGGCCTTTGGGGGTAATGCGGTAAACGTATTTTTCCGGAAAATGGCCTTCCCTTCGACCAATTTCCTTTTCGATCAATCCGGTGCTTTCCATTTTCTGGAGCGGATAATAAATAGATTTGATCTGCAGGCCTATATTGGGAGCAAAGTCTTCCTCGAGCTGAAGTTTGATCTCATAACCGTGTTTAGGCCCTTCGGCCAATAAGCCTAGAAAGAACAATTCATTTTCGATCATATCTTTTAAGGGTTCTTTGGTGCCGCGTCTTTCTTATCCGCCGCTTTAACAGGATCGGGAGCATCCGGCGGCAGGAAACCATAGGCTATATCCATCCCGTGGAACAATGCTTTCGCTACTTTACGTTTAGCATTAGTACTCAAAGAAGTAATTTCGATGCGTGTTTGAGTGCTCGAAAGTTCATCAAAGAATACGCCGATCTCGGTGGTGTTGACACAACCTTTGACCCCCATCAAGACCACTATTCCTTTGATCTCATCTTTCTTGAAAATGACCCATTTTTGCTTACCCATAACAGCTAAAGCCGTATGCATGCAATCCCAATAAGCCTTATCGTAATTCTTGGTGATCGCATGATCCCTCGCTTTTTCCAGGGCTTTTGTCGATGATCCCCAAATAGTTTTGGTAAATTCTACCGTGTTATCCTTCCCATTCTGTAAAGCCGCACAGGAAGAAAACAGGCAAACAACAGCAACGATCATAATAAAGCGCATTAATTTATACCCCCAGGGCATTTCGATTGGACAAGCGATCATTGACCGCTTGCAGTTCATTGATCTTTTTAAAGAAATCTTCCAGCTGATTCTTGTAATTAAACCCGATACGCTCAAGTCCGGTTGACTGGGCTCTGGCTTTGACTAATTCATATTGTAACGCATCCACTTTTTGGGTTAGATCAGCATTATCCGAACGCAATTTCCCGTTAGTTTCTTCTAAGGCATCAAAATCCTGTTTGAGAATGACCTGCTGGGCTTTTAATTCTTCTAACTCCTGCTTTATAGCATCATCCTCTGCCTTATTCGATGATAATACCAGGGCCTCTTTTTCAAGCCGCAATTCTGAAACAGCGGCATTAGCTTTAGTGATCTCTTCTCCCATTTGCAACTTGACCGCCGTCATTTCTTCTTCCAGTAAACGCATCCTGGCCACAGTTGAGTCAAGTTGAGTTTGCAGGGCGATATTTTCAGTTTGCAAATGCTCGGACTCTGACTTAAACCCAGCCAACTTCTGTTCGGCCTGGACCAAATTTGCCTGCTGGATCCTCAAATTTTCGTTTTCCCGGGTCAAATCTTCGATCATCTGCCGGGCTTCCTGGGATTGCTCCTCAGCCTTCTTGGATATTCCCACCAATTCTTCTTCAAGTTCCTGCGCACGTTTTTTATACGTGTCTTCCTGCGCCACATATTGGGGCGGCACTATCGGCTCGGTCATCTGCGGCACAAAGGGCGGCGTCACTTCAGACACAACTTCAGCCACATCAGCAAGCTCCCTCTTTATTTGTGACAGATCCGTCAAGGGAACGACAACTTCTTCTTTTTTCTTCCCTTCTTTATCCAGCATAAAGAACAAAAAGCCTAAAACCCCAAACGTTACTAACACCAAGACGCCCAAAATAATTAAAAGGGCCATGTTTAGACCTTTCCGGGGACATCACCCTCCCCTAGCCCCTCCCGTCGAGGGATGGGAACGTTTTACTACCAATAACTTTGGGTTTTTAAATACCCGCAATAATCCTTAACTGCGTCCGCAAGCGGCGTAAACGGCTTCGTGTACCCGGCCAGGCGCAACTTGGTCATCTGGGCCTGAGTAAAATACTGATAACGCCCCCTTAAAGTTTCGGGCATATCCATATATTCAATGTGAACTTCCCGGTTAACGGCGACAAACAAAGCTTGAGCCAGCTCATTCCAGGTCCGCGCCTGCCCCGTGCCTACATTAAAAATCCCGTTGATCTTCTCATGTTCCATCAAAAACAGCACTACATCCACGATATCTTTAACATAAATAAAGTCGCGCATCTGTTCGCCGTCTTTGTATTTGGGATGATACGATCTAAAAAGGGATATCTTGCCTTCGCCAACGACCCTATCATAGGCTTTGGCAACCACACTTTTCATATCCTCTTTATGATATTCATTGGGCCCGAACACATTAAAAAACTTCAAGCCGACCATTTGGGTCTGAAAACCATTTTCCAAGACCCAGCAGTCAAATTTCTGTTTGGATGCGCCATAAAGGTTTAACGGTTCCAGCGCTGCGACCAGAGACTCATCATCACTGTAGCCTTGAGACCCATCGCCATAGGTTGCCGCCGAAGAAGCATAGATCAGGCGGACCTTATTTTTAAGCGCCCACTGGGCCACGGCACAGGAATACTGAAAATTATTCTTCTCAAAATAATCAGCATCCTGCAAAGTCGTCGATGAACAGGCCCCCATATGTAAAATACATTCGACATCAAAATCGAAAATATCCCGTTTAAGTAATTTTAAATATTCTGATTTATCAAAAAAACGCTGATACCGCTTGCCGGCTAAATTCTTTTTTTTGGGATCATCATCCCCCTGGTAATGGTCGACGACAATAATATCCTGCCGGCCGCGTTTATTAAGCTCAGCTACCAGACAACTGCCTATAAATCCCGCTCCACCTGTTACTACGATCACGGGTTGGTCTCCTTCTCATTAATGATACGATCCGCAATGGCCTCACCCATCCTGTAAGCCACTACCATGGGGTCTTGGTTTTTGGTATTGAACCGGAATGACGTCTGAAAAAGAAATACTTTTTCGCCGGTTTCCCTAAGATAGATCTCACCGTCAAGTGACAAATGAGCCTTATGTCCTTTAGCGGTATACTCCTGAATATATCCGTCCAGAGCAAACTCGGAATTATTTTGATCCGGGGCGGCAACGGTAAAACGGGCATTCCTGTTAATCAAAGTCTCTTTAACACCTTTCATCAGCATCGAGGAGAGGCCATCGGTTTCTTCATTGGCCGCCGCCCCTGATCCCGGCTTAAATACGCCTACAACCAAGGAACCTCCCCGTTCAAACGCCGTTTTGTTCACTAAAGAACCTGTAACCTCAGGAACATTGAATACATCACTTGAAGGGATTATCTTTTTGGTGAAACAACAACCGCCAATCAATAATAAAACACATAAAAATAAAAGATTTTTAACCACTATGGAATATTAACACAGGCAGGTGCACGGCTCAAGAGGTTTTAGGATTTTTGACACTTTACAATTGGAACGATTTCATGGAGGATAGGTTAATGATATTAGTAGGCCGGCAAAGATAATATCCCTGTCCCGCATCCACACCCAGCTCGATCAAAACATCCAGGTCCTGCCGGGTTTCGATACCTTCTGCGACACAGATAATACTGTTCTCATGGCAAAATGCGACTATCAGTTTGATGATGCTTCTTTTAAACGGGTCCGCGCACACTCCGGCGACAATATGCCGGTCTAATTTTACCACTTCCGGCTTTATATTGACGATGGTTTCCAGACTTGAATAACCTGAACCCATATCATCCACCGCTATCTGAAAGCCGTCATTACGGTAGTCCTTGAGACGCGCAAAAAAACTGTCATAGGCGGTAATGGCCGAACGCTCGGTGATCTCCAGAAAAACGTCGTGACTGGACATCCCATACTTAGAAAACATCTGTTTGACATTCGTAAATTTTTCACTTTCTACCAGATACGGGTCGCAATTTAAAAATAATTTTTGTTGGCCGTCAAAAACATCCGACACCGTTTGCAGGGCTTTCTGCCATCCGATCATTTCTATCTCATAATACAGGCCGTATTTTAAAGCGGACTTGAACAGTATTTCAGGGTTTATCATCAAGCTGCTCGTCTGCGGACGGCTTAACATTTCCAGGCCCATTAAACGCATCGGCTTTAAGAAATAGATCGGCTGAAAACAAACATTGATCGCCTCTTCATTAATGATCCGTCTGAGTTCAGATACTGTTTCATGCTGGTGGACTCCCTGAGGCCCCTGATCGGTAAAATTATGACGGCGCAGGATGACATCCATCCTGGCAAAGAGCTCTTCGGGTTCAAAAGGCTTGGTAATATAATCATCAGCACCCAGATATAAACTTTCGATCTGTTCTCTTTTATTATGATTGCCGCTGATAATAATGATCGGGATCTCGCGTGTGTGGGAATTGGCTTTAAGCTGCTGACAAACCTTAAGTCCTTCAAAATCAGGAAGAAATACGTCTAAAAGGATCAGATCAATATCATGAGCCGTAGAAGCTAACGCCTGAGCACCCGTAGCCACTACCCTAGTAGAATATCCATGAGATCCCAGTAATATTGTCAAAAGATTAGCTACTGCAGGTTCATCATCAACAATAAGGACTGTCTTCCCATTAGTTTCTGCCATGCACATAACTTAATATCCTTTGGTAAAGTTATATAACATTTCAATTATACATTAAAAATTACTAATCATCTCCCATTTGAGCCGTAATTCTTAAATTTCTTTAAATATCGATATCGCTGAATCTCCATAAGAATAAAGGGGTTATATAACCAGCGACCGCTTTCAAGAAAGCGTTTTCTCAGAAATACGCGTTTGGGGACTTACGGATGTCTTAAATAATTAGAAAAATGGAAGGAAATATCCCCTTCTTTAAGGGACTCTGAGGCACTGATCGGAAAGAATTGCTGGCTTATGGGAGGGAAAAAAGTATCACAGTCATAGGTGCCCTGCACATGGGTCACAAAAAGTTTCTGACATAACGGATGCCTGATCGCATCCGCATAAATTTGGGCCCCTCCTATAACGAAAATATTCTCTATTAAGGGCAAAGTCAGCTGATCCAGCGCTTCATCAAGGCTAGGTGCCGATAACACCCCTTCGGGCAAGCTGAGCAGGCCATTCTTACTTAAAACCATATTTGCCCGGCCCGGTAAAGGGCGAAATTTGGCAGGCAAAGACTCCCAGGTCTTTCGGCCCATGATCAGCGCATTCTTCTTGGCCGGATCGGTCACAGCCATAGTGATCTCTTTGAAATGTTTTAGATCCGCAGACAAACTCCAGGCTAAATTACCGCTCTTACCGATCCCATAGCCGGAATCAAAAGCTACTATAATAGAGAATGGTTTCATATTAAACCGCGATCGGAAATTTGATAAAGCCGGCCGGCTGATAGCCGATCAGTTTGAAATCTTCAAACTTATAGTCAAGGACGTTCTTTTTAGGTATTTCCAGATGCGGCAAAGCAGAGGGCGTTCGCTCTAATTGTATCTTAAGTCCTTCAAGGTGATTAAGGTATATATGCGCATCCCCCAGCGTATGCACGAATATGCCGGGTACAAGACCACATTCCTGAGCTACCATGGTCATCAACAGCGCATAACTGGCAATATTAAAAGGAACCCCTAACGCCACATCGGCAGAGCGTTGATAAAGCTGGCAATCCAACCGGCCATTAACGACGTAGAACTGAATAAAAGCATGACACGGCGGGAGTGCCATTTTATCAATATCCGCCACATTCCAGGCGCTGACGATGATCCTGCGCGAGTCGGGATTGGTTTTGATCAAATGAAGCGCGTTCTGGATCTGATCGATAGTCTCTTTATGATAGCTCCCGGAACTTTCGTCTAATACGAATTTTTCCCAACTACGCCATTGATAGCCGTAGATCGGGCCTAGTTCTCCGTCGGGACGAGCCCAGGCATTCCAAATGGGGGTATGCGCTTTAAGATCATCGTTGATGTTGGTACTTCCCCGCAAAAACCATAACAGCTCATAAACCAACGCATCAAACAACACTTTTTTGGTCGTTAACAACGGAAAGCCTTCACGCAGATCGTATTTGCACTGGTAACCAAAAACAGAGATCGTCCCGGTCCCGGTGCGGTCGGACTTTTGCTCGCCATGCTCTAATATATGTCGGACTAAACTTAAATATTGTATCATGTGATTTTATTGAATAATGACCTTCACCGGTAGGACTACGACCACATTTTGGCTTTATATTCCTGGACCATGCGTTGGGTATTGAAGAACCCTGCACGAGCCACACAATTGATCATCTTATCGATCCAGGGGCTTTGAATGTCGATGACCCCTTTTTTATTCGTACGATAATACAGTCCTGCCACCTCTTTAAGCGAACTATATAACGCACGAGAATCTTCTTCCAGGCGCAAATCCCCTTCGTCGCCGATTTCCGGGCCCTTATGCCGGTAACCGAATATCCAACCGATATCATCATGCTCGGCTTCGACCACCCAGCCGTCAAGGGTGGAGAGTTGAACGACCCCGTTAAGGATCGCTTTCATGCCGCTGGTGCCTGACGCTTCAAAAGGAGGTAAAGGATTGTTAAGCCAAACATCAACGGAATTGGTCAGTAATTTACCGAAATAGGTATCGTAATTCTCCAGGATCAAGACTTTCACGTATTTAAATTCTTTATTTAACCGGTCAATATGTTCCATAATATTCTGGATATGGCTGGCACCGGTGGTATCCATGGGATGTGATTTACCGGCAATAATGATCTGTAAAGGTCCAATGGTGCGCGCGATCTCTAAAACCTGTTCAATATGATGGAACAATAACGACGGTCTTTTATAATTCGTGATCCTGCGCGCCCAACAGATGGTCAAGAAATCTTCCTGTAATTTCCAATGCCTGACGACATTCAACAACTGGCGTTTATTGACTTGATGCGCCTGAAAAATATCGCGCCGGAAATTCTGGTCTCTGCCCAACTTCACCGCACCCTGTAATCGTTGGGGGTCCTTGCGCCAATCACCAAAGGTGCCGGAATATTTATCAAACAGCTGCGCAAAACTTTCTGAAACCCAGGTATGCGCATGCACGCCGTTGGTGATCGCATCAATGCGCTTGGCATATGCCGGGAACTGCAGACGCATGATCTCTCCGTGTTTTTGGGCAACCGCATTGACCTGACGGCAATTATCCAAACAAATATGGGTCAAATTGACATCACCGGAATTAGAATTTTCTTTGCCAAATTTTTTGGCCACATCCACATAATCATCCGTAAAAATATCCTGAAGATCCGTGATCTGAAAACGGTCATGTCCGGCTGCCACCGGCGTATGGCAAGTATACACAAATTTCTTCTTCTCGATATCCATCCGGCGTTTGTCGGAAAGCTGAATATATTTCTCGACTAAGGCAAAAGCCGCATGACCTTCATTGAGATGGTAACAATCGATGGAAAGCTTTAACTCATCAATAGCTTTCATGCCGCCAAGCCCAAGAATGGAACGCTGAAAAATACGCCAGGATACCTGATCGCTGCGGTAAAGCTGATCGGTCAGTTTACGAAAATGCTCGCTATTATCCGGAAGATTGGAATCCAGCAAAACCAGCGGACAAACATGCTTTTTATCATAACTATAAACGTAGTATTTCCACAAACGCAGTACCAGATCGCCCTGTTTAGTTTTGATGCGCACGCGGTTCTTAAGCGGGATAAGCCCGGGATAAGAATGCGGGTCCCAGGAAAGTTCCTCGGGCACCTGCCCGTGCTTATACCAGAAATTCTGTTTGAAATATCCTTTGTTCCACAGGATCCCGAAAGCCACTACCGACAAGCCCATATCAGCAATGCTTTTAACCGTATCTCCGGCCAACACGCCTAATCCCCCGCTGTAAATGGGGATATCCAGCATCTTCTGGATATTGATCTTGAATACATAATCCGAGATCCAGTAATTGGAGAAGACCTGGTGTTTAAAAAATTTGTTCTTCTCGCTCATCGGACGGTTGAGCTGAAAAGAATTATAAATGCTGGGAGCCAGGCCGTATTCCATGGAAAAATAGGCAATTGATTTTTCATCAGGCCGGGCTAATCTGGCTTCTGCTTCCAAGATCGGAGCGATAGGAAAAGAAAAATACGTAGACTCATTGATATCACGGCTGTACTGCCCGTCAAAATTCTCGATCTGTTGAATAAATTCTGAATATGTCATGAAAGCCTTTAAGAATATTTTGTAATGATCTTTTTTTATTATAACAAAAATCCTGCTCTGCCATAGGAAAAGCGAATGTTTTTTATTTTTTAAGAAATATCAGGGTCATGCACGTGGGCCATCGCATAAAAAATAGCCTCCAGATCGTATACCCTGATCTGATCATCCTGCCGTGTTTCTGCATGAGATAAAAAACTCACTGAATCCATCAACTGTTCATTATGGTCCAAGACAAATCTTTGCAATAAAATTTTATCAAGATGCGGAAAGCTTTGCAAAGGACGGACTTTTGAGCGCACAAATTCCAAATAATCAGTTAACGGCGGAGAAAATCTCCTTCCGTCGGCGGTCCAGGAAATATACGCCTGCGGGTCCAGGATCAAATACTTCGCTCCTTGTTTATAAAGTCTGAACAGCGACAACGGGTCCGTCGGGCAGGGTATGATCTTTTTATCATCATTCAAAAAAAGACCTTCGACCAAAGGCTGAGTACTGACGATCACAGCATCGGGGTCACGGTCGGTCACAAAACGCACGGCCTTTTCATAATCAGTTCCTGCCCGAGCCAGTAAAACCGAAAGATAGATCATCCCGCAGAGCGCCAGGGCACAGCCCAGCATAATCCCAAAGCGCACTCGCGGGTGCGACCAACGTTGCCAGGCATCATCAATGACCACGGCCACCGCAGCTGCCATGAACGGTAAGACCACGCATAAATACCTGGCCCCCTTTTCTGCGGCAAAAGAAAAGATCAGCATCTGAAAAGCCACGATACCAAAGGGCAAAAGCTTGGCGTATTCTTTATAGATAATTAAATAAATATTCGCCCAGAAAAAACAGGCAAAGAAAAAACCTTCCAGAGCAAAAACATAATATGGATAAGACAAGAAATTAAACAGATTGAATTTTCCGCCTGCATCCTGGGCTTGATGGAACATCCATGCAGAAGTTATATGAAGATTAGCACCTCCATAAAGACACCCGACGAACAGGACAATACCGTAAAATACTACTGTATATATAAGGATCTTTTGCCAGTTCAATTTTTTGGCGGAAGTAACTGCATTGAAGGCTTCGATAAAGGCAATAAAGACAGGCGCTACGATCATCCGGTAATTGGTCATATAAACACAGGAGAGTAAAAACGCCGAAAGGAAAAACTGCCAGCGGATCGAGGCCTTAGACATATACAAATAGATCGCGCATAAAAACAAGAACGTACTCAAGGCCTCCTGCATGCCTAACCTGGAATAAAACACGTGGCTGGGTAAAAGAAGCAATATTAGCCCGCTCAATAAAGCTACCCGGCCGGAAAGATACTGACGTTTAGCCCAAAAGTACAATAATACTACCGTGGCTAACCCACTGAAAGCCGAAACCCATCTGGCAAAAAACCAGGCATGGGCACCCAATATAAACACCCTTAAATTTAAAATAAAAAACCACAGTGCCTTGGCGGTGGTTAAAGCCGTCTTGAACATGACGGAAATGATGATCGAGAGCTCGCCTATGCTGTGTGCCGGGTTGTGCTCAACGAGATCTAGAAAGGCGCGGTTATAACCTAAATACATCCCTTCATCATAAAAAAGAAATTGATTAGCACTGATATGATAGAGGCGAAGACAGATACCGGTAACAATGATGATCCCGATAAAAATAAATTGGAGTGGATTACGCTTAGACATGCTTGTCACGCTTAGGGAAATAAATATCGCGCCAAAGGACCCAGATGGTTTTAAAAATAGCACAAATGCTTTTCTTGTTAAACGCTTTTGACTGGCCATGGCGCCGGCCAACGTGTTCAAAATAAACCGCGCGCCAGGTCACCCCCTGCTTTAAGAGACGAACAATGCATTCTGCCAGAGCTGCCAAACCGGTGGATTTGATAGGAATAGTTTTTAGCAGCGCCGTGCGAGCGATCAAAGCTCCGTTATAATACTTTAATTTCAAACCAAAAAGCATGTTCATCATCACCACAAAGGTCTTTGAAACCAGACGGCGGAAAAATGAACGCTTGGTGGTCTTTTTCATATAGGAAACGATCAGGTCCGCTGAACCGCGGGCCTCGATCAAATCTTTCAATGATTCCGCGGACATGTCATTGTCACCGGGGAATACCGTAACAAATTCTTTAGTGGCCATTTTGACCCCGCGGGCAAAAGAATAACCAAACCCTTCATTGTTGGCATTGACCGCTACACGAATATTGGGATCGGATTCGGCTTTAAGACGCGCAAAATCGCCGGTCTTATCCGGACTGCCGTCATCAATGACAATGATCTCATAGTCAGTTGTAATACTTTGGACTACGCGCAAAACATTATCGATCGCGGCTTCAATATTGTTTTCTTCACGATAGGCTGGAATGACTACGGTTACGCTATTGTTCACTTCTCAACTCCCCCTAACCCCCTCTTTGTAAAAAAGAGGGGGAATTCTTATTTCGACATCTTTAAAATAATCCGTCCGGCTTCGCCTTTGATCAATACTTCGAAGGCTTTGTTAATATCCTCCAATGGAAATCTGTGTGTGATCATGCGATCTAGGGGCAATACACCCCGAACATATGCTTTCAAATAGGCCGGAATATCTTTGTCTGGATCAGTCTCACCACCCCATGTTCCCATCAGGCGCTTGCCCTTGATCAATTCAAATGGATGCAACTCAATTTTTTCATCCTTGCCTAAATTCCCTGCGATCACACAGCTACCGCTGTCTTTGATACACGCAAAAGCATTTTCCATCGCAATTTTGTTGCCTGAGGCATCTACTGCAAAATCCGCGCCTAAACCTACAATAGCACGGATGGATTCCATAACATTCTTTTTGGCCGCATTAATAAGATGGGTCGCGCCCAAACTCTTGGCAAATTTTAACTTGGTATCCTTAACGTCAATGGCAATAATGATCGCACATCCCTGACGTTTGGCTCCCATGATAACGCTTAATCCGATACCACCCGCACCAAACACCACCACTGACGACTTTCTAGTCGCATGCAAAGTATTATTAATGATGCCGCAACCAGTGGCTATGGCACAACCCACGATCGCAGCTATATCTGACGAAAAATTCTTTGCTATCTTAACGACCCTGTTCTCAGAGACCACGGTATAATCGCTAAAGGTCGTGACTGCTCCGGCATTAACGATCCGATCCCCCCATTTATATTGGCTATTCATGGCATCCAGCCCCTTGGACTTGATCCATGACAAACACACATGATCGCCTTTTTTGACCTTGGTCACACCACGTCCGGTATCAAGCACAAAACCCGAAGCCTCATGGCCCAATAAATGCGGCAGAAATTTATCCGGACCTTTGTGGCCGATCATTTCGTTATACTGGGCCCGGCAGATGCCGCTATACAACACCTTGACCAACACCTGTCCCCGCTTAAGGGCCGGGATCTCTACGTCGTCAATAATAAGAGGTTTATTTGTTTCGTTGAGTATGGCCGCGAGTGTTTTCATGTTTTAAGGAATAAACCAGAAATAATCACCGTTATAACCGACTTGTTTGAACAAAGCCTTCCAGGCATCGACATGCATATAGGTCAACGCGGTTAAATTCCAGGCATCCATGCGTTCTTTTTCTTCGGGTGTACGATAGGCATCGACAGTGATGAACGCCTTTTTGCCCACCCGCTCGATCTCACATAAAGCTTGAGCACACTCACTGGGAGGCAAATTATGGATGGTATTAATGGAAATGACCAGATCGAAACTTTTGTCTTTAAAGGGAAGTTCTTTCGCATTCCCTTGACGGATCAAAGGCTTCATGTCTTCCAGAGCATGAGTGATCGCATAATCCGAAATCTCCAGGCCCTGCAAACTAATGCCTTTCACTATCTGGGCAAAGTCATGCATCATAAAACCTTTGCCGGCGCCAACGTCCAAAATAGAACTTTGGGAAGTTAAATGGTAATGTTCGACAAAACTGGGAACAACCGGCTGCCAGAAACGAGGGTTATAGTTATACCCGCCATAACCAAAACGGCGGTCGCCGTCAAAGTAATCAAAACCGAACTGACGGCCAATGCGGCGATCCTCTTCGGTCTTCTCGACACCGCGCTCATTCACATTGCGTTTGGTTTTAGGATAATTAACAAGCAGATCGATCTCAGGCATAAATCAGTAAACCTTATTTTAATCCGACCCCCATGCCAAAAATATAATGACACATCGGAGCATAGCCGGTATGCACCACTTCATCGTTCATGCCGAACATGAACACCCGCTGAAAATACCCGGACATGATCTTTTTTAACGAGGCCTGGCTTTGCAAATTAATATGCTGCACCCGGCTTCGGGGAGTGGCATATTTATTGGCCGTGATATTCGGCGTTCCGATGATACATACCCCGTCGGCTTTAAGACAGGCGCATTGATTCTCAATAAACTTCTTATTCAAGGAACGATCCAGGTGCTCCATCACATCAATAGAATAAACAGCGTCAAATTTCTCATCAGGCGCTTTTTCACAAATACTCATGGCCCTAAATTCTACATTCTTGATCTTTTTCAGACGCACCTGATTACTTTTGATATGGCGGCGGTCTCGTTCGACAGCGACAAGCTTTTTAACCCCTTGAGCAACCAAAGGAGTGCCAAAAGCATCCCCGCAACCCACCTCGAGCACCAGATCCATACCCTCGAACATCTTGGCACAAAATTTATAACGGCTCAAGACAAAACTCATATGTTTGGGATCATTCAACAGGCTGTACGAAGTCCATGGCCCTAGTTTTACAGAATCAATGAACTGGTAATCCGTGCCTAATTTATACGCTTGGCTTTGAGTCAATTTCTTCTTGGTCATATTTCTCCGCTCTCCCCCATTGTCATTCCCGCGAAAGCGGGAATCCATTTTTAATACGGCCCCACAAAAGTATCTTTGATCTCAACTTCAGGGATTGTCATTCCCCGTTTATCTAGTATTTCCAGAACAACACTGATAATGTTCTTATGCGTTGGATGAAAAGCCTCTTCCAAGGTTTTGGACACACCCGCCGGGCACTCCGGCCAGCCTATGCGTTTGATGGGCGCTTTGAGGTCATGGAAGGCTTTGTCAGCTACCCTTGCTGCTACTTCAGAGGCAAAGGAGCAATTAAGCCAATCCCCGTCCGCACAAATCAATCGCCCAGTTTTACGGACTGAGTTTATAATAGCTTCTTCATCTAGCGGCTGAATGGTCACCGGGTCAATAACTTCTAGCTCTATACCAAACTCGCTTAAAATGTATGCGGCTCTTAGGGCTTCCGGAACCATGGAAGACGTGGCCACAACGGTCACATCCTTCCCCTTACGACTGACCCGGGCTTTGCCGAATACCAGACGATAGGGCTCTGCGGGCACATCCATTTTAAGATCATAAAGACTGCGGTGTTCAATGATCACCACCGGACTCTTTTGATTTAAAGCTTCAAGAGTGATCCCTTTGATATCAAAAGCATTGCTAGGAACGGTAACGATCAGGCCCGGAAAATGTGCTAATACCGCCTGAAGATTTTGAGAATGGGTAGGGCCTTGTCCCCATCCCTTGCCGACGATGGCACGGATAGTCATCGGCACAGTAGACTTTTCAGCGTAGGTATACTTCCATTTAGCGGCGTTGTTGATCATCTGGTCCAAAGCCAAAAACATAAAATCATGACGCGCATGCACCAGGATGGGATGTTTGCCGTTTAAGGCCGCCCCGATGGCAATGCCGGTCAAAGCATTTTCACACGCCGGCACATCAAAAACCCGGGAAGGGCCAAAACGTTTGGTCGCTTCGGTGGTTGTGCCAAAAATACCTTTGCAGTCATCTACACCAAGTCCAAATAAAAAAGCAAGGGGATTGGCCTCCATCCCCTGGACTAAGGCCTCTGATATTGCTTGAGCGTAACTGATCTGTCTGTTCATTGTCTCTTTATGCCTAATTGAAAATAGGGAGTTGACCCCTATTAATTGGTAGCTGTCACCAATTAATTCGCCTTCACAATCTGCCCGGCTGCGTATTTGTGCAGAATGCTTGAAATAAGTGTCTGGTAGGGAATGCCTTCTTGCATGGCATAAATTTGAATTTTCTCTAAATCTTTCTCAACAAGACGGATATTAATACGCCTGCTCTTGCGTAAGGATTTCTTGGCCATTTCCTTGTAACGGGCAATTTCAGCAGGCATATTATGAACCGGCCGCCATTCACCACGTTCATAAGAGATCAATAATTCTTGCTCTTCTTTATCAAATTTCATCTGTTTCATAGTCTCACCTCGTGTCTATGTATTTCTTAGTCGCTTTACGGCTTGGGATAATAGTTTTTAGAAAGACTTTGCCTTCTTTTTCAAGAAACGGAACCAAATACGCATAGTTGTCTATGCGTATCACATAAATCCGTTGATTAGGATACTTTTTCTGATTAGGATGATTTTCAACTGCAAGAAGACCGTCATTTTCAATCAAAAACACTATTTCTTCAAAAGAAATACCTCGCTCTTTTTTGAGCAGTTCATTTTTATTTGAATCCCAATCAAACATAGATCACCCGATAAAAATATACCCTATTGTCTGCCTTTTGTCAACATGCTCAATTGATAACCGAATTGCCGGCAATGGTTGAATTGCCCCCTATGGTGCTGAAATGTGTTGCCGCCACCCCACCGGATGTTTCACTGCCCATGGTATAAAAACTCGTCGGCGCGCTTTGATTATTGTATTCGGTTTGGATCCAGCCGGCTGAGCGAACGATGGTGGAAACCCGTACTTCTTCTATCGAACCGTCAAAATTGCGAGCATTGTCATACGTGCGACCACCTATGACAGCCGTCCCACCGGATTCACCAGGACTGCCGGGAGTATTGATCTGAAAATACGTTTCTACTTGCGCATTACGATAAAGCGCCATCCCTGCTGAAGTTCCACTGCCGTCTTCTGTTCCTACAATATAGGTCCAGGTACCCGTAGATAAATCTGCACTAGAATATTTATAAGCTGTCCCATAAGTCATACCATATGTATTGCTAACGCCTCCTGCGGTTCCCGGCATCCAAAGTAACGCTGTGGCACTGTTATTAGCCGCATTTTGACCTACGAAAACATATTCAACTCTATTATCGGTAGTATAGTTAATCCAAGCTGAAACAGTTAATGGGGTTCCATTACTCAAATTACCGATATTAGCATTGTCTATTCTTTGGTTGCTGTTTCCCGTAAACCCTCCTGCTCCATCAATTTGACCTGTTGCTGCAGTTGGGCCATTTTGTAAGGTTCCCGACGCGCCAGTAATTGTATTAATTCCTGACAATGTTGTTCCATTCGACAAGTGCCACACGCCGACATAATAACTATCCCAAACAGCGGAAGCTGAACTTTGATATGTCGTAACCGCCGCATTGCCATAACACATATAAAACGTGGTATTTGTATTATATGCAAGGGGCGTTGAAGTATTG
>Ga0302320_10012961_pt1 | contig 17456 bp, 17 predicted proteins | sample Bog_T0_3_FD_202130 | JGI IMG/M metagenome (GOLD analysis project Ga0302320, IMG submission 202130) | Peat permafrost microbial communities from Stordalen Mire near Abisko, Sweden - Bog_T0_3 | ecosystem: Environmental > Terrestrial > Soil > Wetlands > Peat | place: Sweden: Abisko, Stordalen Mire...
TGCCGTTCTCGCACCTTTTGCAACTTAGCGGCTGAGCGCATCGTCTCGAGTCTCTTCGTAAACATTGCCCATTCCCCGGAGTCTTTCCTTTCGCCGATTGCGCGACCGGAATGAGGGGAACCTTGAGGGTCGCGGGTCCATTCCAGCCGGTAACGGCTCCAGTCCGGATCACCGGGAAGCACGGTCCGGATGTCGTGCCCTTCGCCGAACCGGTCGGCGGTGGCGTCCAGGATGCCGCCGCCAGACAGCAGGTTCCATGTGTGCAGGGCAATTGGCTCACCGTTGCCGGCAAGGTAGACGCCGGATATGCACGGCCAGCCGAAATACTGCTCCAGCAGAAAGGCGGCCTCGAGCGCGCACGCTCCGCCGCCCGCATCCGATCTGGCGCCTTCGCGGATTTCGCGGATGCCGGCGAGTGCCGCCGCATCCGGGGCCGGGGGTGACCCGTGGCGCAGGGCCGCCGCGAACCAGGCATTCCTTGCGCTGTCGCAGGAGGACATCTCAGCCCTTCCGCCAGCCTGCCGCAATCCGTCCATTCACGCCTCCCGGTCTTTCAGGCGGATCGTGCCGCCTCGGCTGGCAAGGCAGGACGGCGCCGTTTGCGGATCCCGCGGCTGCAGGGTTTCCCTCGATCGGCTTCAGCGACGGGAGTGCGCCGCCCGTCGCGCCTTTTGCCTGGCTTGCATTGGGATGAGCCATTATTCAGTCCTGCAGCGGGACCCGGAGCGGACAATGGCCATCGTGGACGACAATCCTTATGGCAGGCATTACGAAGAAATGCCGGAGCACAAGCACTGGGCCACCTTTGACATGATTCTCGAAGGCTGTCGGTTCAATCTCCTGCATGAGCTGGTGGGCGCGGCGGCCTTCGATGCCGCCAGGGCCGGATCCGTGCTGGAGGAAATCGAGGCGCTGGCGCAGTCGAAGGGCTACGGCGATGAAGACAGCTTCATCTGGGAGGCTGGCGGTCCGCTGCACGGGGACCCTGCTTACGCCGCGGCGCGCGAGGACCAGCACAATGACGACCCGGACGCCGATTACACCGGGTCGGTTGACGCCTCGGTCGGCCTTCTTTCCGCCGCGGCAGCCTCGCCGGAGGCGCAGTCGTTCGTCAGCCGCATCGGGTCCACGGTCGCGGACGCGCGCGTCCGTGGGCGGCGGATGCGGGACGAGCAGCAGGACGCAGTCCGCCCTGCGCCTTGAGCGTGCCTGACCGGGTTCGGGGCGTGGCGCGCTGCCGTGGGCCGGGTGCGTGCTGGCGGTCGTGCGGCGCGGCGGCGTTCAGGCCGGCGACCTTCACCTGGCCACGATTCCCGCTCCGGCGCACCGCCGCGGCGAGGTGATCGCCCGGGCGGCGCTGGCCAGGCTCAACGCAGTTGCGGAGGCGTACGGCCTGCCGCTGACGCCTGAGGCGTCGATGGACAGCCACTGCCCGGGCTGGCTTGAGGCGTGGCACGCATGCCTTGGATCGAGCCGCATGCCGCGCTGAGGCCATCCGGGAAGGCTTTGCCGCGGTGCGGGATTTCCTTGTAAGAATGCTGCTCCGCAGCATCAAGAATCCTGCAACCGCGAGGCCGGGCGAGCGGTCCCGTTAGCACATCGTTGACTTTTCCCCGTGTAGCTGTCGGCCGGGACACCCCTGGAGACACGCGCATGCCGCTCGACAGCTCGACACCCCAGCAAGCTGCCCTTGATCCGCATGATGCGGAAGGACGCCTCCGCTTCCTGCGGATCGACGGTGCCGCGTGCCGCCGCCTGCAGGCGATGCATCCTGCCATGCAGGCTGCGCTGCCCGGCATAGCTGACGAGTTCTATGCCCATGTTGGCCAATGTCCAAACCTGGCCGCCATGCTCGGGGACGCCCAGCGCGTCGGGAAGCTCAAGCAGACGCAGACCGCGCACTGGGACAGCCTGCTCGGGGGGCGGTTCGACGCGGCCTACTTCCGGCGGGCCGTCGCTGTCGGCCGCGCGCATGAGCGGGCAGGCCTGGACCCCAGGTGGTATGCCGCCAGCTACTGCATGACCATCGAGCGCCTGTTCGCGGTCCTGGCCGCGAGGCACGGCGCGAAGAAGGCGCTGGTCGAGGATGCGTCGGCCGTGCTGCGGGCGGCGTTTCTGGACATGGATCTCGCGATCTCGACCTACATCGAGGCTGGCGAGGCCACCCGGATGCGGAACGAGATGCTTGGCGTGACAGAAGTGCTGGACCGCGAGATGCAGGTGGCGGCAGGGGAGATCGCGGCACAGGCAGGGAGGCTCGCGGAGGGGGCGGACAAGCTTGGCCGCCTTGCGGAGCAGGCGCGCCACATGGCGGACGGCGTCAGCCAGTCGGTCGGCGCCACCGCGCAGACCATGCAGACGGTCGCGAGCGCGACGGCTGAGATGGAGGCCTCGAGCAGCGAAATCATGGCGCAGGTCGACCGTGTCTCCGCCGTCGCGGGTGAGGCCGCGGGACAGGCCAAAGAGACCGGAGACACCGTTCGGCAGCTTGCGCAGGCCAGCAGCAACATCGGCGAGATCGTCACCCTGGTCCGCTCCATCGCCGGCCAGACCAGGCTGCTTTCGCTGAATGCCGCGATCGAGGCGGCGCGCGCCGGAGAAGCCGGCAAGGGCTTCGCTGTCGTGGCGGCCGAGGTGAAGGGCCTGGCCCGGCAGACCGAGGATGCAATCGGCAACGTGAGTGGCCAGGTTGGCGCCATCGGCAAAACCACTGCAGGCGCGGTTTCCGCGGTCGGCGGAATCGCCAGCCAGGTCGCCGCTGTCAGCGTGATCGCAGGCGAGGTCTCGGCCGCGGCCGCCCGGCAGCGCCAGGCCACCGCCGAGATAACCAGAAGCATCGCCGTGGCCGCCGGCAACTCGAACGATGTGGCCGGCAGGGCGGCCGCGATGCTGGCCGAGGTGGCTGCCGCAGAAGCCGCGGCGCAAAAGTTCCGCGTCCTGGCTGGCAACGTCATCGCAGGCGTCCATGACCTGCGGCGCCGGGTCACGCTTGTCCTCCGCTCATCCGATGCCGGCAACCGCCGCGGCGAGCAGCGCGAGCCGCTGAGCCTGCGTTACACATCCGGTGCCGAAGGGCTCCCGGCATCAGGCCACACCATCGACCTGTCGCCCAACGGGGCGCTTCTGTCAGGCCCGGGAGCGGAACCGCTGGCCGGACGCACGGTTCCGGTGGACATTGCCGGGATTGGCAGCGTCTCCTGCCGGGTGTGCGCCATATCCGACATGGGCGTGCATGTCGCTTTTGCCGGGCTGACAGCCGCGCAACAGGCCAGCATCGGCTGCGCGCTCGAACGGGCGCGGACACAGAACGCCACCTATGTGGCGCGGTGCCGGGAGACGGCGGCGGCTGTCGCCGAGGCCTTTGCCCGGGCGCTTGCCGCCGGGCAAATCTCCGAGGCACAGCTGTTCGACCACCGTTACACGGAGATCGAGGGCACCAGTCCGCGCCAGTGCATGTCGCCGAGCACCGCGCTGTGCGACCGGCTGCTGCCGGCGATCATCGACCGCGTCAAGGATTCCGATCCGCAGGTCGCTTTCTGCGCCGCGGTCGACGCCGGCGGCTACCTGGCGACGCACAACCGCGAATACAGCAAGCCCCAGCGACCCGGGGACACCGTCTGGAACACGGCGAACAGCCGCAACCGGCGCGTCTATGAAGACCGCACGGGCATCCTTGCGGCCCGCAACACCCTCCCCTTCATCGTGCAGACCTACCCGCGTGACATGGGCGGCGGACAGGTGGTGGTGCTGAAGGAGTTCGACGCGCCGGTCACGGTGGGCGGACGCCATTGGGGCGCGCTGCGGCTCGCGGTCAAGGTGTGAACCGGCACGGCCTGCGGCATCTTTCGCCGCTTGGGACCCAAGCCACGGCTGCCGGCTCAAGCGGCGGAAGCCCGTCCTCGCGGCCGCGGATACAGGCGTGGACCTCGCAGGCGGGCATTGGCCTGGCCAACAGGAACCCCCTGGACCCCGGTGCAATGCTGGCGGCGGACCATCCCAAGCTGTTCCGTCTCCACGCCCTCGGCGACGACTTCGAGGCCAAGGCGGCTGCCCATGAGCATGATTGCGTCGAGAATCGCCTTGGCGCCCTGGTCCGCCGTCTGCGCCTGGATGAACGACCTGCCGATCTTGATCTTGTCGAACGGCAGCCGGAGAAGGTAGCTGAGGCTGGAGCGGCCGGTCCAGAAATCGTCGAGCGTGATTCTGACACCCGAGTCCTTCAGCCCGCGAAGCGCGTCCAGCACATGCCCGGCGTCATTTGATGAGGACACCTTCGGTGACCTCGACCTCCAGCCGGGCCGGCGGCAGCCCGGTCCTTGCCAGCGCACCGGCGACGGCAGGGACAGCCCCATGAGGCGGCCTCGCCGCAGGCCCGCTCCAGCACCCAGCTGCCGACTGGCCCGATCAGGCCACACGCCTCGGCGATGGCGACAAAGCCCGCCGGCGGGATGAAGCCCTTTCCCAGCGCAGCAGCGCCTCGAACCCTGCCCGCCCCTTCGCCATGCCGCGGCCAGCCGTCGTGGCGGCTATGCGGCGCCGGCGGACCAAACGCTGGCAGGGGCTGTCCTGCGGCCGCCTTCGAGGCGGCCGGCTGCGGCTTCCAGCCACTGGCCGTCCCGGCACGACAAGGCAAACGCGCACAGGCGGCGTGGCTTCAACTCCGCCCGCGCGAGCAGCGCGTCCAGAAACAGGGCGGCGGCCGGGCGCGGCGCCGGGCCATCCAGCGCATTGGAATCTCCCGCGGCGATGTTCTGCGACAGGAATTCGGCCAGGAACAGGTCCTCAAGGATCTCATGCGTGAAGCAGAAGCCGCCGTCCGCGCCCTGCGACAGGAATGACGCAGCCCGCAGATCTGCCGCCAGAATCTCCCTGTCCTTGCCGATGTAATGTCCGTCGAGCCCTTTGGCCCCCAGCGCGCTGTCGAGCCAGGACGACAGCGCGCCAGCCGTCCACGATGCCCTGCCCTGCCGCCAGCCGTCTCCGGCGAGGCATGCGGCAAGCAGCAGCTTGTGCTCCATGGTCAGCGTGTGCTGTGTCCAGCCTGCGTAAAGCCAGTCCAGCGTGAACTTGCCGAGAATCGTCCCCATGAGCGGCAGCGCGTCTTCCCCGGACGCCGGGCAGCTGCAGAGGCTGCGCCTGAGCAGCATTCCCGCCCTCGGATTGGTGGCGAGGTCCACAATGCCCGGGAGCGCCGCCAGCATGCGGCAGGCTGCCGCATGCGCGCTGCCGGACAGGCCGGCAAGCAGAAGGCGCCGGGCAGCGCCTCGCTCCAGCGGACACAGTGAGAACATGGCATGCCCGCCATCCGCCCCGGCATCCGCAGCCCCCGCCGCAAGCGCCGTCTCCGTCTCCCGCATTGTCCCGAACCGCCCGTCGCGCAGCGTGAGAAGAAGCTTCCCGCGTCCGCCTGCCGGGATTCGGTGCAGTTCGCGCAGCAGCTGCCGGCGGCCCGGCGCTCGGCAGTGGCGGATCACGTTCCGCTGACATGTGGCCGTCCACACAAGCCCCCACTGCTGCTCGGAGGCGGCCCGCATCTTGCTCGCGGGTGGGCGTGATCAGCTTTGATCACGTCAGTTGAGCGGCGGCGGATGGTCCTGCGAGTTCGCCGAGCTGTCCGGGCACGTCCTATGGCTTTCGGGCCGCGGTCCCAAGCCGCAGACCGGCGCGGCCGATCAGGGCAGCCCGCGGATCGTGGGCACGCGCCTGCCGACGGGCCGCGGCGGCGCGGTGCCGGTCTACGCCACCGTGCTCGCTGAAATTGCTGCATTCCTGCAGTCCGAAGTTCCGGACCGCCTGCAGCTCCGCGGCGCCACGGCCCGCCAGAGCCGCCTCTACCGGGCCATGGCCGCCAGCCATGGCGCCTTGCTCGCTGATCTCGGCTACCGCCTGTCACGCACCAGCCTGGTGCGCTGCGGGTAGCCGCCTCCCGCCGGACCGTGGAGACACCGCAAGGTCAACTGTGCGTTACAGCAGGTGCGCCCGGTCCTACAGGCACCATGGGGTCGGTGACACCCGGCGGGCATCCCTGTATTGGTGATGCGGCCGTGGTCAATATGGCCAAGTTTGGGAAGGAAACGCCGGAGCGCCTGGCAGGCATGGGACGCTCCCTGCCTGTCGGCGACGCCTCCCACTGCGCGCGGCCCATGCGCCGGGTCCCAACCCAGCGTCACGAACTAATGACAGCATCGTTACCACACGTGGCGCCATCGCCGTTTAGGATGAGTCGGGTTCACACACAAAACGGTCAAAGGCGAAATGGAGAGCAATGATGGCATTTGCGTCGGTGCAGCCAGCCAGACTGCCGTACGGCATTTTGCTCCTCGCGCCGATCGTCTATGCCGTTATCTGCTGTCTGCTGCTTGGATTTGTAATCGGGATTGATTTTGCCTTCGCTTATACTGCGATAAAACTTGGTATTTTTCTTGGCGGCATACTCTGCATGGAGGAGTACACGGGCAGAAAGCAGTCCTTCATCGCTGACCGCTCCGGGGGCGACACAGAGCCTGATGCAGCGCCGCAATCCGGCATTTTGCCCGCGGCACAATAACGGGTGCTGTCCGTTGGCATGGCCGCACCTGCGGTCAGCCTCCTGGCGGGGTGTTCCGTCCGGCGCGCAATGCGGCAAGCTTTGAGGTCAGCGTCCGTGCCTTGTCAGGCTGCATGGCCGCAAGGACTGGAGCGGCTTTCGCTGCCTTCATCCGGTCAACCACCTGCAGCAGCACCGGTTGGTCGAGGTCGTTGAAGATGGCTGCGGCGTCACGCGGCTTCATGGCCTCGTAGACCTTCACGAGCCCCTGCCAGTTGGCGTCGTCAGTCTGCTGGCGGCTGGCCTCCAGTGCCTCGAGCGACTTCTGCAGTGTCTGCAGCTCGGCCAGCCTGGCGTCCAGCTTCTTCTCGGCAGCGGCCAGGACGGATCCGCGCGCCTCCAGCTCCTGGCTGCGGGCGTCGAGCTCCTGCCGCCGCTGGCGCAGATCCTGCAGCAGTGCCATCTCGCTGTCAGACACCGTGGCAGGCTCCGCGGCCTTCGGGTCCGCCCCGGCGGTGGGGGTCACCGCATGCGACGGCGCCGCGGCTGGCTGCGCCGGAGCGGGGGCGGGCGAGAGGGAGCCTGGTGGGGGCGGCGGGGCGGCGGTCTTGGCCGGCGCGGCGGGTGCCGGGCTCTCCACTGCCTGAGCAGCCGGAACAACCGTCGCGCTGGCGCCAACCAGCAGGCCGATCTGCGCGAGCTTGGCGGCCTTGAGCGCCAGCAGCCCGGCCATCCCGAGCATCGTTACCGGCAGCAGCCGGGGAGTCGGGAGCCTGCTCATCGTGCCATCCTCAGCGCCTTTATGAGGTCCATCTCTGCCTGGCTGCGCGCGCGCGGGGGGGCAGGCTCAGCCTGGCCCTGGCGCGGCGCCGGTGCCTGTGCCGCCGGTCGCACTGCCCGCTGCGGCTGCAAGGGCCGGTCGGCGATCCGGTTGCAGCGCTCGATCAGCAGCGTGAGGTCGTCCCTGAGTGTAGTGCCGGCGTCGACCTGCCTGGCCAGCTGCCGTCCGGCGCCTTCCGCGGCGTTCTGCAGCCGCTCGATCGCCGCTTCCGTCTGGGCAGTGCTGGCGCCGAGGCCTGCGGCCAGGTCATCCAGGACGCCGCGGTCGGCCTTGAGCACGCGCAGCGCCCGTTCCAGCCGCACCGCCTGGAACAGGGTTGCGCCAAGGAGCGCTGCCAGCACAAGGTTGAGAAGGATCTCCATCGGTCACCTCGCAGGGTTGCGCCGGGTGGCGGACCGCGATCCCTGGAGTCGGGAGAGGGCGGGCGTCAGCGGACACGGGGTTGGCATTGACGGTGTCACCTTTCCGTCACCTGGGTTCGCGGGAATTCGCGCTCGATGCGCACGGCAACCCGGCTCTTGCGGCGGCCGACGCGGCCCTCGAACAGCGGCACCGAGCCGCAGCGGAGCTGCACGGGGGTTCCGGCTGCGCCATTCAGCAGGAACTTGCTGCCCGGCTTCAGGTCCATGACGTCTGACAGCCGCATCATCTGCTCGTCCAGAACCACGGCCAGTTCGACGTCGGTGTTCCACAGCTCCTCGGCGAGATGGGTCTCCCAGATCGAGTCCCGGCCGAACTTCTCGCCCATGAACTGCTGCAGCAGCAGCTCGCGCACCGGTTCCAGCGTGGCGTAGGGCAGCAGCAGCTCCATCCGGCCGCCACGGTCTTCCATGTCCACGCGCAGCCGGGCAAGCACGGCTGCGTTGGACAGTCGGCTGATCGTCGCGAACCGCGGGTTCACCTCCAGCCGCTCGAAACGGAAGGTCACCGGGCACAGGGGATCGAAGCTCGCCGACAGGTCGGCCAGCACAACCTGTATCAGCCGCTCGACCAGCGTGCGCTCGATCGTGGTGTAGGGGCGCCCCTCGATGCGCATCGCGGCGGTGCCGCGGCGGCCGCCCAGCAGCACGTCCACAATCGAGTAGATCATGGCGCTGTCGACCACCATCAGACCGTAATTGTCCCACTCCTCGGCCTTGAAGACCGCAAGCATCGCGGGCAGCGGAATGGAGTTCAGGTAGTCGCCGAAGCGCAGGCTCAGGATGTTGTCGATGCTGACTTCCACGTTGTCGGAGGTGAAATTGCGCAGGCTGGTGGACATGATCCGCACCAGCCGGTCGAACACGATCTCCAGCATCGGCAGGCGCTCGTATGACACGAGGCCGGAGCTGATGATCTTCTGCATCCCGGTGCGGCTTTCGCCGCCGCCGGATCCCTCGTCAAAGCCGAGCAGGCTGTCGATCTCTGCCTGGTTGAGCACCCGCGCCGGCTGGGCAGGAGCTGCCGCCTCATCCCCGGCCTCCGCGCCCCAGGCGGCCGCGAGTTCCTCTTCGGACTGCGGGGGCTTTTCTGCGCCGCTCATTGCATCAACAGCTGGATAAAGAGGATATCGGTGATGCGCGCCGGCGCGGCGGCGATGTTCGCCCGGCCGAGCAGCTCTTCGCGCAGGCGGTAGGTTCCGGCGGAGCCACGCAGCTCCTCGGGGCGCATCTCGCGCAGGTAGGTTTGGAACAGATCCTGCAACCGGGGCATCGCCGCCTTCACGCGGTCGGTGTCGGCTGCCCGCTCCAGCTCCAGGCGCGCCGTCAGTTTCAGGTAGGTTTGCCGGTGCGGGCCGCCGTTCAGGTTGGCGACGATGTCCGGGATGTCGACATAGACCGGGGCCGACGCGCTGGCTGCGTCCCCGCCTTTCGCGGCGGCGGCGTCGCCGCCCTTGCCCGGGTGGGGGATCACGCCCATGAACCACAGGGCGGCCGCCAAGCCGAGGACGAGCACCGCCGCGGCAATGATGACAAGCGGCCGCTTGCCAGTGAGTTTCGGGATCCTGGAGGCGGTCTTGCCCGCTTCCGGATCTGCGGCCACCTTCTCCGGCGCTGCCTTGGCCAAATGCGTGTCCTCCGGTGCCGTTTTTGCACCCGGCGCATGGTGGCAGGGATGTGTTAACGAATGCTTGCCCGGCAGGAACTGCCGACGCGGCTTGTCGTGCCGGGCGGACACCGTCACACCCGGGCATCCGCATGGAGGCTGTCGGCCGCAGCGGGGAGGGAGGGACGCGGGGCAAGACAGCCGCCAGCCGCCATTGGCCTGGCCCGGGAACAGGCTTGGCGCCGCACCGGCAAAGGTGGCACGCCGCTTGCGAAGCTCTGGCCAGAACCAGCCGGACGCTCCCAATGGACCTCCTAGCCACCATCGCCGCTTCCAGCCTCACTGCCCGGCAGCGGGCCATGGATGTGACAGCCGACAATTTCGCCAATGCCAACACGCCAGGCTACAAGGAGCACCGCATGCAGTTCAGCGACTGGCTGAGCCGCCAGCACGGCACGACCATCGCCTTCACGCAGGACCGGGCCACCTGGCGCGAGCAGCAGGCCGGCACGGTGAGCCATACCGGCAATCCGCTCGACGTCGCGCTGTCCGGAGACGGCTACTTCACCGTCAGCACGCCGCACGGACCGCGGCTGACACGGGACGGCCGTTTCGGGCTGCTGCCGGACGGCCGGATCGGCGACGGCTCCGGCAACCCCCTGCTTGACACCAACGGCCAGCCCGTCCGGGTTTCGCCGGCCGACACCACGCTCACCGTTTCGGGTGACGGCACGCTGTCCAGCGAGAACGGGCAGCTTGCCAAGATCGGCGTGGTCACGCCGTCCGACCCGATGCGGCTCACCGCCGAGGGCGGCACGCTGTTCCGGGCCGATACGCCGACCAAACCCGCAACCGGCGCGGCCGTCGTGCAGGGCGCCGTCGAGGACTCGAACGTCCAGCCTGTGGTGGAGCTGACCCGCATGATGGACGGGCTGCGGCAGTTCCAGTTCGTCAGCCAGTTCGTCCAGGCCGACAACGACCGCCAGCAGCAGGCGATCGACCGCCTCCTGCCCGCCAACGGCTGATTTGGGAGAGAAAAGATGCGTTCGCTCGACATCGCCAGCACCGGGATGCAGGCACAGCAGACCAACGTCGAAGTCATCTCCAACAACATCGCCAACATGACCACCACCGGGTTCAAGCGGCGGCGCGCCGAGTTCCAGGACCTGATCTACCAGAACCTGCGCAGGGTCGGCGCCAACAGTTCGGACAACGGCACAATCGTGCCGTCCGGCGCGCAGGTCGGGCTCGGCGTGAAGACCGCGGCCATCTACCGGATCAACGAGCAGGGCAACCTGCAGCAGACATCGAACACGCTGGACATGGCGATCCAGGGCAACGGCTACTTCCAGGTCACGCTGCCGTCGGGGGACACCGCCTACACGCGGGACGGCACGTTTGGCATGGGGCCGGACGGCACGATTGTCACCGCCGACGGCTACACCGTGTCGCCTGGCCTGCAGATCCCGAGCAACGCCACCAGCGTGACGGTGAACAGCTCGGGCCAGGTGCAGGTGACGATCTCCGGCCAGACCGCGCCGACCACGGTTGGCCAGCTTCAGCTTGCGGTGTTTCCGAACGAGGTCGGCCTCGAGGCGACAGGAGACAACATGTTCCTGCAGACGTCGGCCTCCGGGCAGCCGGTGACCGGGAACCCGGCGAGCCCCGGGTTCGGCACGGTGATGCAGGGCTTCATCGAGACATCCAACGTCAACGTCGTGACCGAGATCACCAACCTCATCACCGCCCAGCGCGCCTACGAGATGAACAGCAAGGTGATCACGACGAGTGACGACATGCTCTCCACCCTGACCAACCTGCGGTGACGCGGTGTGGGCGTGCCGCCTGCCATTCCCAGGGATTCGAAGGCGCCACCATCCGATCCGGCGAGCCATGGCATGGCCCCCATTCCTGGGGGTTCGAAGACCGGCGTGTGATGGGCCTCCATTGCGAGCGGGCACTGTCCTCCCATTCCCGGGGGTTCGAAGAAAGCGGCGGCGTGATCCGCATCAATCCAGGGGCCTTGGCGCGCCCCCATTCCCGGGGGTTCGAAGGCAAGATCTCGCAGTTTCGGCACAGGAGCGGCCTTGGCGCCCCCATTTCCAGCCTGGCCGGCTAGGTTCCGGCGATCCGCCGTGACGTGTTCAGCCGGTGGCCATGGCCGTGTGAGGTGCCATGACCGATGCGAGGATCTGCTGCAGTTCATCATCCGTGAACGGCTTCTGCAGCGTCGGCCATGCGCGGTAGTCTTCCCTGACATCCATGGCGCTGCTGCCGGTCGAGAACACGAACGGAATGCCGCGGCAGCGCAGTTCGTCCGCCACCGGGTAGGATTCCACGCCTGCCAGGTTGAGGTCCAGGATGGCCCCGTCGATGTCAGCCGTGGCCGCCAGGCTGACCGCCTTCGGCATGCGTCCGGCCTTGATGCAGCGGTAGCCAATATCTGACAGCATATCTTCCAGCATGATGGACAGGATCGGATCGTCCTCCACGATCAGGATGCACTGGCCCGGGGACGCTGCTTGATGGCCGCAATCAGGAAACGTGTTCACGGTTCACCTCCAAATGGTCCAGCGGCACGTCAAAGCCGCAGCGGACCCCTGCCGGATTGAAGTCGAGCGTCACATTGCCATCCAGCGCGAGCGCCACGCCGCCGCCTATCAGCCGGCTGCCAAATCCCCTGGCTGGCGGCTCCGCCACCGCCGGACCGCCGCTCTCCGCCCACAGCACGTGAAGCCTTTGCACACCGTCCTCGCCGAGCTTCTGCCATGTCACCGCGACACGGCCGCCCGCCACAGAGAAGGCGCCGTATTTTGCCGCATTGGTGGCGAGCTCGTGGAATGCCATGCCGAACGCGAGCGCGGCGTCCGGCAGCACCTGGATGTCTTCGCCTGCAGCCGTCCACCGGGCGTCCGGTGACCCCTGGTAAGGCGCCAGCTCGGCCTCGACCACGTCACGCAGCGCGGCGTGCTCCCACCTTTGCCTCATGAGGATGTCGTGCGTCTTTGCCAGCGCCGCGAGGCGGGCCAGGAAAACATCGCGGAAGCCGGTCAGGGTTTCGGCCGTTCGCAGCGTCTCCGCCGCCAGGGACTGCACGCTGGCGAGGGTGTTCTTGACCCGGTGGCTCAGCTCGCGCCGCAGCAGCGTGCGGCGGGCGTCGGCCAGCTTCCGCTCCGAGATGTCACTCGCCTCCGCGGCGAGCGCCACGACCGATCCGCCGGACCGGATCGGCATCACGGTGAGCTCCACGTCAACCCCGGTACCGTCACGCCTCCGGCACACGGTCTCGGCTGGCCCGGCCACCTCACCGGTGCGCGCATGTCCGAACATGGCATCCTGCTCGGCAGACCTGCCGGCAGCGGCAAGCAGCGACACCAGACCACCGAGCACGTCGTCGGGGCCATAGCCGAAAAGCTTCTCCGCCGCCGGATTCCAGGAGCGGACGGTGCCGTCCAGGTTGATCCCCACGAGCGCGTCCTGCGAGAACTCGACAATGGCGGCGTGTTCGCGAAGCACCGTCTCGGCCCGCTTGCGCTCGGTGATGTCGACAAAGGTGATGACCACGCCATCGGCGGCGCCGCCGGCGGTGGTGTAGGGACGGATGCGCATGATGAATGCTGGCCCGCCGCCACCCACCTCCACCTCCCGCTCGATCAGAAGGCCATCGCGCATGACCCTGCTGACATCGAGGCTCAGGCCCGAGTAGGCCAGCGTGGTCGCGATGTCCGTAATCGGCCGGTGCAGGTCGGCGGCACGCAGGCGGAAGATATCGGCGACCGCAGGCGTGAATCCCTTGATTAGCATGCCGCTGTCGAGGAAAATTGTCGCAATATGGGTGCTCTCCAGCAGGTTCTGCATGTCGCTGTTCAGGCGCGCCAGCGTCTCGTTCTTGCAGCCAAGCTCGGTGTTGATGGTCTGCAGCTCCTCGTTGACCGACTGCATCTCCTCCTTGGCCGTCTCAAGCTCCTCGTTGGATGCCTGAAGCTCCTCATTGACCGACAGGTATTCCTCGCCGGCGGACTTCATCTCCTCGGCCAGCGCCTCCGCCTCTTCGACGGCGGTGTGCAGATGCTCCTGGGTTGCGGCCAGTTCGTCATCCAGCACCCGTACCGCGGCCTCGCCTCCCTCGTCGCGGTCCTTCACGGACTTCGCCATGACGGTGCCGCCAAGATCGCGGAAGGCGACGTCCCACAGGCCGGGGGGACTGTCTCCGCCAAGCGGCTCGACGATGATCGAGACTGCGCGCTCCCCGGCATCCATCCTCAGCGGCACGCGCTCCCGGATGACCGGCCGGCGCGTGGCGAATGCCTTCTGCACTGCGGCACGCACCGCGGGCCGGAGCTGCTTCCGCACCATGGACAGCAGCCCCAGGTTTGCGGCGCCGGCGGAGGGCTCCAGGAAAATGGCGGAAGGGCCGCCGGAGAACTGCAGGATTTCGCACCGCTCGTTGATTACCAGATGCGCCGGGGAATGCTTTTCCAGGGCGCATCTGGCGGCCGCGGCGATCCGTTCCGCGCAATCCGCCGCGTCGCCGCGGTCGCGCGTCTGGACAGGCGGCGGCGCCGGGCTGGAACGCGAGAACTCCGGAAGGACCGGCTTGGCGGTGTCAAGGCGCCGGAACAGCCGGAATGCGGCATCGGGCTGCGCGAACAGGGCCGAGCCGCCGGGGATGCCTTCCGAGCGCCCGAGGAACAGGGTGCCCCCGGGCCGCAGCGCATAGTGGAACGTGTGCCATACCCGCTCCTGCAGCCCGGGGCTCATGTAGATCAGCATGTTGCGGCACGAGATCAGGTCAAGGCGCGAGAACGGCGGATCCTTGATGACGCTGTGGACCGAGAACACGCACATTTCGCGTATGGGCTTGGTGACACGGTATGCCCCACCTTCCTCAGCAAACCAACGCTCCAGCCGCTCTGGCGCGATTCCGGCCAGCGGTTTCGGATAGCGCCCGGCGCGGGCGGCCGCCACCGCGGCCTCATCAATGTCAGTCCCGAATATCTGCACATTCGGCGCAAGCCCCTGCCTGTCCATCTCCTCCCTCAGCAGGATGGCGATCGAATAGGCTTCCTCCCCGCTCGCGCAGGCCGGAACCCAGACACGGACATGGCCGTCCCTGCCGCCGTTGCCGGAGATCACCCCTGCCATGGCCTCCGACTGCAGCGCCGCGAATTCCGGCGGGTCGCGGAAGAAGCCGGTAACGCCGATCAGCAGGTCTCGGAACAGCAGGTCGAGCTGGGCCGGCTCAGCCCGCAGGCGCGCGATGAACTCCGGCACCGAGGCGATCTGAAGCACCTGCATCCGGCGCTGGATGCGGCGGACCAGCGTGTTTGGCTTGTACTGGCCGAAGTCATGTCCGACCCTGGCACGGAGCAGCGACGCGATCGCCGCTATGTGCTCAGCGGCGTCGCGCCGGGTGCCATCGCCGTCCTTGCTGCCCGCCGCCAGGATCATGGTCCGCCGGTAATCGGCGAGCAGGGCTGGCATCTGGCCGGCCGGGACGACATGGTCGACAAGGCCGGTGGCGGCGGCGCTCTCCGGCATGCCGCTCATCGCGAGGTGGTCGTGCTCGGACTGGGCCAGTGTCAGGCCACCCTGCTCCTTGACCATCCTGATGCCCAGGGTGCCGTCGGTGCCGGTGCCGGAAAGGACGATGCAGACCGCGTTTTCGCCCTGGTCTTCGGCCAGCGACATGAACAGCGCGTCGATCGGCATGCGGCGGTCCCGCGGCGGGGACGGACGCACCACCCGGAGAATGCCGTCCCTGACCGTCAGCGTGGCGTCCGGCGGAATGATGAAGACATGGTTGGCAGCCGCCGGCACGCCGTCCGCCGCTTCCTCGACCGGCATTGCGGTCTGACGGGCGACGAGCTCCACCAGCAGGCTCCTGTGGTTCGGGTCCAGATGCTGGACCAGGACGAAGGCCATCCCGCTGTCAGGCGGCATGCTGGCGAAGAACGCCTTGAACGCCGCCAGGCCACCGGCCGACGCGCCTATTCCGACGATGATGGGGGCCTGCTGCGCCACTGATTCAGGCGCGAATACACCATCAACCCGTTTGGACGTGACGCTCTCCTTGACCCAGCCGACGGATCATCAACACCAAAGCACCAGACCAAAGCACCAGACCAACATCACAGGAATGCAACGCTCACAAACCTGTGAACCTCAATGTAGGCGCATTTTGCCCGATTGCAAGCAGATTGGGCGGCGGGCGGATTTGCCTGCCGGATTACTGGCTTTTGCTTCGCGGCTGGCGGTGGGCTGGCATTGTCACCGTTGCCGCGGCCTCGTGCCACAGGACGAGCAGGCCGCGGCGGATCATCCTCGCAGCAGTCCGCGGCGGACGCCATACCCGGGCTGCCGCCAGCCACAGGCATCGGGCTGCCGCCAGCCACAGGCATCGGGCTGCGAGGCGGCTCACCGCGCCTGGCGGTCTTTCCAGTAGCAGTACAGGCAGCCATGGGCGCACGGCTCCGGAGCGCGGCGCAGCAGTTCGGTCTTCGCGGTCGGACACATGCATCCCTTCCGCCGGCTCGCGCATTCCCCGAGCGGCAGATCTGGCAGTCCGCAGGCGGCGGCATCCCTGGACGAAATGCAGCCCGCCTGCCACCCGCCGGGCTCCGCGCAGGACTCGATGCGGTAGCGCGTCCCGTAGGCGGCAAACAGACGTGTAGCCGCCCGGCGCATCTCCGCTGAGGGGTTGAAGGAGCCGCCGTAAGGGTGCGGCAGTCCCGCCGCCTGGAAGCGGTCCGCGGCATGGCGGTACATGTCGATGAGCGAGAAGCGGACCCGTGTGACGGCAGAATCAGCGAACGCGTCGAGAACGGCACGCGCGACGCCGAGGCCTTTCTGTGTGGGGATGACCGGATCGATCCTGAGGACCGTGCGGTCCGGCGGCAGGACGGCCGCCAGCCTGTCGAACTGCGCACGTGTCCATGCCAGCGGGCGCACCCTCGGTTCGACGGCCGTGCCGCCGAAGCCCGTGCAGGTGACATGGACGATCAGCTTCCCGGGGCGCGCGGCGACCTCGGCGATGAAGCGGTTGCTGAGGCGCTTTGTGATCAGGACCGCGAACGCGAGGTCGTCCAGTCGGTCCACCCAGTCATAGCTGAGGGCCGCGTCGCCCAGTTCCGTGATGCCGACGCGGACACCAGACGGACATGCCATGTTGTCAGCCCCCAGATCCTTGCGCACAAGGACATCAGACACCTGTTTGCGGTCTGCCGCAACATTCCCGGGGGGGTGTGTCACGACGACGCGCAAGCGTCATGCTGTGCGAGAGATGGAGGAAGGCCCTCCGAGGCCGCCTTGTAGGGGGAGGCCTCAAACTGCCATGAGCTGCTTCGGTCAAAAGCCGCGGTGGTGAACGTCATGGTTAAAAGGCGCGGCATTGACCGCGTCATGTATGGATCAGGGAGACGAGCGCAAGCAAACCTCTGAAGACGCATCGAAAGGATAAAGATGACGCCAAAACCGGGGTTGCTCCCCAGCTCCGGGATGAGCATGGAGGGAACCTACCTACTGTCCATGCGGTGTCCGGTGTGGAGGAGGCGTGAACCTGATCTGGGCTTTCGCACGGAACGTGAGAACCTGGTCGTCGATGCTAAGGGAAAAGGCACAAGCGGCGAACCCGTGAGGCCGAAATACCGATGCGGCGGCCAGGGGCGGACTGCCTCGTAGTAGTGATGAAGCGGGGTAATGCCCGTGGAGCGAAGGGGGTGGGTCACTCGCGGCGGCAGTGGCGGGTCAACGGGCAACCGGAGGAACCTGTCGGTGTCGGCGGAAGACGGCAGTCTTCGGTGGGTGGCACGAGCCGGATGAATTGAGAGGTTCAAGTCCGGTTCTGTGAGAGGCTCGGGGTGAAATTCCCCGGGCCTACTCGGCCATCACCAGCGTGTTGGGGAGGCCGAAGCCATCACCTTGCCTGACAGCGTTTGCACTAGTGGCCCGAGTCGCTCACATTGCAGGATACAGCCGCTTCAGCTTAACGCGGGCGTCGGCTGTGGTGAATTGCCAGTCCGCTTTGGCGTGATCCTTGTTGCGGCTCTTCTCCCAAGCTGCGAC
>Ga0302320_10012963_pt1 | contig 17456 bp, 17 predicted proteins | sample Bog_T0_3_FD_202130 | JGI IMG/M metagenome (GOLD analysis project Ga0302320, IMG submission 202130) | Peat permafrost microbial communities from Stordalen Mire near Abisko, Sweden - Bog_T0_3 | ecosystem: Environmental > Terrestrial > Soil > Wetlands > Peat | place: Sweden: Abisko, Stordalen Mire...
TCATTTGCCCAACCTCTGTGGTGAGCAACTGGCACTCCGAGGCGGAGAAGTTCTTTAGCGACTGTCCCGTGATTCTCTATACGGGAACCAATCGGGGCTCGGAGCGACGACGCATTCTTCGCCGCCTGCAACGGTCGCCAAACGGCTTGGCAGGGTCGCTGGTGGTCACCAGCTACGACATCGCCCGCCGAGACTACAAGGAACTCAAGCAGATTCCCTGGCTCTACGTCGTTGTGGATGAAGGGCACAATATCAAGAATCCCGCCGCCAAGCGAACGAAGGCGATCAAAGCCATTCCCGCCCGGCACAAGCTGGCCCTCACGGGGACGCCCATCCAGAACAAGCTGGAGGAACTGTGGTCGCTGTTCGACTTTGCGATGCCCGGCTTCCTGGGCACACGCAGGGGCTTTCGAGACAAGTACGGAAGTTACGACGAGATCGAGTGGGATGCGGTGCGAAACGGGCCGGGCAACCTGAAGGACCGCATCCGCCCATTTGTAATGCGGCGGCTCAAGGAAAATGTGGCAAAGGATCTGCCGCCGAAGATTCTGGTGGATCAGAAGGTCGAGTTGTCGGCCCTCCAGGTTGATCTCTACAAGCAAGTGCTGGCCAGCGCCGATTACCGATGGGTGATGGAGGAGATCGAAGCCAAGGGCATTCAGCGTTCGAAGGTGCTGATCCTGAAGATCTACACCACCTTGCGGTCGATCTGCAATCATCCGGCTCTGGCCAAAGAATTTCACCAGGGGGATACGATCAATTATGTGGACTCAGGGAAGTTGGACTGCTTGAAGGAACTCATGGAAGAGATCGTCGATGGCGAACACCGGACGTTGCTCTTCTGCCAGAGCACGCAGATGCTCGACATCATCCAGGACTTCTTCCGGCAGTGGCAGTTCAGTTTCATCCGTCTGGATGGAAATACTCCACCAGCGACTCGGCCCGATTTGGTTCGGGAATTCAATGGTAACCCAGTGATCCAGTCCTTCCTCATCAGCACCAAAGCTGGAGGCACGGGCCTGAACCTCACGGGGGCCGATACCGTGATCTTCTATGACCACGACTGGAATCCGGCCAACGACAGTCAGGCCCAGGACCGGGCCTACCGCATTGGCCAAACGAAGCCGGTGACCGTGTACCGGCTGATCTCCCAGGGGACCATCGAAGAGAAGATCCTCCAGCGGCAGGAGCTAAAACAAACCCTGGCCGATGAGATCATTGCGGCGGAAGAAGAGGGGTTCAAAGACTTGGAGAAGGCTGAATTGCTGTCGCTGTTCGGCCTTGATGAACCGATCCGCTAATGCAGGAAGTCGTGTTCAGCTTTTCTTGGCGGGCACTTTACCGCCTTCCTTGCGGGCCTTGGAGAGGCCAATAGCGATGGCTTGTTTTGGATTGCGGACTTTCGTTCCCGATTTGCCGCTCTTGAGCTTGCCCTCCTTGAATTCGTGCATTGCCTTTCCGACTTCCTCCTCAGCTTTAGGTCCGTATTTTGCCATGTCAGGCTGTCCTCCTAGTGGTCCCTATGCATTCAGAAACGCTATTTCATCTTCGTTTCACGGAAGTCAGGCGACCGGGCAAGGGTGAAAATGATTACCTTCTCGCCGGTTATCGTGCTGATGTCGTGGTGCATGCTCACGACATTGACGCCCGTGACCTTTTCAACCATCGCTTCGAGGAGCGGACGGGCCGTTTCAATCAAATGACTACGAACTTGCTTCACCAAGTCCCGCCCCTTTTCTGCCGAAAGCGACTTGACCAAGTGTTGCTCGGCTGGGGTCAAAACGCCTTGGAGACGCACGACGAGGAGATCGCCGAGCAGGTGGGCGTGGATGTCCTTGGGGCCTCGGCCCATGTAATCCTGCTCGAACCGGCTGATCCCTTCACAAATGGCGGATTCGATCTCCCCGTGGGTTTTCATGGGAATTTCTCGCCGGGTTCTCATGAAATCAATTATAGCCAATGGATGGGGTGCCAGTCGAGGGTTAGGGCGAGCTTGACCGTAGCCAACTGCGTGAATCGGTGAAAATGCCGCACTTTCGAGCACTTGCGTCGGAAATTCGATGCGTAGGTACAGGCTATTGCAATCTCCATTTCGTGCCCTATAATAACTGCTCGTCGGACGACTAGACGAAGAACAACTCGGCACTGCCGGGGGGTTCGTTGAAGAGTAAGCCGACGTGGCCGAACGCCTTCGGGTGTTCCACCACGTCGGCTTTTTTCGTTCTTGGCGACAAGAGACATTCGGAGTTCCGATGCCCTTGCCCGTGGAGGTGCGACGATGCAGTTGACCACTGTTGTTGATGCCCATAGGAATGGCATCCAAGTTGTTCACGAATCCTGCCGTGAACTCAACCAAAAGGATCGGATCGTCGAGGCCCTTGGACTGTTGGGAGAACATTTGCCCAGCGTCGATGAGGAGACTCTCTCCAGATACTACACGTACCTGACGGCGAGATTGTCATTCCCGTTCACGGCCTACTATCCGGAACCAACGACCACGCTTGAGGAAGTGCGGCACCGCTGCACCGTGGTGGAGTTGATGGACCGGGCCAATGACATCTGTGACGAGTTCGGCGGCATTTTCTGCAAGACCCGCAAGGGGAAGTACGAGATCATCTTGCCACTGATCGAATTGGAGATCCCGCAGGGCAGTCCCAACTTTCAGTTCATCGAGGACTACTGGTACTGGTTCTGGAACTGGCGGTGAAATTGGACGCTTGAATCGCCTCCGGCAAAGAAGGCACGCTTGACGATTGTGCATTGAAGGTTTTGTCTGGCCTGAAACGACAGCTTCGGGCCGACCATTAGCAAAGGGAAGGATGACCAATGGACAACAAGACCGCTGTCAGGCCGAAACTCGAAAAGATGGCGAGCGCCAGCAACGCCACGGCGATCAAGGACGACACCGCCAGGAGGACTGTGGCAAGGAAAGCCTACCGTGCCAGGATCGAGTCTTGGCTTAATGAGTCAAGCGATGAGCGACTGGCCGATGTGTGGCAACGGGTGTACCCTTTGCCTATTGACCCGGCGTGCGAATTGCCAGATCGTCGAGGGATCATTGAGGACTTGGCGGACTTCGCCGGGGTGCTACAACCGAGCCTGAATGGCGTGAGTGCCCATCGATTGTGTCGGCTGGTTGAGAAGTATGCCGCCTACGAGTCTCGCCAATCTGAAGTGTCGGTTGGCGAGGGACCGCCGTGGTTCGATAGGTTCTGACCCCGACCAAATCGGCGGTCCTCCCAACCACTGTTAGCTTTTTCACGAATGCGGCCCAGGCTTGCCTATTTTACCCAAGGGCCTTGCTTTCTCTGTTCCTGGCCGTATAATGATCATAGAGTAGTCGGACGACTAGCTGAAGAACAACCCGGCCCTGCCGGAAGGTTCGTTGAAGAGTAAGCCGACGTGGCCGAATACCTTCGGGTGTTCCGCCACGTCGGCTTTTTTTGTTCTTGGCGACAAGAGACGCTCGCAACTATTACTTGGTTTCACACCATCGAAAGAGGTTTCCAATGGGTCTGCTTTTGCTGATTATTTTGATCGTGCTGCTCATGGGCGGCTTGCCACATTGGGGCTACAGCCGAAATTGGGGCTACGGTCCCAGTGGCGGCTTGGGCCTGTTGCTGGTGATCGTGCTGGTACTCTTGCTCTTGGGCTACATTCCCTTCCGCTTCTGACGAAGTTCCGCTGTGAGAAGGAGTATGCGGAAGACTGGTAGACATGGAAGATCTCCGAGGCACGCAATAACAAGAGACTGCCGAGGCATGAACAGAGCACTGGCAGCCCAGGAACAGAGAGTGCTCTGATTATGTTCTTGACGACCCGACAGGAATGGTTCCTGCCGGCGAAAGGACGACACTAACTTATTTTGGAAGGGTATTGAGATGAAGAGTTTTCTAGCATTTGTTCTGATTTCGGCACTGGGCGTGTTCACCATCGGCTGCGATAGCAAGACCACGACCCAGGACAAGACCGAAACGACGACAACGCAGACCAAGGACGGCAAGGTAGTGGGCGAGAAGACGACCACGAACGAAACGAACACGAAGGCCACGACTCCCGCTGGTGGCGGCATGACGACCGAAAAGACGACCAAGACGACCACCGAGACGAACAAGTAGGTTTGGCGTAACGCCCTGCCGCTATTGGCCCAAGTCCTAAGCCGATTGCCGCCGACTGGCGGTATGGGCCTCTGTAGTTGAGGAGAAATGAAATGGAAGCGTCCGTGCGATTTGTGGATGACAAGACGGTGCTGGTGCAAACCCAGTCGGAATCAAGAGACGGCTCGGCGGCAGGTGAGATCCGCCGTGAGTTGAGGGCCGGTGATTCGGTCTGGGGTTATAGCTACGAGCGGTGGCGGGAGATGGGCGAGGGCAGCCACGAAATTGGCCCCAAAGGCGTTAGTGGAGACTGCGAACATCAGCAAGATTGTCAAAGTAATCCGCCGATGACCAAGTTGGGTTCTTCCGCCTGAACTTGCTGTGCCTCGACATGCTCGCCCCCCCGCTCTCGCAGCGAATACGGGCGAAATTCCCGGCATCACGATTCGGATGGAGGCGAGGACTGATCGTTCAACTCCGCTGCCATTCGGGTTATGGCCAGTCAGCAGGACAAGCGTAGGGTATAGATGTAGCCGCTTAAGCGGTCAGCTTTCTCCACCGTAAAGGCGAATTCGCCCAGGCCCCGACGCCTAACCTGATCCTGCTGGACATGCAGTTGCCCGAGGAGGAAGGTCAGCACGTACTGACCGAACTTCGAGCCAGCGCAGAACTGAAGGGCATTCCGGTTGTTGTCCTCGCCGGTTCGGTAGATCACCAAGCGAGCCTCCACGTCCAGGAGCTTCATGTGGGCGGCTTGATGAGCAAGCCGGTGGAGTTAAATAAGTTCATCGGCGTGGTCAAGTCACGTCGCCGGTCTTGGTTGGCTGAACTTGTTCAGTGCTCCATTGCATGACGGGCACGCCCAGATCAGGACCGACACGAAGACAACGCAGGCCAAGGATGGCAAGACAACGGGCGGGACGACGACCACGACCGACACGAAAACGAAGACCTTGGGTAAGGAGGTGTCTCATGTTGAGCTATTGTGATTTGGAGGTTGGAAAGAACGGCGACCTGATCGTGGTGCGCCTTGGCAAACACCAAGTTCTCGATGAAGCGACCGTCAACGAGATCAGCGATGAGTTGCTCGGAGTGGCTGACCGGCCAGACTGCCATCGTCTGCTTTTGGATTTTTCCGGCGTGGCATACTTGTCGAGTGCGATGCTGGCACAGTTCCTCCAGCAGGGACCCGAGAGTGACCTTACCGTCGGCCGCCGGCAAAGCACACGCGGGACTGCCTTTCCAGATCGACTCGAGTTCGAAGATCTCGAGCGATCGGATGGTGGCGGAGCCTTTCGTGCATTCTACGGCGAGGCTGTCGCTGGTCGGCCGGAAACAGGTCGAGACCGACACTTCGCCGTCGTTGGCAAAGGACTCGATCGACGCCCGGTCGACAAGAATCTCCACCTTCCTGACTCCACCCGCGGTTGGGGCCGGCCGGGAATTGCAGGCAATCGATCGGTCGGCAATGACCACCGACGTACCGCGAATGTGGAACGCCAGTTCCGAACCCTGGGGGACGTCGACCTCCGCCCGAATACGATATAGGCCTCCGCTCACCTCCAAGGGCCGCGCGACGCCGGGCTTCAAGTTGAGGTCCTTCCACGCATGTTTTTTGCGGTGAAGCAGCTCAATCTCGTGAACCGGATTGCGGAAGATCCGCAACGAACCGTTCAGGTCGCGGAGGGTCATGTCGCAGGGGAACGTGACCTGCTGGTTGAAGGGCATGTCGCGAAAGATGTTCCTGTCTTGACAATTCATCCAGGCCACCTGGACGCGGCGGCCCGGTTGGCCCGCGATATCGCCCCAGCTCATGGTGGCGTAGAAGTTCGGACCCGAATCGCAGGGAAATTGCCCGGCCTCCTCCTGGAAACGGACGCCGTCGAATTTGCCCAGTGAGTAGCGGCCGTTGCCCCGCACCAGGACCCATTTTTGCCGCCGCGGATCGCCGGCGACGGGCAGTTGGAACATGTCCGGACACTCGAACGACTCCGGGACCGACGCCTTTGAATCGGTCCAGTCCAACAGATTGGGAGAGGTGAAAAGCGAGTAGTGTCCATTGTCGGAGAGCACCAGCACCCAGCGTTTGGTCGGTTCATACCAGAAAACCTTGGGATCGCGCTCGGGATGGCGGAGCACCGGATTCTTGGCGTACTTGGTCCAGGTACGACCCTTGTCAAGACTGTACGAGATGCAGGTGCTGAAATTGTCGTTGCCGGCCCAGAAGGCGACCATGGGCGGCGTCTTGGCGTCCGGCGACAGGCCGGAAGTGTTACGAAAGTCGATCACCGCGCCGCCGGATTGGACGCCGCTGCCGAAGCGATGGTCCTCCCAGAATGCCGGCTGGAGCTCGGTCCAATGTACCAGGTCGGTGCTCACCGCGTGGATCCAGCATTTGTTCCAACGCTGGGCGAAGAGGTGGAATTCGCCGGCATAGTACACCAGCCCATTGAGGTCGTTGAGCCAGCCTTCCTCGCGCATGCCGGGATTCAGCTTGCGGGTGGTCCATTGGCGGGCGGTGAAGTGGAATTGGGGACGGAGCGCTTCCCGGTAGAGGTCGGCACGCGGTGGCAGCAAATGGATTTCCTCGAATCGTTTGCGGGCCGCGGTGATTCGCTCCGTGCCGCCGCTAAGCTGTGCGATTTCAGCGTCGGAGAGCGCCCGCTTCCAGAGGGCTACGTGGTCCATCTCTCCTTTCCAGCCTGCCTTGACCTTGCCGCCGATGGCTTCTGCTCCGATCAAGCAAGGCTCCGTATTGCCCTCGCGGAGGGAACCGTGGGGCGAGTCCTCGTCCATGAGCACCCCGTCCACGAACATCTGCAACCGGCTGCCGTCGTAGCGGCAAATGACGGTATGCCACTGGCTTGCGCCGATCGTGGCGACGGGCACCGTGGTCCGCCACGCGCCCGCCGTGCCCTGCGTCCCCAATTCAAAGCCAATTTCGGAGGGTAGCGAATAGAGATTGTAGACCAGCCGGTCATGGCCGCCGTATTTGCTGAACAACGGTGATCCCCAGACACCCGAGGGGTTGCGCAGACGCACGCTGACGGTCAGTGCCGAGCCCGTGATGTTCAACGCTCCGCCGGTCCCCTGCCCGGCATCGAGGTATCCGCCGTCGAACTGTGCGACTAGCCCGTCGTTGCCGCAGGCAAGAGACTCCTCCCAATCTTTGCCCTGGAGTTTCTCTCCGACGGTGACGTTTCCAACCACCGCAAGACCATTCTTGCCGGCGGAATCTTTGAGATTCGCCATTTGCCAAACGGCCTCAGCGTCGTGGAAGGGAGAAGCGGCGGCAGCCGGGCCGCTTAGTCCCAGGACGCACGACAATACCAGGAACTGCAATCGCACCGATGTCCGTTCGAACATTACCGCCGCCTCCAAAATGGTATTATGTTGTCATGAGGCGGAACACGCCGCCCATGATCGTCGGACGGAACCTCATCAGGTCAAGTCTATTTGCTGGAACGACCGATCGCAAGAGTTTGATAGGCCATTTGCAAGAATCCTGTATAGACAGCTTGGTTGGAAATGCCGGATGTTGAACTGAATCTGGACGGTCATCCATCACGGCTCACCGTGAATGCCGCGGAAATAGAGACGGTACACTTGCCCGTCCTTCATGCGTTGGAGCAACGATGGCGCGAGCGGCGGGGACGGTTCGTCGTTCTCCTGGGCGGCCCGCCCGGTTCCGGCAAGACGACCCTCGCGGGACTCTGGGAGCACTTGGCAGGCCAAGGCCGAATCGTCGTTCCGATACAGTGCCTATCAATGGACGGTTTCCATTACCCGAACCGGGTATCCGGTGCTCAGTGCCACAGCCATCCAGCCGGAATCGGGATGGGCTTGGGAATTGTCGGCCCGGAGATGCGTAGATCGGGCTTTTCGCCGGTCCATACCGTCTCAGGCAGATCCTTATCCTGCACCTTATTATTCATTCGTTTGGGTGCGTCCATGCGGTAGTCGATGTAGACAATCTTGATTTCGTGGAAGCCCTTCTTCAACGGCACGCTCCACGTGCCCAGGCCGTGCAGACGGGTTGCCGGGTACCAGTAGTTGAGGTCGCCCGCGCGCGAGATTCCGCCGGGCTGGCCCTGGTCTAAATTCGTGGCGTGCCCCAGGTAGACCTGCAATTCATAGCCGGCAATTTGCTCGGGATGGACGTATTCGCGCGGCGCATGGATAGTGTAGGTACCGTCCTCGGGAACCTTCAGATATCCCGTGTATTTGAAGGAATAGGCATTTTGCCGTGGTACCACCTTATCACTGAGGGGTTTGTTCTCGGCCGGAATGAGACTCATGTCGAAGAGGGTCGTGACGGTGCCTTTCTTCGTGGGCGTCTGCTTGTCGGGCAGTAGCCACAGATCCTTCCAGTAGCCTTCGTAGTACTCGTAATTCAGTCCGGGAGTCTGCTGCGTGCCGTTTTCCGCTTCGCAATACAACTGCCGCGTGTATTTCGCATAGGTCACCGGCGTCGCCAGGGTGCCGCTCATATCGGATGGGTTCGCAGTGGCGACCGGGCGATACTCACGCCCATTGATCGCATAAGGGTTGGCAATGACCTCCGAGCGATAGGCTCGTCCTTTGATCACATAGTTGCGGTTGATGGTGAACGGCCCCGTGTAGCGCGTCGACTGGAGCGTTGGATCGGTACCGTCGAGCGTGTAGGTCATCACGGCATCGGGCTCGTCGCACTCGAAGGTGATCTTTTGCTCATTGGCGAAGATGTCGGATTCGGGCAAGATTTTCAGAGGCTTCATGGGGCGCCAGATCGCGTCGAAACTCGGCGATACCTCATCATCCCGCACGGCGAACTCAAAGTCGGGATTGCCGATGGCAACCTGCTTGCCTCTTACGTTCATGCCCGTGCATCCGAGGGCCATGCCGCGTGTCACTCGCTCGGCCGGATCCCGGGTAACCAGCAAGGCTTCGCCCTGGACCGCGATGTCACCGATAACGAGGGGGGCGCCCGCGGTTTTGGCCGCCAGGTAGGCGACACGAAGGTTTTCTGGCGTGATCGCCTCGAAACCCGCAGTGCCCTTGGGACCGGTGAGGGGACGGACGCTCTTCAAATCATTCTCCGTGCCGTCGGGATGAGGTTTTTCCGGGGTCGGCTTGCGCGGGAACAGGGCGGTGACGATCTGCTGGTTGCCTTCTCCCTGCCAATTCACGTCCACCTGTTCCCAATCGTAGTATTCTTCCGGACTCTTAACTTCCTTGCTGGCGTAGGTGATCTGGGCGTCGGTGAATTGGTGCATGGAGAGATTGACGTTGCCGACGACGAGCTTTCCTCCGGGAACGTCCGCATCGCGCCAGTCGGTACGGGTGCGTTTGGTCTTCAGCGATTTGCCAGCCGCATCGAGCACGAGACCATCGTGGTCGAATCCACCATAACCGCGGTCGTTCTCTTTGTGTCGCAGCGTCAGCCACCACTTCTGCTCATAGGCATGCTTGCCGCCTGTAAGCATGCGATCGGTGATGATCCACAGACCGGCATGACGGGCGAACGTGACCAGGCGCTGGTGTGCGACGTGCTTGACGGCTTCGTCGCGTTTCTCGAACTCGTTGGAATAAGCCCCGCTGTAGATTCCTTCCATGAGGTTGAACTGATCGGATGCATGCCAGCGCCACGGCGCCGGATCGGTCCACGAGCGAATCAATTCGCCGCGGTGCGAAGTCGGCCAACCCGTCTTGGGCACAAAGAAATCCATGTCCTGCCGTCGTCCATCGACCTGGATGGGCGAGGAGTTGTGCATGTAATTGTGGGCAATGTCATCGTTCAGCAGATCCATGCCGTAGGCCGAGAGGCCGAAGACATTATTCTTGGATGCCGTATTCAATCCCGGCTGCGGTGAACAAAACAGGGCGCCGTATCCCTGACCCTGGCCCCAACCGGTGCGGGCGATGAAGAATCCGCCGTAGGGGAAGGCATCCGCCTTGAAGTCGGGCGCCGGCCCATAGCCGTTGCCATAGAAAAATTCGTAAAACCTTCGATTGGTCGGATCATTCATGAGGGTCGGCAGACGACCGGCTTGTTCCAGGGTCTTGGACTTCTGGCTGGAACCGAATTGGGTGATGTTGGGGAAGTCGCCATTGGGTGCGGCCCAGCGCATGATCCACTTACAGCGGGTTTCCAGCAGTTCTCGTTCTTCGACCTGCCAGGCCGGATCGTGCAGCCTTTTTTCCCATGCCGGCTGTTCGAACATGAAGGCGTTTTCCCGGGCATTCATCAAACGGAAGACGGAGGCGTTGGCCAGCACCACGGCATTGTAGCCGAACCACTGGTGGGGATCCGTGCCATCCCGGAGCATCTGGATAGCGTTGATGTCCTCGATGTTGCGACGGAGCGTTTCGCGGAAATAGATCTTCGACACCTTGAATTCATCTAGCAAGATCGAGAGCAACATCTGGTTGCCGCCCGGCGTCCAGGCATTGCAGTTCGAGCGGAAATAGACCGCGTAATTCAACGGCGACTCCAGGGCCAGCTTCCGCATGATGCGGGCAAAAGTCTGCGGCTTGACCAACTCGCTCGCTTCAGGCAACGATTGGGCGATGCCGCCGAACATGCGGATCGTCTCGACAACCGGATAGAGGTTATCGTCGGCACTGACGCACGGACTCAGGTTGCCGAGATAGGCGCAATTCAGACTCCAATCCTCCATGTAATCCAGCCAGCGCTGGAGGTATGCCGGGTTCTTCGTCCACATGTAAGCTATCCACAGCGGCCTGAACCCGGTGCCCAGATACAGTTCGCGATAGGGTCTGTTGTTGCGCGGTTTGGCGGCCCAGCCATAAGGCGGGCGGGGGGCCGTCCAGTCGACCGATCCCGGTTCGCCGATGGTGAGCTTGTTGCCGTCGATCCGCATCACGCCGTTAAGCAGTTCGTCGGCCATCTCCATCTGGACCTTCCTGGCGTATTCATCCAGGTCCTTGGGCATGGGTGGCTGGGGAAAATCGCCCAGGCCAGCCACGCCCCGCCCCGTGGGGCTGACGTCGGACGGAGTGATGCCGTAGCGCTGCGGTTGGCGCAGTTTGTCGAAGTAGTAATCGCGAAAGGCCCGTAGTGCTTCGCGATACTTGCCCTCTTGCTTCAATTTTGCGGCGAGGTCGAGTTTCTCCCGCCCCCACATGCTGACGGCGAACCGCTCTTGGTCGCAATAGACGAGATCCAAAAAGTCCTTGCTGAAGGCCAAGACCGCCGCCTCGGAATCGCGGTTATCCCAAGCGGCTTTTCTTTCCGCGTTCGACACCGGCTTCGCCGTGGCATACAACCGCAGCACCTCGGGCGCGACCAGGTTGAACTCCCGCAGGCAGATTTCCTTGTCGCGATTCGGCCGGTCGGCAGTGCCCGGGCGGGGGTAGGCCTTCAGTTTCACATAGCGGCCCCTGGCAGGACGCGGAATCGTTACCACCGTTTCCATGCCTTCGTCGCCCGTGAAATCGCCTTTCGCCACCGCTTCACCGCTCCATTGCGTGGTCTCGCCGACAAACAGTTCGTATCTCCCCATCATGCTGTCGACATTGGCATTGGGCCTTCCGAGGGTGAGGATCGTGAACGCGCCGAGTTCATAGCTCTTGCCCAGATCGACGACGAGTTCGTAGACGTCCTTCCCCTTGGCGTAATAGAATGTGCTCGGATCATCGTCGATGAACTTCTGGCCGGACCATTGTGGCAGCCCCCCCTCGTCGTTCACCGAGAGGAGCTTCCAGTTCTGCTTCGGCACATAGTCGTTGTTGAATTTCCAATATCCCCACAGGGTGTCATCGCCCCAGGTCGGTCGTGAACGATATTCGTCGGCGAGAACTGTGGCGCCGGCCATCAGGAGCAGCAGAGTACAGCAGAGGGTCGAAGCAGGTTTCATGGCGATGGGAGTTTGAAGACCGTGTAGGAATGTGACGGGAATGGGACGTGGTTTGCCGACTGGATTCCGCCTTAACGACGTCAACTCAGGAATCGGCTTCACGGAGATCGAGGCAGGTTCGCATCCGAAGTATCGTATGCAATGCGATCTGGGGCAGGTACTCACCCTTTCCTATGATACCATGCCCCCTAAACGATTGCGGCCGATTCCGCGCATCGGACGCACCGTGCGGTACAAGGGCTGATGGAACGCCAGGGAGCGTCCCGAAAGGGGTCGTTTTCCGATGCGTCTACGAAATATCCCGGCGTAGTGTCAGCGTTCGCACTTTGATCTTGCTATAGGCAGGCTTGGCGGCGAAGTCTCGCACCTCGCCTGGCTTGAATGGATTCGGAACGTTCCTCTGGGCCGAACGGGCCGGAAACCGTTTTATCTCGATCGTCACCAAATCATGGAGCTTGATCACGCCCGGTCCCTCGCGGTCAAGGTTCTTCTTGACCTCGACAACCAGGGCCTCCAACACGGCGGCAACCTGCTTCTAGACAGATCGGTGGCGACAGCAATGTTGGTGAACAGTTGACGCTTGGTTACGGGTTGTGTGGAGATGGCTTGGAACATGGTTTCTCTGTGAAGTGATCGACAAGAGTGGCACCGGCTGCCGCCACCCGCAAGCGAGAGCGATCTGAATGGCTTTGTACCCACGGGTTAAGCCTGCTACGCTACAGCTTTTGATGTGGCACAAGTCGATCGAGACGACGCTGAAGTACTACGTCGACCAGGACACGGACGATGTCGCGGACGAGCATTGGAAGGCGTATTCGGGCTTAGGTAACACTTTAGGTAACACCCCCCAAAATTGGCCAAAAAGACGAAAAGGGTTCCGCCGACGAATCGACGGAACCCCTTGTTGAATAAGCACTTACTACAGCGGAGGGCACGAGAATCTGAAAAACCCGACGACGGATCGTTCAAAATGTCGTCGTAAATCGTTGTATTCCAACGGGTTGGGTTGCGTCACCAAAAAAATCGAGTTGTCTGGAATTTCTTTCCTATCGGACATTTTCGTTTCAATTATCGGACATCGAAATTCAAATCGGATACGGGTTCGAGTGCTAGCCGGGCGAGTTCCGCACCTTCTTCTGACTGTCTGCGTCACATCTCTATTCCTCACCCGAGTCTTTACCAAATGCGATGTGGCAATTTGCCACCGCATGCGGTATAATTCCTGTGTGGCACTTTGGTGTACAGAGGAAAATGAATCATGGCTACCGCCAGTCCCAACGAAGCCCGGCTCAACTTCCGTCTTCCTGTCGAACTGAAAACGACTATCGAGGAGGCGGCGGCCTGCCTGGGGCAATCGGTGAGCGATTTCGCCATTTCGAGCCTCGCCCAGACCGCCCGCAATGTCATCGAACAAACTCAGGTCACACGGCTCTCCAACCGGGATCGTGACACGTTCATGGCCCTTCTGGACGACGCCGATGCCCGGCCCAACAAGGCCCTCAAGGCGGCTGCCAAGAGGTACAAGGACCGTGCCTGAATCAGCGGCTTGGGAGATCCTACGGCTCGACCGCTCCCATGAACGAGACGGTTTTGACTGTGGCGTGCCGCCGCTCAACGAATGGCTGCAACGCCTCGCAGGCCAGTACGAACGACGAGATTTGGCCCGAACCTACGTCGCTGTGGAGAACGGCCAACGAAAGGTCTTGGGCTACTACGCCGTCTCGACCCATCAGGTCAACTTCGACGCATTGCCAGAGGATCAGGCCAAAGGGCTGCCGACCATCGACATCCCGGTCGTCCTGCTCGGGCGGCTTGCCGTGGATCGCTCAGTCCAGGGCCAGGGCATGGGAGAATATCTGCTGATCGATGCCTTGCGCCGGGCCGCCTTCGTCTCCGAGCACGTCGGCATTCGGGCCGTCGAGGTCGATGCCCTTGACGAAGCCGCTCGCAAGTTCTATCTCAAGCACGGCTTCGTGCCGCTACGGGACGATCCGCAGCACCTTTTCCTGTCAATGCATGTGATTAGGAAACTGGACTTGCCGCCGATATAATCCGGTTCTCTGACCGCAGCCCGTCTTCCAGGAAGCATAGACGGATAATCGAGTCCAACTAGAAATAGTTGAATCTCACCGAGGGTGGCCTGGAGGCGACCACTGGTAGTCCGAGGAATACGGTCATGCCGGGCTGAACGTAGGGGCCGACGATCTTTTCCGGGTTGTGGAAAAGGCGGCGCAGCGGATTATCGATGAAGTAGCCGCCCCACCAGGGGCAAACGTGCGGCATGATGGACCTCCCGAACTTGACTTGATTATTGTACAATCCCCTCTATAGGACTGCGAGATACCAATTTGAAAGAACGGGTTTCCCATGAGCGACCAAGATAAGACCAGGGAACAACTGATTTCAGAGCTTGAAGAATTTCGGCGGCGTGTGGCTGGGCTGGAAGGTGTCGATCTCGAACGTAGGCGAGCTGAGGAGGAATTAGCGAAGAGCAAGGCCATCCTGACCGCCGCCATTGAATGTCTCCCATTCGACTTCTTTGCCTTGAACCCGGAGGGCCATTGCATTCTTCAAAACGCCGTCTCCCGCCGTTATTATGGGAACGCTGTTGGCAAAACTGCCGAGCAAGTCTGTCCTGACGAGCGTGTCCTTCCTCACTGGATCGAAGGGAGCCGCCGAGCGTTGGCTGGAGAAAAGGTGGAAGTGGAAGTTGCATTAGCGGTCGGGGGCGAACATCGCACTTTCTACAGCGTCCTTGCACCCATCCAGGAGGGCGACACGTTGTACGGAATGCTTGGCATCAACGTGGACATTACGGATCGAAAGCTGGCCGAAGAGGCATTGCGGCAGAGCGAAGGTCGCTACCGTGCCATGGCGGAAACAACGAGAGACATCATTTTCGTCCTCGACGAACAAGGAACACTCCTTTACGCCAATCAGGCGGCCTCGCAGTGCATCGGCATAAGCCCCGGCGATCTTGTCGGCAAGCGACAAGCGGATCTGTTTCCACCAGACTTGGCTCAGGCCCAAATCGAGCAGACCAAGCAAGTGTTCACTACCGGCAAGATGGTGGAATATGACGGGCTATTCCATTTCGGCCCGGAGGAGGTTTGGCTGCGAATCCACCTGATCCCCCTTCGAGACGAAGCAGGGCAAATAACCTCGGTGATGGGGGTGTGCCACAACATTACGGATCAAAAGCGGGCAGAGGAGGCGTTGCGGGAAAGAGAGACACAACTTCTCGAAGCTCAGGAGGTTGCTAACCTGGGCTTTAGTGTTGTTGATCTTACCACCGGCTCTATTGAAACTTCTACAGTCCTCGACCATATCTTTGGCATTCCGGTTGACTATGAGAGGACGGTTGACGAATGGGCCACTTTCGTATATCCCGATGAACGCCAAGAGATGCTGGATTACCTCATGGAAGTCGTGAGAGAGAAGAAGCCCTTCGACCGGGAATACCGGATCGTCCGCTACGGAGACAAGCAGGTGCGGTGGGTTCACGGGCGTGGTCGATTGCAATTTAACGAAGGCGGGCAGCCCATTTCCATACTTGGCACCGTTCAGGACATTACGGAGCGGAAGCTGACCGAACGGGAGTTAGCTAAGCAGCGGGCTATGCTTCAGGCGGCCATCGACTGCTTGCCCTTCAATTTCTTCGCTATGGGGCTTGATGGGCGATACGTGCTGCAAAATGCGGTGTCCAAAGCACACCAGCGGGGCGATGCGATTGGCAAACTGCCCGAGGAAGTCTGCCCGAATGAGCATGACCTTGCGATCTGGTTAGATAACAACCGGCGTGCTTTTGCCGGAGAAAAGGTCGAAGGGGAAGTCACCTTGTCGCTCGGAGGCGAGGAGCGGTTTTACTACAACATTATTGCTCCGATTCGAGACGGTGAGGAGTTGTATGGAATTCTCGGAGTGAACATCGACATTACAGATCGAAAGCGGGCCGAGCAGGCGTTGCAGAAGGCTCATGATGAGCTTGAACGACGGGTCGAAGAGCGTACTGCGGAACTACGAGAGGCGAACGAACGACTTCAACATGAGGTTGAGGAGCGGCGGCGAGCGGAGGCCACATTGAATGCGTTTTTCAGTGCGTCCACCGCAATTCTCAATATCTTTGATGACCAGTTCCGATACATCAAGACCGATAGCCTGACACCAACCTATTTCGGCCTCGACTCCCAAAGCATTGTTGGGCGGTCGCTCAAGGATGAGATGATGCAGCGGCTCACGCCATTACCGACGTGAGTTCCATAGCCGACCGAATGATTCGATCCGGCTTGACGCCCAGCACTTCGACCGGGGAATCCTGCCGGTTGAGCCAATATGCCTGGAAGCCGAACGTTTTGCCACCCGCCACGTCCCATACGTTTGCCGAGACAAAACCGATATGCTCTCGCCGGATGCCAAGGCGATCTTCGGCCAACCGGTAAACAACCGGACTTGGCTTGTAGATGCGAACTTCGTCCACGCTGAGGATGTGCTGAAACCGGCCATCCAGCTTGGTATTTCGGACCACGCTTGCAAGCATCTTCGGTGTGCCGTTGGATAGGAGTGAGCACGGGATGTCGCCCAGGGCGTCCAGGGCGGCGGCGATTTCAGGGAACGGGTCGAGCGTCAGGTACGCTTGCATCAGATAATCTATTTGATCCTGCGAAGGGGCAAGACCGACAGATCGGCAGGCGACAACCAGGCCGTCCTGGGTGACTTGCCAGAAGTCCTCGTACCGGCCCATGAGGGACCGCAGCCAGGTGTATTCGAGTTGCTTCGTGCGCCACAGGCCGGTTAGCTCAGAACCGTGGCCGGGGAACACCTCCTCGCAGCGGCCCTGAACCGAACGAACATCGAAGAGCGTGCCGTAGGCGTCGAATACGAGGGCCTTGATCATCGTCGATCTCCCTTTGAGCGTTGTCCAGCGTGCCGACAAGCCAAGCCAAAATGTGGCCAGCAAGGACGGCTTTCACTTTCCTTTCACGGCGCGAATCCAATAATTGTAGCACGACGCCATCGTGCATGGGAGAACCTACCGGCTTCCAGCCGGTAGTGGTTCAGTTTGGAATCGGAGGCGTGTCGTTTTCGGCTTCCGCTGCCGACCGTAAGGCCGCCAAGGACTATGCCGAGGATTTGCCCTTCTGCTCGCATGAATATGCATCGTGGGAGCAAGAAAGTAATCCCAAGCGAAGAGTCGCAAGCGACGACGTTCATGCTCTGGGGGTGATCTGGTACGAACTTCGTATCCGTTCACGGACAGAAATAGACAAGCGTACATGCGCGTAGCCGCGCAGGGCGGTTCGTTTGACTTTGCAAGGGAGCGCCGAGCAGGATACGGCGAGAGCGCGGGGACGGGATGGCGAGGATAAACGCTTGGCAATCCATGAGTCGCTACGGCGACAAGGCCAAGAGCAACGGTCCCGTTTGGCCGCGGAAGTAGGCTGTAATCGCCTCGGTCAGATAGACAAACGCGCTGCGGCCACGTTGAGCACATGTCGCCAAC
>Ga0302320_10012964_pt1 | contig 17456 bp, 14 predicted proteins | sample Bog_T0_3_FD_202130 | JGI IMG/M metagenome (GOLD analysis project Ga0302320, IMG submission 202130) | Peat permafrost microbial communities from Stordalen Mire near Abisko, Sweden - Bog_T0_3 | ecosystem: Environmental > Terrestrial > Soil > Wetlands > Peat | place: Sweden: Abisko, Stordalen Mire...
CTAGGATAAAACGCCGTCTACAAGAGCGAACCCTGAATGTCTGCTAAGCCCGCTCTCTTGCCATAGCCAACCGTCGGGTCGACTAGTGGTAGATGAGGCTTCTTCCCTTTCAGAATGTCCTCTATTGTCAAAATCTGGACAAGCGGGTATCGATTTCCGTGCATTTCAATTGTGCCAGCCGATGCAGCATCCGCTTTCATTCCAGATGTTGGCGGATTCAAAACGACCATCACTCCGAACCCGAGAGACGAAGCTTCCTCGCGCTTGGCAACACTAATGAGAGATCGAACATCGTCGGCTTTCAGCTTCCCGCTCTTTACGGAAACGACCGCGAATTTAGTCGTTTTCCCGTCGGGCCTGAACGGAATGCGCCCGTCGATACCTTTGTCCGCGCCCTTCTTGTCATTGGGAATTCCGTCCACTTTCGATACGGCCCAAATCTCGAACGATTTTCGGTCCCGGTCTTGTTCCGCCATCATCCTTGCGCCTTCCACCGTTGTTGGAAGCCCCTTGATCTCGTAATCGACCCCCACGCGCAAATGAGGGAATGCGCCTTCCAGCCGCTGTCTCCGGATCAGCTCAATGGCAAAGGGGGAGATGTCGATGCCAATCCATCGGCGAGCAAGAATCTGGGCCGCGGCAATGGTTGTGCCGCATCCGCAGAACGGGTCCAATACGAGATCCCCAGGCCGGCTCGATGCGTTCAGGATTTGTTTCAGAATTCCTAGCGGCTTTTGCGTAGGATAGCCTAGCCTCTCCGCATCCTGAGGGCTCAGCCAGCGAACATCGGCGTCAATCCCGTCCGCGGTGCCGAAGACCGTCCCCTCTGTATAAGGCTGGTAGGACCAGATGTCCGGAGCTGCAGGACCATCGCTGGTAGTGATTGTCCGCTCGTACATGGGCCAGGCTTCTCCCTCTGTGACAGTAATGAAGCCCTTCTCAAAGAGCAGATCGAGCTTTTGATGTTGTGTCAGCCCCGCGGGGTCGATACCGACTTCCTCCCATATTTTTCCGGGAACAGCCCAATGCCTGGCTTTAGCGGTTGGATCAAAGCCGCGCCACGGTTTACCCGACTCTCCTCCGCGCGTCCCCGATCCTGTCAAGACATTGCCATAATAGTTCGTCTTGTAGACACCTGTGGCTGCCTTGACAAAGTTGTCTTTGACATGCCCAAGCATGTATGGTCTGCGCGGGTGGTTCCATGTGTAATCGTTGCTCTTGGTATAAAACAAAATTACATCGTGAATAGGCGCCCATCGCTTCGCCTTGTTGTGCGACCCCGTTCTTCGCCAAATAATCTCGCTGCGAAAATTTGTCGGCCAGAAAACCGCATCCATGAGCATCTTCAGGTAATGGCTGGCCGTCGGGTCGCAATGGAGGTAGACAGAGCCAGTAGGCTTCAGCACCCGATGAATCTCGGCAATACGCAAAGCCATGTTCACCAGATAAGCGAGCATCGGGCTTCGCGCCAAACCAACGTGAAGCGCATTGACGAAATTGACGAGAGTAGGATTGCGCGCATTTTGCAATTCATCTAACGCCGCTTGTGCTGCGGCATCCCAGGTCCACGTATCCTTGAACGCGGTAAGCTGGGCTTCGTCGGAGCGCAGTCCGTCAGCTTTGAAGAGGACATTGTAGTTGAGGTCGGAGTTGAAAGGCGGATCAAGATACACAAGATCGACCGACCCGTCGGCGATCTTGTCCCGCATTATCGGAAGATTATCCCCATAGAGAAGACTATTGGCCATTTGCTGCATCCAAATTTGCCTCAGAAGACGCCATTCATAAGAAAACTTGAGATTACCAAACTCGCCGTGGCCAGTGAACTTGGTCTACTGCCCCAGCACGGCCCGCTGTGCCGCGAAGATTTCCTTGAGCCCGGATTCGGCGAGGTCGATTAACCCGCTCAGCTGGGTCCGAGAAAAAGAGCCCTTCTCCGCCGTAGCCTGCGTTTCGATCAGACCTCCGTCGGCGGTCATCACCACATTCATGTCCACCTCGGCCTGCGAGTCCTCCTCGTAACAAAGATCAAGCAGCGAAGCGCCGCCGACCAAACCCACAGACGTGGCGGCGACCAGTTGCTTCAGCGGCGAATGCTTGAGCGTGCCGGCGGCTACCAGCGCGTTCAGCGCCAGGGCAAGGGCCACAGCCGCGCCGGTGATGGCAGCGGTGCGCGTGCCGCCGTCGGCCTGGATGACGTCGCAGTCGAGGATGATGGTGCGCTCGCCCAGGGCGTGCATGTCTACCACCGAGCGCAAACTCCGCCCGATCAGCCGTTGAATTTCGTGAGTGCGCCCGCCGATTTTGCCGCGCTCGCTTTCTCTGGGAGTCCGGGTGACGGTGGAGCGGGGTAGCATGGCATACTCCGCCGTGACCCAGCCGCGCCCGGAGTTGCGCAGCCAGCCGGGTACGCCTTGCTCGATGGTGGCGTTGGTGAGCACGCGGGTGTTGCCGAGGGAGACGAGGACCGAGCCCTCGGCGGTCTGGACAAAGCCGGGTGTCAGGACAAGCGGACGAAGCTGGGTGGCAGTTCTGCCCCCCGGGCGGTAAAAAGGGCCGGACGCGTGCATAGAGCGATTGTACGGGAAGCGGCGCGGGGTAGCGGCGGATTCCGGAACGGGAGGGGGTTCCAAAACGGGAAACGGAACTGGGGACGGCCTGAAACAGGAATGCGGAGGTAAGTGGCTGAAAGACATGGAGTTGTAGGATGGAGGACGGCGGCGGTGTCCCAAAACGGGAGGCGGATGGCGGGAGGGGGTGCGGGGCGACTGTGCCGGAATTGGACAGTAAGTTTTCCCTTATCAGGAACTTAGGAGAGTGGTTCTAGTTTGGCACTCGACGTGTAATAGAAGATGGCGTGACCCAATCGCGGAAAAGGGGAAATGGAAGCGGAAATTGGGGACATGAGAGAAGGCCGAACGGGAAAGGGAGCACGCCATGCAGCAGATGGAAAAGCACGAAGGGATGAACGGATTGGAACGCCAGCGGGTGGAAGCGGTGGTGGAGACGCTGGCAACGCTGCGCAGCGAGGGCCAGAGCGTGGCCGAGGTTGCGCACGACGCCAGAAACATGGTCACGGCGCTGGGGCTTTACTGCGATCTGCTGGAAGAGCCGGGCGTGCTGGCGGTGCCGTTTTTTCATTATGGAAGCGAATTGCGGCTGGTGGCGGCCGCAAGCCGCCGATTGGTGGAGAAGCTGGTGGCCCTGGATACTCGGGCTCTGGAGACGCGGGTCCTGGATTCGCGGGCTCTGGATATGCGCGAGACGCCGGAAACAATTTCCCGGAACGGGACCACGCGAGGCCTGGGGAGGTGGCCAGCGGCGGGAGCGGCAGCCGGCCTGTTTGAGCGCGAACGCTCGGATAGGAGTGTGTGCTGGGAGGTGACGCCCGCCGAGCCGATCAAGGATCTGGCGCACGAACTGCTGGCCAATCGCAATCTGCTTGCGGCGCTGGCCGGGCCCTCGATCGCGCTTACGGCATATGCCGATGGGGGCCAAAAGCCGGTGCGGCTGAGCGGGGAAGACCTGACCAGGGTGCTGATAAACCTGGTGAAGAACGCCGCCGAGGCTATGCCCTCGGGTGGCACGATACAGATAGGCCTGCGCGAGCGGCCCGCGGGAGCCTGCGGCGCGGAATCGCTGATTCTGACCATAGAGGACAGCGGGCCCGGAATTCCGGGGAACGCTCTGGAGAGGATCTTCGATTCCGGCTATACCAGCCATCGGAGGGGAGCTTCGCCCAATGGAAGCTGGGCTGGTTCCCATCGCGGCCTTGGGCTCTCGATCGCACGCTCGATCGTGGAAGGCGCCGGAGGGCGGATTCACGCCGCAAACCTCACCGGAGCCGGAGCCCGCTTCGAACTGGAGCTGCCGGTTTCGAACCGGTGAGCTTCGGAGCCGGGGAAGCCGGCCGCGGCTCAGGAAGGCAAAGCAACCGATTCCCTTTGCGAAACTCGAAAGACCGATTCAACAACCGATTCACCCATTTGGGCTCGAGGCGAATACAATGCTGGCAACACTTCCAACATCGATGACCATGGAGTTTATTCCTCAAATAACGGAGCCGGCGGTTCGATTGCACCTGCTGGTGGTGGACTCGGACACGGCCGTGCGGTCGGCATGCGCCGAAATCGCGGCCAGCCTGGGCTATGCGGTGGAGTCGACCGGCGACCTGGGCCAGGCGCGCAGCCAGCTTCGCGGACACGCCGCGGACATTCTGCTGGTGAACCTGCCGGCGGGGAACAACCAGGGGCTGGAACTGGTCTCGGAGGTCAAGCTGCTGTATCCGCAGACCTCGGTGATCGCCATGACCGCCTCGGGAAGCGTGAATGCGGCCGTGGAGGCGATGCGCTGCGGAGCCTGCGACTACCTGACCAAGCCGTTCGCCATGGATGAGCTTTCGACGGTACTGGACCGGGCCGCCGCGAACCTGACCACCGACACCGCGAGCCGCCAGTTGCGGGAGCGGATGCGGCTCTCGCAGGGGCTGGGCGCCATGATCGGCCGTTCGGCGGAGATGGAGAAGCTCTACCGCATTCTGTCCAAGGTGGCGCAGAGCACGCACCCGGTGCTGATTCTGGGCGAGAGCGGAACCGGCAAGGAGCTGGTGGCGAGAACCATCCATGCTTATGGGCCGAACTCGCAGAAGCCGTTTCTCCCCGTGGACTGCGGCTCGCTGGTGCCGTCGCTGATTGAGAGCGAGCTGTTCGGCTATGTAAAGGGCGCCTTTACCGGGGCCAACCGGTCGAAGGACGGTCTGCTGGTGGCGGCCGAGGGGGGCACGGTTTTTCTGGACGAGATCGGCGAGCTCTCTCTGGACTTGCAGGCCAAACTGCTGCGGGCGCTGCAGGAAAGAGAAGTGCGGCCGGTGGGGTCCACGCACCGGGTGCCGATCAAGGCCCGCATCGTGGCCGCGACCAACCGGAATCTCGCCGAGATGGTGGAGAAGGGCACCTTCCGCAAGGACCTTTTCTACCGGCTGAATGTGGTGAATTTGCGGCTGCCCTCGCTCCGGGACCGCCGCGAGGACATACCGCTGCTGGCAGCGCACTTTCTGGACCGGATTAGCCGCGAACACGGAACCAAATTCACGCTGAGCGACGAGGCCCTGCGCACCATGATGCGGCACGACTGGCCGGGCAATGTGCGGGAGCTGGAGAACTCCGTGGAGCGGGCCTGCGCTCTCTCTTCCGGACCGATTCTGCACCTGGGCGACCTGCCGACGCAGCTTCAGAACCAGGGACTGGAGGCGCGGCACTCCGCCGCTGCCGCAACGGAGCAAACTGGCGAGGCCGGCGTTCCCGAGGTAAGAACCCTGGCCGATCTGGAGCGCGAGGCGATTCTGGGCGCCATTCGCACCCTGCATGGCGATAAACTGCAAGCCGCGAAGCTTCTGGGCATCGGCAAGACCACGCTCTACCGGAAGCTGAAGGAGTACGGCATCGGGGACCCGCTGAGCGAGGAGTGAGAAAGCAGTGGTTAGTGGTTAGTGATCAGTTGTCAGTTGTCAGTTGTCAGTTATCTGGCCTTGCAATCTGCTTCGACTGAACTCTGATCCCTGGTCTCTGATCTCTGTCCCAGCCCGCGGTCCGGTGCTGCCTTGTCATGGTTTGCCCGGCGCGAACGAACTGACAACTTACAACTGAAAACTTGCAACTGCTTTAAGGAGTCTCAAAATGAGCATTCTGATTGTGACCGGAATTGAAGGCGCTCGCAATTTGGCCGCGGTGGTGGGCACGCAACTGGGCCTGGAAGTGGAAGTAGCGGAGGGACGGAAGGCCGCTTTGGCCGCGCTTCGCCGCCGCGAGTTTGCCGCCGTGGTGGTGGACCAGACGATGGCCGAATGCGATCCGGCAGCCGCCGAGGCGGTGTGGGAGCGCGCCGGACTGGCGATCCCCTTGCAGATCAACTTCGCGCTCTCGGGCGCGGCCCGGCTTACAAGGGAGATTCGAGCCGCGCTGCACCGGCGGGAGCGGGAACAGGAACTGGCGCGCCGGGCGGCAACAGCGGAGATCGAAAGCGAGTTGAAGACGACGGTCGCCGGATTGCTTCTGCACTCGGAGCTGGCCCTTTCCGGGAGTGGACTACCCCCTTCGCTGGCCGACAAGCTCCGCATGGTGGCTGACCTTGCCGGCAGCCTTCGCCAGCAGTTGAGCGCGCCGCTCTCGGCCCGCGGCGGCTCCGCCGCCTGAAGGATGAGATTGGCTGGTCAGGTTTTGCGTGGCACGCGCATCGCCGGGGCGGAAGTTGCCCCGGCGCGTTTTTCCGGGCCGTGGAGGAGAGTCTCTCCACGCCAGCCACGCCTCCGAATTGTATTCGCCTGGAGTACGGCCCTCCTGGCTTAAAGTTGAAGAGAACATGAAACATTCGGCCGTATTGCTGATCGACTGCCCGGACCGCAAGGGACTTGTGGCCCGCGTCTCAAGCCTCCTCTACGAGCGGGGCGCCAACATTCTTCACGCCGATCAGCATCAGGATCACGCTCTGGGGTTGTTTTTCATGCGCGTGGAGTGGGCGCTGGACAGCGGCGCGGAAGATGCGGGAGTTGGCCAGGAAACGGGAAGAGCCGCCGGAAAGGACCCCGGAGAGCGCTTCGATCTGGATGGGTTTCGACAGGCTTTTGCTCCGCTTGCGGCAGAACTCGGCATGCGCTGGAATCTGACATCGAGCGCAAGCAAGCCTCGAATGGCGCTGTTCTGTTCGCAGTACCTCCACTGCATGGCCGATCTTCTGCATCGATGGCGAACCGGCGAACTGGATTGCGAGATTCCAATTATCGTTTCGAACCATCGGGATGTGGAGAGGCTGGCGGGGTTTTACGGAATCCCGTTTGAGTTTGTCGAAGCTGGCGCCCGGAAGCGGGACGAGGCCGAGGCGCGCCAACTGGAGCTGCTTGAAAGGGAGAGAATCGACCTGATGGTGCTGGCGCGGTACATGCAGATTCTGAGCCCCGGGTTTGTGGGCCGCTATCCGGCGCGGATCATCAACGTGCATCACTCGTTCCTGCCAGCATTCACCGGGGCCAAACCGTACCATGCGGCGCACGCGCGGGGAGTGAAGCTGATTGGCGCGACAAGCCACTATGTGACCGAAGTGCTGGACGACGGGCCGATTATCGAGCAGGATGTGGCGCGCATTTCGCATCGCGACCAGGTAGAGGATCTGGTTGCGCGGGGCCGGGACCTGGAAAGGATTGTGCTGTCCAGGGCGGTGCGCTGGCACCTGGATCGGCGCATTCTCTGCTATGGGAACAAGACGGTCGTCTTCGACTGAAACCAGCAGCCGCCCGCCGCGCGGACTCGGCGCGGCGGGAGGCTGCTGGAGATGCTACTGCGCCGTGTACGTGTAGACGGTGGGCTGCCAGGCTCCGTCGATGTAGGAATACAGCGTGGCGTAGATGGTCTCGCCGTTGGTGGGCAGGTTGTTGACGGTTACCGAGGTTGCCGTGGTTGAGCCGCCGGAGTAGATGTTCTTTGTGTTTGGGCCGGAGGAAGCAGTGCCCAGGTTGAACCAGTAGTAGGTTGCCGGGTTGCCCGCCGACCATGAGAATGTAACCGTAGAGCTTGTCAGTTGGGTGGTCGGGCCGGGAGTTGTCAGCACTGCGGGAGATGGAGATCCGCTGGCGGTGTAGGTGTAGACGGTGGGCTGCCAGGTTCCCGCAATATACGAGTAAAGTGTGGCGTAGATGGTCTCGCCGTTGGTGGGCAGACCCGTGGCGGTGGCTGAAGTGAGCGTCGTTGAACTGCCGGAATAGAGGTTCTTCGCATTTGCCCCTGAGCCTCCTGTGCCCAGGTTGAACCAGTAATAAGTAACTCCTTCGTTCCCCGACCACGTAAAGGTAACACTGGAGCTTGCCAGCTTAGTGCTTGGAGTCGGCGTTGTCAGCGTAGACGCCACCGGCGATCCGGAGGCGGTGTAAGTGTAGACGATGGGCTGGTAGACTCCGGCGATCAGGGAATACAGCGTGACGTAGAGAGTCGATCCATAGGTCGGGATGCCGGTTACGGTCTTTGAAAGCGTCGTGATCGGTCCGGAGCTATAGATGTCCTTGGCATTCGAGCTGGAGGCGCCGGTACCCACGTTGAGCCAATAGGTCGTTATCCCAATGCCCGGCGTCCATGCAAAGGTGGTGCTGGCGGTGAGCTTGGTGGCCGGCGATGGCGCGGTCAGCACCGCCGGGCCTGTGGCATAGAAGGCGTAGACAGTGGGCTGAAAGGCTCCGCCGATGTAGGAATAGAGCGTGGCGTAAATATCTTCGCCGTTGGTTGGCAGGCCAGAGACGGTTTCACTGAGTGCGGTTACCGATCCTGAGTTGTAAATGTTTTTCGCGTTGGCCCCCGAGGGTCCAGTGCCAAGGTTCAACCAGTAATAGGTAACTCCGCCGCCGGCCGTCCAGTTGAACGTAACGCTGGAGCTGGCAAGCTGGCTGTTCGCCGCGGGTGAAGTCAGCAAGGCCGCCACGGGAGAGCCCGATGCGATGAAGGTGTAAACCGTGGACTGCCAGGCGCCGCTGATTTCCGAAGAGAGCGTGACGTAAATGGTCTGACCGTAGATGGGCAGCCCGGTTACGTTGGCGGATTGGGCTGTTGTGGCGCTGCCGGCGTAGATGTTTCTCGCGCTGGCGCCCGAGGGCCCGGTGCCGACGGTGAGCCAGTAATACGAAACGCCAAGGCCGGCATTCCATGTGAAGCTTGCGCTTGACCCTGTGAACGTGCTGCCCGCCGTGGGAGACGTTAGAGCGGAAGCCAAGGTGATGGTGTAGGTTTGCGTGACTACGGCGCTGTTCGGGAGTCCGGGTGCTATCGCAACGGCCTTGATGGTTTCCGACCCCGGCACGGTGATCTCTTCGGTGTACTCGGTAGACGCAGCGGTTGGAGTTGTTCCGTCGGTCGTGTAGTAGATTTTGGCATTCGAGGTCCCAGAGGTGATGGTTGTGGACTGCACGGCGTGGTAGGCTCCGCCGGGTGTCGAGAAGGCCGGCAATCCGGCCGCCGCCATTTCGAAGACCGTCCCATTGTTGCTGTTCGCCCCGCCATAGTAGGTGGTGCCGTAGAGATTGCCGGCGGTGTCGGCGATCAAGCTCGCCTCGGGAAACCCTCCGTCGGTGCTGGTGGCTTGAAGGCTGGCCAGAATATTCTCCGTCCAGGACCCGCCCCCGGCGGGGGTCAACTCGAATACTGTTCCCCCATAAATGCCAATTGCATTGTTAAGGTGAGGGCCGAACTGGGTGGTGCCGTAAAGATCGCCCTGGGCGTCGAAAATCAGGGTGTCCACGGGTTCGCTGCCGTCAGACGCTCCTCCGGCGAAGCTCCACAGCAGCTTCTCTGTCCACGTGCCGCCTGTGCCGGGCGACAACTCGAAGACCGTTCCGGTGTTGTCGTCAGTCGTGCCGCCTTGTTTGGTTGTGCCGTAGAGATTGCCCTGGGCGTCGAAGACCAAATTGGCTTCGGGCTCTACTCCGTCGCCGGTCACTACGCCAAAGCTCCATAGCAACTTCTCTGTCCAGACGCCGCCTGTGCCGGGCGACAACTCAAAGACAGTTCCCCAAAGACCAGATGCGCCGCCTCCGCTAGTCGTACCGTAGAGATTGCCCTCGGCGTCGAAGATCAGGCCGCCGAGCGGGCCCCGGCCGTCCGTACTGGAGGAAGAAAAGTAATGCAGTATGTTCTCCGTCCAAACCCCACCCGCGCTTGGTTTCACCAACTCGAAGACCGTTCCGAAGTCATCCATGCCCCCGCCGGTGGTCGTACCGTAGAGATTGCCCTCAGCGTCGAGGATCAAGTTGGCCTCGGGTGCGTCACCGTCGGTTGTAGCGGTTTGACTACCTTGGGCAAAGGAGTGAAGAACTTGCTCCGTCCAGACGCCGCCTGTGCCGGGCGACAACTCGAAGGCCACCCCGCCGAGATTCGGACCGTAGAAGGAAGTGGTGCCGTAAAGATTGCCTGACTGATCCAGGACCAGGCTGCCCAGGGGATTTTGCCCGTCGGTGGCGCTGTCGAAACTCCACAGCACTTGCTCCGTCCAGCCCCCGCCCTCCGCGGGCGACAACTCGATGACCGCTCCGGCGCCATGCGCGCCGCCGCTATAAGTGGTGCCGTAGAGGTTGCCTGCGGCGTCGAAGATCAGGCTACCGTCGGGGTTGCTACCTTCAGTAGCGGAGGTGCCAAAGCTCACCAGCACGCTTTCCTGTGCGGCGGCCGTGTGTATGCCAATCGCGACCAGACCCAATGCGGCCATGGTCATTACGCTTCCAAGGTGTTTCATATCGAATCCTCCTGTTTGGCGCGTCGGTCGTGGGCAAGGCGCCGCCCCTTATAGGTCACCAATTTGTTGTGCAGGTGCTATAATCACAACGATTTCCCCCCGGTAGCAAGTGCCCCTTCATGCCAGTTCGGGCCATTTCACGCAAGCACAGCAAACCCTAGAGGCCATCTCATGCCACCCCGTGTTACAGGCCCGGCGAGAGCAGAAAACTCGAACATGGGAAGCCGTCTGGACTGCTGGAAGGACATTGCGGCCTACCTTGGCCGCGGAGAGAGAACCGTCAAGCGCTGGGAGACCGAACGGGGCCTGCCCATCCATCGCGTGCCGGGTGAAGGCCGAGCGACGGTCTACGCATACACGGCCCAGCTGGATGAGTGGCTCAAGTCAGGGAAGGCTCAATCGCCGGAAATTTCCCCGGAGGAGACGGGAACGGACGAGGCCGAAGCAGCCTCCAACATTGCAGGCGCTGCACCGGACGGGCCTGTATTGCGAACGCTTCCCGATTTGGGAACATCCGCTGCCCGGCCGTCCCCGAAATGGAGATGGCTACTGCCGGTTTGTGGATTCCTGTTGGCCGGCATTACCGTTTACTCTGGGGCTGTTCGAAATGCAGGCCTGAGGTTTTCCCACGCGCTCCCTTCCTTGTTTTCAAAAAGCAAGGTGAAGTTGGATGGGTCCTCCTCAAGCCGTGTTTCCGACTCGGATAAGAGCGTCGCCCGCGATTTTTGCCTCAAGGGCCGCTACGAGTGGAGTGAGAGAACGCCCGACAGCCTGCACCGCGCGCTGGATGACTTTACCCAGGCCGTCGTTCACGATCCCGGAGACGCCAAGGCCTATGTGGGTCTCGCTGACACATACAACTTGTTGCGCGAATATTCCACCATGCCTCAAACCGATGCCTACCTGCGTGCGATCGCCGCAGCAAAAAGGGCGGTAGACCTGGACGATTCCCTGCCCGAAGCCCATCGTGCATTGGCCTTTGCCGAGTTTTACGGAAACTGGGATTTTGTTGACGGAGAAAGGGAGTTTCACCGCGCCATCGAGCTCGACCCCATGGATGCCACAGCGCATCGGTGGTATGGCAACGCGATTGCGGTGCAGGGCAGGTTTGACGAAGGGCTCAGGGAGCTGGACAAAGCGCGGGAACTCGATCCTTCCTCTCACAGCAATCTCGCCGACAAGGGCTTTACATTATTTGAGTCCGGAAAAAGACAGGAAGGGATCGAATTGCTGAAGGATGTTGAGCGCTCCGCACCCGAGCTTCGCTCCCCTCATGCATACCTTATGCGTATCAGCCTGCAGCAGAGAGACTTTCCAACCTTCCTGGCGGAGGGCCAAAAGGCGGCGGAGTCCAGCAACGATCCAGTGCTAAAAGACCGGATGGAATCGGCAAAGGCAGGGTACGCTCGCGATGGCGAACGCGGACTGCTGAATGACCTGCATTCGAAAGAACAGGAGTACTACGTGGCCGGCAAAATGTCTGGAGTCTTTCTGGCCCAGACCTGCGTTGCCATGGGCCACAGGCAGGAAGCGCTACAGCTTCTTGAACAAGCCTACAATCGCCATGACCTGGAATTCATAGGCATTACGTTCCAGCAGGACCTGCGGTCCCTGAAGAACGACCCTGGGTACCAGACATTACTGAAGAAGATCAATTTTCCCCCGGCTTCCCAAAAAGCATCGCCCAGCGCTCCGCCCGCGCCCGCCGCAGAACAGCTTCGGGCCGCTTCCGATCCGCGCTGAATCACCGCCGGTACCATCTACGGGCTCTCGCCGAACCGGGCGGCGAAATGGGACAGAAGGAAGAGCCATCGATCCCGCCAGATCCATGCGCCAGATACCACCAGATCTGGATTCTCAGACCTTGGGAGGCAGAGGCATACTCTTACCCCGCCAGTTCCCTCTTCACGGTCTCGCTGACGATGCGGCCTTCGGCGCGGAGGCCGGCGGCTTGCAGCTTGGCCTGTACGGCCTTGATTACGACGCCGATCTCTTTGGGGGTGGGCGCCTTGCCCGATGCGGAGGCAATTTCGGCTATGGCTTGGACGACCAGGGCGCGGAGGCCGGCTTCGTCGAGAGCCTTGGGCAGAAACTCCTCGATAACCACAATTTCGGCGGCTTCAACGGCGGCCAGCTCGAGGCGGTTGCCCTTGGTGAACTGCTCGATGGAGTCGCGTCGCTGCTTGACCATGGTGGCCAGTGCCTGCTGCTCCTCGGTCGGCGTCAGTGGTTCGCGCTTCTCAATGGCCTTGTTCTTGAGGGCGTTCTTGATCAGGCGCAAGGTGCCGGTGCGGACGGCGTCGTGGGCCTTCAATGCGGTGATGACCTGCTGGGAGATTTGAGCTTCGAGTGCGCCTGCGTCCATGGTTGTTCCGCTCTTTCCTTTTGGTTACAACTGCTGCAGTTGATGGCAAATATATCCGACGATGTAGTCGCGCGGCGTGGTCTCAACAATGTCGCGGTTCTCTACCAGATCGCGAATTGCTTTTTCAATGCTCCGCCAGACTTTCGTCCCCCGATACAACTCATAAGGGCAACAATATAGTTAACAAAATAAACCTTTAGGTATCTCGCTTAGCCGATGCCGCTCGCGGTTCGCATGATATGAAGCCGCTCCGCTTCTCGCTGCAGGCGGGCCAGCGAATCTGCCGGGCCAGCGTCGAGTCTGCGACGCATGAAATATTGCATCAACGCACCACGCCATCCTGCTGGAAAGCCAAAACCGCAGTTATAGTTGACGCGGCATTGCTTCTGTCCCAGTGGAACACAGGTCAAGTCTTCATGCACAGTGACGCCAAATGGAAATCGTGCATCAAGTCCGAGCTTATAATTCAACGCATCGATCTGTGTGAACCGGAACTGAAGCTTGAGGTGAAGAAACTGCGGGCCGGCCTCTGCGTAAACTGTTTGTCCCACAATAGCAGGCCCGGCAGGGTCGGCGGCGGTAATGCGCACGTTATAGAAATCGCCCCATCCCTCCGGGTGTGTAAGAAGCGTCCAGACAAGCTCCACTGGGGCGTTAACTATACCCGTCGGACAACTGACGTAGTTCATGGCTGCACCCTATCTATTTTGTCAATTATATTATTGCCCTCATAAGGGAAGGTTGACGGCGTCCCTTCGCGTGATTTGGCCTTCGGGCTCGTGATGCCGGGTTTGGATCTCATTGGCGTCCTCCTCCTGGGGCTGGGCCAGGCTCTCAAATTGGTCGATCTCGACCTCACCCTCGGGGAAGATGGCTTTGACCTGTAGCTGGCCGCCCATGGCCTGAATGTAACTCCGCAGGGTGGAAACGTACATATCGGTGCGCTTCTCCATCCGGGATACAGCGCCTTGGTTGACCTGAAGAACTTTGGCGAGGTTGACCTGGGTCAGTTGCCTCGCTTCGCGAAGTTGGTAGAGGGTCATGACGAGGGCGGCATCCTTGACTCGCTGCGCGATCTCCGCCTCAACTTCCGGGGAGAAAGTTCCCCGGATATCTCTCCACTTATGAGCCATGATTTCACCCTCCAATTTCTTTGAGATGTTGGGCATAGATGGCATCCGCGCGATGGATTGCGTCGATGTACCAGTTTTTGTTCCCGGTCTTGTCGCCGCCCAGAATCAGGTAGACATTCCGGCGTGGATCAAAGGCAAAGAGAATTCGATAAGGCCGCCCCTTATGTTGGACCCGCAACTCTTTCATGTTTGGAAAAGCCGATCCCCTGAGCGTATCCACATAGGGGCGTCCGCGTTCTGGGCCGTGCATCTCAAGCATTTCAACGCAGGAAGCTACAACTGACCGTTGCTCGATGCTCAAACCAAGGTACCACCCTCGAGACTCGTCGCTGACTTCGACTTCCCAAGTCATCGCCCGAGTATACCTCTCAGGTGATATGCCGTCAAGGGTATATCTAGACGATTTCGAGATGCTACCGGCCAGAGATCTTCCCAAAATGGGCCGGATCGGCAATTTGCACAGAAGAATTATTCACATAAATCACATGAAAGTGTATTCTGTGATTGATTCGACCGGATAGATTGCCGCTTCTGCTCTCGCACCCGGCCAGCAAAACAAGGAGAAACCATGATTCGCAAAACGCGCTTGTTTACACCCGGACCGACACCGCTGCTTCCCGCGGCACAGTTTGCCATGGCGGCGGCGGATATTCACCACCGCACACCCGAGTTTCGCGCACTATTCCTCAAGGTGCTGGCGCAGTTGAAGATCTTTGTCGGCACAAAGAACGATGTCCTGCTGCTGTCCTCTTCCGGTACAGGAGCGATGGAGGCATCGGTTTCGAATCTGACCTCGCCGGGAGACCGGGTGCTGGTGCTGACGGCCGGCAAATTTGGCGAGCGGTGGGTGGACCTGGCCAAGGCATTTGGCTTGCAGGTGGACGTGGTGCTGAAGCCCTACGGGGAGACATTCAATTTGGCCGAGGTGAAGGCCGCGCTCAAGCCGGAGCACAAGGCGCTCTACATGCAGGCTTCGGAAACTTCGACCGCGGTGAGCCACGACGTGGAGGGCGTTGCGGCGCTGCTGAAGGGCACCGAGACCCTGCTCGTGGTTGACGGCATTACGGGGTTGGGCACGCAGACCTTCGATGTGGACGGCTGGGGCATCGACATCCTTATCGGCGGCTCGCAGAAGGCAGTGATGATTCCTCCGGGTCTGGCCTATTTGAGCGTGAGTGAAAAGGCCTGGAAGGCGATGGATGCGTCAAAGAATCCGCGCTACTATTTCGACCTGCGCAAGGAGCGCAAGAACGCAGTGAAGGGCGAGAGCGCCTACACGCCGGCGGTGGCGCTGATTGCAGGCCTCGGCGCGGCGCTGGACTACATTGCCGGGCAGGCGGGCGGAGACCTCGAAAAGGGGCGCATCGCGCTGATCGACAACGCACAGGTGAATGCCGCGGCAACGCGGGCGGGGCTGGTAGCGCTGGGGTTCAAGCTGTTTGCCCCGGTGTCGCCATCGGGCGCGGCCACAGCGGTCGAGGTTCCTGAAGGCATGGACTCGGGCGCGGTGGTGAAGGCGCTGAAGGCGAAGTTCAGCCTGGTGACGGCAAACGGACAGGGCACAATGCAAGGCAAAATCTTCCGCGTGGCGCATTTGGGCTTCTTCGATTACCTGGATACGATTGCCTTCCTCGGCGCGATGGAACACATTGCCAAAGACACGCTGGGACTGCCAGTGGTGTATGGGTCGGCGGTTGCGGCGGCGCAGGCCGTGTATGCAAAAGCAGTGAAGGGCTAGATGACAGGTTACAGATTACAGATGACAGCTTTCGGGGCCGTCGATGGTAGTCGGCGGCAGCCTTGCATCGCTTGGCCCGCTCAAGGTCAGCTATACCCCCAAGTCGTCGTTCAACTGTCATCTGTAACCTGTCATCTGTCATCTGAAGGGCACTTATGTCTGAACTAACCTTCGGAGAGAAGCTGCTGATCGCGCGCAAGCAGCTTGACCTCTATCAATACGAGATGGCCGAGCGGCTGGGCGTGCATCCAAACTCGGTTTGGAAGTACGAACGGGGCGAGGGCAAGCCGCATGCCGCGATGGTGCGGATGCTGGACCTGCTGTGCGAGAAGCATGGCATCCGCTTTGACGAGTACGTGGCGCAAAAAGGAAAGGGAGACAAGATGAAGATCGTATTGGCTGAGAAAGTTTCTCCAGCAACGCTGGCGGTGTTCGCGGCTGAGCCCGGATGGGAAGTGTTGACGCATGATCAAGTTGCCCAGTTGCCGGGGGGATTGCCCGGAGCGCTGGCCGACGCCGATGCGCTTGTGGTGCGCAGTGCCGTGCAGGTGGACGACGCGCTGATGGAATTCGCTCCGAAGCTGCGAGTTGTGGGCCGTGCGGGCGTGGGTGTAGACAACATCGATGCGGATGCTGCCACGCGGCGGGGCGTTGTTGTGATGAATACGCCGGGCGCGAATGCCGTGGCCGTGGCCGAGTTGACCATTGGGCTGATGCTGGCGCTGGCTCGCAAACTGCCTGCGGCGAACGCGACCATGCACGCCGGCAAATGGGAGAAGAAGAATCTGCAAGGGGCGGAGCTGCGCGGCAAGACGCTGGGGATTCTGGGGCTGGGTCGGATTGGCCTGGAAGTAGCCAAGCGAGCCAAGGGCTTTGGGTTGGAGATCGTGGGCAGCGACCCGTTTGTGTCGGCCGCGGTGGCGCGGGAGAACGGGATAAAGCTCGTGACTCTTGACGAGCTGATTGCCAGCTCGGAATACATTACGCTGCATGTGGGACTGACTCCGCAAACCGCCGGAGTGATCAATGCGAAATCGCTGGCGACGATGAAAAAGGGCGTACGGATCATCAACTGCGCGCGCGGCGAGCTGGTGGACGATGCTGCGCTTGTAGCGGCGCTGAAAAGCGGGCATGTGGGCGGCGCGGCGCTGGACGTGTTTACCGTGGAGCCACCGAAGGACTCGCCCTATGCGGCTTTGGACAACGTGATTCTGACCCCGCATATCGCCGGGTCTACCGCTGAGGCGCAGGAGGCGGTGGGGATCCAGATTGCGCGGCAGGTGCGCGAGTATTTGAAGCTTGGCGTGGTGCAGAATGCGGTGAACCTGCCGTCGCTGAGCCATGAGGAGTATGTGGTGCTGGCCCCGTATATTGACCTGGCGGGAAGGCTTGGCTCGTTTCTGGCGCAGGCCGGCAAGAGCGGCATAGAGGCCATCAACCTGACGTATGGCGGAACCCTTGCCGAGGCCAAGACGGACCTGGTGCGCAATGCGGCCATCGAGGGGCTGCTGCGGGGCTCGGAGAATGTGAACCGCATCAATGCGGCGGCGGTGGCGCAGGAGCGCGGCATCCGCATACACGAGGAGAAGCAGGAGAACAATCGCGGGGGCCGGGCGAGTGTGCTGACGGTGGAGCTTCACGCGGCGGCGGGCACAAGCCGCGCTTCGGCGACGGTAATTCACGGCGAACAGCCGAGGCTGCTGGAGTTCGACGGCATCGACATTGAGACGCCGCTGGAAGGCAACCTGCTGGTGTGCCGCAACCTCGACGTACCGGGCGTGATCGGCAGGATTGGGTCGATTCTGGGCGATCACGGCGTGAACATTGCCAACTTCGCCCTGGGCCGCCAGCGCGCGGGCTCGAAGCCGGTGCAAGCGCTGGCCGTGGTGCAGGTGGATGCGCCCGTGCAGGATGCGGTGCTTGAAGCGCTGAAGACCATCGAGGCGCTGCTTGAGGC
>Ga0302320_10012966_pt1 | contig 17452 bp, 17 predicted proteins | sample Bog_T0_3_FD_202130 | JGI IMG/M metagenome (GOLD analysis project Ga0302320, IMG submission 202130) | Peat permafrost microbial communities from Stordalen Mire near Abisko, Sweden - Bog_T0_3 | ecosystem: Environmental > Terrestrial > Soil > Wetlands > Peat | place: Sweden: Abisko, Stordalen Mire...
AGATGTTTTAAATTATTGGCTTTTTAAAAAAAAAAAAAAAAAAATAGACTTTTATAAAAAAATTTCGAAAGCAGATATATCAATTTTTTTATTTTTCTATATTTTGAAATTTTTATAAAATTAAAAGAAAAATTTTCATTTTTTAATTAATTGTTAATTACGCAAAATAATTATGAAAGATTTTTAAATTGTAGATGACCATTTCTTTTGTTTATTTGTAAGGGGTTCTGAACAAAATTCTCTATAACAAATATGAATATTTCATTCATTTTTCAAATTTTATAAATAAAAATAAAATTATTACACTTTTACATGAAATTGGATAAAATTAAAGTTCTGACAATTTTTTCAAACTCTTCATTTCATTGAACATATTCTTGCATTCCCCCAAAATTTCATCCACCTTTTGGAAATATCTCCTCAAATCTTTGATTTTCCTTCTAATTTCTGTGCATTCATCCATCCAAAATGCAAAATTTTTGAAATCCTTTTGAAAAACTTCTCTCAAAAACCTATTATTAAGATTTTTGCACGCTCTAAAATTGATTTCATCCTCTTCAATTTGAAAATGAAAAACGCTTTTTTCCAAAAGAAACTTCCTGGCTTCCATTTCCATCAAAATTACTTTAAAATTCTCGAAGAAATATTCTTTTCCATATTCTCTAAAGTTATTATCCCCCTTTTTATACAAAATCGTCTCAAGAAATGGTTTTTCTTTAGATATTTCACGATGATATCTCCAATAATTCATAGGAAACATAGCAGGATTTTCGCTTGGTTTCTCTTTAAGGGCATTTATTTTGTTTTTCTTTAAAGTGGCAATGTCTAGCATTTCTTGTTCGATTTCAGGGTATTCTTGTAAGAGGTTCGAAAAATTGTCACTATCTAACCGCCATAAAACCACATTCCTTCTCGTGAATTTGGTCATTTGTCGTTTTAGGTTAAAAAACACCTCAATTTCACCAAAATACGACCCTTCAGTCAAAGAAAGTGTTATTTCTTCGCATTCTGGATTAAAATAATCAGAACTAACTCGGCCTTCTAATATGAAATAAATGAACAAAGGGTTTTCTCCTTGGGTATAAATCTCCTCTCCAGTGCTATAACTGATAGTTTTCACGAGAAGAAGTAGTTTTGTCAAAAACATCGGAGGCTTTTCCTCGAAAAATGGGAACTTTTTAACTTCACTTTTGAAGAGATATAGACAAATTTCAGAAAGTGTTGTTTCGCAAATGTTTTGAAAAAAACCTTGACTAACGAATTTTTCAAAAACACTTGCTTTTGAATCAAGTTTTCCTGCATCCACGAGATTATTCAGCAATCTTTCATGAAAATGTCTTGGAAAATGAGAGAATTTCGCAAAGAAATCTATCAAATTAGCTCGATCATCATAATCTTTATGCTCATTCCTTATTTTCCCATATAATTCAAGAAGAGCGCCCATCAATTTCCCATAGAAAAGAATTCCGAAAAACATAATAAAAATTGTCAGAATTTTTTCATTTTTTGTCGTGGGGGTGATAGTGCCATATCCAATGGTTATCATTACTGTCAAAACGAAATAAAGAGCTGCTAAATATTTATCGGTGATACCAGAATCAGCTAATCCAGCTACAATCACCCAAGTGTTACCCACATCCTGGCCTTTTTCAAATTGAATCACATAATACCATAAACAACTGAAAAGATGAATCAGAAAGGAAAACCAATACATCGTATTAAATAAGGAAAAACCCGTATTTTTATCAAGATTTGATAACATTTTACTTAGTTTTTTATGAAGTCGTCCATAAATTGGCAGATCCTTAAAATTGAATAATTTTTTCAAAGTTATCAATCGCAAAAGCTTGGGCAATCTGAAAAGCTTAAAGACTTTATTCACCACGGATAAAACTGGATGAGCTGTGAGGAAATAGAAAGGAAAGCAAGAAATAATATCAATCCAGAACCAAAATTGTATATAATTCCTAAAAATCTCGGCTTTGTTATAAACCAAGACCCCTTCTTTATCCTCATAGGCACTTAAAGAGTTGACCACTACATCTGCCATAAATATGCAATCAATAACAATATCTAGATTTATCAAATCTGACAATACATTCGCACTGAGATCTGGTTCAAAAGCCATGCGAAATGGCAGGACCCATGAAGTATAAAACAAAGAAATTGCTATAAGTGAGGTCCAGAGCTTTTTAAAGGAACTGTATGGAGTTATCACTAAGAAAGGAAGTTCAAAGGGATCTTTTTCAGAAATTTCTTCGAGAGAATGAATATTAACTAGTTTTGATAAAAAAACAGATTGTTGGGTCGAAAATGTTCGAAATCTGGATTCTAAAAGCTCGGTGTTTGAGTCGAAAGTGTTTAAATTATTTTCTTGTTCCCATTGGAAAGATTTTCCCTGTGATATTTGCTTTTTGTTCATTTTTCAAAGATGGATTTATCGTGTCTAGATTTTCTTTTAAGGAAAAAATATTATTAAATTTGGGAAAAATTGAAGTCAGATTTTTTATAAAAAGGTAACATTAAATAATAATAAATTATTTAAAGCTTCAAATTTTATTCAATTATTCATGACTCATTAGGTAACTTTTCGTATTCAGAGATGCCTTGAGCTAAAACTTTCTCTATTATTTTCATGATGATGAAAATTTTCTGAAGAATTTTATTTTATTGAAAAAAAAAAAAATAAGTCTTCAATAGATTTCAAAAATTAATGAAAAACAATTTTCTGGATTAATGTCATAATTATTTTTAAAGGAAAACTTTATTATTAATTTTTAAAGGAATTTTGGTTTTATTTTGATGTTCTTGCTTAGAACACTTGACTAAAGAGAAAGTCAGAACTGTTTTTGCATATAATTTGTTAATAAAGACAATAATTTTTCATAATTTTATTTATATCTTGAAACAAAAACCTTTTTTCATAAATTTATACAGCAAAAACAGAAAAATTAATAATTTAATAATGGCAACATTTGATATCTATGATGAATTTCTAAACTATGGCGACAGAGTGCCTATTTTTCTTTTATTTTAAACCAATTCTTCCTTTAGTTATTAGAAAAACCATATTTATTATTAGACACAAAAGATGGAAATTCATTTCAAAATGAGACGAAAACGAGCTTAAAGAAAATTCATGATCTTTGTTTAATTTAGTTTTTTATCTTCTCTGATTTTTTTTTTTAAAAGTGGGGGATTTCCATAACTCATTGATCGAGAAACATACATTTAACAAAATCATAATTGACAAAATGGATCAAGATCAAATATGGGCGCAAATTAACCGAACATCTGATATCATTCAAAAAGAATTCAAAAAGGGATTAAAAGTGCTTAGAGCCAAGGAAAAGTCCAAGCCGAGCGAAAACGTTGAGCGTGAGGTAAAAATAGATGAGGAAACTTCAGAAAAACATGAAGAAAATGAGCCTGTTCAGCCAGATAATCTTGAGGAATCAATGAAAGAGGACCATTCTTCAGCTGATTCACCGGAGAAAAGATCTGATGAGGCCAAAATCGACTACGAGGACCTTGAAAATTACCTTGATGAGGCTGAAAACAAGGATGTATAAAATTGATAAATTTATTGTTTAACGCTATTTATATATATCTTCCTAATAAAGTTTAAAGAAATTCAAGATGAGCTTTACGGAGAAGGAGCCTCTGAAGGAAAGGATGATGAAGAAGAAGAGGAGGAGATAGATGAAGAAGGAGAAGATCAAGATATAAAATATGATGATTTCTACAAAGGCAAAGAAGGAATGGAAGAAGAAGCCAATGAGGACGATGAGGAGTTGGAAAATGGGGTATTTGAGGAAATTCGTGATGCTGAACTTCAAGGAGATAAGAAAAAGAAGAATAAGCTTGATGAGGAAATTGATCGATTAGAAGAAAAGATCCTAAATCCAAAACCTTGGCAATTAAAAGGAGAAATTAGATCCTCTCAAAGACCCAAAAACTCCTTATTAGAGGAAAAATTAGATTTCAAATCTGGAGCTCAGATCCTTGAAAACACAATCTCAAGGGAATTTTCTGAAAATCTCGAAAAAGTGATAAAGCAAAGAGTCCTGGATGAAGCATGGGATGATGTTGCTGAATATGCGTTTTCGAAGCCTTTGCAAGAGAATTTCGGAACAAAAGAAGCGCTTAATTTCCAAAAAAGTCAAAAAGGCTTAGCTGAAATTTATGAGGACAAATTCAAAAAGAACATTCTTAATTTGCCTGTTGAAACTGAAGGCGATAAAGCAAAGATAGAAATTCAGGATTTGTTTAAAAGTATATGCTATCATCTTGACAATCTTTCGAATTTAAGTTTTGTGCCCAAACCAGAGGCTTTAGCTCCTGCTAAAATTTCCATGAATAATGTCCCTTCCATTAAAAGAGAAGAAAAAATTCCGGTTTTTGTTAGTGATGGAATGCAAAAAAGCGCAAATGAGCTATTTGATAATAGGAAAAAAGGAGTATTTGAGGAGAAAGTGGAAATGGCTAAAGATGATAAGAGGAGGATGCATAGGAAAGTGAAGAGAAATATCAGAAATCGAATGAAAGAAAAAAAAAAGAAGGAAAATCTGAAAGAATTAAGTGTCAAAGGACAAACGAAATTTGAATATAATCAATTGAAGAAAAGTCAAGCAAAAATTAAGAAGGAAACAGAACAAAAGAACATACAATCTGTGAAATATACAAAATCGTCACAATTTTTCCAAAATTTGCAGGTTATATTTAAAAAATTTGAAAGAAGATTTTTAAAAGTTTTATCTAGGCTTCTAATGATAAGAATTCAAAAGGGGAGAAGGAAGGAGGTAAAAAGAAAAAAGAAATAGATCATAGAAAAAATTTTAAATTATGAGAAAGAAAAAATTTTTAAAAAAGTAAATTCTTTAACATATGATGTTGAAAATTTGTTTTTTAAATTTTTTAAATATTTTTAAATGATATTTCTTGATTAAAAATTAATTTAAAAATTTAATTTACATTTAAAAGCACCGGGATTTAAATTTTTTGTCTTTTTTAATTAAAATAAATTAATTAAAATATTTTTTTTCCATTACGGCAATTTTGAATTCACAATATTTATTTTAGGAAATTATTAATAATTTGGTAAGTGGCATCATCATCGGTGATCTTCTCATAAGGCATTAACGACAGCATCATCGCCAGATCCTTTTTAAACCTTTTCATGAATTTCCAAATGATGATTCCTGCCCCCACAACAATTAAAGTGAAGAAAATCTCAGTCACAATTAATAATATCTGCATCGTTTGCATTTTGCCTTCAATAACATTGTCATAATAACCACCGATGTATTGATAAAAGAGATATAAGGCCTGATTCAGGTAATAATCCCCAAGAAACAAGGTAATATGATCAGGAGCTTCAATATATTCTAATATTTCTGTTATTTGAACCGTTGTTTCATTAGTAACGTTTCTCAATCTGCCCAGATCTATTAATTTCTCAATATAATAATTTATACTGATAAGCAGTCCGTTTTGCAAGGAACCATCCCAAATTGATTCGCAATAAATCGCTTCATCTTGTTCGATTTTATCTAATTTGTATAATAATTGACAGATATTATCATGGATGAGATCATGAAAATTTGGGTCTGTGATGTAATCTTCAGCCTCAAAAATGCGATTGGGCATTTGATTGGCGGCCACATCTGTGATGATGGGCATTCTTTTATTGATAGCAGATAGGAAGAAATCGATCCTGGAAGTCGGGTCTTGATAATTGTTTATAATAGCTTCATAACTGGTATTATTTGTGATGATTTTCTCACGAAGACAATTATTGTTTGAAGTGAGGATACTAGAAGAATAGACATATACTGAGGCAAAGGAAATATTCAAGGAAATGAACCCTTGAATGTCTTCATTGACTAGAAGCCAATAATAATAATTGAAGAAATAAAAGCAAAATGATAAAGCGATCGCAATGGTTATGAGCATCCAATTCTTGGTTTGGGAAAAGGATCTTATATTGAGGTTTGATTTGAAATGCTTTGTTTTTTTGCTGACCTCTTTGACTTTTATTTTTTTCTCAGTTTTTTCAAGAGTTTTCTCTTCGTTTTGATGCAAGGCACATTTATAAGCATAGCTGGAATAGAGAAAATCCTCATTTTTTTCCTGAATTTCATCAAAAATCTCATCTAAAAAACTCAATTCCTTTAGTGCATCATCGCCATTTATCCTGAGAAAAATGGCTATTAATCGAATTGTATATTTCTTCAGAGCCACTAATTGTAATATCTCAAAGAATTTCACTGTTATCATAATAGCAAGGAATAATATCAATATACTCATCAAATATTGGCTGCAATTGTTATTATAATAATCAAAACTGCTCTGTATTTCATTGAAAATTGCGGCACTGGGAAGCAAAAAATAAGGGAAATTCCGTTGCAAAAATATCAAGAAATTGTAATTTATCTCAAAGATGTCATCCAGATTTTCGATATATTGGATATACGTCAAATAGAAATCTAAAAGCTCGAAATAGGTGACATCTAGTAAAGTCTTGGGATTAGCATCCACGTCTATAACATATGTTTGATAATTGCGATAAATCAATTGATAACTCAAAATCGGAGGAGAATTTCTTTCATTATTGACCACCGTTTGTGCTATTTCGAAACCTCTCAATAAAATCCTCGTATAAAATACACTCTCGTTTATGTCTTGTGTTAAATTCAAATAGAGATTTTCTCTTTCGATCATAATCGCCGTCGCAAAGGAAAACGCACTATATTGTTGGCAAAAGTTTATCATTCCTAGCTTTGAAGGATTATATTCTAACAGGAAATAGTTTGATTGTGTGGTTGATAGGATCAAAACATAAATGAACGCGAACATTATATCAAGAAATAACAAGGAAAAGAAGAAATAGAAAGAAGTTGGTATATGTGATTTGATCTTTTCTATGCTAGTGAAAACACGGTAGTTTTTTGATCTGACCTTCATCACTGAAGAATGCTTGGAAAAGATTTCCTGGTTCATCAATTCGATTCGTTGCATTGAATTACTGTGTGGTGGGGGCAGAACAGGCTCCTTTTCTTTATTTGTGAACATGGAAATTATTTGTTGGTGTTCTAGATAAAAGAATATTTAATGTAAAATTGAAAAAAAAAGAAAAAAATGCACAAAATTAAGGGCAAAATTTCGAAAAAAAACTGTTCAAATTTTGGCAAAAATTAAATCTTGAAAAAAACACGCTTTTCAAAAAGTTAAAGAGGGTAAATTGTACAAAATTTTGGTAAAAATCTCTAAAAAAAAACCGAAATTTATAAAAAGATGAAAAATTTCTTCTTTTACTTGTTTCTTTGATGGATTTGGCTTTATTTGGTGAAAGCAGATCCATGGTGGTTTTCTTTTCCATCTTTTCTTTTTCTTCTGCCCTTTTCTTCTTTTCATTTTCCATTGAATTCGATATTAAAAATGTTTGTTCGGCAAGGAAAAATTTTGGATATTCTCTTTTCTTATTAGCACTAGATTCAGTAATAAGAGCATTTCCATCATTTATATTGTCATCTTGTTCGAGGTTCATGACATAATTCTCATAACAGAAGGATTCCTTGTTTTTTTTATCTGATTTGAAGATTGTATTGACTAAAACAGAGAAAATGGTGATTTTTTCGGTTTTTTCATAGAAATGTTCTTGAATTGTGAAATCGAATACGATTTTGAATTGTCTACAGACCCCCACACCGAGCATTCGTTTGGAAATTTTATTGGAGGCTGCCATTTCACTGAGGAAAATCGGAATTTTTAATATTGTTTTGACATTTCTCAATATTTTGCAACTCCTGACATTATCAATATATCCCTGAATATCAGGTATCAATTCCGAAATCTTCAGGTTATATAACCCCGCCACTGCGAAATGGGGTACTTTTTTATCCAGATATCTTAGAAAATTTTGAGTTAACCCTAAAATTTCGCCTTTTCCTCCAAATATCATCAACATTTTATTCTCTTCATCAGGCAAAATCGCACTCATTATCACGAAATCGTTATCATTAAGTGTGTTTCTCACACCGAAAAACAAAGTTACAGGCATTATATAACCACCTTTATTATTATAGGCGAAAGTCTTTAAACTCTTCTGAGAAAATGAACTCATTGTATTCATAGCATTATTGAGGTAATTTTCTACAAATCCCGCATGTTTTTCACTTAGAGTCTTAGGCATCAAATAGGCTATGGTCTCAATGTTTTGGATTTCCAGCTTAGAAAAACCGAAGAAAGTCGCGAGTTTCTCTGTTTTGCTGTTTTCTTGGAGTTTTCCATCGTAATTCAGGAAACTCGCCTCACAAATCACGATTTCCTTGTTCAAAAAGGACAATTTATTCATCATTTTCTCATAATTTAACCGTTCTTTTATTAGTTCAACATCAAAATCGGTCTCATATTTCAAACCTTTGTTGAGATCGTTATAAAAAAGACAATAAAGCATGGATCTCAATTTGATTGTCAGGATGTTTTTCGGCATTTTTCTATTATAATCTTGTAGTCTTTTCTCGAAATGATGGATGTTATGCATGACATCCTTAATGGCAATAAATAAAGCATCTAGACTTTTGAATCCTGTGAGATAATTCGACCAGAAGTTCTTCTTTTTCATTAATATTTCCAAAGCCAAATTTCGGAATTTCCCTTGATCTTTAACGAATTTAAAATAATCAGTCAAACCTATGAAATCCTCATTGACGATACTATCACGAGATTGTTCTTCCTGACTTATGGAATGGATTTTCTCTTCTAATAAAATCAACTGAAGTCTTGAGGTCATGGTCTTGCTTTTCAATCGAAATTTCGATTTTTGAAGCTCAAATGACACTGTCAATGAGCTGGTCTTAGAAATCATGAGAAAATCCAGATATTTGAACACGATTTGCTCTTTTCGTTCCAAATTAAGTCTTTTATTAGAAATGAAATCGAGAAATCTCAGCTTAATGAATTGCAGCCCATTGTGTGAAAATCGTCTTTTATCAAAGAAATCAGAGGTTTGTAGTAATTTGCATTGAGGATCCTGGCAAACTTTTCTGAAATGATTCCGGAAAAAACCTTTATTCAGGTATAAATTTCCATTAGTGAGTGAAAATGATTCAAAAATCGTAGCCAAAATCCCATCAAAACATGTTGAATCATCGGCTTTAAGCATGAAAGTTTCAGAAAACATGAAATCCTGTAGTTTTGAGCCAAATTTTGCTGCGAATAACAAGGAAATTGATAGTAAATAGAAAAAGGTCTCTTCATTTAATATCTCAGAATAATGCCATAGAGTCAAATAGAAAAGACTCACTGAGAAAAAACTCAAATATAAGACATATGGGTTTTTGACCATTTTATTCTTGAAATAATCAATATATGAGAAAATGGCAAAGAAATAGCCAGAAATGAAGATAATTAGATCATTATCAGGCATTATGCTGCTTATTATCATTATGAAAACTCTAAGAAAACAACAAATTATTGAGAAAAATGTGAGCTCGAAATCCATGCGTTTGTAGAGGAATTCATAGTTCCTATTGCAGAAGATCAAGAAAAAGCCAGAGAAAATTGATAGGATTATCGAAAAAATCGCGAAAATTATGAGTAAAACATTAGAAATGCTATAGTTTTGGTAAATGTTTAAATTATTCGTATGAAAGCTCCATAATTGTTTCGATTCGAAAAGGCTCATCATGACTTGTAATGAAGACAATTGAAAGCAAATAATGAAGAAATTCCAATAATTATTCAATAGAAAATCGATCATCTTGGTAAATCTCGCTATTTTATTGATCAGTTTAGAAGATCTTTTCTTTAAAATCGTCATCACTATCATATAAACGAAGGGAAAGACTTCTATGATCATTGTCACACTAAAGGTGAATAAATACAGATTATCATCCTGAAAAACTGCCAATAAATTCGAATAATCACTATATATAACAGCCCCAGTGATGAGTTCCAAAAGGGGGGTTTCAAATGATTTTGAGGAAAGTTTCAAGAAAATGCTGAATGTTTGAAAAAAATAGAGAAAAGAAAAGAAATGGGAAAGGAAAAGTGAACAAATAATCGAACTTTGATTATAACGAATGGATAGGAAACCAAGGATCAAATCGTCAAGAAAGGGGGTTTTCATTGTAAAGAGAAAAACCGAATAATAATTTATCGAAAAAGAAATTTAAATTTTAAATAATTTTATTGAAAGTTGAATTTATTAAAGGATTTCAGCAAAACAAAGGTGTTTTGGGCTTAAAGATTTAAATATTAAAAAAATCGAGAGATTAGTTTTATTTGTGATTTTTCTTATTAATTAAATTGCCCTAATAATATCAAACATTCTTTTCTCTTTAAAATTTGATTTTATAAATTAGTTTTTTTTTATAATGTTAACTTAATTTTGGGAGGGGTAAGAGTAGACTGGGCTGAATTTCAAAAATTATTTTCCAATAATCGGAATATCAGTATAGCGATGAAAATATAAGAAACTAAAGGCATAAAAAAAAAAGCATCACATATCAAATCAAATTAAATTTGCATAAAATTCATATATTCTTACAAAAACCTAAAAATAGCTTTTTCAACACAAATTTCCTAATAATACTTCTCAATACTATTTATTATTCGGCAAAAAACCATGTTTATGCTCCTACCCATTCTCCTTTTTCTCCCCTGTGTTTTCTCTGGTCGAATCCTCCCCTACTCTGCAAATTTCATCACAATCTCCACGACCAATGCCAACGATGTCGCTGAATATAATTTCACCATGTTAACTGATAATCCGATCCCACCCTCAGGCACTTTAGACATTGAATTTCCCACAGGCCAATTCATGACGGGTTTGGGTTTACCCAATGCCGTTTTGGTTTATGCTCCATATCCAAATCTAATCACAGCAACCATTAATGATAGAACTGTTACATGTAATATAGGAGCTCAGGCAGCAGGGACTCCTTTCACAGTCACGGTGGAAGATGTCATAAATCCATTGAAAGTTGGTGGGACTGGCAATTTTCAGTTAACATCGAAAATCAATAGCTATGTGATTGATGAAAGCTATGTATTTGGAGTCGTGGGGATTTCAAGCTCTGCAGATGAATTCATTTCAGCGACTATTGCGATTGAATCTGGCCAAAGTGCATATGCTGGGCAAATTACCAATTATATAGTTTCTTTCGAGACGAGTGATAATATACAGGCGAATGTGATAATAAGGGTGATTTTCCCTGTTATCTACAATCTAAATTATGTGATATATGATCAATGTGCAGCAATCTCCAATAATGGATATCAATTATCAGGATCATTGACTTGTCAGGTGAATCAGAATTTCCAAAATATGCTTGATGTGCTCGGCAATGCAGCGATTATCCCAAAAGGACAATTAGTTCAAATAAGAATAAGTGAAATCTATAATCCCTCTGTAGCAATGACCACAGATCTCTTCACATTTAGATTATTAGATAAAGGGTCTAATAATACTCTCCAAATTGCGGATTCGGTGCCTGGATTGGTGATTCAAGCTGGTGTCATGGCTGGAGTTTCATTAACTGGATATTACCCAGATTATCTCCCCTTTGTTAGTTATACAAGAAGTTATCAATTGGCCTTTAAACCGACGAATCCTTTTAATGCTATAAGAATTTCAACTAGTTTCAGTCTTATTACCTCATGCAATGTTGATAAAGGGTTATTAGATCTGACTTTGACTTCAAATGTCAATTGTGTCCCACAATCTAACATTATGCTCATAACGAACTTCCAACAATATGTTTATAGCGACTTTTCTGATGATTATATTGAGGTCATGTTTCAAGCAGTGTTGCCATCAACAGTGTTTACGACTAACCCAATACAAACCTATACTTATTTGGATCTAGCCTATTTGACTATGGTAGATGCAGATATTGCCAGTGTTTCCACAACTGTTACTTTGTTAGCGGCACCAACAATCGCTGCCAGCGCAACTATTGCCTTGTCTCCAGTGACCACCAATCCAAATGCTGCAGTAGTTTTTGTAGTGACTTTTCAAACTGGAATCAGCAACCTCGCACCCAATATGGTCAATATTGAAATACCTTCTAATTACATAGGCACTCCGATCTGCCAATGTAACAAATAAATATTATTGGTTTTTTTGCAATTTGTTCATTTAAAAAAAAAAAAATAGATAAAAATAAAGGAGTTGCAACTTATTCATATATAATTTGTTCATTGACTAATAGTCTTTTGACAGCAGATTTGACGAATTTCGCTATAACAGGAACTGCGTGCGCTGGAACAGGATGTCCTTTGATGACTGTCAGTGGATTGCAGAACCCTGCTTATCAAGGAAGTTATACTCTTCAATGTCTAATTTTTGGAACCGGATCCTCCACTGTCACTTCAATTTTCAGCAATACCTTTACAATCACACAAAATTATTTCGTCACCACTCAGAATATTTTTCCTTTGTTTAGATTATGTAATAATCCGACTCTTTTGGTTGTCAATATCATTGTATTAATGTTTTTAAAAATTATCTTTAAATTTCAATATTTAGCTTGAAGATGATATGCCAGTTGGTATCAAGAATATGAATGATCCTTATGGTTCATATTCTTATATTGATATCCAATTCCAATTAAAGACTTCAGGAGGGTCTCTTCTTTTCGCTCCGGATTTAGGGCTCAATGCATATGGAATCCAAAACGGTAATGATATTGGTTGTGAATATATTCTAGGGCTAACACCATATACTGGAATTTCATTACAATGCACATTAATTCAGGGTCCAGCAGTCCCCACATCCACAGATTTCGCCATTGTAAGAATCACAAATTATGCAAGTGTTTTTGCTGGGATCTCAGGCAATGAAATCATTATAAATATACCAATTGTGAATCCACAATGTAAATCTTATATATTAATTTCTTTTATTTTTATCAGAAAAAATAATAAATATAAAATGTGTTTTATTTTAGTTTCAGGAGCATCAGCTGGAATAAACATAGCATTATATCGAGTTGATAACAAAATCGTTAACTTGATAAAAACCCGGTCTTCTTTATATTCCTTGCCTCCTACAAGTTCATTGAACGCTGCTGGAAGTTTTTCTTTCAAAACTTTTCAAGCGATTTGAATAATTTTTTTTAGGTGTTATGTCAGTTGTTGCAAATCTTGCTAGTGTGGTTATTCAAGCAAACACCTCTTTGACCTATGGCTTCACTCGAATATATGCTACTCTTGCTGTTGGTTCAAATAATTCCATAGTGTTATTTTATCCAACAGGTTAATTTCTATATTTATATCATTTATGATAATTATCGTATGAAAGGATTCATATTTGACTTGACTTCAATGGTGATTAGTTTAGACGGAATTGCCATCACCCAATCTCAAATTCATCTAAAGCCGATATTCAATATGTTGGTGATCAATTTAGTCAGCACTTTGACAGGTCCTCTTATTGCTCACAGTTTGATTTTGAACTATATCCAAAATCCTGTGAGTGTGATTACAGGCCTGTTCACGCTTTATACAATAAACAGCAATGATTATTATGAATCTTCGAGCTTTGCTCTTCCTAGTTTACAGGCTGGCAGTTTCCTAAGCATCAATTTTTTGATAGATCAATTGCAAATTCAATTTCCTTACACTAATTATACTGTTGTCTTCACAACAAGCAAATATATTCCTGTCAATTCAAAAATTCTCGTCACTTTTCCCCCTACAACATATGATTTCACTTTGGCTTATTGCACTGGCTTGAGTTCCACATTACAAGGTTAAATTTTTTTTTTTTCCTATTAAACATTTCTTTATAAAATTATTTTCCTAGGTATATCCACTTCAGCACCCCTCACCTGCACTATTGCCAATCCTTTAGTTACTATCTCAAATTTCGAGGCCCTGGCTGCTTCCACCCTTGTCTCATTCACTATTTATAGTGTTGTTAATCCTGCGACAGCCGGCTCTCAATCCATCACAGTTACAATAAAAGACGTTTTTGCCAACACAATAGAAACCAATACCTTCAATCCTTCATATAGTTCTCCAACTTTTTCCGCATATTCTTTTTCAGCTAATGTCATCCCATTTCCAGACAACGCCAACGTTTATGCCAAATATAGTTTCACTTTCACTCCTAGTTTCGTCATTCCTGCAAATGCACAAATCAACATTGCTTTCCCAAACACATATGGACTTCTATATGACGATGGTGGTCTCAACAACATACAATGTATCAGTTCTGGAGGATTGCTCTATTTGCAAGGTTGCACCAATATTTTAGTGAATGATGTCACCCCAACTGTTCAAATTCAAACCTTACAAGAATCGACGCCTGGAATTCAAATTACTATTGATTATTATGGGCTTGTTATGTACACTACAGAAATTGCGTCAAATAGTGGATTCCAAATTCAGATCTATTATTCAACTTTATTGATTGCGTCAAGTTCCATACAAAGTTGCTCAATCACCAACTCTATAAGTAAAAACATTTTAACTTTTTTGATAAAAGTTAAATTTTAGATGCACTTCCGTTTGTGAACCTCGAGTATTACCCGAAAAACGAAGGGGAAAGAGCACATTATGTTTTTACCTTTCAACTCAATGAGAATTATATTTACAGGTTAGTTAATTGTAAAGATTTTAAATGGTTTTAATATTTCCGCAGCGGACAACAAATTTTGATTCGATTTCCAATGGAGTATGACTCTCTTTTATCATTAGATAATCTGGTGATAACATCCACATTTCTCCAAGGAGCTCTCCATTATCAATTAACCAGACGAGATCTTTTGATCTATGGGTTCTATGATATATATGTCGTACAACAAACTATTGACATTGACATCTGGGGAGTGATAAATCCAAATAGAATCAATAATGATCAAACAGATTATTTTGGCTTAGGGTTAGTCAATAACAACACCAATGGAAATGATAATTATTCTCTAATTGAGGCCACTTTTAATATTCCAGGCATAATTCCTCTTTTAGCTCCAGGTCTTCATTTCTTTAAATAAATTTAAAATTAAAATTTATTTTAAAAGGTTTAATTCAATTGGTAAGTCTTTCATCTACCATTATAAACGCGCGATATAGCGCAGATTTCAGTTTTTCATTCGTGACCAGGCAAAATATTCTCGATTATGAGCTAGGGGGGGTTATATATATTGATTTCCCCCCTGATTTCATCATCGATACTTATCTAGGCCAATGCACAGTAGATCAATCATTTTCCTTCTTCTCCAATTGCATTCTTAGCAACAACCGTTTCTTCTTCAACACGACCAATAATCTCTGGAATCCTTTGACCCAAGGCCAATTGAATTTCACCATAGACGCAATTTATACCCCTGACAACAGTGGGAATACCCTGAATTTTGTGATAGCTAATTATAATAATATCACACAAAATATTCTCGGTCGAACCTATAGCACTTTGAACACGGCTTATTTGACATATTCATATGATGGATTGCAAATTCATGTGAATGAAGACCAACCAATTTATCTTGAGGTGGGGTCTTATTCAGATTGGTTCAATATCCAGATGGACAATTCTGCGACACAATCCTTAACTCTATCACCAAATCTAATTGATAGTACTATTATTGTTGACCCTTTTCCTTTAATCATCGAATTGGGACAAACTGTGGTTTCTTTTAGATTAGCAGCCCCAAGAACGATTTTATTAAATACGTTTTATATCACTTGGTCTAAAACTGGTGATTCTTATCCAGTGACTTATGCTCCTTTAAGGAAAACACCGATAATTATGGTTTCAGGCACAACGCTACAAATTGTAAATTGTTACGGTTAAATTAAGTTAAAAATATATTTTTGATAGATTTATGTGGAATATCTGTATTATATTCCAGTCAATGGAACAACATATCCTTTGTTGCTTTATACCAATAATCCTCCTTATCAACAATTGATTGTGAACGTCACTTTTAGCGCGAATATGTCAAGTGGACGATTTTTAAACGGAACCTTAGAAAACGACTCAATGGCTTTCCTCAGCGAAACTCAATTTTTCTTTGCTCAGGCTCAAGAATCAGTAATTTTTGTTTTTTTAAAAGAAATCTTATTATTTTCTTATAAATCAAGATCAATTACACCATAGATGTTTCAATTCTTTTCAATGATTCCATCCTCCCAGTCTATTATAGTATTTCTGGTTATGATCAAGCCTCCTATATGCTAAATGTAACTCAAGTGAATGTTCCTATTACAGCCCAAGAGACACTTACGCCCAATATCACAAGTTCTCAGGTTGTTGCTGTTAATAGAAGTCAAGCACAATTTTTGATAACCTCAGATTCCTTGGGTTTTTTGTATTATGTTTATGCAGATATGCATATGCCTGATCCAATTTTCACTGATGTCATGAACGAAAATCCAAATACCACATTGAATTATTCGAATAATATTTATGGGGTCACATATATTAAGACGATACCATCAGAAAACGAATTTACAATCAGCGGACTCACACCTGGACATGATTATGAGATTTTCATTTTCATTATGAACATGAATAAATTGTTTAATCCGAATTTCACCAAAATTTATTTCAGAACGAATGGTAATTTTTTGGATTTTTTGAAATTTTTCAACTTTTTCAAAAAGAAATGCAAAATATCGGGATTATGACCTTGAAAATAGGCCTGAGCACGCTAACTAATGATCTTATTACCCTTTATATCACGAAATTAGCGCAAATGATTTCCATCGACCCCACTCGGTTTTCTTCCTAAATAATTACGTTTTTATTAAAATGAAAATTTCAGAATTGTGCAATATACAATAAATTGCACGGTGAACAATTATGATTTCACAGCAGCGAATACAACATATCTGAATTTGTTGCTTCTCCCTGTGCCAACAGAAGAGAACGATCTGAACTCTCCTCTTAATTTGATCGAAACGTTGAACTCCCGAAGATCAGAAATTCAATCTTTCATCACCAGACTTGATTCCGACCCTTTTACTACAATGGCAGATCTCCCAACCTTAATTCCTTCATTTTTAGAAGTTCCAACCTATGATGATGTGGGAATTAATTGGTTTTCATTTAAAGTGAATTTTTTTATCATATTAATGAGAAAAAATGCATTTTTTTTCTTATAGTTTTCAATGACGCAATGTGGAAGCATTGCTGTGATTGCAGTTCCAATCATGGGAACTGTAAACGACACTGAATCGAAAGCCACTAGCTTTGCCTATGAAGTCAATGGCACAAATATCACATTTCCCTCATCATATCAAATTCTCAATGGATTAAATCAAACCAACCTGCCAGTTTTGAGCGAAACAATTTATATAAATATGCCTTCGAATGAGTATTTTGTGAATATGACGGGATTTCAGTATGATAAATTAATCTATGAAGTTTATTTAACAACGCAGAACTATTTTACATATGATCCACAAATCGCAGATAATTTGAGTGTCGCTGTGATTG
>Ga0302320_10012967_pt1 | contig 17451 bp, 14 predicted proteins | sample Bog_T0_3_FD_202130 | JGI IMG/M metagenome (GOLD analysis project Ga0302320, IMG submission 202130) | Peat permafrost microbial communities from Stordalen Mire near Abisko, Sweden - Bog_T0_3 | ecosystem: Environmental > Terrestrial > Soil > Wetlands > Peat | place: Sweden: Abisko, Stordalen Mire...
CTGGCCAGCGCCGCCGACTCATTCGGGCACTCCTGCAATTCAATCCGCGCCACCTGCCGCAACAGGCGCAGCTGCCGTCGTCCCAGCCGGTCGGGATTGGCCACCCGGTAACTGCCCAGCCGTTTCCGCAGATTCTTGGCCTTACCCACGTAAAGAACCCGTCCGGCGGCGTCCTGCATCAGGTAAACGCCGGGACCTTCCGTCAGTTGCCGGAAGAAATCATGGCCCAGCCGCTCGACCAGCGGTCGGGGATCCTGAAACAGCAATGTTTGGCGCCCGGACACGACCCCAATTTAACTCCAATGACTTGGACAACGGAAGTCCAACCATCCGTTTGAACAGCCGACTGAAAAGCAGAAAAATATTGGCAAAGATTTGGTAAAAGGGAATCTTGGGTTTCATGGCTGCGCCTGTTTCTCATCCCCGTGATCCGTTGCACGGCATCACGCTGGAAAATATTCTCAATCAACTCGTGCATCGGCATGGCTGGGGCGAGATGGGACGGCGCATTGACATCCGCTGTTTTCAATTCAACCCCACCGTGAAGTCCAGCCTCACGTTCCTCCGCAAGACTCCCTGGGCACGGAAGCAGGTGGAAGATTGGTTCATCAGCGAATTGTTGCCGAAATAACCCCACCCATGGCCAACTCCAAACGCATTCCCACCACCGGCGGACCGGGATTAACCCAAACTCCATTCGCCGCCCTGTCCAGCGAGAACCTCCCGCAGGCTCCGGAGCCTCCGACGGCGGATATGGCAAACCCGGTCGCCGCGAAACCCGCCCGGAAAAATCGGGGGCGCGTGGACATCCTCCGGGTGAAGGCCGGACGTGGCGGCAAGACCGTGACGCTCGTCAAAAACTTCGTCGGCATCGGCTTGCCGGAGAAGGAGCAATTAGCCAAGGCGATGCAGCGCGCCTGCGGCACCGGTGGCACGGTGAAAAACGGCCAGATTGAGATTCAGGGCGACCAGCGTGCGGAGGTCGCTAGAATATTGACCGAAGCCAACTTTGATCCGGTGTTCGCCGGCGGCTGAAGTTATCTCCAGGCCAATGCCCCGCTTTAGGGGGAGTAAATCTGCCGTTGGAAACCTTGGCTCCCTCTTCAGCCAGCCGCCGCCCCAGCCCCGGATCGGCGGTCTTCCGCCTCTACGGATTTGCTTGCCGCTGCCTCTGAAGCGGGCATAGTATACCCCAGATGGTTCGAGCCGGTACAAATTCCGCGCTGCCTTATGGAAGACCGCTTGAGTGGCAGCTTCAGGACGATTTGGACTCGGCTTTGGAGTTTATGGTTAGAAAAATGGGTGGCAAATCAGGAATTACGCTGGTTGGAAACCATCGTAAGTCGTTGTAAATTAGCGTCACTGCGCGCGTAGCTCAATTGGATAGAGTGTCGGCCTCCGAAAACGAACCAGCCATTTTTGCCCAAATTGTCACGAATTCTCCTCCTTCCTCCCGAGTCCTCAACCCATTATAAACATTGGGCGCAGATGACCTTTTACGTCTGCTGGAGTCCTCCGGAGAAATCCGCAGTTCGGGCTCCGGGTTACAAAACGGGTTACAAGTTTTCGGCACATCGGGCGGCGGTCAAATTGCCGGTGGAACGCGGCGGGGTCGAAGAAGAGCCGGGGTGGGCCGGGCAATCCGAAGGTATCCGAAACCGTCGAGGCGCTCGGTCGGCGCAACAGTCGCGCCCCCAAATTTGGCGTTGAACCAACACCGTGGAGATGGGGGCGGGGGGGGGTGGCAGTTGTCGGTCGGGCAACTCAGCCGGACTGATTGGTATCTGGAAATTTTAGCTCTAAAGAGGCTTTTCGATTTTGTCCAGCAGGTAAAAAAGACATGGCCTGTTGATGCCCAACCCAAAAGGCTAAAATTCGCTGGTATGAAAAAATCGCCAGAATTCCAGTCCTTGGAAAATTCAATCGCCAGCTTGGTTGCAACCATGACCGACGTTATAAACGCAAAAATTCAAGCGTCACTGGGCCATGAGGGTCCTGGGTTGCCAAAAAAACCGGCGGACTCGCCTCACAAAAATGAGCCTCCTCCCGGCTTCATCAGCTTCGATGCCTTATTGGCGGCGGTGCCACTGAGCGCCAGAACTCTGCGCGCTGAGATACGACGCGGGCGAATCCCTGCGATCCGGCTCCCAGGTGGACGCAGGTTTCTATTCCACTTGCCCAGCGTGGAAAGAGCCCTGTTGCGATTTCAACGAGGAGGCATCGAATAGCCCGTGGATTTTCCGGCGGAGTTCCGCGCCGTGCCGGGTCAGATTAACCATTACCTGGTCTGTGACCGTGCCAGCAGCCGGTTAAGCGACTTCATGCAGAAAATAACCCCTTGGAGGCCGTTCGTTTGATGCATGGCTGAGTCCGCCGTCGGGCAAAACCGTGAAACCATGGCGCGGAGCACTTTTGCGGACGAATCCCGCCAAACTTTCGGGGCAGCCATTGGCTCGGATAACAGGTCCGAAGGTCAGAAGCCCGCGAAGCCTGGGGCACAACGGTAGCAGTCGGAAGAACCAGGCAATGTCGAGTTCAACCATGCGCCGAAATTCCTTGGGGTCAGTTTTCCGGTTGACGATCATTGCGGTAGTAGGACGGTATGAAACATCGAGGTGTACGGCGGTACCGGCTTGGTGGGAAACATCCAGCAACTTCAAGTCTTTGCGCCACAGCTCAAACCATTGGTGTGGTGGTGTCTTTGAATGAAAATAATTTACGAGGCGGGCTTCCCAGTCCCGCTTGGATTTTACAGCGTTCCAGCCGCGCCTAGGATTGAACTCGTCGGACGATGGATTCACGCCAACCGTGGCCACCAGTGCGGTGCCCGGATTGCCGAAAAACGGAATAGGCCAGTAATGCTCCGGATAGACGTTTATGGGGAAAGCGTTCCGGCTGTTCTGCCAATCGTGATAAACGTCGGTGAGATAATTTGAAATTTCCGGGTTGCCGCTCATGGCTGCTATCAAATCTCAGTACAGTAAACGCCTGCGTTCCGTTCCGGATAGCTTTCGTAAACATGCTCGAACAGGGCGGAACATTTCTGCCGGTACAGGTCCGGCGTATAGGCGCGCGGCAGGCCGGTGTCGAGCACGTCCTCGATGGTGAGCTTGAGCTGCGAACGAGCGGATGACTTTTGCCGCCAGTTGAGCACCAGCAGCAACTTCATCTTGTTCAAAAGCTCGCGCGCGATCTTCTTGACCTCGGCGCGTTCGTCGGCGCTCAGCTCCGGGGCCGGACGCGTCAGGATGTCGAAGATGACCAACTCTTCCTCGGTCATGTTCTCGCGGACATGACGTTCCTGTTCCTCGTTCAAGTTGCGGCTCAGTTTCAACAACTCCTCGAACAATTCCTCGATGTTGCGGCTGCCGGTATTGTAGGACTCGATCATTTCTTCGAACTTCTCGGCAAAATCGGCGCGCGTCTTGTTCAGGCGGATCAGCCTCTCCAGTTGCGCGCGGATGGCCGCCTTCAACACTTCCAAATCGGTGTTCTTGTGCTTGGATTCCTTGAACCGGTGGCGCAACGCGGCGAAATCAATCTTCGACAGGTTCATCACCGGCGCGGGTTTGGCGGGCATATCCACGCCTGTGATGGATTTATCGAGCAACTTGGCGATGTCGCCCATGACTCGCGTGATGTCCGCCGGACTCGGGTTAAGTTTGGCGCGAATGGCCTCGGCAATGGCCGCCAGAGAGGCAACGCGCCCCGCAAATTCCAACGCTGCCGGGTCAGGTTTCACCGCGCGATAAAGTGTGCCAACCAACCGCTCGTGCCCAAGGAACTCACGGCGCAGCGGGTCCGGTGAAATCAGGGCGTTGACGGCGTCGTCCAGTCGCTGCAACCGCACCGAACCACCGGTGTCGAGCTGTTCGATGGCAGGGAGAATCACCTGGCGCGTGGCGCAAAAGGCCGTCGCGGCCACCACCGCCCGGCGCAAATCGGCGACCAGCTTCGCCTTGTCCTTGACCGGCCCGCCTCCACCACCGCCCGGCCCATAGATGGCCAGCGCCTTTTCCAGTGAGGCAAAGACGTTCGCGTAATCCACGATCACGCCGCTGTGCTTGCCCGGAAACACCCGATTTGCCCGTGCAATAGTCTGCATCAGCGTGTGGTTCCGCATGGGCTTGTCCAGATAAACCGTGGAACAGCTTGGCGCGTCAAAGCCGGTCAGCCACATGGCGCACAGGAACACCAAGCGCAAAGGGTCGGCGGTATCCTTGAACTTTTCGTCCAGTGGCGGCTGTGACTCGTTCATCCGCTGTCGGTGTGGCATGATGTCCAGGCCGCGCTTCCGCATCTGCTCAATCTCATTCTGGCCGGGCGACACGATGAGAGCCATGTCCGTGGTCTTGAGCACGCCCAGGCGCGCCAGCAATTCCGCTTTCCGGTCCGGCGCAAGTTCGTATTCCCCAAGTTGCGTCTGCACCCTTTCCAGTTCCGCCGCCCAATGCTTTCGCACCTTGTCGTGCATCTTGAGGGCCGTGGCCTTGTCAATGGCCACCACCATGGCCTTCCCAACAAAGCCGCGCCCGAGAAAATGCCGCACGATGTCCTTCGCCACCGTGTCCAGTCGGTCGTCGCGCGTCAAAATGTGATATTGCCGGCTCAACTCCCGTTCGAGCTTCGCCTCCTGGTCCGGGTCGAGTTCCGCCGCTTCGATGAGGTTGTAGAGGTCGTCGTTCAGGTCCGGGTTCACCAGTTGCAGCTCTGGCGTGCGGTTCTCGTAGAACAGCGGCACGGTCGCGCCGTCCTCGACGGATTGCTGGAAGTCGTAGATGGAAACGTAATCGCCGAACACGTCCTTGGTTCGCTCCTCACCCGCGATCAGCGGCGTGCCGGTGAAGGCGAGGAACAACGCCTTGGGCAACGCCGCGCGCATGTTCAAAGCTAGCGTGTCGTATTGGCTGCGGTGCGCCTCGTCAGTGAGCACAATTACGTCGGGCCGGTCGCACAGCAACTCCGGCGTCTGAAACTTATGGATGAGCGTGAAGACGTAGCGATGATTCCCGCGCAGCAGCTCCCGCAAATGTGCCCCACTGGCGGCGTGGCACTGGTCGCCCTCGGCTTCGCTCACCGCGCCGGTGGCCTTGAACGTCTTGGCAATCTGGTCGTCCAATTCCACGCGGTCGGTCACAACCACGAATGACCAGTTGCCCGCCACCTTGCGCAACACCTTCTGCGCGAAGAACACCATCGAGTAGCTCTTGCCGCTGCCCTGCGTCTGCCAGAAGACGCCACCGCGCCCGTGCCCCAACTTGCGCGCTTTAAGCATCGAGGCGATGGCGTTGTTCACGCCCAGGAACTGGTGGTTCTGGCCGATGATCTTCACCAACCCGGCCTTGTGCTCTGAAAATAACGTGAAATTCTCCACGAGGTCGAGCAGGCGCGTCCGGTCGCACGTCCCGCGCAGCATCACCTCCAGCGACACCCGGCGGGGTTCATCCTCGCGCTCGATGCGTTTCCACTCGAAGAACCGCCCCCAATCCGCCGTTAACGAGCCGACGCGGCTATCCGTGCCGTTTGAGGCGATTAGCAGCGCATTGAACCAAAAGAGATGCGGAATTTCCGCTTTGTAGTGCGTCAGATTCTCGTCAAACGCCGCGCGCGCCGGTACGCCGGGCTTCTTCAGCTCGATGACCACCAACGGCAGGCCGTTGACGAATCCGACCAAATCCGGGCGGCAGGTATACAGCGCACCGGTGACGCTGAACTGGCTGACCAACAGAAAATCATTGTTTGCCGGATTGTCCCAATCAACCACCCGCAACCGCTCCACTTTCTGGCCCCCAACGTTCTTGCGACCATCATTCCCGCTCCCAGTGGGAGAGGGAATAGGAGAACTCCCTTCTCCCCTTGGGTGAAGGGCCGGGGATGAGGGTTCGGTGTCAGTGTCAGCAACGCTGACCCGAATACCCTCCTTGAGGAGCAGATACACCTCGCGGTTCGCCGCCTCCTGGCTCATGGCCGACCGGTCGCGGGCCAGTTCCTCCACGGCGGCGGAGATGGACTCCGGCGGTAACGCCGGATTCAATCGCCCCAACGCCGCGCGCAACCGGGAAACCAACACCACCTCGCCCTTTGTCTCGCGCTGCAACGTGCCAGTCCCACCGAAGATTTCCTCCAGCGCCGACACCGCCGCCCATCCCAATTCCTTGAATAGCCGAATGGCTGGTTGCTCGACGAGCTGCTCTTCGGTATAGGCGTGGGCGCTCATCGAAAATGAATGTTTAGTGCCTCATGCCACCGCAAAGCAGGCATCCCAGCTTTGCTCCTTTAACCGTTTCCAAGCTTTGACCAGATGTTCCTTCTTCATGACACGGCGCTTTCTGGAGCTCCATTTATGGACAGCCGATACGGCTGCTTCAGATGATGCGCGCGCATCTGGGTTTTCGTTCATGACCCAGTGAACCGAACTCAGCAGTTCCAAACCATGGGGGTCTTCAAACCCCTCAATCAACTTCACCACGCGATCCATGCGTTGGCGGATGACTTCGTCGTTCTTGAGGAATGTTTCCGCTTCTTCGACCGCACCCGGTAGCAGTTCAATTGCCTTGGTCGGGTTGTCTTTGCCGTCGCCGTAGCCCTGCGTGTAATGCTTTTCCAAGCGGATGAGAACCTGCCGCAAATTCTTCGCATACGGGCCAAAGTGCTTGGCTTCGTATTGCAGGCGCAACGGCTGACCGGCGGCCTGAAGGAAATACATCAGTTTGTGAATCTCCAGCAGGGTGACAAACGGGTCGAGCAGCCCCTTGAGATACCGGTCCATTAACGCAATCAAGGCGGCCTGCCCCATGGTCATCTTCGGGCGCTGGGTGCGGTTTGGCATGGCGCTGGCCTCGGGAGCGCCGCCCGGAGCAAACAACAACACGCGAACCTTGGGCAGTTCCGCAAAGGCCGACTCGATGCGTGGCCGTACATCCTGCCAGTCCAGCCCGCCGTTGCCACAGCCCAACGGTGGAATAGCGATGGAGTTGATGTACAGCCGCCTGATGGTTGCCACGAGGTCTTGCAATCCGGCCTCGACATCTTCCACCCGGCTCGCCGCGCGCCAGTGCCCCTTCGTCGGAAAGTTGATGACCCAGCGCGGCCCGCCCGCCAATCCGCCGAGGTCAAACACCTGCATCTTGCCAAGCTTTACCTCGCCTGCTTTACACGCCTGCTCGTAGTCGCGGAACATGGAGGGATAAGCCTGCTTGAATTGCAGCGCGATCCCTTTGCCCATGATGCCGGCGGTGTTCACGGTGTTTACCAGCGCCTCCACCGGCGCTTCCAGCAAATTGCCTTTGGTCAGTTCGATCATGGTTTAGTAGTACCAGCCCGGCTCGACAGCGACCGCCGGGCGATGCTGTTGAGAGTTTAACAGATCCTGTACCTGTTTGGCCACCCCGCTGTTGTGGCACCCCACAGCATGGAATCCTGTCCAGGGAAAGAAATCCGCCACCAGAAATTCCGCCATTTTCTGACCCGTCCTGCCACGCCAGTCCGTAGCCCGGATGGCCTCCCAATCCAACTCATTCAGGGCTTCGACGTCCGCAGAGAACGATGCATAAGCCGCTCCGGCATTTCCATCACTGATGGCCCACGACCGGTTCAACCCGATGCCCACCGCCACCGTGCTGACAAGATGAACGATGCTCCGCTGACAACCTGACGGAAGACCGGTGTTGCCACGGTTGATGACGTACAGCATCGGCGACCTCGCACAGTAGTAAAACGGCACAAATTCACCTACAAACCGTCCGCCGCAGCATCCCACGCGAAGCTCTTTCATGCGCCGCTCCTTGATGTGCGTATAGCCGATGACCGTTGGTTTGCGCTGCGCCATTGCCACGTCCGAATGCAGTCCACCTTCGGCCAGAACGCCGGGCAAATTCGCCACATCGGTGATGTGGTAAATCAAAATCTGTTCTGGTCGGAGGTTCATGCTGGTGGCATCATGCCGCTAGATTGCTGAATTTCCCTCGCAAGGTCGAGTGAGCCAGTTCGGATTACGCCGGTATTGGGAGATGGCTCTGCCGCTTGCCAGCCAAGCTGCGTGAACAACGCGATGGCGGGTTGCTCGACAAGCTGGCCTCCGAGGTAGAGGGGTGCATTCATGCAGCGGCAGCTTGAGTCTGTTTGATATGTTCGACATAGTTAATTTCAAGAAAGTTGCGCAATGAAACAGGACAACGGGTTCGCGGACCAATGATCACCATTGCGTTTCTTTCACCGACACCTGCCGTCTTTCCCGGGGGTACAGGATGGCGGTTAAAAAGCGCGGGGATAGCGAGTCGCAATGATTCCGTACATTCCAAGAAGAATGAAACTAAGTATTTGCCTCTGACAAATTTCTCAATGCCCGCCTTGGCACGAAATTCCATTTCAACAGCCTTTAAATCGCCCGCTGCCCCTATGGGAGCATTAACGGCATCGGCCGCGTTCTGTATCCGGGAAGCCTCCAGAACGAAATCTGACTTTAATGCGATTACTCCTGAGTTGAATTCAAAGAACGCCTTCACTTTAATTTTGTCCAACCTTGCAATCAGGTTATCACCTATTTGCCGAGCCCTACGCCAAAGAATGATTTGGGCCATGACGCACGCTAATGCCTCCTTGAAAGTAGTAAGATTGCTCCGGAACAACTCCTTTACTCTTTGCAGTTCAGGAGGATTAAGTGTGCCAATGCCACACACTTCGTCTAGTATACGTTCAAGCGTGTGTTCGTTCAGCAATTCATTCTCAATTGAATAGCTGTCGGAGACAAACAGGTTTTCACCATGGTATTTCTCGCCTCCCAAAAACTCAGACAAATCCCGATCCACAAAAAAACAAACCGCTTTCTTGGGATATTGGTTCCAATCAGTTGCTGCAAACAGAGCGAGGACCTTGTCTTTGCTGCCAGCCTGGATCAGCTTGCACTCCCAACCTTCCGGTAGAAGGTTTTCAAAGAAAGTGCGATAAAAAGATGGGTCGTCTTTTCCTTCTACAAATCCATAAACCATCTTTTTGCCCACGCCATAAAAAAGCAAAAAGTTGTTCCATGGAACGTTGTTGCTAGTCATCGCTTCACGGTGGACATCTATCATGCTCATATAGTCGGCGTGGATCAGATGGTAACAAACTCGCCAATCGAATGTGCATATGGGCGCAAGACATTGTCGTAAATGAATGGCGAATGCGTCACAGCGACCAAACCGGAACAAAACGCCCCCTTCCGAATATCTACAAGGAAGCGCATTTGCCACGGGACGGATAGAGACAGTTCCGGCTCATCAATCAGCACAAAATACCGCTCCTTGCCTGATAGATAGAGATGACTGAAAAGCGACACAATCTGTTTCTCACCAGAGGATAGGTCACTCAAATCAATTCTGTGGTCCTTGTGCCGTTCGTCGTTGGGGACAATCTGGAAACCAAAATTGGCACTGTCGTAAACAAATCGCTTGTCCACAATGTATTGTGAGCAAAGGTCGCAGAAAGCAGACACGTGGCTCTCTCGCTCCTTAAGCAGTTGTTGGAAGTGAAAAAGTTTAAGGAAATAGTGGCAGATAATCTTGCTGTGTTCATTCGGAGAAGGTGAGGTCCGAACCTCGTTAATGAGCCTTAAGAGTTGGCCTTTGTGCAATGTTGTGAGAATTCCTTCAGGAATGCGGTCCAAAACGGAGCGAATTGTCTCCTCGCGAAGGTCGGCAATCTCGCTCAGACCCACGCTCAAATACTCCTGATTAACTACATCTCCGAGGTATCGCAGGGTCAGACTGTTAAGATTTTCACGTGCGAACTCCTTCAGTCGCGATAATGCGGCGTCAATGGCCTGCTGCACATCCTTCATTCCGAATTCCACCAACTCTATGCAGGTATCTTCGCTCTCAGGGCGAAGTGCCCGACTTCTTCGCGCTCGTAGCTCATCAAGGTCCACGCCCTCAAAAATACTCCCGAGTTCCCTTTCGATGCGGCGGTAGGTCGGCAGATATAAGACTTGGGCGTTTATTGCAACTCGAATTCTCTGAATCCGTTCTTGGAGTTCTTTACGTGAGCCGCGAGGGTTTTCGTCAAAGAATTCAAGTTGTCGAATTACCACATCCCAAGGCAGGCCCGTGCGATGAATCGACCTCTCCAAGTCGGGTGGCATGTCATGGGCACCACGTGTCGAAATCCAATCCATCAAACGCCGTCGTGCACCAGGAGAAAGCTCCGCGAGAACGCGGCGATCAATCTTCTCGAACCCCTTGGCAAGTTCTTCACGAGTCACCGGGAACTCGTTACCGCCGATGCTTGCTGTAATAGAAGTGAAATTGAATTGAAGGAGGGCGAACCAGCGCCCAGATACGAAATGGTAAAGAATACGAAGGAAGGTCGTTTTGCCCGACCCATTCTCTCCAACAAGTATAAGACAATTCTCCGAGATGCGGGCGTCGACTTTCTTGCTTCCGTGTAAGCCCGTGATTGTTATTCGGTCCAATGTTCCAATCATAATATGCGTGTATGGGGTGTGGTTAAGCCAAGTATTAGCGAAAGTCTGTGGTTTGATTCAGTTGCGTCGGATAATGCTCCGAGCGTTGAAATCTTTACCTGCCCCGGCAGCAGAAGGTTACGCGGCGAATGGGAGTTCTGAATTCCGGCCATTGCGATATTTGTATTCATTTTCTCGTCATAAATTCAAACAAATTTGGCGGCGCTGCATCGTCCTTTACCAGTCCGTCAGAAGCAGATCGGAATAAGTGTTGAACGATTAGTTTCTTATCGTCATTTGCAAATTGATTGCCTTCGCGTGACATAGCTAAATAGGTTAAAATCATCATGCGACGCTCGGCAGCATCCGTGGCAAGGTGATGGTGGCTAAAAAACATCCGGACCAAAATGCGGACGAACCAAACAGTAAAGAAGGAAGCGATTAGCAGCAGCCCAACTTGCCAATGTTTTGGGTTTTCGTCGGGCTTCAAACTCGAAAATGTCCAGTAAACCAGCTTTGCCATTCCGACTCCTAATAAAACAGCGGCTAATATTGCGCCGACACCGAAGTTTCTGGCGGATTTCCCGTGATAGCTTTCTTTTGTCTGCCAATATCGGACCGGCTTTTGTAGGGCTAACTTATGGTCATACGTCTTTTCAATTGCGATAAGACTGGTCACGTGCTTTTCAGTCAGCTTGGTATAGTCGGCTGTTTGGTCTTCGTGAAGCTTTTTGAGTGTTTCAGTTTTGTCTTTTAGTGCCGTATCAAACGCTTCGTTTAGCAAACGATTCTTTTCTTCGAGCAGTTGGAACCGTGAATCCTGTCGGGCAATTTCGTCGTCGTACTTGCCTTTTAAGCGATCAAACACCTGCTGGTTTGCCTTAGCAGTCCAATCTATTTCACGCTTGAACAAAAACGCCTCAACGATGCCTTCGAAAAAATCTGACTGTGTTTGGATCCCTGTATTTATTTGTGCGCTCAAAACTCCAGCGTAAGCACCGGCTGCAATGCGATCTCCTCGTTTCTCGCGCAACCCCTGAATGAAGGACGCAGCTGGGTTGGTACTCAAGATCAAGCGTCGTCTTCTTAAAATATACTGATCGAAAATTTCCTTGATGCTGCCAAAAATTCTGGTGATCTCTTGAGGGTTCTGGATGACTCTCTGCCATTGAATAGCCAATTGCTCAATGTGGACGTAAAACTCCTCCTGCGAGCTGGCAGCCAGGTCGGTCATAGGCCGACCAGCTTCTCTAACCCACATCCAATGATTTCGTTCATTGTTATTCCAGCGTCGTAATTCTTCGGAGGTCTTAAAGGAGAGCCTGTCGCCATGCTCAGCTAGATCTATTTCGAATGGGGATTGCTGTTGCGGTTCGGCCATATCAGTTTTCAATTCTCCTTCAGATTGACCTGCCCTGACAACAGCCGCGGTAACAACAGGTCGCGCGTGTGGCGGAGGTTTTGGATTTGTCGTTGAAGCGTGGACGCTTGCTGCTCAAAAGTGTTGGCAAGATTGCAGAACCTTTCCAGCAACGGAGGGGGCGGTACTAGTATTTCAAGCGTGTAGGCTTGGTTGCGGCTTAATCCCGGAACGGCAGCATCGCTGTTGAGGAAGTTCAACGTCGGCAGGACGTAGAACAAGAAACGCAGAGGCAGCGACGAGGTCACATAGTAGGCGGTGTCTATCACGAAGAAATCCTCGACGCTCCAGAAGACGCTTCCGACGTTTCCCTTGCGGCCCACGATGATGCCTGGCCCTTTGACGAGTGCCTTGTCATGTTGGCCGACTATGCCGCTTGAGCCAAACACCGGCACAGCGCCACCACTCCGATCTTCTTGTTTCAGTGCCTTGCCGTAGATCAATTCGAGGATGTCGCCAAGCTTCTTCACCTCCCAGCCTTGGGGTATATCGCCGATGGGGGAGGCAACGCGCGGGAGCTTTTCATGGCCGGGGAAGCGGAAGTGAACGAACCACTCACGGTAAAGGGCGCGCGCCATCGTCTCCAAAATCCGGATTCGACGCTGACTGTTCTCCATGAGCTCGTCGTAGGCCGACAGGATGCTCGCTATCCGCCGTTGCACCGGCAGCGGGGGAGTATCGAACTCGTAAGCGCGAATCGCCTCCATCGTAATCGCCGCTTGGCTAGCCGCGCCTTGCGCCGTGCCAATGATGTAGGTTTTGAAGTCATCGTAGCGCAGCAGGTAAAAGAGAAACTGGGCGTCGAGGTCTTTGGTCGGAGAGAGCTTCACCGCATTCTGATTTAACAAGGCCCCAGCGGCGTTTCTGGGAATGCGAACGCACTTCCCGACGACGGAAGCCGGATTATTCGGCCACGAGCCGACTGTTTGAACAACAACGTCACCTATCCTCAGTTCGTATTTAAGGTGGTCCGAAGCGATTTCTTCCGGGATGCAGACGAGGCCGGAAGAATCGACCGAGTCGTCTGTGAAGTCGCTGACTTTGACAATAGGTCGGCCAGCGTCCGAATACCAACCGCTTTTGAAAGCATAGCCCTTCTGCGCCCCAACCAAATCGCCGAGTCTGTTTCGCTCCCACTTTGAATTCGTCACGCCTCCAGAATCTCCGCCACCTTGCCTGCAACGGCTCGATTCGCGGTCGACCAATAGAGTTTTATTTTTCATGGGGCACCCCCATTTGCGCTACCAGTTGCTTGATCTGTCTGGCTTTGGGCAGTTGTGCCTTCAGCGCAACATGCAGCAACCGGTAACCGGTGAGTTTTGGAAACTCCCGCTGGAGGTCGGTGGCGAACCTGTCAATGACCTGGGCACACCAACCTTGGTGTTTCTGACTGGCGAGGATGTCGCGCCCGATTACCCAATAGGATAGGACGAGTTCGGCATTGGCCGCCAGCGCGGCCTTGACCTGGGCCGTGCGGATGCGTGCCTTCATGCCCGCCACAAATCGGGAACTCAATTGTGCAACGGGCTGTTGCACAATTGCCGGGGACTTTGATTTTCGTTGATCAGTCATGCTTCCAGGATTTCCGCCACGTTGTCAGCGATGGTTCGCTCCAAGTCTCTCGCCTGTCCATTGAGGGTCTCTAGTTCCTCGTTCAGCGTTTCGAGCTGTTCCTTGCAATCCTCGTCGCTCACGGCTTCACCGGCGGCCACGCCCACGTAGCGCCCGGGGTTGAGGGACCAGCCTTGGACTTCAATTTCCTTGAGCGTGGCGGCGCGGCACAGGCCGGGCACGTCGGCGAATTTCGGCTTCTTGCCAAAGACTTCTTCAATCTTGGCGCGCGCTGCGTCGCCGCCCAGGGTGTAATCCAGGGGTTCGCCACGATAGAGACGGACGAGGTTGGCCATGAAGCCAATCTGCGCGGGGGTCCATTCGCGGTGCGCGCGATCCACCTGCCGGTAGATATGGCGGGCGTCAATGAACAAGACGGTGTCTTGACTCGCTTTGCGGGCCGATTTGCCCTTGCCTTTATCCAAAAACCACAAGGTGCAGGGCAGCGTGACGGTGTAAAACAGGTTTGGGCCGACGGCGACCATCACGTCCACAGCGCGGCTTTCGATCAACTTCTGCCGGATGTCCTGCTCGGAACTGCGGGCGTCGGAGGCGGAGTTGGCCATGACGAATCCGGCCCGGCCGCCAACAGAACCACCGGCTGACCCTTCTGCCAACGCCGAATAGAAGAGCTGAATCCAGAGGTAATTGGCGTTGTCCGTGCGCGGCAGGCCGAACGGAAACCGACGGCCTGGCCCGACCATGTCTTTCAACCGCTCCTTGTCCACTGCATTGACGTTGAACGGCGGATTGGCCAGGACGAAGTCGAAGTGGCCGGTGGCGTCGTGGGGGTCGTCATAGTAGCTGTTGACGTTGCCGCCGTGGCGGATGTCGCCTTCGAGCCCATGGACGGCGAGGTTCAGGCGACAGAGGCGACCGGTTTCGTCGGTCTTCTCGACGCCATGGATTGAGAGTTCGGCGGCGGGGTTGTGCTTGTGTTCCGCCACGAACCGGGCGGATGAGACAAACATGCCGCCGGAGCCGCAAGCGGGGTCAAGGATGCGCCCATGGTACGGCTCGATGACTTCGGTGAGCAGGCGCACGATGCTGCCGGGGGTGTAAAATTCGCCGCCTTTCTGGCCTTCGGTGCGGGCGAATTCGCCAAGGAAATATTCGTAGATGCGCCCGAAGGCGTCGTAATCGACCGTGGCTGGAATCTCAGAAACCTTTTTCAGCAATTCTTTGAGCAGGGTGCTGGTGAACAGATTGTAGGTTTTGGGGAGTACACCGGCCAGCTGCAGGTTGTGCTTCTCGATGTCGCGCATGGCCTCGTTGACCTTCGCGCCGATGTTCGCGGCTTCGGGCAGGTCGAGCAGGAAGTCAAACCGGGCGTTTGGCACCAAATACAAAATGCCGTCAGCGTGGTAGGCCGCTGGTTCATCCAGCCGTGATCCACGGCGGGAACTCGTGACCGTCTTTTCCAGTTTCGCCCGCTGGGCGGCGAACCGGACTTCGGCGAACCGCAGGAAGATGAGGCCGAGCACGGGGGCAGAGTATTCCTGGGCCTTGAGGCCGGAGTTGGCCCGGAACTGGTCGGCGGCGTCCCAGAGGCTCTTTTCCAAGGTCTCCGTGACCGAGTCTTTTTCCGAAGGTGCAACCCAAATCATAGTCTAATCGCTCCAGATGCTTTGATAGCAAGACTATTTTAAACATCAACAAACGCCAACAGGAAAAGCAACCGGGAAGTGAACGGAGCGAAAGGTCAGCGAGGCTCTAAAATGTGCGGACACGGCCAGCCGCCGCCGCGCCAGCGCGGGATCGGTGGTCCCCAGGCTTTTACGGATTTGCTTGCCGCTGCGTTTGCAGCGGGCATAGTATACCTCAGATGATTCGAGTCGGTGTATGTCCTGTGCCACCTTATGCAAGACCGCTTGACTGGAAGCTGCAGGATGATTGGGGCTCGCTCCTGAAGTTTAGGGTTGCAGAAGTGAATGCCAAATCAGGAATTGCGCCGGTTTGAAATCAATCGTAAGCGCTTGTAAATTAGCGTCACTGCGCGCGTAGCTCAATTGGATAGAGTGTCGGCCTCCGAAGCCGAAGGTTGTGGGTTCAACCCCCGCCGCGCGCACCATTTATTCGTCTTTTTCCTTCAACGCTTTTGCCTTGCTATATATATCCACCTAAATTTAGACTGACTCCGGGTTTTACGGAATTTATGAAAAAATTCTTCACGCTCGTGGCGCTGATCGCCAGCCAGATTGTTTCCCTGGCGCAATTTTCATTCACGGCCGATTTTAACCAAAACCAGGATTTCACCCAAGGCGTCGGCGCCGCCGGCTGGCTGGGCGCTTATGGCGGCAATAATCCGTCGTCCACCTTTGAATCTTCCGGCGGCCAATTGACTGTCAGCGACACCGGCGGCCATTGGGAAAATAGCTTGAATTCAGGCCATTTATTGTATTTAAGCCTTACCGGCGATTTTACCATGGAGTGCTTGTTGAACAGCTTGTCCTCCAGCACTTATGCCACCGCCGGCATCGGCGCCTTTGACCCTTCAATAACGAGTGGCAGTCCCACCGTTACCTGGATTGGGGCTTATTACAAAGGCTTTGACGGCGAGGTGGGAACCCGCACTGAAGTCAACGGTTCGTTATCCGATTACTACCCCTACAATTTGCCCGACTCGGGCAGTCTGTCTCTCTACCTGGAAATGACCAGGGTTGGCGATGATTTCACCCAATACTATTCCCTGGACGGAACTGATTTTACCGAAATCAACCGTGTCACCATGAGTTCGCTTCCCGAAACACTGGATGTGGGCATTTGGGTTGGCTCTTATTCCGGAAATACGACTACCGCCGTTTTGGACTCGTTTAGCGTTAGCGCCACTCCGACTCCAGAACCCGGCACAATTGCGTTGGCTGGAGCAGGGATCGCTTGCCTGCTGGCCTTTCGCCGCCAAAAATAGCCACCTTTGGCCACCCAGCGCCAAAGTCGTTGCCTTCCCAGGATCAGGTGATACGCTCGAAAAAAAGTCCACCGTTGTGGGCTTGCACCCACAACGGCGGAAAGTGTCGGGACGAACGGCGACGCCGCCCCGTTGAATGAAGAAAAGGCTTTTGCAGCATTGGCGTCGCCGGCGGCAAAAGACTTAAGGTCAGCCATAAGATTCGACCATGCTGCCCCATTTGTGTTCAAAAAAATAATCAGGTCTTAAAATGCCGCGCTTTCTGTCCCGAAAAGCCCGAAAAACCCCACAATTTTCCCGCTTCCTGGCTTCTCCCTTGGTGCGCCCACCCCCATTTCCGTGTTTGATCTCAGCGTCTATAGCCAGACGGCACGGCGAATTCCCGCCCAAGCCAGTCGGCGATGCTCCCGCCCAACGACAAAGGCCACCACATGGCAGGCCATTTGCGCCGCCTTGCCAACGACGCCCCGCTGCAGAATCAGACGGGCCAAGACCGCATTCCATTGATTGCCGAATTTGCTCACATTTGTATATCGGCTGTTTCCGACCCGGTTAAACCATTTCCAATGGATCACTCTGAGCTTAAAGCCGCGTCGATCAAGCCGCCACCGCTCGATTTTGGTGTTTGCGGAAGCTTTGCCCGCCGTCTTAGAATTTGCCAACAAACCAGACCCCGCATGGCCACACTCGTTTTTGACATCGAAACCTCGGCGCTCCCGCTCGAACAATTCGACGAAGTGCAGCAGGAATATCTCTTCCGCGAAACCGAAAAAATTGACGACCTTGTCGCCAAAGAGGCCAAACGCGGGGAAATCACCCGGTTCATGAGCCTCTGGCCCTTCACCTCGCAAGTGGTCTGCATCGCCATGCTCAATGCCGAAACCGGCCGCGGTCAGGTGCAGTTCCTCGCCGAGGATTTCGAGGACGCCGGCGAAGCCGGCCCGGTCGAATTCGTGCCCTGCGCCGACGAAAGCGAATTGCTCACCGCCTTTTGGGACGTGGCCCGGCATTACGAAAACGTCGTGACCTTCAACGGACGTGGCTTTGATGTGCCCTTCATTTACCTTCGCTCCG
>Ga0302320_10012968_pt1 | contig 17449 bp, 16 predicted proteins | sample Bog_T0_3_FD_202130 | JGI IMG/M metagenome (GOLD analysis project Ga0302320, IMG submission 202130) | Peat permafrost microbial communities from Stordalen Mire near Abisko, Sweden - Bog_T0_3 | ecosystem: Environmental > Terrestrial > Soil > Wetlands > Peat | place: Sweden: Abisko, Stordalen Mire...
TGGCGCAGGCACTCCTGCCTGCTGGGTCGAGACTCATCTCGACCCTCTTCGCGAGCGGCATCCACCGTCCCGGAGCGCCGAGAAGAGTCTCGGCGCCGCAGACACGAGTGTCTGCGCCACGTCATGGATCAGGTCAATTTCCCAAACTATCCGAAATCCCCGGCCGACATCAGGAGTTCTGGACTTCATCGGTGGTTCCCTCGAAGCTGCCTGGGGGCCGGCAAAGCCCGGATCACCGGCCCGAGACACGCGGGTCAGCGCCGTAGAACTTTCGCACTTGCTCCGCCACTTCCTCTACTGACGAGCCGGGCATGTAGGGACAGAGCGGCAGAGAGACGATTTCGCGGCATGCCTGTTCGGCCACCGGCAGGCCGCCGCGCTTCATGCCGGAATCGGCAAAGGCCGGCTGCAGGTGCAGCGGAACTGCATAATGCACCCCGGTCATGATGCCGTGCTTCGCCAGATGCTGCCGCAGGCGGTCGCGGCGGGCGGCGCGTACCACATAGAGATGGCAGACCGAGCCTGCGCCGCGGACTACCGGGCGCACTCCGGGACAGCCGGCGAGAGCTTCGTCATAAAGCGCCGCCAGGCGGGCGCGATCGGCATTCCACTCCGCCAGCTTCGGCAGAAACGCGCGCAGGTAGCATGCCTGCATTTCATCCAGCCGCGAGTTGACTGCCTGGATGCGGCTCACCTGATCGCCCCGGCGTCCGCCGTCGCGCAGGCGGCGCAAGCGGCCGGCCACGGCGCGGGAGCCGGTGAGAACCGCGCCGCCATCGCCCAGGCACGGCAGGTTCTTGGTGGGATAGAAACTGTACGCCACTGCCGGCGAAAAGCGCGTGAGTGGACGTCCAGCCTCCACGCCGTGCGCCTGGCAGGCATCCTGCAAGAGGCACAGACCGTGGCGGCGCGCGATCTTCGCCAGTTCAGCCAGTGGACCGGCTTGCCCATAGAGATGCACCGGCAGCAGCGCGGCGGTGCGTTTGCGGATTCGCGCTTCCGTGTCGCCAGGGTCTAACAGCAGGGTCTCCGGGTCCACGTCGGCGAATCGCGGCCGGCAGCCGGCAGCCAGCACGGCCTGCGCGGTGAAGGGCGAGGTAAGCGCCGGCAACAACACCTCCGCCCCGCTTTGGCCCAGCCCCACGGCGCGCAGGGAGAGTTCCAGGGCGGCGGTGCCAGACCCCACGGCGACCGCGAAACCAGCGCCCCATGCGGCTGCCAGTTCCCGTTCGAATGCGGCCACCTGCTCCCCCAGAACGAATTGCATACGGGCGAAGAGCTGCGCCAGGTTGGCCCGCCACGCCGGCTCGGTTGCCGCCAGCAGCGGCCGCAAATCCACCATCGGAACGGTCATGTCAGAATCACCAGGCGAATCCACAGGCGCAGCAACTGGGAGAACGTGGTGGCCAGAGACCGCAGGCGGAAAAACTGCGAACTGCCGTAGAGCCGCGGATAGTGGTGCACGCCAATCTCTTTCACCTCGCAGCCGCTCAGCTCCAGCTTGCGTACCAGCTCGACGCAAATGGTCCCGCTGGTGGACGTCAGGCGGATGCTTTCAAGCAGCGTGCGGCGAATCAGGCGATAGTCGCAATCGATATCGCGGATGCGGATGCGGAATAGCAGGCGCGCGCACAGGTTGTAAATGGCCCCGATCCAGACCCGGTGGGCCGGGTCGTGGCGTTCGAGTTTGTACCCGTTGACCAGTCCGGTGGTGGGGGAGACCAACTCCAGCAGGCGCGGCAATTCCTCCACGTCGTACTGGCTGTCGCCATCGGTGTAAAAGACGAACTCCCCGGTGGCCGATTCAAATCCCGTGCGGAGAGCTCCGCCGTAGCCGCGATTCTCGGGGTGCGTCACCACTCGCATGCGCGGTGCGAACTCGCGGCGCAACCGCTCGAGCACCTCGCCGGTATTGTCCTGGCTGCCGTCGTTGACCACGATCACTTCGTAGTCGTCCACCTCGCGTTCCAGCACGGCGAAGGTCTTATGGATCAGCGCCGGCAGAGACGGAGCATCGTTGTAGGCGGGGAAAAAGACGCTCAGCGATGGGAACTTGGGTGGCGTCACTATTACCCCATTTTCTCGCCAACCAGGAGCAGCGATTGCCCGGCGGGAAAATTTATACCGCTGCCGATACAGGCCGCCTCAACGGCCAGGGGTGCGTAGAGCAGCCGGTCGAGCCAGGGCGCCACTGGCTCCAACCCGGTGGAGGCGGGTCCGCGTTGGAGCGGCTCCCACAGACGGAATTTGGCTAGGGCCACGGGCATCAGCAAGGAGTTGGCGTAGGTGCAGCGTACCACACGGAAGCCCGCGGTCTCAAACAACTCCACCAGGCGGCGCCGGGTGAAGCGCTGGCGTTCGTAGGCGAATTCGGAATGGCGGCTGCGCAGGATGTCGAGCGCGGCGGTCCGCACCATCAGCAGGCCGCCGGGCGCCAGCACGCGAAACATCTCGCGCGCCGCGGCCGGCTCGGCGCCGCGCGCCAGGTGCGCCAGCACGTCGATGGAGAGCACCAGGTCGAATGCGCCGCCGGCAAAGGGAATGGCCGTGGCGTCGGCTTGCACCGGCCGGTCCACGCCCATTTTCCGCGCGTAGCGAAGGCCATCGGGGCTGATATCCATGGGGATCACGGGCCAGCGGCGTTCCTTCTGGAGCAGCCAGGAAAAGTATCCGGTGCCGCAGCCGGCTTCGAGCGCGCGCCCGATCGGGCGTCCCGCCAGGCGCCGGTCGAGCATGCGAAAGAGGATCTTGCGCATGCCGCGGTACCACCAGAAATCGCGCTCGCAATTGGCGATATTGGCGAATTCCGCCGGATTCATGGGACTGGTGAGAGGCATGGAGATCAACTTGCGATTATCACGATGCCGGCTCGCCGGCTAATAGCCCGCGAAACAATAGGCTGACCAAATGTCTCGAACGTGCGCAATCGCTCCCTAACGGGGTGCCCTGTGGGCCCGGCTCTGTCAAATGCGCATGCCGAGCCGCGCGCGGGAGCAAGCGGTTGGGTCTGAAATGCACAGGATATTTTTTCGCGGCTTCTAATAGCCAACAGCCCTTCGCCATCCGCTTGCGGCGAAGCCGCGCTGCGCCACGTCATCGGTAACTGACCAGGGTGCGGCGGCAATCGGCATCGCCGGCCGAAAGGTAGTGCGGGAACTCGCGCTGGAAATACTCCAGCGAACGGCGAACGCCTTCTTCGAAGGCAATCCGCGGATGCCATCCCAGTTCCTCGCGAATTCGGGCGGAATCGCTGCAATAGCTGCCGATATCGATGCCTTTGTGCTCCGCCGGGAACGGCCGGCAAACCGGCGGCGGCGCCCCGGCAACCGCGCTGATCGTCCTGGCAATGTCCGCCAGGGAGAGCGCCTGGTAGCCGCCCACGTTCCACAAACGTGACGGTGGTTCATCGGCGGCACCGGCCAGCAGAAACGCGTCCACGGCGTCATCCACGTAGACGGGGTCGCGCAACTGGCGGCCGTCGCCGAAGATCTCGATAGTCTGTTCCAACAGGCCGCGGCGCAGGAAATTCGCCAGGAAGCCCTGACCCACCAGCTTCAATGCCAGTCTGGGCCCATAGACGTTGGTCAGGCAGAGCACCCGGGCGTCAATGCGGCCTTGATCGCTCCACAGCAGGTGATAGGCCGTGGCGGCGTATTTATGGATGCCGTTGAAATCCACCGGCCGGATGGGGTGGCGCTCATCCACCGGCAGATACCGCGGAACTCCATAGATCTGGCGGGTGCTGGCGTAGACCACTCGGACGCCCGGCTCCTGGCGCGCGCATTCTTCCAGGAAGCGGAGTTGCGACATGGCATTGAGCGCGGCATCCCGGCCGGGGTCGCGCATGCTGTGGATGTGGCTGATCTCCCCGGCCAGATTGAAAATGACGGAGCAGCCGCGGATTTCCGCGGCGAAGGAAGCGGCGTCTCCCACGTCGGCCACGATCAGGCGCAGATCCGGCGCGGCCGCGGCGATGTTGTGCCGATTCGCTCCGCAGCCTGCCACTTCCGAGTCCACAATCGCGACGCGCGCACCGGCGCGCACCAGCCGCAGAGCCAGGTTACTGCCAATGAAACCCAACCCTCCGGTGACCAGGACCCTTCGATTACTGTATTGGGAGATCACTCTCTGCAAAGGATGAGCCTACGTGTAGCGCATTGCGGCACTGTAATGCAACTCGCGGCTATTTCGGGGACAGGCTACATAACCTCGAAACTCCGCTGCGGTATTTCGAGGTTATGTAGCCTGTCCCTGAAATAGCAGGCGCTGGTAGACCTGCTGGGCGGCCCGCTGCGCCGCTACTTTCTTGGTGGCGCCCTCGGCTTGCCCGGTCCATTCCTTACTTACGCGGACCTCTACGGTGAAAGTCTTGGAGTGCTCCGGACCGCGCTCCCGCACAATGGCATAACGCGGCTGCGGCAATTTGCGGGACTGCGCCAGCTCCTGCAGGGCGCTCTTGAAATTGGTGATCGATGCTTGTACTTCCCGATCCACCACCGGATCGCCGCCCTGGGGAGCGTCCAGTACGTGGCCGGCCACAAAAGTCCGCACCGGTTCTACGCCGCCATCCAGATAAATGGCGGCGATAAGGGCTTCGAGGGCATCCACCAGCAGGGTCTTCTTGGCGCGGCCGCCGCTCATCTCTTCGCTGCGGCCCAGTTCCAGGAAGTGTCCCAGGTCCAACCGGCACGCCACGCCGAATAGATGGGCGGCACTTACTAAGTGAGCTTTGAGGCGCGAGAGCTCCCCTTCGCGACACTCCGGGTGACGCTGGACCAAAGCTTCAGAGGTCAGGAAGCCTAGAATCGAATCGCCCAGGAACTCCAGTTGTTCGTTATCCTGATCGGGCGAACAAGGCCCCGTGTGGGTTTCGTGGGCGGCTGAACTGTGAGTGAGCGCGCGGCGCAGCAACTCCCGGCCGGCGAACCGGTAGTTCAACTTCGCCTCCAACGGTGCCAGTTCCACGCGCATCGACGGGGAGCCTTACTTCTTGCTCGCCTGGGCCTTGATGGTGGTTACCACCTGTTTGATTGTCGGATGGAGAGTGGGCTTGGCCAGAAGCTTGTCGCAAATGGCGATGGCTTCGGCGTTCTTGCCGGCGCCCAGGTAAGCGTTCGCGAGGCGGGTGTTATAGGCATCCTGTTCCGGATCGCCATCCGCGGCCAACTGGTATTCCTTGATGGCGTCGTCCCATTTTTTCTGGATCTGCGCCAGCATGCCCAAACCGTTGTGGGCTTCCGCGATGGTGTACGCCATTGCGGCTGTCCAGTCGGCATCGGACAGTTGCGCATTGGGCTTGACCGCCGCTTTCGCGTTCACAATGGAATCGTTGAAGAGCTCGGTGACGTGGGCGATCTCCTTGTCCCGGTCAATGTCGTGATCTTTGATGTTTGGGGTGATGACTTCCGCCACCAGCAATTCCATCAGATAGGCCTTGGGATTGATCTGCAGCACGCGTTCGCCGAACACCTGGGCGTTCACATCGTCCTTCTTTTGCTGATAGGCGCGTGCTTCCATGGTGAGGGCAAATTCCTTGAAATCGGTATCGGCGAATTTGTTCAACAGGTCTTCAGCGGCCTTGATGGCGGTGTCCGGGTCGGTGGCGGACTGTACGGCCAGCACCGCTTGCCGTTCCGCGGGCGACTTAATCGTGGGCCCTTTGGCTGCGGCCGGCGCCGCAGGTTGCTGGGCCAACAGGCCCGAAAGACCGGCCGCCACTATCACGATACCGGTGAGAATCGTTCGTTTCATTCCAGAACTCCTTCAGTTTCCTTACGGTTTTATACTTTTTTCCAGCCCCAGCCGGGCTTCCTTAAGCGCGGCTTCAGTAGCGCCATCGACATGGAGAGCTTCCTGAAAATACTTGGCTGAATGCTCTTTGTCCATCACTTCCAGCCGCAGTTTTCCGAGATAGATCAGCGCCCACGCCCTAATCTGCCCCTCGGGCTCCAGTTCCAAAGTGTGTTCCAGCAGGGTCTCGGCGTCTTCCGCCTCTCCCTGCGCCAGGGCGACCCGCGCCAATCCGTAAACCCCGGCGGCCTGTGCACGCTTGTCCGCGGTCTGATTGCCGGCCTCCTGGAAAAGTTTCTCGGCCCCGTCCAGATCCTGTTTTTTCAGCAGTTCCTCGGCCTTCGCCAGGCTCTCATAGACCGGCGGCGTGACGGTCTTCGCCTCCACTGCGGGTACGGCCGGAACGGGAGGGACAGGAGCTTCCTTGGCGAAATCCACCGGAACCAGACGCTTGTCCTCTTTATACATATCGATGGCCTTCACCATGGTGGGGTAGTACAGCGCCATCGATTGTTCCTGTTTTTCGTAGCCCGCCAGCGCTTCGTAAAAGTAAGGCGTCAGAATATAGCCCTCTCGCAACGCCGGTTGGACAGCGTCCGGTTTACGATCCATGCGAGCCTCCACGGCGCGCACCAGCGAACCGGTAGTCAGCAGCAGGAAGTCCTGTTTATAGGCATCGCCCAGCAGTTTTGCGCGCAGCGCGTGGTCGGCCAGGGGCTTCTTGCGGGTGAGGATCTCCGCGTTGCGCGTGGCCAGCGGGTCCAGCAGGTAGTACAGATAGGCGTGCCGCACCTCGTCAATGCGGGGCCGCGGCCATGGCGTGATCACCACCGTATAGTCGTTGCCGTAACTGCGCGTATGCATTTGGCCGGGCGCCGCCAGCGGTTCCAGGAAAATCTGGAAGTGCCGTCCGCTGAAACCGGAGGTCTGCTGCCGCAGATACGCGTTGGCCAGGAGTACGGCTTCCACCACGCCCTGATGGTACGGGGCGATGAGCCGATCGATCTCCGGCCGGGCGCGCGTCCACAGATCCTCGATATTGGCCTCTTTGTAAAAGGCCGAGAGGAGTCCCGAAAGGTCGCGCAAAGGCAGGACTTCCGGTGGGGTATCGACATCGCGCATCTGGATGGCGAATTCCGGAGGTGGGCCGGCGGTCAGGGCGAAGGAAATGTACTGGCCCAATTCGTCGGTATCGCGGGCCTTATGGTGCTTCTCCACGAATTCCTTGATGGCGGGGAGCGAGGGGATATCGCGTTTGGCCAATTCGGCGCGCACGGCTTTGCGCAACGGGCTGTTATTGGGCGAGTCCAGGTCGGCGTCGTAGCCGGCGGCATTCAGGGCGGCCATCACCGTGAAAAGAGTGGGGCTGGCGTCAAGCTGCCCCTGCTGTGCCGACGCGGCACGGGCCAATAGAGCGACTGCCGAAATGGCTGAAAAAACGAATCGGTTCAAATGGCTCCGCCTAGAATAACCCTCAGTTTATCGTAATTGGGACCACGGCGTCCGCAGCGCGGCTTCGCCGGGTGCTTAAACGGTTTCGGGAGGCACGTCTCTGAACGACCGCTCCCTCGCGGTCGCGGCTCTGTAAACACTTACAAACATTGAGACGCCATTCTGAGCCGCGCGCGCCAGCAAGTGGTTCTTAACCAAAATCCCGAAACTGTTTAAGCACCCGGCTTCGCCGCAGCGGTCAGCGGTCGGCTTTCAGTCGGGGTGCCGCGTCGAGGCGCGGTCCCAGGGAGGCTGAAACACGAAGGATCGGTAGCTTACGAGCAGTTTCCAGGCCGGGTGGCCCAGCACGGTGGCAAGAGCTCCCGAGGTGGGGCAGGCGGTGCTCGCCTGCCGGCCCGCGCTGAACCGGGCCGGCTGCCCAAACGGAATAGCGGGCAGGCGAGCACCGCCTGCCCCACCTTGGCGAGTGCAGGAACTTGCGAGCATCTTCCGGAGAGCACCTTTGAAACCGCTGACGGGGCGCCGAAAAGGCAGGAGAGAAATCGCCGCGGCCGGAGATAAGTAAAGCGCTTCGGCTTCCCCGGATAGGCCGCGGAAGGTGGCCAAAAGCACGGATCATACGAGGAGCATGCAGTCGCCGTACGAATAGAAGCGGTACTTCCGCTCTACCGCATGGCGGTACGCCGCCAGCGTCAGATCGGTCCCGGCGAAGGCGCACACCAGGAGCAGAAGGCTGGTGCGCGGCAGATGAAAATTAGTGAGCATGGCGCCGGTGGCCTCGAAGGTTTGCCCGGGGTAAATAAAAATGTCGGTTTCGCCGCTCAGTTCCCCGCGCCGCCAGGCGGTTTCGATGGTGCGCACGCTGGTGGTGCCTACGGCTACGCGGCGCGACGCCGTGCGCAGACGGGCGTCGTTTTCCGCGGTGATGGAATAGCGCTCGGCGTGCAGGCGGCCGTCTTCCACGCGTTCGGCGTGCAGCGGTTGGAACGTCCCCAGACCTACGTGCAGGGTGACGGTGGCCACATCCGCTCCCTGACGGAGGCAGGCTTCCAGAATCTCCGGGGTGAAGTGCAGCCCCGCGGTGGGGGCGGCCACAGATCCGCGCTCGCGGGCGAAGACCGTTTGATAGCGGTCGCGGTCCGCGGCGGTGTCGGGCCGCCGGATGTAGGGCGGTAGGGGGACGTGGCCGATTTTTTCGAACTCCGCGAAAAGGTCGCCCGTGCCGGGAAATCGCAGGGTGCGTTCGCCGAAATCCCCGCGCGCCACGATCTCCGCTTCCAGTTCGGCGCCGAAGCGGACGCGCTCTCCGACCGGCAACTTGCGGCCGGGACGCACCAGCGCCTCCCAATCGCGCCCGCCGGGGCTCATCGGCCGGAGCAGAAAGACCTCTATCTCGCCGCTCAGGTACTCGTGCCGTTTGGGATTGCGCCGGCCGATAGGTAGCGCGCGCACGCCGGCGCGATGGCCGAACAGGCGCGCCGGAAAGACCCGCGAATCGTTGAGCACCAGGCAATCGCCGGGGCGCAGAAACTGCGGAAACTCGCGAAACCGGCGGTCTTCCCAGCGACCCTCCCGGCGATAGACCACCAACATGCGCGCGGCGGCGCGGTCGGCGAGGGCCTCCTGGGCTATCAACTCCTGGGGCAGATGAAAGTCGAAGTCCGCGAGATTCATGGAAACTTCAGTGTAGGGGAAACGGGCTCACCGCCGATTACTGCCGCAGCGGCGAGATCCGCGAATCCTGCCCGGCGTCTGCGTGGTCTCTGACATCCACTCATCCTGATTCGACGAAATCAGGAGTCAATGTCTCAATTATGAGGAGAAGCTTCCAAGCGGTCCTTACCCATAACGAAGGAAGCCAATCCCCCCGCTTGCGGGTGTTTGTGAGGAAGGAAATTCCTAGCAGTACCAAGGATTAATCTGAGACAGCCGAGGGGAGCCAACCATAGAACGGAATGCCGTCGACACGTCGGACGACTTAGCGAGGCTTGCTCCCGATGGCATCAGGGCGCATCGGCGCCGACCACATTTGTCGTGTCGCGACCCTCGGTAGACGCCCATCGAGCGGGGGCAATTGGCGCCATCCGTCCTTTTGAAACTGCTCCCAATTGCCGGTGCGTGGTCCGTCCCGAAGATCGCCGCCGCACTTGTCTTATCGAGTGCGCGGCCTCAAACGAGACAATCTGGCGATCGATTCGCTGCAACTCCTTACGCAGACCGGAAAGTAGCGCTGCCAAATAGCTGTCGTCGTCCATTGGCTAATCCCTCAGGATATACAGTACCAAATCCCCGGATAATTCTTATAATAAATTTACAGGGCCGGCATGAATTTGATACTTTTCTAGTACTCTTAGTACATTTGATCGAATTCTGCCAGCGGAAACAGCTCTCCCTGTCCTTCGCCATCCCATAACCCGGGACGGTACTCGATCATTCCGGAGGCTAGCCCGTAGCGTTCGCGGACCCTCCGGACGCGTGCCGCCAGGGCATCCTTGTACGGTCTCCCCAGATGCGCGCGGGTGACGTATAGCTCGCGGTATCGGGCCTCCAACTTCGGGAACTCGCGCTTCAGGAAAGGCAGCATGACGCTTTGCGCCGATTCCCTCCCGGGTAATCTCGACGCCGTTCTCAGGAAATACGGCAAGATTTTGGATCTGGTCGATCCTGTCGGCCGCTGTAGCCACGCTGTCGGTTCGGTACTTTCGGCAACGCACGCAACAGCCCCTGGTCCTCTTTAGCTCTGCTGGCGGCATTCCTACCTTCACTGGGGACGCTGGTCTCGGTTTACTTCTCACTTCAACTTCTTCGCTATCGCATTTTGCCAATCCTTTTTCCCGGGCCGAGGGATGCACCGGTGGGAGCGTCGACCGGCGAACACACGGTTGCCCCCGCGGCTTACGAGATACCGGATGGCGCGCAGTTGCTGTATCGGGCCTTCGCTGCCGTGGTAATCGCCATGGCGCTGGAGGCGGTCGAAGTGTTGTTCTCGATTGTTTACCGGGCGGTGGTGTAGGTTCCCGCAACGTTGACGTAGAAGCTCATACCGAGGTCTCCCAACGCTATCTCTACGTCCCCATAGTAGACGTCCTTCGGCAACTTGATATTCATCTGGACGACGCCTTCCACCATCCCCATGACGTCGCCGGCATAGAGTACCGCTGCCGGCTCATCATCCACGTAGGCGCTCACAGGAAGCACAGGCTGAGGCAGCGGCGCGGTTGCCAGGTGACCGTCGATACCTTCAGGCGTGGTACGTCCGAAGCCGCTTCCGTAGAAAGTAATGATGGAGCCGGGAGACGCCGGGTTAGACTGCGAGTTAATGGAGCCATCCTGATTGATGACGATGGCCACCGGCTGGCCGGAGTCCGAACTGGTAAAAACGATCGGGGCCGCTTCGCTCATCGTCAGCGGGACCACGTCCGAAAGCACGCCGTTATACTCCACCTGCACGAGCAACTGGGGATAGCCGTACAGGGTGAAAGGGATGACGGCATTGACGCGTCCGTCGCTCGTGTACAGCACTGGCGCGGGCACACCCTGGAAGAGCACGCGCGTACCGGCCAGTTGCGTGGCGATCAGGCCGTTGCTGCCGGCCGTAGCGTTTACTCCGGTTTGCGGGCCGAGGCCGGCGCCATAGAGACTCATAAGTTCGCCCGGGGCGAAGTAATAGGTCTGCGCGGGTGTGCCCGGGTAGCTCGTGCCGGTCGTGCTGGACGTGGTAGTCCCATTCGGCGGTTGCGGGGTGATCGCTGAGGGCAAGGTATCAAGCGAAAGCTGCGGTGCGCGCGCGGTGAAACACGATCCGACGGGAAAGCGGCGGATCGCGTCTATGGTCGCATCGAAAGCGTACAAATTGCCCTGCGCATCGGTCGCCAGGGGCGAGGCGCGCACGTAGGTCACCGGAATTTCGCCTGGAGGCTGCGCGGTGAATATAACACCGATCATGGTGGACGCACCGACGTAGGAGACCCCGGGATAATAGGTCGCAGTCGGGTAAATATCGCGGTTGTACAAGGTCCCGCCTGCCTTCAGCGCCTTGATTCGCCCCGTCGCCGACATGTAGAAAATCTCTCCGGACGGTGCCGTGGCGATCGACTCCACGTCGCCAGGAGTGGGCAGGGTTTGGAAGATCCCGGACCCGTCGGTCGCAATCCGGAAGATCTGCTGGCCTTCCGGGACGATCAGATAGCCCTGTGCGTCGATGGCGAAGCCCTCCGCGACGAAGGACTCCTCGGCAGTACTGGGCATAGTCGTGCTATCCCAAATCGTAGTTAGCTGGCCGCCGGGCGTGATGCGGGTGATCAGAGCGTATCCTACAGAGTTGAGCCCGATCGAAAGAACGTAGACATTTCCGGCGGAATCGGCCACCACACCAACGACCGCGGACAAGTCCACGGAAGTCGCCGGCATGGCCGGGGCGCCCAAAGGAGGGATCGGCGCATCGCCGCCGCCCGCCAACAGACGCGAAGTTCCATCCGCCGCGATTGTCCAGACGTTGGCCGGGCCGGCCGCATACAAGTTGCCCGCGGAGTCGAGCGTAAGCTGGTTCGCTCCGATGCCCGTTTCCACCACCTTTTCTGTACCCGTAGGCAGAATTTTGCGAATTTTAGCGTCGGCTGTGTCGGCCACCCAGATGCTGCCGTCGGGGCCGACCACCATAGCGCCAGAGGAGCCGAATATCGGACCGAATGCGGAGACGTTGTCGGGCGCGTCTCCGTAGTAGTGTTGGCCGGCGAAGATGGCGGGCTCACTGGCCGTACTGGCGGCACGGTAGACTACATTCTCCGTGCTGGTGTAATAAATGCCGCTGGGGCCAACGACCACACTCGAGGCAGCCTGAGCGCGCGCGTAGTAACTGAGGGTGGAACCGTCGGCGCTTAGATGGAATAAATCGCCCCGTGCAAAAAGCAGCGAACCGTCGGGAAGCAGCGTCAGGTTGGTGGCCAAGACGTAGAACTGGCCGAAGGTCGAGATGGTTCCGTTCGGGGCGACGCGCCGAATGTCCCCATTCCCGGGATCGCCGATAAAAATACTGCCATCGGCGGCTACGGCGATGCCCTGGGGAAAATCGAGTCCGGCGTAAGTGGCCAAACCACCGTCGCCACGCGGATTGGATGCCGAACCGCTGCCGGCTACCGTGGTAATCACGCCCTTTGTGTCGATGCGCCGGACGGTGCCATTGTAGCTGTCGGCGAAGTATAAGTTGCCCTTGGAGTCGAGCGCCATGCCCGTCGGGCCGCTCACCTCCGCGGCAGCGGCGGCGCCGTTATCGCCCGAGAATCCCGGATGGCCGGTGCCGGCCACGACATTTACCACACCGGCAGTCGTGAGCTGCCGAATTTGATTGTTCCCGGTATCGGCGATGTACACCGACCCATCGGGCGCGGCCAGCACGAATTGGGGATTGTTCAGACCGTCGGGACCCGCGACAGTGTGCATCACGCCATCGGTGGTCACCTTGCGAATGCGATTATTGCCGGAGTCGGCTATATACAGGTTGCCGGCGGCATCCAGACTCAAAGACTGCGGTTGGAATAGCCAGGCCGCAGTTGCTTGTTGACCGTCGCCGGCATAAGTGGAAGGCGGGCCGGCGACGATGGAATTAGGACATTGCGCGCGCACGGCGGCGGCGAATAAAATCGGCAGGATAACGCGCCGCGAAACAGTTAGCCACGGCATCTCCACTTAGTCTACTCCCATTGCACCCCCGACGCCTGATACAATTCTCTCGCGGGCAGGAGGAGCAATTATGAATCGCCGGGCATTCGTTTCATCTTCGGGAGCCGTGGCCGCGGCACTCGCGGGAATCGCGCCGAGATCCGCCGGAGCGGCGCCATCCAAGCCGGCCATGATGAAGCTGGGCTGCCAGAGCACGCCCACCAGCGAGCAGCATGTGCAGTACTTCGCGCGCTATGGCGTTCAGGGGATCTGCGGCTATCCCGAAAGCGTCCCCGCGCACCTCTATGCTACCGTCGACGAACTGAAGCGCCTGCGGGACTTGACGGAGAAATACCACGTCAGCCTGGATTGCATTGCGCCGCCGTTTCTGGAGTCGACGCATATCGACAAGGAAAAGCATCCGGCAGTGATGCTGGCGGATAGTCCGCAGCGCGATCGCGACATCGAAGACCTGCAAACGCTGATTCGTAACTGCGCCGCGGCGGGCATCCCGGCCATTAAGTACAACATGAATCTGCTGGGCGTACTGCGCATCGCTCCTACTAAGGGACGCGGCGATGCCTCTTACAGCACCTGGCGCCTGGCCGACGCGCATCCGGAAACGCCGCTGACCCGCGCCGGCCGTGTGAATGCCGACGCCTACTGGGAACGCATCGCGTATTTCCTGGAGCGCGTGATTCCGGTGGCCGAGGAGTACAAAGTGCGGATGGCGCTGCACCCGCACGATCCGGGTGTGCCGCCCGAGGGGTATCAGGGCGTGGACTGCGTGCTGGGCACGGTGGACGGCCTGAAGAGAGTCATCGAGATCAAGGCCAGCCCGTATCACGGCCTCAATTTCTGCCAGGGTACGGTCTCGGAAATGCTGGCCGACCCGGGCAAGGAAATCTTCGACGTGATCCGCTATTTTGGAACGCGCCAGAAGATTTTCAACGTACACTTTCGCAATATTCGCGGCCATCGCAACAGCTTCGTGGAGGTCTACCCCGACGAAGGCGATATCGATTTCGTCAAGGCGATTCAGGTCTACAAGGAGGTCGGGTACCCCTATCTGCTGATGCCCGACCACGTCCCGCAGGCGCCCAACGATCCCGGCGGTCTGCAGTCGTTCGCCTTCTGCTACGGCTATATCCGCGCGCTGATACAGGCGGTGGACCGGCTGAGCTGATCGCCGCCCCGGCGGATGCGCGACAATGGAAGGAGTCGCACTCTTCCGGAATGTCTATCTTCACAATCGCTCTCGCCATCATATTGGCCAGTCAGTTTTATTGGGTATGGCGCGGACTGTCGCTGGCGCGCCAATGGATTCCCCGGCCCGGCCTCCGGCGCATTGTCGTCGGATTGTCCGTGGTGGTTATCGTAGCGCTGTGGGCCTACAATTTCGGTTCGTTCCGCCGGAGAACGCCGATTCATCTGACCCTGAAAGAAGCCTTGCTGGCGGCGCCGTTTCTGACATGGGCGGTGAGTTCTCTGGTGGGCGCCCTGATCGCGCTGCTGTTCGCCATCCCGCAATCGATTGTGGGGCTGGCTCGATCGGTAATGGCCAAGAGCCGTGCGCGGGCGGGCGGGGACAAGCTCGCATCGCCCTCGCGCCGCGTCTTTCTGGAACGGACGGCACATGTGGCCACCACCGCGCCTTTTCTTGCCGGCGCGTACGGCCTGCTGTACGGGCGGCTCAACCTGGAAATCACGCTACAGCCGGCCCGCTTGCCCCGCCTGCCCAGGGCTTTCGAAGGCTTTCGCATCGCGCAACTCTCCGATATCCATATCGGACCGTTCATGCCCGCCGAGCAGATCCGCAAATATGTGGAGATGACCAACGCTCTGAAGCCCGACCTGATCGTGCTCACCGGCGACTTTGTCACCACCGACCCGAGCACCGAGGACGCCGTAGTGGAAGCGCTCTCCGGCCTCGCCGCGCCCTTCGGGGTGTTCGGATGCCTGGGCAATCACGACGGCTGGTGCGGCGTGGAAGCTTCGATTACGGCTCTGTTCCGGCAGCGCGGAGTGCGGATTCTGCGCGGAGAGGCGGTGCCGATCGCGATCCGGGGCGAGTCCATCAATTTGATCGGCACCGATTTTCAGAGCCACCGCAGCTTTGGCCCGTCGCCGGCGGTCGCCAACCTCCTGGCGAACATCGAGACGCTGATTGCGCGCGACCGGGTGAACATCCTGCTCAGTCACAATCCCGACACGTTCGACCGCGCGGCGGAATTGGGGGTGGAGTTGAGCATGGCCGGCCACACCCACGGAGGGCAGGCGGCGCTGGAGTTTATCAGCCCGGAGATTGCGCCCAGCCGGCTGGTGACGCCGTACGTCGCAGGGTGGTTCCGCAAGCCCGGCGGGCAGCTTTACGTGAATCGGGGGATCGGCACGATCGGAGTGCCGATACGGATCGGCGCGCCGCCGGAGATTACGATCTACCAGCTATTTCGGGGACAGGCTACACAACCTCGAAATTCGAACGGGTGAGCGAGTTTCGAGGTTATGTAGCCTGTCCCCGAAATATACCCCCAATTGGGATAATAAGAGTCTTATAATCCTATTATGCAACTCACACGAGCCGCCGACTACGCCGTCCGGGTGATGGTTCATCTGGCCGGCTTGCCGCCTGAGACGCGCGCCAGCCGCGCGGAATTGGCGGTAGCGGCGGAATGTCCCGAGCAGTTTCTCTCGAAAGTGCTCCAGAGCCTCACGCGAGCGGGTCTGGTGCTCTCGCATCGAGGAAATACCGGCGGATTCGAACTGCCGAACATCCATCGGGCGGCTACGCTGCTCGAAGTGGTGGAGGCGATCGAGGGGCCCATCCGGCTCAACGTTTGCCTGAATTCGGACCGCTCCTGCACGCGGCAGGAGTGGTGCCCGGCCCACGATGTGTGGGTCAGCGCGCAATCCGCCGTGGCGCAAGTGCTGCGCGATGCCACCATCAGCGTACTGGCCCAGCAGGCCGCCGTGCGCAAGCCGAATCCCCTGGTCAACGCACCGAAATGGAACTGACCTGGATCGCCGCGCTCGCCAGTTTATTGATGGCCCTGGCCGCGGTGTGTGTGTTCATTTTCGCCGTGAAGAAGGACTATTTCCGCAACATTGAAGACGCCAAATACCAGGTATTTTGGAGCGACCTGGAGGATGGACCGCTGCCCCCGTTGGCAGCCGCACAGGAGAAACGCAATGAAGGTGGCGCCGCGAAGTCACGATAAGCAACTCCTCACCGAAGATGCACAGATGCCGCGCCGGCGGCTGCTGACATGGCTCTCCAGCTTCGGACTATTCGCCTCGGTGATTCTGGCCGCCGTGTCGGATTGGCTCTTCTTCAAACCGCGGGTGACGTACGGCCCCAACGCGCGCTTCGCCATCGGGAAGCCTGACGATTTTCCGCCCGGCACGCGCATCGCCCGCGACGTGGAGCGCGTCTGCATTGTGCGCGAGGGGAATAAGATCGCGGCCATCTCTACCACGTGCACGCACCTGGGATGCATCGTGGGAATCGCCGACACGGGGTTCGCCTGCCCCTGCCACGGGTCGCATTACGACCAGGATGGCAACGTCACCGGCGGGCCGGCGCCCAAGCCGCTGCCGTGGTTTCAGGTGACCCTGGCGCCCAACGGCGACATCGTGATCGACAAGAACTCATCGGTCGACCCGGGGACTTACTTGACGGTATGAGCACACCCACACAAGAGCCCAGGACGGCGCTCGCCACGCTGCGGGAGCTTCCACAGAATGTCTGGAATTCCATCTTCCGCAATCCCCTGCCATCCACGGATCTGGAGCGCGCGTCCACCAGCTTCACCAATTTTTTCCTGCATATCCACCCGGTAAAGGTCAACAGGAACACGCTGCGGCCGGCGTACACCATGGGGCTGGGGCTGATCGCCACGTTCCTGTTCGTCATCCTGGTTTTCACCGGCGTGCTGTTGATGTTCTACTATGTGCCCTCCACCACGCAGGCGTATGACCGCATGCTGGATCTGCGCGGCACGGTGGCGTTCGGCATCTTTCTGCGCAATATGCATCGCTGGTCGGCGCATGGCATGGTGGCCATCGTCTTCCTGCATATGTGCCGCGTCTTTTTCACCGGCGCTTACAAAAAGCCGCGCGAGTTCAACTGGGTGCTGGGAGTGCTGCTGCTGCTGGTGACGCTGTTTTTGAGCTTCACCGGGTATCTGCTTCCCTGGGATCAACTGGCGTTCTGGGCCATCACCGTGGGGACGTCGATTGCCGGATACGCGCCGCTCATCGGTAAGCAAATGCAATTCGTACTGCTGGGCGATACCACGGTGGGGCAGGAGGCGTTGCTGCGGTTCTACGTGCTGCACGTGGCGGTGCTGCCGTCGGTGCTGGTGCTGCTGATGGCCATCCACTTTTGGCGGATCCGCAAAGACGGCGGGCTCTCGCGGCCGGAGAAAGCGGCGGCGCCGGCGCCCGATGCCGGGGTGGTGAAGCTGAAGAAGGTCTACGGGCTGCAGGGCTTCGTGCGCGGACCGTTCACCAAGCTGGGCAACGTGCCCGACGATTCGGTGTATAGCTG
>Ga0302320_10012969_pt1 | contig 17448 bp, 13 predicted proteins | sample Bog_T0_3_FD_202130 | JGI IMG/M metagenome (GOLD analysis project Ga0302320, IMG submission 202130) | Peat permafrost microbial communities from Stordalen Mire near Abisko, Sweden - Bog_T0_3 | ecosystem: Environmental > Terrestrial > Soil > Wetlands > Peat | place: Sweden: Abisko, Stordalen Mire...
ATCACCGTGTTCGGTGCCGAGGTGCCGGCCGGCAGGGCACCGAGCTCCTGGATGACCGGGTTAGCGAGGCAGTCCGTCGCGGCGTTGCATCCCGATTGCGACGGCGGGCCGGCGCCGGGGCCATTCTCGTTGCCCGATCCGTAGGTGAAGGTCATACCGGAGACTCCAGAGAGGCCCGGGCGCGAGCTCAAGATGTCCGCGTTTGGATCGATCTCGGACGCCTTGATCCCAAACACCCGCAGCATCTGCGGGGTTGCAACGTAGATCTGTCCATCCCAGCTTCGGCCGCCTTGGGTCGCGTTGATGTTGGCATTCGGGGTCTCGAGCGCGACCAGCTGTGCGCCAAGCCCCCTTGCGATCTCTTGGGCGGAGCGGGCTACCTGGGTCAGATCAGCGACCGTTCCTGAGGAATTTTGGGTGACCTCACCCGAGCCAGTTCCCTTGATGATGATCGGGCTCGGTGCAACATTGGCATGGAGGGCGATCTCATTGGAAGAGAGGTTCGGTCCCGCGTAGTCGAGCACGTCCCCGTAGCGGGAAGAGGCGGCGAGCATGACGATGACCGCAGCAAGGACGCCGATGCTGATCGCTGCGAGGGCTGAGCCCGAACGGGCCCGGTATCGGGCAAGGTCGCGAATCGCCAGTCGGGTCGCGATCGGTGCTCGCCGGGCCAACCTCGCGCTGAGCGAGAGAAAAAAAGGCGCGAGCAAGATGAGCCCGGGAATGAGGAGGACAATCCCGAGCACGAGCTCCGGCGCGCCACCACTCCCGTTCCCACTGTTCGTACTTCCCGAGTAGCCAAGTAGAAGGAACGCCAGTACTAAAAAGATGATGCCAGGGATCGCCGAGCGGTGGATCTGGCGGGGCGTGGCGGGGCGACCTGAAAGTGCGGCGACGATCGGCACTCGGGTGATCGCTCGCGCTGGTCGAGATGCGGCAAAGAAAGTCGCGGCGACTGCGAGCACCATCGACGCAGCGACGACGACCCAAGGTAGGGCGAACACCCCGATCGCGTGGTGCGCGCTCTGCTCGAGGCTCGGCCGGTAGACGAGCCACACCACCAGACCGAGTGCCAATCCGCCAACAGCACCGAGAACGCCGACGACAGATCCGTTCGCACGGACGACTAGACGGACATGCTTGTCCGTGGCACCGATGGACTCGAGCATGCCGATCGACCGGAGACGGCGCTGCGCCAACACCGTGAAGCCACCGACCGAGACGAGCGCGATGAGCAGCATTCCGAGCACGAGAGCGGCGAGGGAGATCGTCTCGGGGTTAAGCGGGTTCGACTGGGCGACTGATGCCGGAGTCTGCACGTTTGCCGCGAGCGACCTGAGCGCCGCACCTGGTGCGTTGAACAGCGCTACGACCTGCGTAGGCGTCTTCACTTGCCCCGGCACCACGAGCGCGAACTCGTCGAGGAGGCTCTGGGGGTTCTCGACGATGCCGACAACTCGGCGCTCGACGCCGCCAACCGACCAGGTGTCACCGAGCTTCAGATGGAAAGCCGAGACCACGCCGTTCGTCACAGCGACCTCGTCGGCGGCCACCGGGTAGTGCCCGGAGAGGAGCGCGAGCATCGGGCCACCGAAAGGCCCGTGTGGATCCTGTGCGCGGAGCTGGTATGTGTTGATCGAGCCGGGGATTGAGATGGTCTCGTTCTCGATCACCTGAACGCGCCCGAAGCGATGCTCAAAGTTCGAGATCTCGGTCTTCGCATGTGCGTTCCAAGTTGTGAACGTCGCGGAGTCTCCTGCTGTGCCAAAACCGAAATTCGACGGCTGAGGCGTATCCGTCGCCACGGCCGAGCCGACGATGGTCGCCACCACGGCCACCACGATGAGGGCAAGGATCAGGAACTGTTGACGCCACTCCCTGCGAAAGAGGCGCCAGGCCCACCGGACGACGGCACGTCGGGCGGGAACTCCCCCGTCGGACGGGCGGCCGTCGCCGGGCAACGCGAGAACGGCAGTGCTCATCAATGCTCCTTCGGTGTCTCGCGGCAGTTCTTGCTTAGGAACGCTGCCTAGGCGCGACGAGTAGGTCGGTTGCTTCGGCCACATGGTCGACGATGCGGCCGTCATGAAGGAAAACGATCCTGTCCGCCCAAGAGGCGAGGTGGGCGTCGTGGGTGACAACAACAGCGGCGACGCCGCGGTTGCACGCGTCGGCGATCAGTTGCATCACCGCCTCGCCGTTGATCGAGTCGAGCGCGCCGGACGGCTCGTCCGCGAGAAGAAGGTGGCGCTCACCCACCACCGCGCGGGCAATGGCGACGCGCTGACGCTCCCCACCGGAGATCTGGTCAGGGAAGTGCCCCGCCCGATCAGCGAGATCAAGCTCCTTGAGCGCCGCCATACCGGCAGCGTGCGCCTGCCTTGCCGAAAGGCCGTCGAGCTCAAGCGGCAAGGAAACATTCTCGAGCGCCGTGAGCCCGACCAGCAGGTTGAAGTCCTGGAAGACGTAACCGATCGTGCGGCGGCGGAGCCGAGCCTTGTCATTGCGCGACATCTGCGACAGCTGCGCACCTTCAATGACGACTTCGCCGCTCGTCGGCTCCTCGAGGCTGCCGGCGATCGTGAGCAAAGTCGACTTGCCCGAACCGGAGGGGCCCATCACGGCGACAAGCTGGCCCTTATCGACAGAGAAGTCGATCTCCTCAAGCGCGCTGACGGCAGTGTCACCCTCCCCGTAGGACTTTGACACGTGGCGGAGTTCGAGCAGGCTCACTTCGCTGAGACCATCCTTTACCGCATCCACGGCACTGACCCCATAGCGATCTATGGATGATACTTAGTATACTACATACTATCCTGGACCAGTCAAGAGCGCAGCGGCCTGGATCCGCCTTACCGACGTGGTCTCGACGAAGAGGTCTCTTCGAGGATCGACTCGGGGCTCGGCGGGGGGACCGTCTGATCGACGACTCGTCCGTCTCGCAGGAAGACCACCCGGTCCGCCCAGGACGCGAGCTGCGCGTCGTGGGTGACGACAACAGCGGCGACGCCCCGCTTGCATGCCGCAAGCATCAGGCGCATCACCGCTTCCCCGTTCGTCGAGTCGAGCGCCCCAGACGGCTCGTCGGCGAGGAGCAGGTGGCGTTCTCCGACAACGGCGCGCGCAATCGCAACGCGCTGGCGTTCGCCACCGGAGAGCTCGTCTGGGTAATGGGTGGCCCGGTCGGCGAGACCGAGCTCTTCTAACACCGACATCCCCACAACACGGGCCTTTTTCGCCGACAGGCCGTCGAGCTCGAGCGGTAAAGAAACGTTCTCCACCGCGCTAAGACCTGCAAGCAGATTGAACTCCTGAAAGACATAGCCGATTGTCCGCCGCCGGAGCCGGGCCCTCTCATTGCGCGACATTGCTTGGACCGACGCGCCTTCGATGAATACCTCGCCGCTCGTTGGCTCCTCGAGGCTCCCGGCGATGGTGAGCAGGGTTGACTTTCCCGATCCGCTCGGTCCCATGACAGCGATGAGCGACCCGCGCTCGACAGCGAGATTCACGTCCTTTACGGCGTGAACTTCATTTGACCCGGAGCCATAGGACTTCGAGACCTGACGTAGCTCGAGAAAGCTCACCGTCGCACCACGAGCCTCCGCGCGAAGCGTGGACCGCTCGGCACAGTGGCTGGTTCGGCGACCGCTCGCTTGAGGCGTCCATCCGCGGCGTCGAGCCAACGAACGACAGCATCGAGACGGAACAGCTCTGCGTCGACAACGAGCGCGAATGAGAGGTCGAAATCGGACTCGTCCTCTTTTAGGCGCGTCCACTGTTGCATCAGCTCGACGAGGTAGCGGCGGTGGACCTGGATCACGTCGTGAACTGATACGCCGGGCACGCGAAGCGCCGAAAGGACCTTGATGACGAGCTCGTCTCGGGGCGGCGAGGTCATGTCCGGGGGCGTGTTCAGCCAAGAAGAGAGCTCCTCGGTACCGGCCTCGGTGATGCGGAAACCCTTCTGCGGGCCTTCGCTTTCCGCCTCGTCGGACTCGACGAGCCCATCGCGCTCAAGGCGCTGGAGTGTCGTGTACACCTGGCCTATGTTGAGCGGCCAGATCTCGCCGGTGCTCGACTCGAACTCCTTTTGGAGCTGGAGCCCGTACTTCGGTCCCTCACTGAGGAGGGCGAGGATGGCATGCCGCACGCTCATCGTGCTCCCCGATCATTGATCATACGCAGTATGGTACAGGCCTCGCTTGGTGCGTCAAGCTCCGACGGCATCCTCAGCTAGGGGGAAATGCCTTCCCCTTCCACGGGCTTGGGCGCGCGCGGGGAGGGTGCTGTCCGGATGAACGATTGAGGTTGTCGCGTGTTGAGGTACTACGCGGCCTTCTCGATGAGTTTGACGTCGAAGCCAAGTGCCTCGATCCGCCGCGCGAGTCGCTTCGCCTCGACGGCTGGATCGTGACGGCGCTCGAAGTAGTCCGCTCCTGGGTCGTCGTATAAGGCGCCGGTGCTGAGCAGGTGCCAGATAGTGAACAGCATCGAGTTCGCGACCGCGACAGCGGCTTTGTTCGCGCCCCGTCGTCGGGCGATGCGCGCGTACTGGGCCGAGTAGTAGCTGTTCTTTGTGCGTGCGGCGGACCGGGCCGATTCGATCAGGGCTCGGCGCAGCCACTGTGAACCGCGACGAGTGCCTGCCGGTCGTCGCTTGCCCGCGGACTCATAGCTCGCCGGAGCGACCCCAGCCCAGGCACAGAGCTGACCGGGCGTTGGGGACCGGCTCATGTCGGCGCCTGTCTCAGCGACGATCACTTCGGCTGTCCTCCTCGCGATCCCCGGCACCGAGGTAACGATGGTGACCGCTGCTTCAAAAGGGACGAGCCGGGTCGTGACCTCCTCTGTCAGCGCGGCGATCGAATGGTCGAGAAAGTCGATGTGGTCGATGATCTGACGGCAGACGACGGCGTGGTGCGCACCGAAGTGACCCGACAGGGCCTCTTCGAGCCGGTCGATCTTTCCTAGCATCCTGCCCTTGGCCATCTGGGCGAGGACGACGGGGTCAGCGGTCCCTGAGATAAGCGCCTCGATGATCTCGCGCGAGGACACACTCCAGACCGTGGAGGCGACCGAGGTGAGCTTGATGCCGGCGTCTTGGAGCACCTTCTCCAGGCGCTGGATCTCTCTTGCACGGGCGTCGACCTGGGTCTTGCGGTAGCGGGTGAGCTCGCGCAGCTCTCGGATCTCAGGTGGCGGGACGAAAGACGGACGCACCATGCCGTGGGCGGCGACATCGGCCAGCCACTCCGCGTCCGACAAGTCGCTCTTTCGGCCCGGCACGTTCTTCACGTGCTGCGCGTTGCACAGCCACAGCTCGTCGAACATCCCTTCGAGGGCATAGTACGGGGACCGCCAATAGACACCAGTCGCCTCCATCGCCACGGTCGTGACCGCGGCGTCGGAAAGAAAGACCGCGAGTTCACTGAGACCCTTTCGAGTCGTGGCGAAGCTCTGTTTGGTCACCTCGACCTCACCGTCTGGATCGACGACGCGACAGCACGCGACGACCGTGTCCCGATGGACGTCGAGCCCGGCGACACGGTCTCTGATCCGCTTCATCACCATCACCTCCGTCAAAGTTGTCAGGAGGCTGTCGGGGAAGGACCTGGCGAAGCGAAATCTAGGGTTCGTGCTCGTGGCGACAGTCGGAGGTCCTCCACGGTCCCTGCGTCAGACTAAAGACGCGCTCTCAGCTGCAAGAAGAAGTTCGGCGACCACGCCCGACAGCCACTACCAGCATTTCATCGGGCGAGGGTGGCCGCCAGGTCATGTGGACTAAAGGGGAAAGGGCGATCGGCAAACAGGACACACGCACGGATCTCGAGCTTCTCGACGATCTCGGCCGAAGATTACGTCGGTCCAAAGCCATTTGATCTTGGCCCACCGCAAACGCGTGCCTGGGCTATAGCGCTATCTGCCCAGATTGGTCCGACCGCGAGTGCCGCTGGCGTGTAGAGAACTCCCTATGCGCCGCGGTGGGTCGCGGACTACTTGATGATCCGTCCGCACAGTTGCCGGCGCCTTGTTCGTCAGCCCCCGCCCGCGAGGAAAACCATCGGCGCACAACCCATCGCCGGAGCGGAGGTGAGGTTGGACTTTCTCTACGTAGCGGAGCGAGCCAAACGCGGAGCCGTGCTCCTTCCGCTTCGCGTCGCCTCAAAACGGGTGACGATTGCCTGTTGACGCATCCGAACTAAAGGTTTAAACATCCATACATGTCAGTCGACCTCGGCGGAACTCGTTCCAGCCCGGGGCGCACTTTATACAGTCGAGTCGCCGAGCAAGTGGAGGCGCTCGCGTTAGCAGGACCCCTCGGTGAGGAAACAATGCTGCCGTCCGAGTGGGAACTGGTCGAGCGACTCGGAGTGAGTAGAGGCACACTCCGAAGGGCGATCGGCGATCTGGAGCGAAATGGACTCTTGCGACGCGAGGCGGGAAGAGGCACGTTCGTCAATCCCGCAGCCCGCCTCCGTCGTGTCGTCTGGGGCAAGTTAGCCCAGGTGGCCAAACCAGATTCGCGGTTCCACTTCGATTTCACGAGTTTCATTCCCGACTTCGAAGGAAGCCCCAAGTGTGTGAAGGCGATTTGCCAGACGCCTGAATACCGCAGCGCCAAAACGGTAGTGGCCATGCCGGATAACAACCTTGAAGGTTTCCGTTGCCGGGCATTGGCCGATGGCAAGACGCTTCTCGTGTTCACCTACGCGATGCTGCGTGGCATTCTCGCGCTGGACGGTGGTCAGATTCGCCCGGAAGATCGCAACCTCGCGGCGACCCTGGATGGCATGGAACGCTTCGGCGCCAAGCTGTCCTTCTCACAGCTTCGCGCTACGGGGGCGATCGACCTGCTCGTCACTGGCGCTGCGGCGGTCAGCCGAGATGGTGTGCACTTCGGCAAGGGTCACGGCTACCTCGACCTTGAGTGGGGCCTGCTCTCGGAGATGGGTCTCGTTAACCAGGAGACGCCCGTGATCGTGTCTGTCCACGAGTGTCAGGTTGTAGATGAGAAGGTGCCATATGCCGCGCACGACGTCACCGTGGACATAGTCGTCACTCCTAGCGAGGTCGTGCGTTGTTACCCTCTGCCAAAGCCCACCGGCCTCGTCTGGGACCGGATGCCCCATGAATTCGCCGCCACTCGCCCGTACATCAAAGAGGCGAGAAGACTGCACAAGCCGCTAATAGAGGTGGCGTGAGCTGATCTGCGGCTCGCAAAGTCGCAACGATACGGATTCGTCTGAAGGAGAGATTCGTGGCACAAACAAAGGGTGAGGGATCCAAGACACTTATAGAAAGGGCAGCTATTCGCGAGGCCGTCTGGGAACGCCTCCGTCCTCTCGCCCGTCCTGACACGCGCTTTGTTTATGACCTGACTTGGTTCATACCCGACTTTGCCGGAAGTGAGCAGCTGATCGCTCGCCTCAGGGAGCTGCCTTGTTACCCAGGCGATGGTCCGGTGTTCGTCACTCCGGACAACTGTCTGCCGGACATAAAAAGCGCCCTTATCAGTGCCGGCCGGCCGCTTCTTCAAACGATCGCGGTGGCCATGGGATTCCACTTCTTTGCACCAGGAAGCGTGCCCGAGTCCGAGGCGCGTTTTGCGGGAACCCTCGACGGCGCCCAAATGCTCGCAGAGCAGGTTGATCTGGCTTTCGTTCGCAGTCTTGGTCGACTTGACTTCGTGGTCACCGGCGCCTGTGCCGTCGATCCGCGAACGGGTGTCCGATTCGGTAAAGGACACGGGTTCTTTGATCTCGAGTGGGGCATCCTCTCCGAGCTCGGAGTGGTCGACGAGCACACGCCTGTCATTATCTGTGTCCATGATTGCCAGGTAGTCGAAACTGGGCTTACCCCGTCGAGCCACGACACGGCTGGCGACTGGATACTCACGCCAACCAGGTCCATTCGCGTCGGGGAGCGCCACCCGAACCCCTCGGGCATCCGTTGGGAGCTCGTGGACGAGGCCCGGCTCGCCGAGATCGCACCGTTGCGTGAGCTGAGCTCGCAACGAACCTTGGATCCCAGCTCCGCGGCCGAAAAGGTCGAGAGACCCGAAGAGAGCCAGACGGTCACGTCGACAACTTCGTCTGCTTCCGATGCACAGCGTTTTGTCCGCGAGAAGGTCTGGACCGCGCTCCGTGGCGTCGCTCGCCCCGACTCGCGTTTTCATTGGGACTTCGGGTCCTTCATCGCCGACTTCGAGGGAAGTGACATCTGCAGCGAACGCCTGCGGGCGTTCGACTCGTGGACGAGTTCGGACCTCGTCTTCATCACTCCCGACAACAGCACTGAAGCGGTCCGCAGAGCTGCTCTTTCTGACGGCAAGGCGTGCTTGATGACGACCTATGGAATCCGCCGCGGCTTTCTGGTCCTCGACCCAGAAGACTTGCCGGCGAATGAGGTGGCCTACGCCGCCACTTTGGACGGCATGGACCACTACGGTCGGCCAGTCGACCTGGACGAGGTTGCCAAGCTCGGCCACATTGGCCTGCTCGTCACCGGCGGTTCTGCTGTCAACTACGAAGGCCTTCGGATTGGAAAGGGTCACGGCTATTTCGACCTCGAATGGGCACTTTTGTCCGAGGTGAGCTCGACCGACGAATCAACCGAGATCGTCGACATCGTGCACGACTGCCAGGTTGTTGACCTCGACCTTGCGGCCTTAGCGCACGATGTGCGCGTCGACTGGATCGTGACTCCGACGCGGACGATTCGGGTAAAGGGCCCGGCTCGCATGCCTGGCCGAGTTCGTTGGGAGCTGATCGGCGGGACGGAGTTCGAACTCATTCCCCCAGTCATCGACCTGGCGGCCCGCAAGGGAATAGACGTGAGCAGATATCCGACCGTGAGGGAACCAAACAGATAACGGGGGCACCTATGGACCAAGAAGTGCAGTCCGCAACTGACTCAGAGTCTGATGACGCGCTGTTTGCAATCGAACAAAGGGGCATCGATCTTGTAGGGCCCGAGGCAAGGCACGGCAGACCGATCGATCTGTTCTGGATGTGGATGGGATCAAACCTCAACATCTTCTACCCCGTGAACGGTGCCCTCGTTATCTACTTTGGCCTTTCTTTCTCCCAATCGATTCTCGTAATTGTTCTTGGGAACCTCATCTTCTTCGGTGTAGGGCTAACCAGCCTTCAGGGGCCACAAACGGGAACCTCCACCTTCGCCATCAGCCGAGCGGCTTACGGCCAGAACGGTGGTAGAGGCCTTTCCCTGTTCAACTGGGCGACGTGTGTCGGCTTCGAGGCCTCTGGACTCGCTTTGATAGTTCTCGCGGGTTTGGCTCTGTTCGGTGAGGCAGGAGTGCATGCGACCACTGGGCTAAAGATCGTCTTGTTGCTAGTGGCGATGGTCCTGCAGGCCTTTCTACCCGTGCTCGGTCATCAGACGATCGTGACAGTACAGAGATATCTCGCCTATCTCCTGATCCCGCTGTTCGCGATAATGGCGATCGCTGTCGCAGGACGCGTTCACATCTCCTCGTTGAGTCACGGCGGTAGCTGGGCAACGGTGATGGTCACGCTTGCGTTGATCATCTCGGCCGGTGGCCTTTCCTGGGCGAACACCGGGAGCGACTACTCGAGATACCTTCCAGCCGACGCCGACCCTCGTGGGGTGTTCTGGTGGTCATCATTCGGTGGCATGATCCCAGCCGTCCTCCTCGAGATCCTGGGAGCGGCGATCGCGTCGATCGTCTCAACTGCCAGCGATCCGATCTCGGGCTTGCCAAAGGCCCTGCCGGGGTGGGTCGTCACGCCCTATCTCTTTGTTGCGATTATTACTCTGCTCGCCGTCAATACGATCGACCTTTACTCTTCCGGCCTCACATTGCAGGCCGTCGGACTCAAGTTAAAAAGGTGGCAGTGCGTGATCGTCGACATGATCATCGCCACTGTCGTGGGCGGAGTAACGATCTTCAACTCCGACTTCAATCGTCTCTACTCAGAGTTCCTGAGCCTGCTTATCGTGTGGCTTTCGCCTTGGCTCGCGATCTACCTGGTTGACTGGGCGCTGCGGAGGGGCAAGTACGAACCGGAAGATCTTCTTCGGAGCCGCGGCGGAAGATACTGGCGCAATAACGGGTTCAATGTTCCGGGCATCGTCGCCCAGCTCGCAGGCATGGTTGCCTCGTGTCTGTGGATCGATTCGTCAGCTTTCGTGGGCCCACTCTCCAGCCGTACCTCGGGCTCGGACTTCAGCTTCTTTACCGGACTGCTGGTGGGTGGCCTCGTGTACTTCTTGCTGGCCCGCAGATCGGTAAGAGCTGAGATTGCGGCAGCGCCAGCCATGGCTGCGGTACCGACGGGTGACATTGCTGCCGACTGAAAGATTGCACATCAGCCCGAGACCATCACGGCCACGCCGCGGCCATAAAGCTTCATGCCCACTACGGTGACGGACTGGCGAGCCCTAGCTGAGCGGCGCCTTTGTCCTACGGACAATTAGCGCCCTGAGCGGAGCACGCGGGAGCGATGCACCAGGCACTCGTTTGAGAGAACGACAACGCGACGCTAACGATCAATACCAATTCGCCTCCAGCATGGGTCATGGCGCGTGACCACGGCCGCCCCAAGGAGGTCGGACAGGGCCACCGTAAAGCAGCGGAGTTCGAACGGGGAGTCGACGCGTCAGTCATCCAGGCAGCCGAATGTTTTAGCCTCACGCACCTTCGCCGACAGCGTGCCGCCGCTGGTGGGTCAGTGCGGCGGCCGTGGTCTTCGGCGCTCAGCAGCGCCTTGATCAGCATCTAAACATATTCGCTCACTATGAGCAATATTGATCAGAGTCTAAACACAAGCCCCGTTCTCACCACAGCGCCTACCGCGTGTTGGACATCGTTATCTTGCCCTTGCGGGAGTTTTCACAGTTGCGTATCGTGATCAAGTCGGGTCTCAGCCTACTGGGAAGGATCGCTCATCATGAGCAGCTTTGAGCATGAGTTCAGGACGCAACCAGAGATGTGGCGGCGCGCTGCTGAGCTCGCGTCCGACGTGACACTGTTCCCATCGGACGCCCGGGTCGCCTTTGTGGGTTGTGGCACCTCGCTTTACGTCGCCCAGGCAGCCGCCGCCTACCGAAATGAAAAGATGTTCGGCGAGAGCTACGCCTTTCCGGCCTCCGAAATGCCCCCCGGTCGCAAATACGACGCGGCCGTCATGATCTCTCGCTCGGGGACGACTACCGAGGTCCTTAACGCAACGGCGGCCCTGGCACCTCATACGCGGACGCTCGCGATAACCGCGGTTGATGACAGTCCCCTCGTCCACCTGGCCGCTGAGCGAATTCTCCTTTCGTTCGCTGACGAGCAGTCAATCGTGCAAACGCGTTTTGCGACGAGCGCCCTCTCTCTTTTGTTGGCCAGCTTTGGATGGGACGTGGGGGCCTCGGCGAACAGGGCTGAGGTGTTCCTTGCCGAACAGCCCGAAGAGGTGGGCTCGGCTGACCACTTCGTTTTCCTCGGCCGGGGTGTGGGTGCCGCGCTGGCGAACGAGGCTGCACTCAAGGTTCGCGAAGTGCTCAGCGCCTTCACCGAGTCGTATCCCACGATGGAGTACCGCCACGGCCCGATTTCCGCTGCCGGCGAGAAATCGCTGGTGTGGATCCTCGACGATGCCGAGCCGAGCATTGACGCCGAGATAGAGGCCACCGGCGCGCGCGTGGTGCGTCGCGGGAACGATCCGCTTGCCGGTCTAGTCGGCGTCCACTGTGCCGTTCAGCAACTCGTGATAAGGCGCGGGGTCGATCCCGATCACCCCCGCTTCCTCGTCCGCTCGATCATGCTCAACGGCTGACATGACAGGTGGCGGGTCGAACGCCGTCGTTGCTCTCGACATCGGCGGTACAAAGATCGCTTCGGCAATCGGCGACGCCAGCGGCCAACTGCGCCGTTCGCGAACGCTGCCAACCGAGGCCGCTCGCGGCGCCAAAGAGGTGCTCGAATCAGCTATTGCCCTCGCGAACGAGGTGCTCTGTGAAGAGCAGGCGAGCGGCGGCGACGTCGCTGCAATTGGCGTTTCCACGATGGGGCTGACCCGCGTTGATCACGTCGATCTCGCACCCAACGTCCCAGGCTGGGAGGCCCTCGCTATTCCTCCGGCGATTGCGAGCGCCTTTCCCACGCTTCCGGCTGCGTTCGGTAATGACGTGAAACTTGCCGCGCTTGCTGAAATGAGATGGGGGGCACTCGCCGGCGTGTCCTGCGGGGTTTACTTGAACCTCGGGACTGGCATCGCCGCCACCCTCGTCGTCAATGGACAGGTCGTCGAGGGGGCACACGGGGCGGCCGGCGAGATCGGGTACTGGCTCACCGACGGCGCCGCGACGCCGCGAATGGCCGCGGACGGCGCTGTTCCGACCGAGGAGGCCCTGGGCGGCAGAGGTATCGCCCGCCGGAGCGCCGAAATCTTCGGGCGTGCGATAGAGGTTGCTGAGCTTGTCCCACTAGCCGACGACGACGCGCGGATAGAAGGGCTGCTCCAGCACCTGTGGCAAGACATTGGGACCCTTGTTGCCAATCTGGCGATTGTTTGCGACCCGGAAGTCCTAGTCCTCGGCGGTGGTTACGTTCGATCCGAACGCTTCCCCCTCGACGCCATCGGCCGCTACGTCAGTCGCGCAGCACCCTATCCTCCAAAGGTGGTGCGGGCCCGCTTCGCTGGCGACGCTTCGCTGCACGGGGCAGTAGCGGTGGCGCTTCGCGACTACCTAGAAGTCGAGAACCCTAGCCGGGACCGCACCGAAGGAAGCTCCAGTCGTCACGGATTCTCACTTTGACACCGCACGGCGCCCCCGACCGGACCCACACCAGTGAACTCATCGCGGGCGCAGCCAATCCTCTCAAAGCGAGCTTGCTCCGCAAGACGGAAGCGGCCCCGCTGCTTTACTCCGTTCGTCGAGACGTCCCCGTCGCTTCCGACTGGGCTCTGACCCAATTAGGCAAGAGCAAATAAGTACCTCGGCACAAGAGAAAGAGGAAAGGGGAATGATGAGTAAGAGCACATGGCTACATAGCACGGCCTTCAAGGTCGCTGCTTTGGCTGCTGTCGCATCATTGGTGCTTTTTGGGAGCGCCGCGACGGCTTCGCCGGCCGCACGCCACAGCAAGGCGAGTGGAGTGACGATCAACGTCGCCATCGCCTACCCAGCGCCGCCAAAGGCGATGCTGGCAAAGTTCACCAGCCAGACGGGTATCAAAGTCAACTGGTCCTACTTGCAATGGGATGACCTGCAAACCAAGATCGCCGCAGCTGCCGAGGCAGACACTTATTTTGCCGACGTCACCGATGTGGACTGGTCCAAGGTGGGCGAGTATTACGTGACGAAGTGGTTCCTGCCGCTCAACCAATACTTCTCAGTCCGCTCTCTCGCTTCCCAGTACCCTCAGATCAGTTCGTTCGAACGGAACGGGACGCTCGTCGGAATGCCGATGGATGTGTCGCTGCTTGTCACGACCATCAACGAGAAGGCATTCCGCAAGGCTGGACTCAACTCGGTGCCGACGACGCTTGCTCAGTACACAAAGGACCTGCAAACCCTCAAGTCCAAAGGCATCGTCGCCCACCCGCTAGACATCCCATTTGCCGCAGCCGAAGGGCTCTCGACGTACTGGTACGAGCTCACTGCAGCCATGGGCGGCCAAGTGCTGAGCGCGTCTTACAAGCCGCTGTTCACAAACCCATCGTCTCCGGGTTACAAGGCGATGGCTTGGATGGTGAACGCCTACAAGAGCGGGCTTGTGGCCAAGGCCAATCTCGACTACGAGGACTACCAGGGCTTCGAAACCGAAATGGCGCACGGTCTGGCGGCGAGCGTTTTCTCCGACTACTCCGGAGACATCGGCACGATCTATGACGTCCCAAGCCAGTCAAGCGTCGTCGGCGACGTTTCTTATGTAGCAACGCCGGGAGCCTCCGGCCCAGCTGCCAACCTCGGGAACCCCGATGGTATAGGCATCCCAAGATCGGCCGAGCACGTCTCAGCAGCGGTCGCGTTCATCAAGTGGATGGAGGAGCCTGCAAACCAGGCAGCATTCGCCGGTGCCGCAGGACCTAAGAACGTCATCAGCACCTTTCCCCTACCGTCCAACCGTGGCGGGCTCAGCCTTCTCGCTGCCTCCGGCAAAGTTCCCGGCGCGGCTTCTCTCGTGAATTTGGTCGAGAATCATGGGCGCGCTGTCTTCCCGGCTGGAGCGCCTCCTTGGTACCCGAACTTCAGCAATGCCGTCTACACCAACCTGCACTCTGCTGCCGCTGGCCAGGAGAGTGTGGCTAGTGCCATCTCGGCGATCGCATCAGAGGTAAACAGCCTCAACAGTTAGCACCATTCGGGCGTAGGTCCCGGACGGGCCGCCTGTGGCGCCTGTCCGGGACCTGGACCTCAAAGGGAGGAGGAGCATGTCGCAGTCCGTGATTTCGCGTCGGCGCCGGTCGCTGGCGGCGTCCACGCACCGACGTTCGAGACGGTCAGAGGCCATGGGATACGCCATGGTCGCACCCCTGCTCATCTTCATCCTGGCCCTCGCCCTTTACCCGACAGTGCTCACAACGATTGACGCGTTCATGCACATCGACGCGCTCACACCACCAAACCACTTCGTGGGGTTTGGCAACTTCACGGCTATCTTCTCTAACCCGGAAATCCGCCAGAGTTTCGAGAACACAGGCTGGTACGTTGTCTTCGGCGTCGGCCTGACGCTAGTGCTCGGCACGACATTCGGACTCCTGCTACAGCGCCGCTTCCGCGGCCGAGGCATCGTCCTGGCGATCGTGATCCTTCCGTGGGCACTACCTGGAGTTGTCGAGGGTGTCATTTGGTCCTGGATCTACGACCCCACCTTCGGAGTACTGAACTCAGTGTTGAAGAGCCTCCACCTGATCTCCCAGTACCAGCTCTTTATCGGCACACGCCAGATCGAGAGCATTCTGCTCACCTCGCTCGTCCAGGTCTGGCAGATCACGCCGCTCGCGACTCTACTGGTGCTGGCTTCGCTACAGAGCATCCCAGGTGAGGTCTACGAGGCAGCACGCGTCGATGGGGCCAGCTGGTGGCAGGTGATTCGGCGGATCACGCTACCTCTCATCCGACCTGGACTCGCGATCGCTACCGTTGAGGCACTCGTCCTATCGTTGAACATCTTTGACCAGGTCTATGTGCTGAACTCAGGGGCAACTACGGCGTCATCGCTAATGAGCGAGACCTACTTCACCACATTCCAGGGCCTCAACTTCGGGCAAGGCTACGCACTCTCGCTGCTGGCGACAGTGGTAACGGTCGTGCTTTCGTTAGGTGCCTTGAAGATCCTCTACCGCAAGGTCACCTTCTGATGCGACGGCGAATCGCCGCTTGGGCACGGCGGGCTGCAATTGGCCTAGTGATCGCCTGGTCGCTATTCCCAGTCTATTGGGCGCTCAATACAAGCTTCATGACAAATTCTGAAGCACAAAGTGCCCCAACTCATTTCTTGGTTACCCGGCCGATCTTCTCGAACTATCAAGCGATCTTCGGAGCCGGTCCTCAAGCTTCAGCGGCGGCCGGTGGGATTGGCCGTTCCCTCGTGAATATCATCATTGAGAGCGGCGGGGCGACACTCTTGACGCTCGTAATAGCGATCGTCGGAGCTTATGCTTTCGCGCGGCTGCGTTTCCGGTTGAAGAACCTGCTGTTCTACACGGTGCTCGCTACGCTAACGCTGCCGGTGTACGCAACACTCATCCCGCTCTACCGGATAATGAGCGAGCTTGGTCTTGTGAACACCTATCTCGGCATCATTTTTGTCTACGCATCGGGCTTTATGCCCCTCGCCATGTGGATCATGTACAACGTGTTTCTCGCCCTTCCTCCGAGCATCGAGGAGGCCGCCGTTATCGACGGGGCGTCGATGCTCCAGACGTTCTACAGAATCGCGCTTCCCATAGCAAAGCCTGGGATCGCGGCGACGGCGATCATCACATTTCTTTTGGGGTGGGGACAGTTCATCTTCCCACTGGTGCTTAGCAGCACCAGCTCGACCCAACCGCTAACCGTCGTTCTCGCCTCGCTAGTTGGCCGTCACGTCGTCCCCTACACGATAATCAACGCGGCCGCGATAATTGCGATTGCCGTCCCTGCTGTTCTGGTCTTCCTGTTGAACAGGTGGATCGTGGAAGGCATCATCGCGGGCAGCGTCAAATAATGACGAGCCACTTTCTGAATCGAGCAGTGAGAGTCCCTGAGATGAACATGCCTCCCGTTGCTAACAGCCCTGATCCGACCGCTCCCTTGGAGCCAGGAGGCCGTGGAGAAGAGACGCCCCAAGACGCGCCCGCACTGGGTAGTGAGAACCCATTGAAGGTGGAACGTGGCGTTCGGAACCTCCGCCCCCGAATACGCGAGAGCCGACTGAGGTCGATCATCGAGGTCATCGACGACAACGGCGCCGTCGGTGTCGATGACCTCGCGGAACTGCTCGGAGTGTCCACTGCTACCATCCGCCGGGACCTCACGGACTTGGCTGATCAGGGCGTGATCACGCGATCCCACGGAGGGGCCATGCGTGCCGACACCGGTTTCGAGGTACCAATTAGCTATCGCCGCGGAGCTGTGGTCCAAAAGCACCGGATCGCCGCTGTGGCGGCGACCTTGATCGGCGAGGGAGCCATTGTCGGCATCACTGGTGGTACGACGACGCTGGAGGTCGCGCGGGCACTGAGGTCGGTGCGCAAGCTAACAGTCGTCACCAATGCGCTCAACGTAGGAATGCAGTTGGCACGGCATGGCAACATCCGTCTCGTACTCACTGGCGGCGTCTGCCGCACTGCGTCGTTCGAGCTATCGGGGCCGATCGCAGAAAGCACTCTCTCTGGCTACAACCTCGACGTTGCCTTCGTCGGGGTCGATGGAATCGACGTGGATGCGGGCTGCACGACTCACGACGACGCCGAGGCCAGAGCGAACGCAGCGCTCGTCAAGATCGCGCGACGCACCGTCATAGTCGCCGACAGCTCAAAGATCGGCCGCATCGCGTTTGCGAACATCTGCCCGCTCGACTTCGTCGAGTTGCTCATTACTGACGATGAAGCAGATCCGCAAGCGGTATCGCGACTCGTGGCCGCCGGAATTCAGGTGGTGCTTGCATGACTCGAGGTGAACAAACGACCTCAGGGATACCTCGCCCCGCGAGCCGTGCGGTCGAAGTCTTGGACTGTGATCGAGACCCGCACAGGCCGGCCAGCACTGTTGGCAGCCTCTCACCTATTTGGCTAGCCGCGCCTGTGCCCGGCTACATGGTCGAAGTGGTAAGCCGAACCGGCACCCTGAGGCGGGAAGTCCTTGAACCACAAGCCCACTGGTCATCGGATCAGGGTTTCGCCATCGCTCCCACGCGGCAGGCGACCGGGGCCCCTAATCCTTGCGCATATCAGTAGTCTGGATCTTGCCGTGCCCCTCGCTACC
>Ga0302320_10012971_pt1 | contig 17448 bp, 12 predicted proteins | sample Bog_T0_3_FD_202130 | JGI IMG/M metagenome (GOLD analysis project Ga0302320, IMG submission 202130) | Peat permafrost microbial communities from Stordalen Mire near Abisko, Sweden - Bog_T0_3 | ecosystem: Environmental > Terrestrial > Soil > Wetlands > Peat | place: Sweden: Abisko, Stordalen Mire...
CGCGTGCCCCGCTCTTGCTTTGCCCAGATCGGCCGAACGCCCGCCGCGCGAACACCTCCACCGCGAAGGCCAGCGCCAGCACGGTCAACGCCAGCGGAACCCGCGCTGCCACCGCCAGGCACTTCGCCGACGCGTGCCCGAGCATCTGGGAGACGCCCATGCACGCGGCTATCGACCAGTAGAGCAGCGGCGCCTTCTCCAGGTAGCGGATGCCATTGGCGTAGAGCGTCACCCAGTCGTGGCGCAACAGCATCTCCCGCGCCACCTCGGCGTGGACCGAGTCCGCATCATCCAGCAGCGCAGGCCGGAACAATGTGAAGCTCGCATAGAATGCAATCCAAAGTACGAGCAGCACCAGCGTGTGCGTAACCGGGCGCTTCGGGATGCGATTCTGGTCGGCGGTGAGCGGCATAATCGAAGGCTCCGAGGGCCGGCAAGCGGTCAACGCCCTCATCGCGACTATATTTGAAAGCGGTGCAGCTTGAGGCTAATGCTGGAGAGAAATGATTGAGTGATCGAGTGGAAATGACAGGCCCGGGGCCTTCCGCAGAGTTGATCTTCGGCGACTGGTATCCCGCAATTCGCGCGTCGGAGTTGCAGCGCGGCCAGAGGAAGACCGCATTGCTGCTGGGGCATCCCTTGCTGCTCGGCCGCCGCAACGACGGTCGGCTCTTCGCCATGCGCGACCTCTGCCCGCATCGCGGCATCCCGCTGTCGGCCGGCTGGTTCGACGGCGAGACCGTGACCTGCAAATACCATGGCTGGGAGTTTGAGCCGTGCAGCGGCCAGTGCAAGTTGATCCCTTCGCTTACCCGCGCGGACACCTTGGACGCGACCAAGATCTTTGCCGCTGCGTATCCCTGCGAAGAGCGCGACGGCCATGCCTGGGTCTATCTCCCGCAGCCTGGATCGGGTCTCGGCACCGGCAGCAGCGCGGAGTTGCCGCCTATTCCCGAGGTGCCCAAGTTCTCTGCGCGCTTCCGCAGTGCCCACCTGCAGGCTGACCTGCCGTGCAATGTCGATCACGGGATCATTGGCCTGATGGACCCGGCGCATGGACCGTTCGTGCATCAGTCCTGGTGGTGGCGCAGCCGCGCCAGCATCCACGAGAAGGAGAAGCGCTTCGAGCCGCTGGTCGACCGCGAGCACAACGGCAGGAATTCCGGCTTCCGCATGGCGGCTCATGCGCCCAGCAGCAACAGCCTGCCCTATAAGCTGCTCGGCGCCCATGGCGCGGTCACCACCACCATCGACTTCCTGTTGCCCAATCGCCGCTACGAAACCATCCGCTGCGGCGACAAATGGTTCGCCAGCCTGACCACGGTGACGCCGGTAACGCCCTCCACCTGCCGCATCGACGTGTGTGCGGCGTGGAACGTTCTCTCCTGGTTCCCCTTCTTCACGCCTATCCTCAAGTTCTTCGGCGCGATCTTCGTGCGTCAGGATCAGGAGACGATGGTCGAGCAGGCCGAGGGTCTGCGCTATGGGCCTGCGCTGATGCTAATCGACGACGCCGATAAACCGGCGAAGTGGTACTTCGCGCTGAAGCAGGCGCGGCTGCAAGGGACCGGCGTGCATCCCATGGAGGGTCCGGTCATGCTGCACTGGCGCAGCTAAGGCGACGATGCGATCATGCGCAACCAGCTGCGCGCAAAATCCTCTTAGAACGCATACTTCAGCGAGAGCTGAATAAACCGCGCGTCCGGCGTCAGCTTCTGGAAGCTGCGCGGACCGGTAATCGTTCCGCCCGTGCTGTCGATGGTCATGTCGCTCGGCTGGCCCAGGGATGGCGTATTGAACAGATTGAAGATGTCGGCGCGGAACTGCAAGGTCTGCTCGCGGTACACCGTAAAAACCTTGAAGACGGACATGTTGATGCGCTCATAGCCCGGCCCGTAGACATCGTTGCGCCTGCCCCCCAGGAACCCGAGGGCCGACGCCGGGCTGGTCACGTAGACAGGCTGCGTCGCCGCCGCATCGTGTGGATCGGAGGTCCCGGTTGGAATGTAGTGGCTCGGCTCATTCGTCCAGTCGTTGGGGTTCCATGGATTCGCAAACGAGCATGGGTTATACCAGTGGCTGCGAGTGCGCGTCTGGGCAGCGCAGGCCACCTGAATCCCCGGATTCGGACTCGTGAAGGTGCCGCCGCTCGCATAGGGATCCTTGAGCTTGACCGCCTCCGCCTTACCTCCACTGGCCGTGCTGATGGCAGTCGGCATCACCGAGAAGGGGTTGCCCGTCTGCGCCGCGAAGGTGATGTTGGCCGACCATCCGCCGGCCACCGCGTCCAGCACGCCTTTCCGGTTCAGAAACCGGCGTCCCGCCCCAAAAGGCAGATCGTACAGGGCATTGAAGGTGAAACGCTGGCGTGTATCGAAGGTGGAGTTGGAGTAATCCGCCTTGAAGGGTATCAGGTTGGTCTGCTTGTATCCCGCGTCCGCCCCGGAGATCATCAACGCCGGCGCATCGTCCAGCGAGTGCGACCACGTGTACGTTGCCAGCAGGCTGCTCCCCTGGGCATAGTGTTTCTCCAGCTTGGCCTGCAGTCCGTTGTAGTTGCTGCTGGCAATGTGGTTGGTAAACTCCGTGCCGCCGAAGTCCGGCAGCGGGCGGGCGCGCTGCGTGCTGTTGCTCGGATTCTCCAGCGCCAGCGGGCTGTTCGGATCGGTAAGCGACCCCAGGTGGTGCGATCCATCCCCCACATAGCTCACAGTGGCCGAGATGCCCTGGTCAAGGCTGCGCTGGATGGAAAGGTTATAGTCCTCCGTGTACGGTGTCGTCACCGACGCGGGTGTGCCGCGCAGCGCGAGGTGAGCCACGTCAGCGTCAAGTCCGTTGGCCAGGATGGTGGAGAAGCCGTTGCCCAGCGTAATGCCGTCGGTGGGGCACGAGGTCGCGGAGCAGTTGCCGGAGGGAAACGTGGAGTCGAACTGGAAGGGGTAGTTCTGCCCCAGATTGGGCAGGTAGCCGGCGTTCTCCAAGCCACCGTAAAACAGCCCATACCCGGCCCGAATCGAGGTCTTCGCGTCCGGCGAATAGGAGACCCCCAGGCGTGGTCCGAAGTTCGCCTTCTGCGACGTAACCAGATGCGGATTGCTGTCGTACTGCAGGGTGATATTGTCTGCCGCGAGCAGATTGGGAAACGCATTGCCGGTCTGGGCGAAGATGGATTGCGTGTAGTTCTTGATCTCCGCGGGAAACTCCAGCACTGCCGAGCCGCTGCCAACTCCAGTGACCAGGTTCAGCGACGACGGCCCGGTCAAATAGTAGGAGGCCTGGTAGCCGCCCACGTCCTTGTAAGGCTGGAAGTACTCCCAGCGCAGCCCCGCATTGATGGTGATGTTCTTGGTGATGCGCCAGTCATCCTGCAGGTACGCAGCGTCGTACCAGCGCGCATCGCCGCTGACCGACTCGCTGGAAAGGGTTGCGCTGTTCTGGCTGTCCAGCAAGAAATCGGCCGCCGAAAAGCCGGTGTTGGGCGCGTTCAGATTGCTCGTGTATTCGCCCGTATAACTGTAGTTGCCCCGCGAAGCCACCGGCTGCAGTGTCGAGAAGCGCATGCTCAGCACAATCCCGCCCGCCTTCAGGGCATGGTTGCCGACAATCTTGGTGACGTTGTCGATGAGCTGGTAAACATTCTCCTTCTCGTTGGAGGGCGAGTACCCGCCGCCGCCAAAGCTGGCAATGTTCAGGATCCCGCCGTTGAACGTGACCTGGGGCAATCCGCCGTTCAGGTTGCCGGCCGGTATTCCGCCAAACCCCAGGCTGGCCGCATAGCCCGTATTGTTCGCGTAGAACTGCAGCCGCTGCGCACGGATGTAATTGAACCCCACGCGGAACTCGTTGGTCAGCGTCTGCGTAAAGACGTGGGCCTCGCTCAGCATAAAGCTGCCGCTGAGGTTGGTGCTGATGTTGCCACCGCCCAACAGGACGCCGAAGGTCGGGGCCTGCTGCGACGGCTCATGCCAGTAGCTGAAGCTGGAGTAGGCAGTGTCCTTGGCGCCGATGTTCCAGTCCAGGCGCGTGTCCCACTGGGTGGTATCGTCGGTCGCCGCCGAACTGAAACGGTAGTTGTTGTAGAGCAGTCCGCCGTTGGTATTCGGCTTGGGCAGCAGGTTCAGGATCGACAACGCGGTCGGGTTCGGCGCGACTCCGGGAATGCCGGTGACCAGATTGTTGTTTGCGAACGGCTGCGGTGCCGCGGATGAACTCTGGTGGTAGAGCTGGATGGGCCCGGACGCGCCCGTCAGCGAAGTGCTGTACAACTCGCTGAAGTTGCCCGCCCGCTCCAGCAGCGAGGGCACCGTGGCAATGATGATGCCTTTGTACGCGACGCGATTGGCCTGCACGTCGCCAAAGAAGAATAGCTTGTTGCGCAGTAGCGGCACGCCCAAGGTCGCGCCAAACTGGTTCTCGTGATACGGCGGCACCGACGTCGCATTCCAGTCCCTCGCGTCAAAGAGCGTATTGCGCAGGAACTCCCATGCGCTGCCGTGGATATTGTTGGTGCCCGCCTTCAGGCTCGCGTTGATCACCGCGCCTGCCGAGTGCCCGAACTCCGCCGAGTAGTCGCCGCTCTGCACCTTGAACTCCGCCAGGCCTTCCGACGGAGGCTGCGCCACGAAGCTGGCCCCGGTAGGGAAGTCGACCAGGTGGTTGTTGTTGTCCACCCCGTTCAGCATGTAGTTGTTCTGTTCCGCGCGCTGCCCATTGGAGTTGAAATCGCCGGTGCCTGCGCCATGCGTGCCCTGCGGTGGAGCCGCGCCCGCCGCCAACTGCGCGATGTAGACCCAGTTTCCGCCGCTGAGCGGCACCTTGTTGATGGATTGGCCGGCCGTCGCCTGCCCGGTCGAGCTCTCCTGCGTCTGCAGCAGCGGGGCATTCGCCGTCGCCGCAATGGTTTCGCTGGCGGAGCCCGGCTTCAGCGTGACCACAACGTTCAACTGTTGCTGCATACCCAGCTTCAAGCCGGTCAGCGTGGTGGTCCCAAAGTCCCGCGCACTGGCAGTCACGCTGTAGTTGCCGATCTTTACCGGAGGGAAAAAATATAGGCCCGATCCGTTCGATCTGGTCTTGAACACCTGGCCCGTGTCCAGGTTGGCGAGGGTCACGCTGGCGCTGACGATCGCCGCGCCCGACGGGTCCTGGATCACACCCGTAATCGTGCCCTGGTCTGCCTGTCCCGACGCCGTGTGCACCAACCCGAACGCGACCAGCAGCGCCAGGACGGATAATTTCAGTTTCATCGCCTCTTTGTTTATGATTCATCCGGATTATACCGCCCGGCAACGATGGCCCGATAAACTCTGCGTCTTTGACCGGTGCGAGCGCTTAGCCCTTCAGCGAAGCCGCCCGCTCCGACCGCCCGGTAATCTCCGCCGCCCGCGCCTCGGCATATGCCGCCGCACCCAGCAGCGCGCACGTCTCGTCAAGGATCACCCGCACCGGGATCGACTCCAGCACCGGCGAGAGCCGCCCCTTATCCAGAAATGCCTGCATAAATCCGCCTGCCTGCAGCGTCTTCAGCGACTTCGGCGCGATCCCGCCGCCCAGATACATTCCGCCCGTGGCCAGCACCTTCAGCGCGATGTTGCCCGCCTCCGCGCCGTAGGCCGCCGCGAAGACCTGCATCGTCTCAAAGCACAACGCGCTCGACCCATCCTCCGCGCACTGGCCAATCACCGCGTTCGGGTCTTCTGTCTTCATGCGGTCGCGCAGCCACGCTGGCTCCTCCATCTTCTCCACGTCGCGCAGATACGCATAGATGTTCTTGATCCCGATGCCGGAGACCACCCGCTCCCAACTCACGCGCCCATTCAGCGTGCTGCGCAAGTACTCAAGCAGCCTGATCTCGCGATCCGTCCGCGCCGCAAAATCGCAGTGTCCACCCTCGGATGGTATCGGCCGATGTCTCTTCCCATCCCAGATCAGCAGCGCCTCGCCCAGTCCGGTGCCCGCGGCAATCAGCCCTCTGTTCCCAACCGCGGCCGCATCGCCTTCGTGCAGCGTGACGATGCTCTCCGGCACAAGTTCGGGAATTCCGTAGCCGGTCGCTTCGAGATCGTTGATGAGAAAGATGTGCTGGATGTCGAGTGTTCTTGCGAGGTCATTCGCATCCAGCGTCCACGGCAGATTGGTCAGCTTGATCCGCCCCTCGCGCACTGGCCCCGGACAACCAAAGCACGCGGCCACAATCTGGTCCCGCTCGCCCGCCGCAAGAAAACTCTCCACCGCCGCGTCCAGCGAAGCAAACTCCTGCGATGGCACCTTCTCATCGCGGACCGCCTTCAGCTTGCCGCCCTCAAAGTTGTACAGCGCAAGATGGACCTTGGTGCCACCGACATCGCCCGCAAGAATCATGAAGTCCGTTCTCCCTGGTATGCTGTACGTTCTACGTTGCCCGATGCTCGCAAGCCTCCCCGTCTTCAACGTGAAACGTACAACATAAAACGTACGACAACCGTCCTACGAAATCTCCAGCGTACCCACACCATCCGCACCTGTTGCGGGCAGCTTTGCCGAGGCAGCCCCATCCAGCAACAACGTCAATCTACCGCTCGCCGGACGGATGAGCTGCGACGGCTTGGACTCCGGATCATACGCCCCCAGGAACACGTCATGCAGCACCTGCGCCTTGCCCGCACCCTCGATCAGGAAAGCGACCTCCACACCCTGGTTGATCACCGGCCGGGTCAGCGTGATCCTCCAGGTTTCCTTCTGCAGCACATGGTTGGCGACCACCAGTCGCTCCATCTCGTTCAGTGCCTGAGTGTGCGGAAACAGCGAAGCCGTGTGCCCATCGTCGCCCATGCCCAGCAGGACCAAGTCGAATTTCGGCGTCTCTGCGCCTTCCAGCCGAAATGCCGTGCGCAGCGTCACCTCGTAGCGCGAAGCCGCAAGCTCCGGGTCGAGTTCGCCCTCCATGCGGTAGATCTGCGTAGCCGGCAGCGGGACCTTCGAGAGCATCGCCTCGTTCGTCATGCGATAGTTTGAGTCCTGGTCCGTGGGCGGCACGCACCGCTCATCCACCCAAAAGAGGTGCAGCCGCTCCCACGGCACCCGCGCGAAATAAGGCTGGCCTCGGTCGGCCAGGGCCGCGAACATTCCCTTCGGCGTGGTGCCTCCGGAGATTGCAACCCGCGCCATCCCGCGCGCCTCCGCGGCAGCCGAAACCGACGACGCAAAGGCTTCCGCCGCAGCTACAGCCAGAGCTTCCGCGCTGGCTGAGATTCGATATGTAACCACAACCGGTCGCCGCACTGCGTCGGCTCCTCGCTCTTCGACTAACAACCTGCAACTAACAACCTGCAACTGTCCCTACAGCTTCCTCCAATGGCGCCCATCCAGCTCCATCAGCGCGTCTCCTGTCGATGGACCCCACGTACCCGCCGCATAGTTGGGGAAGTCTTTGATGGGATTCTTCGCCCAGTATTGCAGGACAGGCGTCAGCAAAGCCCACGTCGCCTCTACCTCGTCGCGGTGCGCGAACAGCGTCCCATCGCCCAGCATCGCATCCAGCAGCAGCCGTTCGTAGCCGTTGGCCGAGGACACCCCGAACGCCTGCGAGTAGCTGAAGTTCATATCCACCGGGCTGATGTTCATCGTCGGCCCCGGCACCTTCGCCTCAAAGCGCAGCGCAATCCCCTCGTCCGGCTGGATGCGCATGGAGATGATGTTCGACTTGATCTCCTCCACGCAGGCGCCCTCATCCTTGAACAGCAACAGCGGCGGCTGCTTGAACTGGATCGTAATCTCGGTCACCCGCTTCGGCGTGCGTTTGCCCGCGCGGATATAAATCGGCACACCCGCCCAGCGCCAGTTCTCAATCTCGATCCGCAGCGCCGCGTAGGTCTCCGTCTGCGACCGCGGATGCACCCGATCCTCCTGGCGATACCCCACCACCGGCTTGCCATCCACCAGCCCCGGCCCATACTGACCGCGCACCGTGTCGGCAAAGTGGATCGGCTTGATCGCGCGGAACACCTTCAGCTTCTCCGCCCGCACCGACGCCGCCTCAAACGAGATCGGCGGCTCCATCGCCACAAAGCTCAACAACTGCATCACGTGGTTCTGGATCACATCGCGCAGCGCGCCCGCCTGCTCATAGAATGGCCCGCGCCCTTCAATGCCGATCGACTCCGCCGCCGTGATCTCGATGTGGTCGATGTAGTTCCGGTTCCACACGTTCTCAAAAATGCCGTTGGCAAAGCGGAAGACCAGGATGTTCTGCACCGTCTCCTTGCCCAGATAGTGATCGATGCGAAAGATCTGGTCCTCGCAGAAGACCTTGTTGACCTCATCGTTCAGCGCCTTGGCCGACTCCAGACCGTGGCCGAACGGCTTCTCAATGATGATCCGCGCCCACTTCTTATTCTTTCCGGCATCGTCGCAGTCGGCATCGCCCTCCTTCGCCATGCCATGCTCACCCAGGAACTTGATGATGTCTGAGAAGTACTCGGGCGCAGTCGCCAGGTAGAACAGGCGATTGCCCTGGGTGCCAAACTTCTCATCTACCCCCGCCAGCACCTGCTTCAACGATTCATATCCCGCATCATCGTCGAAGTTCATCGCATGGTAGCTGATCCGGTCCACAAACTCATTCAGCTTCGGATCGGCCGCATCCACACCGCCGCCGCTCTCGATCCCTTCCTTCATGTCCGCCGCAAACGTCTGCTCCAGCGGCCGCCGCGCCACCCCCACCACGGCGAACTTCTCGGGCAGGTTCCCCGCCTGCTCCAGATGGTAGAGCGCGGGCAGCAGCTTGCGTTTGGTCAGGTCGCCCGACGCCCCGAAGATCACCACAATGCACGGGTCGGGACTGCGCTCGGAGTGCTGGCTCGCCTTCAACGCCTCAGGGGAGATCGTAACTTGGGTTGTCGCCATAGAAAGTTGCTCCTTCAATCCTGCGCACAGAATTTAGTTCAGAGTGACCTGCATCTTGGGGGACCCAGACTTCGACGGGCGTACTAGAACTATACGGGAGCCACGTTACCCGTTCTACGTTGTACGTTCTCCGTTCTAAGGCCTCCGTTCGAAGCCACGTTCTAAGGTCAGCGTTACAGGACCAACAACGAACAACGTAGAACGTACAACGGACACCGTACAACCGCCTTACTTCCCTTCGGGAAAATCCGCCCCCAGGCTTACCTTCTCGTACGCCGACATCTCTTCGCGTAACTTGTCCAGCTTGCCCTTGAACCGGTTGTAGGCCAGCGCTCCCAGCAGCAGGTGCAACGGCGGGTCCGGCGAATCCACCACATCCATCATCGCGTGTACCGCCTTCAACGGATCGCCCGGCTGTTTGCCCGGCATGTTGTCGTAATACTCGCGCGTCTTGCCCACACTCTCCGCATAATCCGGAATGACGCGCCCAATCAACGCGGCCGATCGCCCCAGGAAGTCCGTGCGGAACGGCCCCGGCTCAACAATCGTCACCTTCACGCCCAAGGGGGCCATCTCCGCCGCCAGCGACTCGGAGAAACCCTCCACCGCAAACTTGCTGGTGTTGTAGTAGCCCCAACCCGCCTGGCCCACCAGCCCCGCAATGGACGAAAGATTAATGATGTGCCCGGACCGCTGCTTGCGGAACTGCGGCAGAAACGCGCGCGTCACCCGGATCAGCCCCAGCACGTTGGTTTCGAAGACGGGCAGGAACTCGGACTCCTCAGCCTCTTCGATCCCGCCTGCGATGCCGTAGCCCGCGTTGTTCACCAGAACATCGATTTGCCCGAACGCAGCAATCGCGTCCTGCGCAACCGACTCAATCTGCGCGGGCTTGGTCACATCCAGCGCAAAGGCCCGCGCCGTTTCGGGATACTGCTGCACCAGGTCCGCAATCTGCTCCGGCTTGCGCGCCGTCGCCAGCACGGTGCCGCCGGCCTTCAGAACCTCTTCGGCCAGCAGCCGCCCAAACCCCGTCGAAGTCCCGGTGATGAACCAGACCTTGCCCATATGCGATGATTCCGTCGAATTAGCCATACTCATCTGACGCCTCGTACCCGCTCTGCGATGCAGGGGTCTCGCCGGCAATCCTCAAACATCGAGAACAGGACCGTAAACTGGCCCGAGCCTGTCTTCAGTAAGGCTCTTCAATAACTCAGGGTTGATACTTGTAGAGCACTACTGTCCGGCTAAAGGCCTCTCTACCTCTTGCAACTGATTGTTTTGTATGGTCTTAGGGGTCATCTTTTGTTGCCGCGATTTGAACTGCGTGGATGGGTTTGGGTGTCCGCTTGGCGTGGGTTGACGATGGTGCATGAACGAGGGGAGCACCATCTTTTCGCAACTGATTTCCTTTCTGCCCGACCGTGAGTTTCGTCGCTGTGTGGAGCGGTATCGTGGCGACTACCGGTTGCGTGGTCTGTCCTGCTGGGAGCAGTTTCTGGCCATGGCGTTTGCCCAATTGACCTACCGCGAGAGTCTGCGCGACATCGAAGCCTGTCTCCGTGCGCTGGGGCCCAAACGCTATCATCTCGGCTTTCGCCGCAGCATCGCACGCTCCACTTTGGCCGACGCCAACGAGACGCACGACTGGCGCATCTTCGCCGACTTCGCGCAACACTTGATTGGCATTGCCCGACCGCTCTATGTCGGCGATACCCTTGGCGTCGATCTCGACGCCAGCCTCTATGCGCTCGACTCGACCACCATCGATCTCTGCCTCGCTCTGTTTCCCTGGGCAAGATTCCGCACCCGCAAGGCCGCCGTCAAGATGCACACGTTGCTCGACCTGCATGGCAATATCCCAGCATTTATCCATATTTCCGATGGAAAGATGCACGATGTCCAAGCGCTCGACCGGATCGACATCGAGCCTGGAGCCTACTATGTCATGGACCGCGCCTACATCGATTTCGAGAGGCTCTACCGGTTCACGCTGGGCTCCGCCTTCTTCGTCACGCGGACCAAGAAGAACATCCTGCTCGAGCGCAGGTACTCGCATCCGGTGGACAAGAGCACGGGCGTGAGTGCGGATCAAACCGTGATCCTGACCTCGTTCGAATCGGCATCCGCGTATCCGGACAAGCTGCGCCGCATCAGCTACCGCGACCCGGAGACCGGCAAGCGGCTGAAGTTCCTGACCAACAACTTCACCCTTCCCCCGCTCGCCATCGCACAGATTTACAAACAGCGCTGGCAGGTCGAACTGTTCTTCAAATGGATCAAACAGCACCTTCGCATCAAGGCCTTCTTCGGCACCAGCGAGAACGCCGTCAAGACCCAGATCTGGATCGCCATCTCCGTCTATGTCCTCGTCGCCATCGTCCGAAAACGGCTGAAGCTGGACTCCACTCTCTACCAAATCCTACAGATACTGAGTGTCATCCCATTCGAGAAAACTCCCGTTTTACGGGCACTTCAGACTTACAACGCCCACTCCGACTTAGACGAAATTTCCAATCAACTGATCCTGTTCAACTTATAGCCGGACAGCAGTGTTGTTTGACCTTTATCTGAGAGAGCCGACACCAGGAATCGGCATAGCATTTCTTGTCGTAATAACATCGTTAGTACTATGGAGGTCTTCTTATCAGGTTGTGTGGTATGTGTTATGTGCATTCTGGCTCATAAAAATATCTCCGCCTGAGATGCGTCGCAAGATGACTGTCTTGGCACTAACCTTTGCGGGACTCATTGGGAGTCTCTATCTCAAGAACGGTTTTCTCCTCGGGTCCTTCAATACGAGCAGTTGTTCGGGGATGAGTTTGGCTAAGGCCTGGACCGGCAGAAACCAGTCTGCGGACATTGCGCGGCTTATTCAGGAAAAGAGGCTCTCCCAGATATCGAGCATTCCGGCTTATTCTTCAATGGACATCTACCAGCCGGTAATTGGTCCGTTGCCCAGGACTGGCGTGCCAGCCGTCGATACCATATTCAAGGACAACGGCTCCTTGAATCTCAACAATATTGGATATCCAGAAGTGTCAAAGCTCTACGCAAGGGACTATTGGAAGATCCTTAAGCTAAGCCCGAAGACTATTGCAGAACAGATAAGTAGAGGTTGGCTCGACTATTTCAGGCCGACCTCAGTGTACATATCCAATTTTGACCCTCAGAATCAAGCTTCTGTTGAAACGATAGACCGTGGGTACAGATCTCTCTTCTGTTTGGGAGCGAGGAACACGTCGGATTCATTGCTGGCATCAGACAGCCAGGGACCCTCTGCGCAAAAGCTGCTGCGACGATTGAAATCGGTGTGCTGGCAAGCAGCGTTCATCTATGCCATTCTCGCTATGTTTCTTGTCTTCATGCCGTTCCAGCGCTGGGCAACGGGGGGCGACAGGCTGACGCGGCAACTGCTACTATTCGTCGTTCTCAACGTCGCCTATAGCGCTTTCTTGTCCAACGCAGTCGAGGTCGCAGAGAATATGCGTTACCGCTTTGAAACCCAGGGGCTGGTATTGATCGCGGCAACGATAATAGGTTGCCGGTTTCTCAATTCCTTCCTTAACTCCGCAAAGCCGCGCAATAGCATAGTGTCCAAAGCGCCCGGCCCCTCGGAGCGGGCGCCGTCACGTTAATAGCCTGATTACGAATCGCGTTGTCCCGTCAACACACTATCGATGCGGACAAGCGAACCCATGGCGCTCCGATTCAAATCTTATTCGGATAACTTCCAGAACTTGGTGGGAACAAAGGCTTTCATTTGCATGTAAAGAATAGGCCTTGTTTTCGGGCTGAACGCGTTGGCAAACACCCCTGAAATTGCGTACGACACTACCGTCGCTATGGCCGCGCCCATAGCCGAATATCGGGGAATCAGGACCAGGTTCATTGCGACGTTAATGACCGCGCCGGCGATGGTACGGTAAAGCGAAAGCGTCAGCAGATTCTTGGATAAGTCCCATGGCGATTGAGCAACTCCTAGAAATACGAAAACTGAGGCCCATATATGGACCGCAAGTACCGGAGCAGCGCCGCTGTAACCGCTCGAGTAAAGTATGCGGATGATGGAGTGCGAGGCAAGCGCCACGATAGAGCCGATGATGCAAGCCGTCATGGTCATCAGCGAGAATAGTTTGCGAAGCCGGCCGTAGAAAAGCTCCCGATCGTCCTTCGCCTTCATAATGGCGGGTGAAACGGAGGACACAATCGCCACTGGGATGAAGTACCAGACTTCCGATACCCGGGTTGCCGCAGAATACAGGCCGACCGCAAGGTCCCCTTGCATCACCTTGAGCATTACCGTATCCAGGCGCATGTAGATCACGATGGCCAGACCCGAAAAAATGAGCGGCCAGCTTTGCTTCAACAACAGCACAGCCCTATCTCTGTTCCTCGTCCACGCGGACAATCTGCCTCCTGAGAAGCGATAGCCCAACAACAGACCCACCGCGCCAAGCGCGATTTCACCGGTACTTGCGGCCGCAAAGCACCACAGCTGCGCCTTGACGACGATCAACCACACCCGAACGCCGGCGAAAACCAGAAAGGCCCCATTCTTCGCCCATACTGTGATCTTCGACTTCACCTGTGATTGAAAGAAAGAATCAATCGTGTCGAATGCCTGGAACACCAGCGTCAGCGACAGAATCGAAACCAGCAGCAGTGCCTGCTTGTCGTGCGGCTGAATGATCCGAACTGCGACAATCGCCAGCCCAACCGCCAGCAGGCTGCCCCCGCTCCGAAGCGCCAGGGTTGTGCCCAGAATCTCGTGCGTATCCTCAGCGTTGTGCAGCACCTCCCGCACTACGATTCCGTCCAGGCCCAATGTGGTCACTATCCCGAACAAAGCCACGAAGGCAAGCGCAAAGTTCAAGCTGCCGAACTGAGTTGGCCCCAGGTACCGCGCCACCCACACCCCGACAAACAGCCCCATCCCCATCCGCACCACGCGGTCAAGCATCAGCCAGCCCATGTTCCCCATGATCTTGCGCAACCCTGGGCCAATCTTGTCGAACTCCTGGGTCATGCGCGCAACGAGCGCTGGCTTCTTCAAAGTGTGGTTCCTTGGAATGGATCGAGGACTCTTGGCCTTAGTCATCGCACTGCGTTCTCACCGCGCGCGATTCCGCCGAGAGCCACTCCCGGCTTTCCGCCTCAAACGTCTCTCACAGTCCGTATACTATAATAAGCAACATACTGGTTACAGGACCGTTCGCAGCAGATTCTGACTCCGAGATTCCCCATGATCAGGCAGGCTGATAATTGATGCAAGCAAACAGATTGGAAACACCCGTGGCGCTGTTCGTCTTCTGCCGGCCTGATACCACCCGCAGAGTGTTCGAAGCAATTGCCAACGTCCGGCCTGCGCGGTTATTGCTGGTTGCCGATGGACCCCGGCCTGACAAGATTGGCGAGGCTGAAGCTTGCGAAGAGGTACGTGAGATCGTCAGCCGGGTGGATTGGCCTTGCGAGGTTTCAAGCAACTTTGCCGCGCACAACCTGGGCTGCCAGGAGCGAATGATCAGCGGAATAACCTGGGTCTTCTCTTTAGTCGAGGAAGCAATTCTCCTGGAGGACGATTGCCTGCCGGACGCATCCTTCTTCCCTTTTTGCCAGGAACTGCTCGAAAAGTACCGCGGAGACAGCAGGATCGCCTATATCTCCGGCTGCAATCTGGCAGAGCTATATCTGAATTCCCAGAGCAGTTACTTCTTTTCGCACCTCGGCGGGATTTGGGGATGGGCGACTTGGAGATCCGAGTGGCAGCGCTATGACCGCTATCTTGCCGATTGGCCCGCAATCAGGAAGGAGAATACGCTGGCGGAGATATTCGATAATCCCAAAACGGTCGCCTATTGGACCCGGATCTTCGATGCCATGCATGAAAAGAGAGGACCAAGCACCTGGGACTATCAATGGCTATTTACCTGTCTCAAAAACAACTCGCTCACAGCCGTTTCCTGCGCCAATCTGATCGCCAATATCGGCTACGGACCGGACGCAGCTCATCCCGCTGAACCAGATCCACGATGTATGCTGCAAGCCAGTCGAGTGGAGTTTCCGTTGAGGCACCCTTCTAGCTTCATTCCGTTGCGCAGCATGGATCGGCAGCTTCAGAAACTTCACACCTCGCCTCTGTATCACCGTATAGTGCGAAAGCTCCGCCGGATTGCTAGACGCGTCGTTCGCTGAGTCTGATTTCCGCCGGCGCACGGTTCCGGAGCACCGGCAACGACGAAGCTCAAACGACGTCGCCACTATGCGAAGACTCCACCTTGCCAGAATGTCCTGTCATTGAGTAAGAATCCCAGGTCATTGGAACCATCACCAAAGTAGCGCCGCATAAGCTGACCCCTGCTATATGCACCGCAAAACCGTTTGACAGCGCGATAGGCGAGGTAGCTCAACGGTTGCTCGGCGCGAACCCATGGAATGCGACCGCGATCCCCCAGCGATCTAAGAAAGGTCGCGTAGCCGAGGTAATCGCAAAAATTACCCTGCATATGCCAGAAGGCAACTTTGCGGTCGCCGATATAGTCGATCCCACCCTGCCTCTCATAGCGGAATGGGAGCGAAAGTGAACTGTGAATGTCGCTGCCAATCACTAGCGGATTCTGGAACAGTGCCGTGGAACAGCGCGCTCCAACAGTGGCAGCATCGGCTTGCGGTAAGCGACCGGACAAAGTAAGGAACTGCAATAGATCTTGATCACTCGAAAGAAGCCGGCGACTCCAAAGAGCCCCGTTGCGCTCTTTAAACGTCGAGGCGAAAGCAGGCCTCTCTCGCCACGCCTCCTCGGAATACGCTCCGACATCCGCCGCAAACCGGTCCAATTCCGCCCGATAGACGTTCAGCCATGTGGGGTCATCCACCCGCGTATAAGCCGGACAACCCTGCAGCATGAACGTCAGGCTGGAGAAATCGGCCTCTATCTCCTCTGGCGTCGCGTTGAAAACAATGTCTGCGTCATTGTGGACAAACGGCTCATTGCCACAGAAGTCCTGGATCACTAGCCATCTAAGAAAACACTTTTGTTCGTAATCGCCAAATCGCGCCAAGGGCTTGTACCCGTCTCTCAGCCTCCTATATAGGCCTTCCATGTCGTGCAAATGGTAGCCGAGACCAGACAGTCCCTCTCGATAGCCTTCGGAAAGGAGAGTCAAACCCTCCAGAAAGAGAACGTCAAACTCCGCCTTGGAACCGAGCCTGCGATTTCGATTGCCATTTAATGCGAGCGGGGTCTGTTGCTCAAACGCGGAATTACCCGACTTATTCCACACAACAATAAGCTGTCTCATAGGAATAACTCTGCAACACTAATTCGCAATACAGGTTGCACCTGATGAACCCGGACTTCACCCGTGACTACAGGCGCAGGAGAACTAAGAGATCACGAAGAAGTATCTGTTCGCTGGCCCTGGCTCTTGTTCAACTCAGATATCTTTCGCCTGATCAATGACGGGTTTCGCCCGGCAAGGCTGCCACGCTTCAAGCCCAGGCCGACTGCCATGCCTAAATACAGGAATCTCATTGCGCTCACCAATCGAACAAATCTAGTCCTTTTTAGCGCCGCCCTCAACTTGCTGGGCGTCACAGAAACGCCGTCCGGAAGCTTCTCCCCCGGCCTCAAGTTCCAGGCGAATACATAATCGGACTGCTGAACATTTTCGTGGCTGAAATCTCCTTGCCTGACTGTCCTGCATAGGACATATAAGGGCGTATCCGACCATACCGTGGCTCTATATCCGCTGCTTGGAGGCAAAACCTCATACCACGCAGTTTCATCTTCCAGGTCCGTAACAAAAACCTGTGTCTCGGAATAGCCGTTTTTCGCTGAATATAAGGAAAAGAATAGTTCCGGAGAAAACTGCCAGAATCCATGGCCGCAAAAGTTAACCGCAGGAAGGCAGTGAAGAATTTGGCCTCCGACGGCGCAAAGCGACGATAGATTCCGCAGCGCTTGAGGAACATTGTAGATATGCTCTAAGGTGCCCGAGTCAATAATGGTGTCATATTGGCAAGGTGGGGAAAGAGGTTGGTTCATATCCGCAATATAAGTGCAACCTTCAAAGTCGGAGTAGTCAAACGAATCAACTCGTTCAGCTCCCAGTGCGCCGATGAGCAACTCCTCGCAATACTGCGGATATTGATAGTCTGCCGGCAGATTAACTAACTTTCGCAGCACATTTGCAGGCACATTCACGGACTGCCTTCCAATGGTGGCAGCCACACCAAGGCCATGTGACTTTGATGAAGCCCAACTTATTAGCTGCAACGCAGGAACATCGATACCCATCTAGAACAGTCTCCCTCAAAATCTCACTCATCAACCCTAAGTTATCCAATAACATCGCGCACGTGCTGATTGGTCACCACAACTGGAGGTCTGTCTTCCAAATCTTACTGTCCGAATTAATCTGAGGCTATACAGATTGGAATGTGGAACCAACATTAGAGCGTGTTTCATAAATAGATTCGGTCTCAAGCTGGGGACTTCTGCGTGAGACGGGCGGTTTGCTGAACTTCTTGCATGAGCAAGAAGCGGTTTGAGTTATTGAGTGA
>Ga0302320_10012974_pt1 | contig 17446 bp, 21 predicted proteins | sample Bog_T0_3_FD_202130 | JGI IMG/M metagenome (GOLD analysis project Ga0302320, IMG submission 202130) | Peat permafrost microbial communities from Stordalen Mire near Abisko, Sweden - Bog_T0_3 | ecosystem: Environmental > Terrestrial > Soil > Wetlands > Peat | place: Sweden: Abisko, Stordalen Mire...
CGGCGCCGTGATCGCCGATTAGGCTTTTGGCGTAAATGACAACTTTCCTACCTTTTATGCCATGACCCGCCGCATCGCATTCCTTGTCTATCCGAACTTTCAGTTGCTGGACGCGGCGGGCCCCATCGCGGCTTTCGAGATTGCGGAGCGACGTGTGCTCCGGGAGCTGCGTCCTCGCGGCGGCGGGACTGCTCGACGGCAAGAGTGCGACGACGCATTGGAGCCGCACGCACGACTTCGGCCGAAAATTTCCGAAGGTTCGGCTGGACGCTGACCGCATCTTCGTCAAGCAGGGGAAATATTGGACATCCGCCGGCATCACCGCAGGCATCGATTTGTCGCTGGCGCTCATCGCCGAGGACTTGGGCGAGCGCGTCGCCCGGCAGACGGCGCAGCAACTGGTGGTGTATTACCGGCGGCCCGGCGGCCAATCGCAATTCTCCGCGCTCCTCGACCTCGAGCGCATCGACGGCCGATTTGCGGGTTGCCGCGTCGTGCGGATTCGGCGATCCGGAGCGCATGCGGCGCTTTTCGTGCGCGTGCTGGGCACGCCGCCATCGGCGGTGAAACGCCTCAGCGCCCGGCGAACTGTTCCATCATGAGGCCGGTTCCACCGCGCGTCACGTGCGCGACGATGGCGGTGCGGCGATGGATTTTCGTGATCAGCCCCAGATTGATGGCAAAGGCGAGCTGCACCTGTTGTCCCTTGCGCAGGCCGAGATTTTCGGTCTCCACGAACACGCCATTCGCGCTCAGGTTCTTGGCCTTGCAGATCCGGCTCTTGCGGCCCGACATCACCACGTAGACCGTGGTGCGCGCGCGGTGGCGAGTGTGAAGACGACGCTCCATCGATGGCAATCCTAATAATTGTTGTTGGGGCGAGCCCCCATTATGCACATCGAAACGCCGTTCGCGAAGCACTCGATTTCGAGCCGGCGGATAAGTAAAATGCTGTCGGATTACGTCCACACCGCCGCGCTGGGCGGCGGCGAGATCAAGCGACGTCTTTGCGGCGGATCGCGAGCTGTTCGGGCGCCTCGATCCCCATTTTGACCCGCCTGCCGGTTCCGCCCAGCAGGGTGATCAGGATGGGTCCGTTGGCGAACAACTGCGCCAGGGTCATGCTTGAGTCCACCCCGTCGGCGGGCTGGATCACGATCGACTCATCGGCTCGGCGGCTCAAGACCAACATGGTTCATGCCTTGGCCAGCGCACGCAGCGCTTTGGCGAGGGTTTTACCCTGTGAAGTGTAGGTGACGGGCGAAACGCCGCGAACCACGCCGATGAGCTGTTTGATCTGCCCCTGGCGTGTATTGATGATATAGCCGTTGACCTCATTCGACGTCCGGCAACCGGCCATCAATTCCATCAAGGTTCTCCAGCGTTGTGCCACGGTGGCGGCGATTCCCGTGCCCTGCGGAACGCGGGCGCCGGGCAGCCCCTGCTGTGCGTGTTCGGCGAGCGTGCGCCGTTCGCCTTCGAGTTTCTCGATGATGTGGAGCAGACGGGTTTTTTCGGCGGCCTGTTTCTCGACCGCCTCCGGCGAGGTGCCGGTCAGGGCTGCGCGTTCCGCGCTCAGCGTCTCGGCAAGGCCGCGCGCAACTTCAATCTCGCGATCCAACAAATCTTCGAGACGGCGGCGCGCATCCTCGTTCATGGGCTTACTTCAGGCCGCTCTCGAATTGGAGAATCTTGTCGGCGATGCGTCCGGAATCGATCTTGTAGGTTCCGCCGTTCACCGCCTGCTTCACAGACGCCACTTTTCCCGCGTCGACCACTGGGGCCTGCGCGATGGTTTCGGAGAGCTTCTGAAGGGCGAGCGCCGAATCCGTCAGGGTGACGTGGTCCCCCGTCTGAGACGTCGCAGGGGCCGACGAGTCGCTTTGGGACTTGCCCGCAACAACGCCGCCGGTATTCGATCCCTTGGAGGGCGCGAGCGGCTCAGACGTTGAATATCCACTGATTTTAGACGGCACCGAAATCACTCCTGGGCGAGCTGAAGCCCTTGCCCTTGTTATCGTCAGGGAATAGCTGAACTTTAACGATTCTGCTCAAAACGACCCACTGGATGAGTTTATCGGCTGTGACGCGGTTCACTTAAGGGCTATTGTAAAATAATTTCGACCACTTGCTCGGAACGCGCGATGCCTTCGACGACTTTCCCGGACGACAGGTTTTCGACCTTGACACGTTGATTGATCAGGCCGTCGGTCAGCGCGCGGCCTGCCATGCGGACGGTCATCGCGCCGGCGTCGGCGACCAGGGTCACGGATTGGCCCCGTTGAACCGCTCTGGCGGCCGCCAAGAACTGGTTGGTGATCACGGCGCCGCTGGATATGGGCCGGCTCGCGGTCAGTCCCACCGCGACCGTGGGGTCGTCCATGAATCCCGGCGGCAGGGAGGAGATATCGCGTTCCTCCACGCGCACATCCTTATCGGTGAGTACTGTCCCCGCGACGATCGCGCGCGCGGCGAGCGTGACCGGTGAGGTGCCTACCACGCGCACCGGCACATAAAGATGCCAGGACGGCGTGCCGCCACAACGCAGCTCCACCAGTACGCGGTCGCGCATGTGCCCACCCGGGCTCACCGCCGGTTTGACCGGCAGGCTGCAGCGCTGCAGTTGCACATGCTCGTTGATGGGCCCCGCAACCAGGCGCTCCCGGTTGCTGAGCGGCGGCAAATTCAGCGCGGCCTCGGACCGCGCGAGCGCCTCGAGCTGCGCGTTGTCCTGCAGCTCGGCGGGGGCTGCCGCAGCCGCGGTTGCCGCGGCCGCCAGCGCGGCCACCCGGGTGGAGAGGCGACGATATTTTGACGGTGTACGCATATGTATTCCATGACAAGCAAGTGACGTGCCACCTCCATGCCTCGCGCGGCTTGCCGGCGGCGGGCCGCCGGCGGCAAGCGCCGTGCCCGGCAAGGGCCGCCCCGGCAATTCCTTGCCGCTTTGAATCGATTGAGGGCGCCGCAGCGCCCATAACGCGCGATTCGGGCGCCCGGGCGAAGTTGGCACAGCTCTTGCTTTGTGTTCCCCGAGGAGCTTTAAAACGATGTTTGAAAATATCTTCGGCATTCACGAACAAGCGCTGATGGTGCACGGCCAGCGTCTCGGCGTGCTCGCCGCCAATTTGGCGAATGCGGACACCCCGGGCTACAAGGCTCGAGACATCGACTTCAGCGCGGTGCTGTCCCACGCGCAGGGTGAGACCGCGTTGCCGCTCGGGGTGACCCACGCGGCGCACATTACCTTCGACGACCCCGATACCGCCGTCGGCGATCTCAAATACCGCAATCCCTACCAGGCTTCGCTCGACGGCAACACGGTGGAAATGCCGGTGGAGCAGGCCGCATTCGCGGAGAACAACGTGCGTTATCAGGCGAGCCTCAATTTCATCAATCTCAGAATTTCCGAGATGCAGCTCGCGATCGCCGGCCAGTAGCGGGATCGGAAGGAAAACACATGTCCTTATTCAGCGTATTCGATGTCTCCGGCAGCGCCATGAACGCCGAAACGATTCGGCTCAACACCACGACCAGCAACCTCGCGAACGCGGAAAGCGTCAGCGGCGATGCAACCAAGGTGTATCGCGCCCGGCATCCGATTTTTCAGGCGATGATGGATTCTCAGTCGGGTCTCGACGATGACGGCGCCTCCACGGGCGTGCGGATATTGGGCGTGGTTGAAAGCAACACCCCTCCGCTGCGCACCTATCAGCCCGACAATCCGCTCGCCGACAAGGATGGCTTCGTTTTCAGCTCGAACGTCAATTCGATCGAGGAGATGGCCAACATGATTTCGGCGAACCGCTCCTTCTCGACCAACGTCGAAGCCATCAACACCGCGCGCGACCTTCTGATCAAAGTCATCTCGATGGGCCATTAATCATGATCAACCCCCTCATTCATTCGGCGACGAACTCCGGCAACACCGGCGGCACCGGCGGCACCGGCAGTACCGGAGGCACCGGCACCACCGGAAGCACCGGCAGCAATTCGAGCTCCGGCGTCAGCGGCGTGAGTCTCGGCGGAACCGACTTTCTGACTCTGATGCTGGCGCAGCTCAAGAACCAGGATCCAACGAGTCCGGTCGACAGCAACGAGTTCCTGCAGCAGCTCGCCTCGCTCAGCGAGGTGCAGGGCATCACCCAGCTCAACACGTCGTTCTCCACGTTGTCGAATTCGCTGGTGTCGAGCCAGGCTCTGCAGGCCTCCTCGCTCCTCGGACATCAGGCGCTGGTGTCGAGCTCGACCGCGAATCTGACCAGCGCCGGCGGTACGGTCAACGGCGCCGTGAGCGTGCCGCAGACGAGCCCGCAGGTCGTCCTGAACATCGCCAACAGCGCCGGCGTGCTGGTGCAATCGATCAATCTGGGCGCGCAGTCGGCCGGGCTCGCGGATTTCACGTGGAACGGCCAGACCAGCAGCGGCACGGCCGCGCCCGCCGGCACCTACACCTTGAGCGCCCAGGTGAGCGGCGTCACCGGAGGCACGGCTATCGGCACACTGGTGAGCGGCACCGTCGACAGTGTCACCATGGGTTCCGGAAGCACCGGACTCACGCTGAACATTTCCGGACTCGGCAGCGTGCCGTTCAGCAGCGTCCAACAAATTTCCAATTGATTTCTCTCAGGAGCTTAGAACATGGCTACTTTCAGCATTGCGTTATCGGGTTTGACCGCGGCCAACTCGGCCCTGGACATCACCTCGAATAACATCGCGAACGCGAACACCACCGGCTTCAAGAACTCCCAGGCGGAGTTCGGGGACGTGTTCTCCTCCGGCGCGGTCAATCTCAATACCTCCACCGGTGGAGAAGGTGTGCAGCTGCAATCCTCGGAGCAGCAGTTCACGCAGGGCGACATCACGACGACGTCCTCACCGCTCGATATGGCGTTGAGCGGCAACGGCTTTTTCACGCTGAACAGTCCGAGCGGATACGTCTACACGCGCAACGGCGAATTTCAGGAAGACCAGAACGGCAACGTGGTGAGCGCGACCGGGCAGTTCCTGCAGGTGTATCCGCCCCTCACCACCGGAGGCTTCAACACCGGCGCGTTGCAGAATCTCAATCTCAACACGGCGCAAAGCGCCCCCGTGCCCACCTCGACGGGAAACGCGATTCTGAACCTCCCGTCGAACGATCCGGCGATCGCCCTGGCGTTCAATCCGACCAATGCCGCGACCTACAGCCAGTCGACCTCGACCACGGTGTATGACTCGCTCGGCAACTCCTACCCTGCGACCTTCTATTTCACGCAAACCGCCACCCCCGGAAAGTGGAACGTGAACATGACCATCAACGGCACCCTGGTCGGCGCCGCGCAGCCGGTCACATTCAGCAGCACGGGCACCCTGGCCACGCCGGCGGGCGGCAATTTGACGTTCGCGGGATTCAATCCCACGGACGGCGCGGCTCCCATGAGCGTCACGTTCAACTTCAATCAAACCACCCAATACGGCACTCAGTTCGGCGTCACCTCCATCACCCAAAACGGCTACACCACCGGACAACTGAGCACGGTGTCGGTCGACACCAACGGCATCGTGTCCGCGGTCTACACCAACGGGCGATCGACGCAGCTCGGGCAGCTGGCGGTCGCCAACTTTCCCAATGCGCAGGGCCTGCAGCAGTTGAGCGACACGGATTGGGCGCAGACGTTCGCGTCAGGCACCGTGGTCCAGGGCACCGCGGGGTCGGCGGGCTTCGGCACCGTCCAAGCCGGCTCGCTCGAGAATTCGAATGTCGATCTGACCACCGAACTCGTCAACATGATCACGGAGCAACGCGCGTTCCAGGCGAATGCCCAGGTCATCACGACCGCCGATCAGCTGTCCCAGACCGTCATCGGCATCGCCACCAATGGATAGAGGTCTCTATGTGGCGATGACGGGCGCGAAGCAGATCATGCAAGCGCAGGCCGTCAACAACCACAACATCGCCAACGTGAACACGGTCGGCTTCCGTTCCGACGCCGTGTCGTTCGTCAGCCAGCCGATCTACGGTCCCGGGTATGCGACGCGGGTCAACGCCGTGGCGAACGATGCAGGCACGGACTTCTCGAGCGGCGTCCTGGAAAGCTCCGGGCGCGATCTCGATGTGGCGATCAACGGCAAAGGCTACATCGCGGTGCTGGGCACGGACGGTACCGAGGGCTACACGCGCGCGGGCGACCTGCGCGTCGGCCCGGACGGCGCGGTCACCACGGCGAGCGGCCTGGCGGTTCTCACCGAGTCGGGTCCGCTCAACGTGCCGCCGGCGACCACCATCACCATCGGCAACGACGGCACGGTGTCGGTGCTGCCGCTCGGCTTGACGCCCAAGGGAATATCGCCGACGGATCGCATCAAATTGGTGAACCCGTCGGAGAAGGCTCTTCAGAAGGGCGACGACGGCCTTCTGCGGCTGAAGAACGGCGCCAAGGCCGAAATCGACCCCAATGTCACGCTCACGTCGGGGGTGCTGGAGTCGAGCAACGTCAATGCCGCGCAGTCGCTCATCAACATGATCGAGCTGCAGCGCCTCTACGAATTCCAGGTGCGAAGCATGAACTCGAGCGATCAGAACGAGCAGACGGCCGAACAGCTGATGTCGAACGTTTCTTAATTCGGATCCCACTTTTCAAAGGATTATCAGATGAACCTCGCCTTATGGTCCGCCAAAACCGGCCTCGATGCTCAGAACACTCAGATGGCGATCATCGCCAACAATCTCGCGAACGCGAACACCACGGGCTACAAGGCTCAGCGCGCGGCGTTCCAGGACCTGTTGTACCAGAACATCCGCCAGGTCGGAGCACAGAGCACTCAGAACACCCAGTACTCGACCGGCCTCACACTCGGCACGGGCGTGCGCATCGTCGCCACCGAGGCCAATTATGCGCAGGGCAGCTCGACGCAGACCAACGGCGTGCTCGACATGCAAATCTCCGGACGCGGATTCTTTCAGATCACGCAGCCTGACGGTTCGCTCGCCTACACGCGCGACGGATCATTCACCCTGGACAATCAAGGCAACGTGGTCACCGCGAGCGGCTACCCGCTGCAGCCTGCGATCACCATCCCCGCGGGCACGCAGTCGGTCACCATCGGCGCCGACGGCGCGGTCACGGCCGTGTCGGCCAGCGGCAAGACCACGCAGATCGGCCAGGTGCAATTGGCGGACTTCATCAACGAGCAGGGCCTGCAGAACATCGGCAACAACCTGGTCATCGAGTCCGCCGCAAGCGGGTCGCCGCAGACCGGCACGGCGGGCGCCAACGGCCTAGGCACGATTCAGCAGGGTTCGCTCGAGACCTCGAACGTCAACACCGTGACGGAGCTCGTGAACATGATCGAATGCCAGCGCGCCTATGAGATGAATTCCAAGGCCATCACGACCACCGACCAGATGCTGCAGTACCTGACGACCAACCTGCAATGAGCTCCGACCGCCGTTTCCGCAGGGCATGGGTACAAACCGCTGTCGCGCTGGCCGCCGCCGTCGCGACGCTGCCCGGCTGCTCCATGCTGCCTGCGAGCCACAAGGCACCGAAGACCGATCCGGTGGTGCGCCGGGTGCTGCCGCCGCCGACGCCGCGCACCGAAGGCGCCATCTATCAGGCGGGCCAGGAAATGGCGTTGTTTGCGGATTTGAAGGCGCGCCGCATCGGCGACAATCTGACCATCGTATTGAACGAATCGACCGCCGCGAGCAAGAACGCCGCGACGACGACCTCGAAGACCTCGGCCGTGACGGATACCGGGCCGACCATTTTCGGCAAGTCGATCACCACCAAGGGCGTCCCGATCCTGGACACGACGCTGTCGGGTTCGCATACCTTCGACGGCGAAGGTACGGCCTCGCAGGGCAACAGCTTCGTCGGCAGCCTGACGGTCACCGTCACCGACGTGCAGAGCAACGGCAATCTGGTGGTCGAGGGCGACAAGACCTTGAAGCTCAATCAAGGCGACGAATTCATCCATATCTCCGGCGTGGTGCGTCTGGCCGACGTGACCACCAACAACACCGTGACCTCCGACAAGATTGCGGACGCGCACATCAGCTACTCGGGCAAGGGCATCATCGCGAACGCGAATCGCATGGGCTGGCTGACGCGATTCTTCAACTCGGTGCTGTCGCCGTTCTGATGCACACCATGAAAAAAATCGCTCTCAGTTGCTGCTTCGCGCTGCTTCCGCTGCTCGGATTGACCTCGACGGCGCATTGCGAGCGCATCAAGGACATGGCGCAGGTACAGGGGGTGCGCACCAACCAGCTGGTCGGCTACGGCCTGGTGGTGGGCTTGGACGGCACCGGCGACCAGACCAGCCAGGCGCCTTTCACCATCCAGTCGCTCACCAACATGCTGGCGCAGTTGGGCGTCGTCGTTCCCGCGAATGTCACTCCGCAGCTCAAGAACGTCGCCGCGGTGTCCGTGCACGCGATTCTGCCGGCCTTCATGAAGCCGGGACAGACCATCGACATCACCGTGAATTCCATCGCCAATGCCAAAAGCCTGCGCGGCGGCTCGCTGCTGGTGACGCCGCTGCACGGACTCGACGGTCAGATCTACGCCATCGCGCAGGGCAACCTGATCGTGAGCGGCTTCGGGGTTCAGGGCAACGACGGCTCGAAGCTCACGGTGAACGTCCCGAGCTCCGGCCGCATTCCGAACGGCGCGACGATCGAGCGCGCCGTGCCGACACAGCTCGCGCAGGGCGATGCCATCATCTTGAACCTCAACGATCCGGATTTCACCACGGCGACGCGGCTGGTGGCGAGCGTGAACAAGGGCGTCGGCGACGGCATGGCCTCGATCATCGACGGCGGCTCGGTGCGGGTGCAGGCGCCCATGGACATCACCCAACGCGTGGCGTTCTTGTCGACCGTAGAGAATCTGGAAGTCGATCCCGCGAGCGCGGCTGCCAAGGTGATCATCAATTCGCGCACCGGGACCGTGGTCATCAGCAGCAACGTCCGGGTGAGCCCGGCGGCGGTGTCGCACGGATCGCTGACCGTGAGCATCAAAGAAGAACAGAAGGTGAGCCAGCCCGGGCCGCTCGCGCGCGTCGGCACGACCACCGTGACCAACACGTCGACCATCAATGTCGATCAGGGGTCAAACCGCATGTTCCTGTTCAAGCCGGGCGTCGAACTCGAACAGATCGTGCAGGCGGTCAACGACGTCGGCGCGGCGCCGGGCGATCTCGTGGCGATTTTGGAAGCGCTGAAGGAAGCCGGCGCGCTGCAAGCCGAGCTGGTCGTGATTTGATGACCGCGCCGCTCACCCCCGCTTCGCTGATGCCGCCGGCGCCGGCTGCCGCAGCACCTGGAGCGAACACCTACACCGACTTGAACGGGCTCGCTGCGCTGAAAAACGCGCCCAGCTCGCCGCAGACCATCCGCGCGGTGTCCCAGCAGGTCGAAGCCCTGTTTTTGCAAATGATGCTGAAGAGCATGCGCGATGCGGCGTCCGCCGACGGCGAACTCGACAGCAACGAGACGAGCATGTACCAGGACATGTTCGACAAGCAGGTGGCGCTCACCTTGAGCAAGCGCCAGGATCTGGGGATTTCGAGGCTGTTCGAGCGCCAGCTCGGCGCAAAATCGCCCCCGGATCCCACCGCGGCGCCTGCCTCGCTCCCCCATAGAACCGGCGATTTGATGCCCCGGACCGGCGCGGACGGCCATGCACAGACGGGCGACGGCGCAACAGCCGAACAACAGGCGGCGCAATTCGTCCAGAAGGTGTATCCGACCATTCAGCGCGCGGCACAGACCCTCGGCGTCAATCCCGTGGGCCTGCTCGCCCAGGCGGCATTGGAGACCGGCTGGGGCCGTCGCATGCCGCGCATGGCGGACGGCAGCTCGAGCCTCAATTTGTTCGGCGTGAAGGCGGGCGCAGGTTGGAGCGGCGCGCGCGCCGTGGCGGACACCGTGGAATTCAGCGGCGGGGTCGCGACGCAGCGGCGCACGGCCTTTCGCGCCTACGGGTCGATCGAGGAGAGCGTGCAGGATTTCGCCAATCTCTTGGCGAATTCGCCGCGCTATCGGGAGGCCGTGGCGGCGGGCGGCAGCGCACAGGCTTACGTTCAGGAAATTGCCAAATCCGGCTACGCCACCGATCCCCAGTATGGGAATAAGTTAAATCAAACCCTGAACAGCGGGACCTTGCGGTCTGCACTCATTGTGCGCCTCGCGTCGCTATAGAAACGGCGATGGCGGCCGATAGAGCGTGATGTAGGTCCGAAGGTCGGGTTTGCGGAGAAGATTGCGTGTCAAATGTGTTTGGAATCGACGTGTCGGCGCTTCAGGCCTTTCAGCAGGCCATCGAAGTCACGAGCAACAACGTCGCCAATGCCAATACGCCGGGGTACGACGTCGAATCGATCGAGCTCGCGACCGCGGCGGCGCAGTCGACCGGAAGCATCCCCATCGGCGCCGGCGTCGTGGTGGACGGCGTCCAGCGTGCCTACAGCCAGGCGGCCGCCAATCAGCTGATCACCTCGCAAAGCAGCCTGGGCCAGCTGAACGCGCTGCAAAACTACACCAGTCAAATCGACAACCTGTTCGGCACCACGGCGGGCGGGCTGACCACGGCGCTGCAGAATTATTACAACGGCTGGTCGGCGGTGGCGGACAACCCCACGTCGACGGCCTCTCGACAAGCGCTGCTCGGCGATGCGACGGCTCTTGCGAGCAATTTCAATACCACGAGCACCCAGCTCAACAACCTCAACACCGACGTCAACACCCGCATCACCTCCGACGTCCAGCAGATCAATTCGATCAGCGCGCAAATCTCCAATCTGAACCAGCAGATCGTGACCAGCACCGGCTCGGGCCAGGCGCCGAATGCGCTGCTCGATCAGCGCGATTTGCTGGTGTCGAATCTTTCGCAGCTCGCCGGGGTGACGACCACCAGCAACAGTGACGGGTCGATCAATGTGTTCGTCGGCAGCGGACAGCCGCTGGTGCTCGACAACAACAGCTACACGCTCGGCACCATCCCCAACCAGTTCAATGCCTCGCAGCTCGATGTGTCGAGTACTGCGACGGGCGGCCAATCCATCTCGAGCGCGATCACCTCAGGGGATCTCGGGGGTCTGCTGGCCGCACGCACCCAGGCCATCGATCCGGCGATCAATCAGCTCGGTCAAATCGCCACCGCGGTCGAACAGAGCGCCAACGCGCAGCAAAATCTCGGGCTCAACTTGAACGGCACGCTGGGAGCGAACCTGTTCTCCGTGGGAGCGCCCATCGCGACCGCCTCGGCCGCAAACAGCGATGCCACGACCGCGACGCTCACGATCTCCAATGTACAGGCGCTGACTTCGGACAATTACGTGCTCGCGTACAACGCGGGCGCCTATACGCTGACCGATGCGACGACCGGCGCGAACATTCCCGTCACGGTCGCCGGCACCACGGTGGCCGCCGCGTCGGTCGGCCTGTCGGTCGCGCTGTCGGGAACGCCTGCGGCGGGCGATCAATTCCTCCTGCAGCCGACCTCGCAGGCGGCCGCAACGATCGGCGTGGCCCTGACCAATCCGTCGGGGCTCGCGGCGGCCGGCGCAATCGCCACCTCCGCGGCGGATACCAACACCGGCTCGGCGAGCATCGGCACCGGAACCGTGCTGAACGCGGCGAATCCGAATTTGCTGAACGCCACGACCATCAAATTCTTGAGCCCGACCACGTATTCGGTCAACGGTGCCGGAACGTTCGCGTATGCGTCAGGCGCCAACATCGCCTTGAACGGCTGGCAGGTTCAGATCAGCGGCACGCCCGCGGTCGGCGACACCTTCACCGTGCAAGGCAACACCGCCGGCAGCGGCGACAATACCAACGCGCTCGCGGCGGCGAATCAGGCGACGAAGGGCATCCTTTCGAACGGAACCATCAGCGTCTCGGGTGCGGTCGGCTCGTTGATCAGCGGCACGGGCGCCCAGGCTCAACAGGTCAACACGGCACAGACCGCCCAAACAGCGGTGAATACCCAGGCACAGTCCAACCTGCAATCGGTCACCGGGGTCAACCTCGATGAAGAAGCGGCGAATCTGCTGCAGTGGCAGCAGTCCTATCAGGCCGCCGCGCAGGCGCTGTCGATCGCCAACAGTTTGTTTTCCAGCGTCTTGAGCGCGGTCAAAGGCCAGTAAGGCCACCGGAGCAATTCATGCGTGTCACGCAAAACATGGAACAGACGCAATTTCTGACAGCGCTGAACCAGCTCGAGTCCACGATCTCGAGCACCCAAAACGGCCTCTCGACCGGACTGTCGTTCACGACGGCGTCGCAAAATCCGGTCGGCGCCGGCCTCGTGAGCGGCTACAACCAGGTGCTCGCGCAGAGCCAGCAATACACCGCCAACGGCCAGAGCGCGCAGGGCAGCATCAACATCGAGGACAACGCGCTCACGCAGGTGCAGAGCCAGCTTCAGACCCTGCGCAGCCTCGCCCTCGAGGCCAACAACGCCACCGAGTCGCCCGCCGACCGCAGCGCCATCGCGACCCAGGTGCAGCAGATCCAAGGAACGCTGCTGTCGATCGCCAACACCCAGGACGGCAGCGGCGACTACATCTTCGCCGGCTACGCGACGCAAACGCAGCCCTTCGCGGCGAGCGCCACGGGCGCGACCTACAGCGGCGACCAGGGGCAGCGTCTGGTCCAAATCGGCGCGGGACAGACCGTCGTCGCCGCCGACAACGGCGATCTCGTGTTCCAGCAGATCAAGACGGGCAACGGCACCTTCAACGTGACGCAGGGGCCCGGCAATACGGGCTCCGGCATCATCGGCGCGACCACGGTTACCAATGCGGCCGGATACAACGGCGACCCCTATGCGATCAATTTCACCACGCCCACCACCTATCAGGTGGTCGATACCGCGACTGCGGCGGTGGTCGGCGGAGGTACGTATACCAGCGGCCAGGCCATCGCCTTCGCCGGACTCAGCGTCACGCTCTCGGGGGCGCCGGCCGCGCTCGACTCGTTCGACGTGACGCCGAGCACCAATCAAAGCGTGTTCACCACCGTGCAGAATCTGGCGAACGCCCTGCAGCAGAGCTCGACCGGCGCCGCCTCCGAGGCGACGCTCAACAACTCGATCGCGAACGCCATCAACAACATCGACCAGGCGCTCGGGCAGGTGCAGACCGTGCAGTCGAGCGTCGGCGCGCGTCTCAACACCATCACGACGCAGCAGTCGGTCGCGACCACCCAGCAAACCCAGCTCACGCAGTCGATCACGACGCTGCAGGGCTTGAACTACGCGAGCGCGATCACCAATCTCGATTCGGAAAACACCACCCTGAGCGCGTCGATGCAGGCCTTCACGCTGACGCAAGGCCTGTCGCTGTTCAAATATCTCTGATGGCGAGATCCGTCATATCCGCGCTGAGCAGCGCCGTTCCGGCGCCCGATGACGACCGCGAACCCATTTACGTCACGCGCCCGGAACTCCCGCCGCTCGAGGCGTTCATTCCCTCGCTGCGCAAGATCTGGGATTCCAAGATCCTCACCAACAGCGGTCCGTTCCATCAGGAATTCGAGCGCAAGCTGTGCGAATACCTGGGCGTGAAGCACATCGCGCTGTTCGCCAACTGCACCATCGGGCTCGTCACGGCGCTGCAGGCGCTGCGCATCACCGGCGAAGTGATCACCACGCCCTATTCGTTCGTGGCGACCGCGCACTCGCTCTTGTGGAACGGCATCAAGCCGGTGTTCGTCGACATCGACCCCGAGACGTTCAATTTGGATCCGCGGCGCATCGAGGCCGCAATCACGCCGCAAACCACCGCAATCATGCCGGTGCATTGCTACGGCTACCCGTGCGACGTGGAGCGCATCCAGGCCATCGCCGACAACTACGGGCTCAAGGTCATCTACGACGCGGCGCACGCGTTCGCGGTCAAGCGCCAGGGCACGAGCGTGCTCGCGCATGGCGATTTGTCGGTCCTGAGTTTTCACGCCACCAAAGGGTTCACGACCTTCGAAGGCGGCGCGATCGTGTGTCCCGACGACAAGATCCGCCAGCGCATCAATCACCTCAAGAATTTCGGCTTCGTCGACGAGGTCACCGTGGTGGCGCCCGGCATCAACGGCAAGATGAGCGAGTTCAATGCGGCGCTCGGACTGCTGCAGCTCGAGGGCATCGACAAGGCGCTCGCCAAGCGCGGCGCCGTGGATCGGCGTTATCGGGCCGGCATTGCGGACCTGCCCGGCATTCGCTGCCTGAAGCCGCCCGCCGACGCGCGGACGAATCATTCGTATTTTCCGATCCTGGTCGAGGCCGGCTACCCGCTGACGCGCGATGAGCTGTATCAGAAATTTCGCGACCACAACATTTTCGTACGGCGCTATTTTTATCCGCTGATCAGCGATTTCCCGATGTATCGGGGCCTGTCCTCGGCGGCGCATGACAATTTGCCGGTCGCGCGTCGGATTTCCGGGCAGGTGCTGTGCCTGCCGATCTATCCCGATTTGACTCTCAAGCAGGTCGACCGCATCGTCGAGCTCTTGAGACCACCGAAATCCACCTGACCGCCGTCCTCGACGGCGCTCCCCGCGGCACATGAAGCTGGCGATCATGCAGCCGTATTTCCTGCCGTATCTCGGCTACTTCCAGCTCATCGGCTGCGTGGATGAGTTCATCGTCTACGACAACATCAAGTACGTGAAAAGCGGATGGATCAACCGCAACCGGCTCTGCCGGGGCGGCGAGGCCGCGGTTTTCTCGCTGCCGCTGAAGGCGGCGTCCGATTCGCTGGATGTGCGCGAGCGCGAGCTGGCGCCTTCCTTCGAGCGGGAAAAGCTCCTCAATCAGTTCCGCGGCGCCTACCATCGCGCGCCGCAATTTCCGCAGGTTTTCGCGCTGCTCGAGCGCATCGTCGGCTTCGGTGACAATAATCTTTTCGGGTATCTCGAACACTCCATCCGCGGCGTTTGCGGCTTTCTCGGGATCGGGACGCCGATCCGGGTATCCTCCGGGATCGGCATCGATCACTCGCTCAAGGGCGAGGACAAGGTGATGGACTTGTGCCGCGCGGCCGGCGCGAGTACGTACGTGAACGCCATTGGCGGCGTCGATCTATACTCGAAGGACGAGTTTCGGCGTCGGGGCGTGGAATTGAAATTCATCCGTATGAAGCCGTTGGAGTATCCGCAGTTCGGAACGCCGTTCGTGCCCGCGCTGTCCATCGTCGATGTGCTCATGTTCAATTCCCCCGAGACCGTCCGGCGGCTCGTTTCGGACCACTATGAGTTGATTTGATGTTCGCGTGGCGAAAATTGGGGAAGGTTTTCACGCCGCAAGAAGTGCCGGGCAGGCCCTGGCTCCAGGAGTTCGCGCAGGCGCCTTGCGCGCTGGTGCTCGGCGATACGGTGCGCATGTATTTTTCCTGCCGGCCGAAGCCTGACGCCGCGGGGCAGTACGTGAGCTACTCGGCGTACGTGGATCTCGATCGCGGGGATCTTTTCAAGGTACGGCGCGTCGCGGATGAACCCATTCTTTCCTTGGGCGGACTCGGCGAGTTCGACGAATTCGGCACGTATCCCGTGTCCGTGGTGCGCGACGGCGCGAGGGTGCTCGCCTATTACGCCGGCTGGACGCGCTGCGAGTCCGTTCCGTTCAACGTGGCCATCGGCGTCGCGGAGAGCCGCGACGGCGGCGCCACTTTCGAGAAACTCGGCAACGGGCCTGTGCTGTCCTACTCGCCCGGCGAGCCGTTCGTCCTGAGCGGGCCGAAAATCCGGCGCTTCGGCGACACCTGGTACCTCTTCTACATCGCGGGGCGCAAATGGAAGCGGGTGGACGGGCGGCCGGAGCCGGTCTACAAAATCCGCATGGCGACCTCCGCGGACGGCATCCGCTGGAGCAGGCTCAATGAGGATCTGATCGAGAGCAGGATCGAGGAGGACGAGGCGCAGGCGAGCCCCGACGTGAGCTACGCCGGCGGCAAGTACCACATGTTCTTCTGCTACCGCCATAGCGCGGGCTTTCGCAGCAAGGAGCGCGGCTATCGCATCGGTTACGCCTGGAGCCGAAATCTCGTGGACTGGACCCGCGACGACGCGCGCGCCGGCATCGATGTCGCGCAAGAGGGGTGGGATGCCGAAATGGTGAGCTATCCGCATGTCTTCGAGCTCGACGGGCGCCGCTACATGGCGTATCTCGGGGATCAGGTCGGCCGCTACGGGTTCGGGCTGGCGGTCTTGGACGGAACGTTGGAGTAGCGGATGGCGGCCATTGCCTTCAGGAAGCTGGGAAAGATATTCGATCCAACCGGGCACACCTTGCCCAACGAGTGCCGCCAATTCGCACAATCTCCGCAGGCGTTGGTATTCGGGGATCGGGTGCGGATTTATTTTTCCACGCGCGCGGTGGACAAGACCGGCAAGTTCCTGAGCCACGTCGCGTTCGTCGACATGAGCAAGGATCTGCGCGAGGTGATCCGGGTATCGAACGATACGGTCATTTCGCTCGGGAACCTCGGGTGCTTCGACGAGCACGGCATTTTCCCCATGAATGTGCTGCGCGTCGGCGATGCGGTGTATGGCTACACCTGCGGGTGGAGTCGGCGCGTGTCGGTCTCGGTCGACACCGCCATTGGGCTCGCCATCAGCCGCGATGGGGGTCTCACGTTCCAACGGATCGGCGAGGGCCCGGTGCTGGCGGCCTCGCTGCACGAACCCTGCCTGGTCGGCGACGGCTTCGTGAAGATCGTCGGCGGCCAATTCCACATGTGGTACATCTTCGGCACGGGCTGGACGCGTTACGCCGCCGATGCTGCGCCCGATCGGACCTACAAGATCGGGCACGCGGTCTCGAGCGACGGGATCGACTGGGTGAAGGAAGAGGCGCGGCCCATCATCAGCGACCGGCTCGGCCCCGCCGAGAGCCAGGCGTTGCCGACGGTGATCGAGGTTCAGGGTCGCTTCCACATGTTCTTCTGCTATCGCCAGTCGTTCGATTTCAGGAACAACCCTGGGCGCGGCTATCGGATCGGCCACGCGACCTCGGACGACCTCGTCGATTGGACGCGCGACGATCACACGCCCGCGCTCGAGGGGACGGAGGGCGGGTGGGACTCGGACATGCAGTGCTATCCGCACGCGTTCGAGTGCGACGGCCGGCTATATCTTCTCTATAACGGCAACGAGTTCGGGCGCCACGGGTTCGGCGCGGCGGTGCTGGAATGAGGCCAGTCGTGTACTCGATCAACAGGGCGGGCGTCGAGGAGATCGGCCGTCACTTGGGGCGCTGCGATGCGCGGTTCGTGCCGGTGCTGAGCGGCCGCGTCGAAATCGCGCCCTATGCCGAGAAGATTTGGGCGAACGCGGTGCGCTTCGAGGCCTGGGCGGATGACGAGCTGATCGGCTTGGTGGCGGCCTACTGCAACGATGCGCAGCGGCGCGCATCCCACATCACCAGCGTGAGCGTGCTCGAGGAACACTCGGGCAAGGGCA
>Ga0302320_10012975_pt1 | contig 17445 bp, 12 predicted proteins | sample Bog_T0_3_FD_202130 | JGI IMG/M metagenome (GOLD analysis project Ga0302320, IMG submission 202130) | Peat permafrost microbial communities from Stordalen Mire near Abisko, Sweden - Bog_T0_3 | ecosystem: Environmental > Terrestrial > Soil > Wetlands > Peat | place: Sweden: Abisko, Stordalen Mire...
GACGGATTGCGAGATCGCCTCGCCGAATATTTTCAAATGGGTGCGCGCTTTGCCAAGTGGCGCGCGGTGATTGCCATCGGCAGTGGGCTTCCGAGTTGGAGCTGCGTTGCGGCCAATGCCCATGCGCTGGCTCGCTACGCGGCGTTATGCCAGGAAGCTGGCCTCGTCCCGGTTGTCGAGCCGGAAGTCATCATGGATGGCGACCATACGCTGGAGAAGTGTTTCGAAGTTACGGACGAAGTATTGCGAACGGTCTTCATCGAACTGAATTCGCAAGGAGTTCTGTTCGAAGGCATGGTCCTGAAGCCGAATATGGTGCTTCCCGGATTGACCAGTGCGACTCAGCCGACATTGGAAGAGACTGCAGACGCCACAGTGAACTGCTTTCTGCGCACAGTGCCTGCCGCCGTGCCGGCGATTGCGTTCCTGTCGGGCGGCCAACCGGCGGAACTGGCCTCCGCACGTTTGAATGCGATGAATGTCAGATTCAAGTCGCGACTACCCTGGGCGCTGGCATTTTCGTTTGCGCGCGCCATCCAGCAGCCCGCGCTGGAGATATGGAACGGCAACCAGGCAAACGTTGTGGCGGCTCAGAAGGCGCTGTATCACCGTGCACTCTGCAACAAGGCAGCACGCAGCGGGGAATACTCATCGGATATGGAGAAAATATGACCGGGAACAAACACAACCCGGAAGGAAATAGCGGTGAAACTGGAGAGCCAAATCCCGGTCCGTACTGGATGCGAATGCATCGGGACTGGAAGTTCTGGGTAGGTGCTCTACTCATGGCGGCCGCGCTCACAATCTATGTCTTAAGCGGCGATCTGGCGTGGGTTCCCTATGGACATCGGCAACCTGCGATGCCTGCCACTTCCGCGAATTGAGTTCCCGATTAGAAAGACGAGCGACAACCCATGAGTAAAGCGCAGTTGTATCCCCTGCGGTTCGACCCAATCTATCAATATAGATTGTGGGGCGGTCGCCGCCTGGGCAACTTGCTCTCCGCGCCGCTCCCGGGCGATGGTCCAATCGGCGAGGCTTGGGTGCTGAGCGACCGCAGCGACCACCAAAGCCTGGTTGCGAATGGACCGCTCAAGGGCCACACGCTCGGACAAGTGATGGAGCAGTTCCGCGAGCCTTTAATGGGCAAGCTGGCTTCGCGCTTCACACGCTTTCCGTTGCTGCTCAAATTTCTGGACGCGCACCAGATGCTTTCCGTGCAGGTACACCCCAGCGATCGTCACTCTGCATTGATTCCAGCCGGCGATGCTCCCAAGACCGAAGCATGGGTCGTCATCGAAGCTGAAAAGGAAAGCCAAATCTATGCCGGCCTGAAACCGGGCACAACTGCCGCCGAGCTGCGGCAGTCCCTTGCAGACGGCACCATTGCGGACCATCTTGTGAGCATAGCCCCAAAGCCCGGAGACGCAGTCTTCATTCCAGCCGGAACCGTGCATACGCTGGGCAATGGTGTTGTGGTGTTCGAGGTTCAACAGAATAGCGATGTGACATTTCGACTCTACGACTGGGGCCATATTGACCCCAAGACCAAACAGCCGAGGCCGCTCCAGGTAGAACAGGCTCTTGCCTGCATTGAGTTCGGAGAGAGCAATAGCGGTCTCATCGCGCCTCTTGTGGAAGCCGCCTCACCTGTTGAACGCGAGAGACTCTTCGATTGCAATGCCTTCCTGTTATCGCGATTGCTTGGGCAGAACCCGTTTCCTGTTGGCAAGCCGGAAGAGCCCCGCGTTTTGGTTTGCATTGAAGGCAAAGGGCGGATCGTTCACGATGGTATCCCCTACGCGGTCGGAAAGGGCGATGTTTGGCTCTTGCCGGCTGAGGCCGGTGAGTGCGCGTTTGAACCCAGCGGAGAAGTGACCGTGTTGGAGATTGCGATTCCCTAGGCGTTCATAATAACTACCTCTGCAACAGAACCTGAAATTGGGAGATCAATGAAGAAGCTCATCGTGTTCGATTTGGATGGCACGCTCGCGCCCAGCAAGTCGTCTCTGGCGCCGGAGACTGCGGGCCTGGTGCGGGACCTCTTAGGCATGATCCGAGTGGCAGTGATCTCAGGAGGCGCATGGACGCAGTTTGAAAAGCAGCTTCTTACCGATCTTCCCAAAAACAGTCAGCTCGCGAATCTGTCCCTGCTCCCTACCTGCGGAACAAAGTTTTTTCAATTTAGCGGCAAGTGGATGGAACTGTATTCGGAAGATCTTACGGCGGAGCAGAAAAAGAAAATCATCGACTCTCTCAACAAAGCATCGGCGGAAGCTGGCATTCACCCAGATAAGGTTTGGGGCGACGTGATTGATGACCGGGGAAGCCAGGTGACATACTCCGCACTGGGTCAGCAAGCGCCTTTGGCTGAGAAGGAAAAATGGGATGCCGATTTTGCCAAGCGGAAGAAGATCGCGGCGATCCTGGAGAAACTTATTCCGGAGTTCTCCGTCCGCCTGGGCGGGGCTACCTCAATCGATGTGACCAAGCCCGGCATCGACAAAGCCTACGGCATAAACAAACTGCGGGACACGCTTCATATTTCGTTGAAAGAGATGATTTACATCGGGGATGCACTGTTTCCCGGCGGGAATGATTACCCTGCGGAGCAGGATGGTGTCGTGTCGATCCCAGTCAAAGGGCCTGACGATACCAACGTGGTCATCAAGACGATCCTTGCCTGTCTCGGCGACAAGTGAACCATGCATAGGTCGCAAGCGGCACAGGTCGCAAGCCGGCGAGGAGGTTCGATGAGCGGCTTCAAGTTGCACCGCATGGGCATGATCATGGAGCCCGAGCCCGGCAATCCGAATGAAGTGGAAGGTGTCCTGAATCCCGGAGCCGTGCGCGGCCCTGATGGGAATCTCTATCTGTTCCCGCGCATGGTCGCGAAAGGCAATTATTCGCGGATTGGCATTGCGCGCGTGCGATTCAATGGAGCCGGCGATCCAACGGGAGTCGAGCGGCTTGGCATCGCGCTTGAGCCCGAAGCCGAGTATGAGTTGCGGCCCGGGGGCGGCGGCTGTGAGGACCCACGCGTTACCTTCGTAGAACCGCTGAAGCGCTACATCATGACCTACGCCGCATTTTCGCCTTTGGGCCCGAGAATCGCGATGGCTGAGTCCGAAGATCTTTTCCACTGGAAGCGATTGGGACTTGCTACCTATGCTCATTGGCACGGCATCGAATTGGCTCACGTGGACGATAAGGATGCGAGCCTGTTTCCTGTCGCGATCCCAAACTCCGCCGGCAAACTAGAACTGGGAATGCTTCATCGTCCGCTCTTTCCCGGTACTCGGCCAGAGGAGACATGTTGCCAGCCTGAATCCCGGCAGGTGGACTTGAACCACGAGAGCATTTGGATTTCCTACTGCCCCTCGGCCCTGATGAGCGAGAGCCCAGATCGCCTCGGCCGGTTTACTTCTCATCACCGGCTGGCAACTCCGGTGTCGCCCTGGGAACGGCTTAAGATCGGCGCAGGAACCCCGCCCATCCTGACCAAACATGGCTGGCTGATTGTTTACCACGGCGTGAGTGAGGCGGCGGGTGCCGACGGTGTTCATCCTCTATGCTATTCGGCTGGAGTGATGGTGCTATCGAAGAAGCATCCGCGATTGATCCGCTATCGTTCGGTTGAGCCGGTGTTAACGCCGACGCTTCCCGAGGAGTGCGATGGAACCGTTGCCAATGTTGTTTTCCCTACAGGCATCGACCGGCGCGATGATCTTGGCACTCCAGATCGTTTCGACGTTTACTACGGCATGGCGGACAATCGTATTGGCGTTGCGCGCCTTGATTTGCCGGAACAGATAGTGTCGGGTGCTGTCGCAGATGCACCGGATGCCACGGTGTAACATGTTACCGTTGCCAAACAATCTGGCGCGCTTCAAGCGGCACGTGCGCATTGGGATGGTAGGGGACAATGCGCGCGGCGTAATCGCTGGCTGGGCGCGCTGCCGAGACCTGAGTTGAATATGTGAACGCGCCGGGCGTATCCGCGCAGGGTCCGGATGCGCTCATCCCTTCAGGAGAAGCGGACTTCCCGTTAGCTGAATCTGCATGAAGTTCGACTCTCAGATGATCCGGATTCAGCGACCCGGGTGCAACCTCCGCTTGAAAGAAATTCTGCCCATCATGAGTGTCGATCCTCACGCGGACAAAGCGCACAGTGCTCCAATTGCGCTCAATGTCCTGCTTCCATTGGAGCAGGCTCAAGCCGACCGCACCATCGTCTGCAGCCCGATCGCGATAGCGCGACGCCGCGGGCAGATAATGACTCTCCGTGTATTCGCGGATGGCGCGCGTTGCGGAAAACTCCGGCGTAAGCCTTGCCATGCTTTCGCGGATGCGTCCCAGCCACCTGTCGGGCATGTCCGACGGATCGCGGTCGTAGAACTCCGGAATCACCTCAGCTTCCAGCAGGGTGTACAAAGCTTCTGCCTCTTTGGCATCCCACCCAGGGTCTTCGCCATGTTCCTGGCCATCCCCAATGGCCCAACCGACTTCAGGCGAATAGGCCTCTGCCCACCATCCATCCAGCTCAGAGAGGTTGAGTCCGCCGTTTACGAGGACCTTCATGCCGCTGGTTCCACAGGCCTCCCACGGACGCCGGGGCGTGTTGATCCAAAGATCGATTCCCTGAACCAGCTCCTGGGCCAGCATCATGTCGTAGTCATTGAGGAAGACGATGCGTCCTTGAACCTCGGGACGTTGGATGAAATCTTTCCATTGTTTGATCAACTCTTGTCCGGGAAGATCCTGAGGATGAGCTTTGCCGGCAAGCAATAACTGAACGGGGAAGCGGGGATTGGAGAGCAGTCGCAACAGTCTCTCGGTATCGTGTAATAGAAGATTGGGACGCTTATAGGTCGCAAATCGGCGAGCGAATCCCAGGGTCAGTACCTTCTCATCGAAGATGCCGGCGGCATAGGACGATTCCGCGCCTTCGGCGGCTAGTTGGCACTCGTACCGCTTTCGCATCCGCTCAATCAGGCCTTTGCGCCCCGCTGTCCGCATTTGCCAAAGCTCCTGATTGGAGATATGGCGAATGTCATCCTCCGCCGGACGATCGCCGCGCCAACGTTTCGCGCCGCAGGCAGAGGTCCATAGCGCATCGGCTTCGGCTGAATCCCAGGTCGGCACATGAATGCCGTTGGTTACGGAACCTATGGGTACTTCTTCCCGCGGCCAGCGCGGAAACAGCGGCTGGAAGATCTCTCTGCTCACTTGCCCATGGAGCTTGCTCACGCCATTGGTCTGCCCACTGCCGCGAACTGCGAGGTATGCCATGTTGAATGGCTCGGAAGCATCTTCACAGTTCTGTCTTCCCCTGGCGAGCAGATCGTCGACTGAGATGGCGAGTTCATCCACCGCATAGTGGCTTAGATACCTGCGAATGAGTTCGGGATCAAAACGGTCAAAGCCGGCACTCACAGCGGTATGCGTGGTGAAAACATTCCCGGCTCGCGTGATCGTCATGGCGAGATCGAATGGCTTCTTGTGATCTTCCATGTAGAAGCGGGCTCGTTCCAGCACGGCGAATGCGGCATGTCCCTCGTTGAGGTGACAGACCTCCGGCTTAAGGCCCAATGCTCGCAACAAGCGCCATCCTCCGATGCCGAGGACGATCTCCTGCTTCAGGCGCATCTCTGCGTCCCCGCCATAAAGCTCACTGGTAATTCCCCGATGAGCCGCGGTATTGGAAAAGTCGTTGGTGTCGAGGAGATACAACTTTCCTCTTCCCACGGACACCTCCCAACATCGAAGCCAGATCTTTGAGCCAGGGAGTTGAATCTGCAACCGCAACCACTCGCCGTTCTGCTGGCGAAGCGGGCGGATGGGCAGCTGTCCCGGATCGTTCACTGGATACAGCGCCTGCTGTCGGCCTTCCGAGTCGAAGTCTTGGCGGAAATATCCCTGGCCGTAGAGCAAGCCGACTCCGACAACAGGAACTCCCAGATCGCTGGCCGCCTTCATCTGGTCGCCCGCTACGTTGCCAAGTCCGCCTGAGTAAATGGGCAGTGCTTCGCTCAGCATGAACTCCATACTGAAGTAGGCGGCTGTGGACAACCCTGCGTTCGGATGCGTGCGCTGGAACCAAGCGTCGGCCCGATACGAGTCCCGATTCCGCTGAAGCAGACCGTCGAGTTTCTGGCGGAACTCAGACGTGCCCAATGTGGTCTTGATCTTTTCGCGAGAAACCGTTCGAAGGAGCACCCATGGGTTTTGCGTGGCTGCCCATAGGTCCTCGTCAAGCGCTTTCCATATTTGGTCCGCTGCGTGGTTCCAGGACCAGTGAAGATTGAGCGCCAACTCAACCAGCGCATCAACTCCATCAATCTTCAACCAATCGGATGGCGCCTTCGGATCGTCCAAGTTCTCCCCCTGCGCTTTGATTCCACAATGCGTACCGAGTGCAGAATGCCGGGTGCCCCGGTCCCGCTTCTGGGACCGGGGAGAGCGCCAATCTATGCGGTCAAGTTACTAGCTGTCCGTGAAGATGGCTTTCGCCGGATGTCCCTTGGCCATGGGCGCGGGCGCGGCGGCATCACTGAAATCCTTCGTCCACTGCCAGTTTCTGACCTCCGGCATATCCTCGAGGTGCTCGCGAATATAGTCGTGGTGGCGTTGCAACTCCTGTTTGAAGAAGTTGGTGGCCTTCTCGGCTTGTAACCGGAGGCGAGGGATATGCTTCAACGCATCAAGTGCAAGATGAAAGCGGCTCATTTCGTTGAGTACCACCATGTCGAATGGAGTGGTGGTCGTTCCGTGATCCATGTAGCCATGCACATGAAAGCGCGCTTCATTGGAGCGCCCATGCACCAGCGTGTGAATGAGCCAGCGATTGTTGTGGAACGCGAAGACAACCGGCGCCGTCTCGGTAAACAGATCGTTGAACGACATTTCGTCCATACCATGCGAATGTTTGTCGGGAAACATCAGCGTCATCAGGTCGACCACATTGACCACGCGCACCTTGATGCCCGGCACATGCTTTTGCAAGAGCCATGACGCCGCGCAGGTCTCGATGGTTGGCACGTCGCCGGCGCAGGCCAGCACCACATCCGGCTCTCCGCCGCCATCGTTGGTTGCAAACTTCCAAGTGGATGCGCCGCGCGAGCAATGTTCCAGAGCCTCGTCCATGTTCAGCCACTGAAGCTGGGGCTGCTTGCCGCAGGTAACGACGTTGACATAGTTGCGGCTGCGCAGGCAATGGTCGAAGACGCTGAGGAGGCAATTGGAATCAGGTGGATAATAGACGCGGATCACTTCACTCCTGCGCTCCAATGCATTGACGACGTACCCGGTTGCCTGGTGGCTGAAGCCATTGTGGTCGTTGCGCCATGCGTGGCTCGTAAGCAGAACATTGAGAGACGCGAGCGGCCTGCGCCACAGATACTCGCGGCATTGTTCGAGCCACTTGGCATGTTGGGTGGTCATCGAATCGACCACCTGCGCGAAGGCTTCGTAAGAGGACCACATGCCGTGACGGCCCGTGAGCAGGTAGCCTTCAAGCCATCCCTGGCAGAGGTGTTCGCTCAGCACTTCCATGACACGGCCGTCCGGACCGAGTTTATCGTCGATCGAGACAATCTCAGCCATTGAGCAGCGATTCGTAGCCTCAAAAATCGAGTTCAAGCGATTGGAGTCCGACTCATCGGGGCAGAACATGCGGAAGTTTTTCGGATTCGTTCTGAAAATGTCGCGGAAGAAATCTCCGAGCTTGCGCGGAGCTTCAGCCAGCACCTGACCGGGGCCGGGAATTTCCAGCGCGTAATCTGTGAAGTCGGGCAGCGCCAGTGTGATCAGTTCGCGTCCGCCATTCACATGAGGGTTGCCGCCCATGCGCCGGTTGCCTGCCGGCGAGAGAGCTGCTAACTCATCGATAAACTTCCCGTTCGCATCGAACAGCTCCTCGGCTTTATAACTCTTCATCCAGGCTTCGAGGATCTTGAGATGTTCCGGATTGTCCTTCACCGATGCCAGTGGAACCTGGTGCGCGCGGAATGTGCCTTCGATGGGAATACCGTCCACTTCTTTCGGGCAGGTCCATCCCTTGGGCGTGCGGAAGATGATCATGGGCCAGACGGGCTGCTTTTTAAATCCGTTCTTGCGAGCCTCCTGCTGAATTCCTCGAATCTCCGCGTAGCAATCTTCAAGCGTCTGGGCCAACAGCTGATGCACGACCTCCGGGTCATCGCCCTCGACAAAGTAAGGCTTGTAACCGCGGCCCACGTAAAGAGCCTTCAAGTCGGCGTCGCTGGTGCGTTCCTGGGCGGTTGGACCCGAAATTTTGTATCCATTGAGATGTAGGATAGGCAACACCGCGCCGTCTCGCACCGGATTGAGAAAGTTAACCGACTTCCAGCTTCCTTCCAGTGGGCAGGTCTCGGATTCGCCATCCCCAACCACGCAAGCCACGATCAGGTCCGGATTGTCGAAGGCCGCGCCGAATGCGTGAACCAGCGAGTAGCCAAGCTCGCCGCCCTCGTGCATCGAATTCGGAACGTGCGGCCCGCAATGGCTCGGCACACCGCCCGGCGTAGAGAACTTGCGGAACATCAGCCGCAGGCCGTTTTCATCGTGCGTGATCTCCGGGTGAACTTCGGTGTAGGAGCCCTCCAGATAAGAGCAGGCATTGAGCGATGGGCCACCGTGCCCAGGACCGGAAATATAAATGATGTCGGCATCATGTTCTTTGATCAGCCGATTCAAATGAATATAGATGAAGTTCTGGCCCGGCGAAGTTCCCCAGTGCCCCAGGAGCCTTGGTTTGATCTGCTCTACCTTCAGCGGCGTGCGAAGCAGGGGATTTTCAAACAGGTAGATCTGGCCGATGCAGAGATAGTTCGCGGCGCGCCAGTAGCGATTCATCTTGTCCAGCATCTCAGGCGACAGCGGGCCTTTGAGCTTCGGCGCTCGCTCCTCATTCTTGCCATCGGCCGCAATCGCGGTCGACAGACTCACGTCGAAGATGAAGCCGGAAGAGTTGCCAAACTGATCGAAGTTCTTGCTGAAGGGTTGAGGTGTTTCGTCTTTCCTATCTTTGATAGGGAACTCGGTGGTGGCCATGATACTGTATCCTTTCTCGTTCTCCGCAACTGCTCCATTTTGGCAACAGTTTTTGGGTGATGGACTGTTCTACTGCGAACTGAACTTATCCCGCATCTATGCAGACCTGAAGTTACTTGGCTAGCATCTTGCCGATTGATTTCAGTTCAGCGCGGCGCTTCTGAGTTTCTGAGGGATAGGACGGTTTCAATCCCCTGAGCGCATCAAGAACGATCTGAGAGACGATCAAGCGGGCGTCGTCCTTATCGTCCGCGGGAACAACATACCACAGGGCGTGATGTGTGCTGGTTGCACTGAGGCACTCTTCGTAAGCCTTTTCGTAGTCCTTCCAGAACTTCCTTTCGTGGATGTCTGCCAGACTCAACTTCCAGTTCTTCTCTGGATCGTCGATGCGCGCCAGGAATCGCTTCCGCTGTTCGTCCTTCGAGATGTGCAGAAAAATCTTGACGACGCGCGTACTGTTTCGGTCGAGGTGCTTCTCGAAGTCCACAATGGAGCGATACCGATCGTCCCATTTTGACTTATCATCCTGTAGCTGTTTTGAGAGACCTTCGTTGCGCAGCTCCTCCGGATGTACGCGGACGACCAGGACTTCTTCATAGTAAGAACGATTGAAGATTCCGATGCGGCCACGTTCGGGAAGCCGGCATGTGGTGCGCCAAAGAAAATCATGTTCCAGTTCTTCGGCGCTCGGTTGCTTGAAGCTGAAGACTTCGCATCCCTGCGGATTCACCCCGGACATCACGTGGCGAATTGCGCCGTCCTTGCCGGCAGCATCCATGCCCTGGAAGATGAGTAGCAGCGCATGGCGGTTGGACGCATAATGCAGTTGCTGCAAGGTGCTCAGATCCTTCACATGCTGTTCAAGCAACTGTTCATAGTCCCTCTTGGACTTCGTAAGCGCCGGGCCAGCCGTTGGCCATTCACTCAGATCCAGATTCTTGCCAGGCGGCACGTGGTAGCTCTTCGAATCGATCATCATCGTGTCCCTTCAAGTTTGTCTAAGCTGCTGGTTTCTTCTTTGCCGCATCTTCGAGGTGTGTTTCCCGCTCCGCTTTCTCCCAGTCCCGTACAGTCTCAACTTGCTCTCGCCCAAGTTCCTCATAGAGCTCATGAACTCGCTTAACGAGATGTGGCGTCACATCAGGCTGAGGCTTAACTTCGGCTTCTGGCGCTGCTCCGGCCTTGGCCGGAGGGTCGGATTTGTCAGTTTTGACTTTTGGTGAAGGTGTAGAGTTCTCTTCAGGCTTTGGTCGCTCGGCGTTAGCATCGGGCTTCGATGCATCGGGCTTGGCTTCAGGCTTTGGCTGGTCGGCTTTGGTCGCATCATTCCGAATCTCCTGCTCAGCCTTCTTCCAGTCCTGATTTGCTGTACCGGCATTGCCGGCTCGCTCCTCGTAGAGTTTGTAAGCTCGCTGAGCGACCTGTTGCGTTGAATCGGGGGGTGTCTTGGTTTCGGGCTTTGACTCGGCTTTCGCATCGGGCTTCGGTGGATCGGTCTTGGCCTCAGGCTTAGGTTCAGCTTTCGCTTCCGGCTTTGACTCAGGCTTGACACCAGTCGCAGGTGCGGAGTTTTCTTCCGGCTTCGCCTCGCCTTTGGTCTCGGGCTTTGCTTGGGCCTTGACGGGGTCAAAAATCTCATAAGCAAGCAGCTTGATGCGGTCATTCACGAGTGCCCATGCAATCGCATAGCCCCAGACGAACCCGGCCCACTTCCATCCCAGAGGTGACATGAAGACGCCATACACAGCAATCAGCGTGGCAATAGCCTGCGTGCCCAACACGGCCATCCAAAGAATCTTCGCCGGACGTATCGACCAGAATGGACCGCGTGTGCGCGTCAGGAAAATGGTTAAATGCCCGGCCACGGAAAGCTTGAGGTACATCAGTGTCTGTACGGTCGCGCGATCCATGTGGAAGACGCGTTCGCCCAGATAAAACAATCCAAACGCGGCCACAACGCCAATCAACCCAAGCACGGTGGAGATGGCCAATACAAGCTTCATATTCCAGGCTTCGGGCTTGTTTCTGTACAAGACATTGTCATAGGCGATGGACAAGATCGCTCCATCGTTCAGCAGCGCGATCATGACGATCATCACTGCTGTTACCGGATAGAAGTTGAAGACCAGAATGGCCAGTGTCATGAGGAACAGCACGCGCAGCGTCTCCGCGATGCGGTAGATGGCGTAGCTGTTCATGCGCTGGAAGATGCGCCGGCTCTCTTTGATCGCGTCGATGATCACTGAGAGTCCGGAAGAGAGCAGCACAATGGAGGCTGCCGCTCGGGCCGCGTCCGTCGCGCCGGAAACGGCAATGCCGCAGTCGGCTTTCTTCAGCGCGGGCGCGTCATTCACGCCATCGCCGGTCATGCCGACAATATGGCCGGAGTCCTGTTGCGTGGTTACGATAAAGAATTTGTGCTCGGGGAATACCTGGGCGAAGCCGTCCGCCTTTGCGATCTCCCCGGATATCTCCGGCGTTGCCTTCTTCGTTGTGTCGCCAAGCGCGCTGGCGTCCAGGATGTTGGTGCCCAGGCCGAGTTGCTTCGATGTTTCCCGGGCAATGGCAATTTGATCGCCCGTCACCATCTTGATCTTCACGCCCATCTTGACGGCGTTGGCAATCGTCTCCTTGGCATCGGCGCGCGGCGGGTCGAACAAGGGCAGCATGCCGACAAACTTCCACTTGCCTTGCTCATCGGCCTTTGCTACGCCGAGCGAGCGGAAGCCACGGCCGGCAAAATCCAGAATAGCCTTGTCAGCCGCTGTTTTAATCTCAGCTGCATTGGTCGACATCTTGAGAATGACCTGCGGCGCTCCTTTGGTTACAAAAAACTGCTTGCCGTCAGGCCCTTTGACAGTGGCCTCCGTGCGTTTGTGCACTGGATCGAAGGGCATGAAGTGCAGCACCTTGCAGCTCTTCAACTCCTTGTCATCCTTTACGCCGCCGATCACTGCAAGGTCGATGGTGTCCTTGTCTTCGGCGCGGGAGGCGAGCGCGGCCCAGAGAACTACATTTCCAGCAGAGATTCCGTCTACGCAGAACGGATCGCCCAGTGTGAGTTTGTTTTGCGTCAGCGTTCCGGTCTTATCGGAGCAGAGAACGTCGACACCTGCCAGCTCCTCAATGGCTGACAACCGGGTTACAATCGCTTCCTTCTTCGCCAGTTTTCGCGCGCCGACAGCCATGGTCACCGACAGGACAGTCGGCATGGCGACAGGGATGGCCGCCACCAGGAGCACCAAGCAGAACTCCAGCGTGGTGAGTACCTTGTCTCCGCGGATGAGGACGACAACAAGAATCACGGCGACCAGCGCTACCGCCAGAACGATCAGATAGTCGCCGATCTTCATTACCGCTTTTTGGAAGTGGCTAACGGTATGAGCCGTCTCGACGAGCTGCGCGGTCTTGCCAAAGTATGTGTTCGTTCCGGTGGCGTATACGATGGCGTCGATTTCACCCTGGCGGATGATGGAGCCGGAGTAGACTGCGCCACCGGGCTTGGCTTCAACCGGCAAAGACTCCCCTGTCAGTGCGGACTGATCTACCTGGATGGAATCACCGTCGAGCAGACGTGCGTCGGCGGGAACAATATCTCCCAATCGCAGACGAATGACATCGCCGGGAACCAGTTCGCTGGCCTTCGGATCCACCCACTTGCCGTCTCGCTTTACCTTCGCCAGAATAGCCAACCGCGCTTTAAGAGCGGCAATCGCGTTGCCGGCCTGGTGTTCCTCCCAGAACCCAACCAGAGCATTGGAGCATAGCAAGACCAGAATCACGAAGAAATCCAGCCAGTGACGGACCACGCCGGAGAGGATCACGGCGGTTTCAATCATCCACGGAATTGGACCCCAGAAATAGGAGAGGAACTTCAGATATTCGTTGGTTTTCTTTTCCTTGAGCTGGTTAAGCCCATACTGCGCCTGACGTTTCACGGCCTCGGCCTGCGTGAGTCCGTCAGCCGACGTGCCGAGCTTTTTCATCAGCTCGGGCATGGCGAGCGTCTTCAACGAGTTCTGATCATCCTCGGGCTTGGTCCGGTCCGGTTTTGCCGTCATCTGAGTTCATTCCCCTTTTGTTGATCCGTTGACCAGAGCGAATCGCTGCAAGAGCAGCAAAGCAGTTTCCAAACCAGTATTCTGCCCGGTATTCAGGAGTCAGGCGAGCGCGATCTCGACCGCCAGATCAGTGCTCCTGCTGGAGGGCTCTCCCGTAGCGCGAATGAAAAGTGAAATGTTGCTCTGAGGTGACGGAGCCGAAGAGTAATGCTCGTGTGAGTGATGTAGCCGGGTATCGAAATTTGCGACATTATTCCACTTGGAAAAGATACGTTGATTTCCGTCGTAACGCCGCTTCGTGCGCGAAGCCTTCTCCGCTGCTTTTTCGGCAACGCGCTCGATCCTCTTCTGCGCGGAAGCGTCTGACGCCGTCAAGTCTTCGAGCTTTGCTGCTTCTGGATTCACAAACTGCTTCGGCATCGACGCTCCCTGCTTTCATCACGATGAACCGTGTTTCAATCGGAGTCTGGTCAGTTTTGCTCCACCTCCCGCGTCGCGGGGGCACTCGAGGATTGCTTCTGGCGAATGTGAACAAAGACTGTGCTCTCTTGCACAGTTCCGATCAATTGCGTCGGAAGTTTCTCTTAGGCCGGTCTCTTGAATCGTGTCCTTAGATATATGGGACCTCTCCCTTGAGCTATTTTGATCTGTATTTCTGATCTCGTCTGTTCCACACTTGGGACACTATGCGCGCGCATCTGCCGTGGCCTGATGCGTCACCACATCTGCCGGAGATTCCGCAAGAAAGATCCTGCATATGACGAAAGTGTTCAGATGCTCGTGCAGCCGTTCTGGGTGAAGGAAGAGGCGTTATGCGAGTCTTAATCGCGGTTGGCCATTCGACGTCTGCAGATAATTTGATTCATGCTGTGGAAACAGGCATTCGGCATGAAAACACCGAAGTTCTGGTCCTGCATGTGCTGGAGCCGGTTGAGCCCGTACCTCCGCCAGAGATGGCCCAGGATTACGCTCCCGAATTGGAGTGTGAGAAGCCACAGGCTCGCGCACTGGTCGAACGGACCGCGGGCGAACTTCGCGCGGCTGGATTTGCGGCGCAAGCCGAGGTGCTGATTGGAGACGTAACCGAGGCGATTCTCCTTCGAGCAGAGCAATGGCGTACTGATCTCATAACTTTAGGTTCGCACGGTCAGAGGAGTATTCATGACTTCCTTCTCGGCAGCGTAGCGGAGTCGATCGCTCGTCGCGCTGGGTGCTCCGTGCTGATCGTACGTCCACCGGCCCGTACCTGATGTCCTTCGTTGCGAGGGAATCAATCATACAGAGCAATTATGGCCAGACGTGCGCGCCTGCTGATGCAATGTTGGTCTCGTACAGGTTTCGAATACTCAGAGACCTCATGAACGTTCTGAGCCGATGCTGGCGACGGAGTAAACCGGTTATCCATACCAGACATCGGCATGGGATGAGAATGCGGACCATGTGCAAAACAACAGAGCCCTCAGAGGGTCGAGGGCATGTTCGGTAATGAGGAGCATCTATGACCACTACGACAAAATGCGAACATCCTGGCTGTAATTGTCAATCTGCGAGCGGCAAAAAGCATTGCAGTCCAACATGTGCAGACACAAAGAAGAGTCCAGAAACTCCCTGCCAGTGCAAACACCCGGAATGCCGCGATGTCGGACTCAAGATGTAGCTTTGCTCGAATCCGACTCACTTGCGAGTCAAGAGGTCATGTCCGATATTCAGCCCATTTCAACAGTGAAAGGTAAGTCACGCCATGGCGTCTTCCGCAACCTTCGCAACAGTATCGACTCCACCAGCATTGGATGAGTTATGCATCAACACGCTCCGATTTCTGGCGGTGGACATGGTGCAGAAGGCTGACTCGGGCCATCCTGGGCTCCCGATGGGGTCGGCAGCCATGGCGTATGCGCTATGGGACCGGTCGCTCAAGTTCAATCCTCAGGATCCCCACTGGCCAGACCGCGACCGCTTCGTTCTATCGGCGGGCCATGGATGCGCATTGCTCTACGCTCTTCTCCACGTTACCGGGTTCGACCTCCCACTGGATGAGCTGAAGAGGTTTCGCCAATGGGGCAGCCGCACGCCGGGCCATCCGGAGTATGGCAAGACTCCGGGCGTCGAGGCTACCACTGGGCCATTGGGCCAGGGCCTTGGAGACGGCGTGGGCATGGCCATTGCCGAGGTGGCGCTGGCGGCGCGATTCAATCGCCCTGGCCACCAGATCGTGGACCACTTCACGTACGTTCTTGTCAGCGATGGCGATCTTGAGGAAGGAATCTCCTCGGAGTCTGGGTCGATCGCCGGCCACCAGCATCTCGGTAAGCTGATCGTTCTTTATGCAGATAACCACATCACGATCGAGGGAAGCACAGAACTGACGTTCACCGAAGATCGCATGGCTCGGTTCGCAGCGTTCGGCTGGCACGTGCAACGAGTTGAACAGAGCAACGACGTGGACGCAGTGGCGCTGGCACTGAAGAGCGCCCGAGAGGAGACAGGCCGCCCCTCGTTGATCGCTGTCCGCACGCACATCGGCTTTGGCAGCCCGCACAAGCAGGACACCGCGGCGGCTCATGGAGAAGCTCTTGGTGTAGAGGAGGTGCGTCTTACTAAAGAAGGGATGGACTGGCCGGTTTTGCCTTCCTTCCATATCCCCGAGGAGGCGCTGGAACATTTCCGCCGAGCTGTTACTCGCGGAAATGCCGCACAGTTGGAATGGCAGTCGCGATTCCAAACCTTCGCGCACGAATATCCGGACCTTGCCGCCGAGTTCCAGAGGGTAATTGAAAGGGAGCTACCGAAAGATTGGGATACCGATCTGCCGGCATTTACTCCAGCGGATGGGCCGATGGCCACCCGCGTCGCTTCAGGAAAAGTGATTGAGATCCTTGGCCCTCGACTGCCGGAGATGATGGGAGGCTCGGCAGACCTTGGACCAAGCACCCATACGAATATTGGCGGCGCCGGCAACTTCGAACCGGAAAACTGGGCAGGACGCAACATGCATTTCGGCATTCGCGAGAATGCGATGGGCGCCATCCTCAATGGAATGGCCTTGCACTGCGGGCTCATTCCATACGGCGGCACGTTCTTTGTATTCTCCGATTACATGCGTCCTCCTATGCGCCTTGCGGCCATGAATGCCCTCCCGGTGATCTATATCTTCACGCACGACAGCATTGGCATGGGTGAAGACGGTCCAACTCACCAACCTGTGGAACAGCTCATCGGGTTGCGATCTATCCCAGGCATGGTTGTACTTCGCCCGGCGGATGCCAACGAGACCGTAGCCGCCTGGCGAATTGCGATCGGCAGAAAGCAGGGGCCTGTTGCCTTGGTGTTGACACGGCAAAGCCTGCCCGTGCTCGACCTCAATCACTACCCGGCAATCCCCGCCGGAGTTTCGCTCGGTGGCTACATTCTCGCTGATTTTCCAGCCACGCAACCTCCCGAGATCATCCTGATCGGAACCGGATCGGAAGTGCATCTGGCAATCGAGGCACGTGACGAACTGCTGAATGACGGGATAAACGCGAGAGTGGTGAGTATGCCGAGCACAAACCTATTTGCGGCACAGTCGGACGATTACCGAGAAAGAATTCTGCCCGCGGGTGTGCCCATCCTGGTAATTGAGGCCGGTTCCCCGGTAGGCTGGCAGTCCTTTGTCGGCCCTCGAATCGCCGTGATTGGGATTGACACTTTCGGCTCATCGGCTCCCGGACCGGTCGTGATGGAACACTACGGCTTCACCGTGGAGAACGTTTGCAGGCAGGCTCATCGCGTACTTGACAAGCATAAGGAGGGAGCACCATGCGCGTCGGAATCGCCTCAGACCATGGCGGGTTCGTTCTGAAAGAGCAGATCGCGGTTTTGCTGCGCGATGCTGCCCATGAGGTCGTTGACTTCGGCGCGCTTTGCGCGAGTCCAGGTGATGATTACCCCGATTACGTGATCCCATTGGCCAGAGCCGTTGCAGCCGGCAACGTTGATCGTGGGATAGCGCTCTGCGGAAGTGGCGTGGGAGCATCCATCTGCGCCAACAAAGTTGCCGGCGTGCGCGCCGGACTCATCCACGACGTGTTCTCCGCGCACCAGGGCGTTGAAGACGACGACATGAATGTTTTTTCGATGGGCGGCCAGGTGATCGGGCCTGCATTAGCCTGGGAATTAATTCAGACTTTCTTGAAGGCTCGCTTCAGCGGCGCGGAACGCCACCAGCGCAGAGTCGACAAAGTGAAAGCGCTCGAAGTGCATGAGGTTGCGCTTTGACTGCATGCATTTGACTGACAGAATTCTGGTGAGAATGAGGAACGGTCGG
>Ga0302320_10012977_pt1 | contig 17444 bp, 18 predicted proteins | sample Bog_T0_3_FD_202130 | JGI IMG/M metagenome (GOLD analysis project Ga0302320, IMG submission 202130) | Peat permafrost microbial communities from Stordalen Mire near Abisko, Sweden - Bog_T0_3 | ecosystem: Environmental > Terrestrial > Soil > Wetlands > Peat | place: Sweden: Abisko, Stordalen Mire...
GAACACGCGGGCGGCGAACTCGGGCTGATAGCCCTTCGCGACCATGCCGTCGATCAGCTTGTCGTGGAAGCGCGACAGCGTGCCGATATGGCGAAAGCTGGCCATGGCGCGGCGCAACTGGTCGGCCTCGTCGGGGGTGAAGCCGGCGGCGACGATGGCGATCTTCATCGCCTGCTCCTGGAACAAAGGCACGCCCAAGGTCTTTTTCAGCACCGCCTCGAGATCCTTCGAAGGGTAGACGACGTCTTCCTTGCCCTGGCGGCGGCGCAAATAGGGATGCACCATGTCGCCCTGGATCGGGCCGGGCCGGACGATCGCCACCTCGATCACCAGATCGTAAAAGCAGCGCGGCTTGAGCCGCGGCAGCATGCTCATCTGGGCGCGGCTTTCGATCTGGAACACGCCGATCGAATCGGCGCGGCACAGCATGTCGTAAACCGCCTGGTCCTCGCGCGGCACGCTGGCCAATTCGAGATCCAGTCCCTGGTGACGGCGCAGCAGGTCGAATGCCTTGCGGATGCAGGTCAGCATGCCGAGCGCCAGGATATCGACCTTGAGCAGGCCGGCGGCGTCGAGATCGTCCTTGTCCCATTGAATCACGGTGCGATCATCCATGCGGGCGTTTTCCACCGGCACCAGCCGATCGAGGCGGTCGCGCGTGATGACGAAGCCGCCGACATGCTGCGACAGATGACGTGGAAAGCCGGTCAATTGGGCGGCCAGATCGAGGACCAGGGCGAGGATCGGTTCCGTCGGATCGAAGCCGATATCCCGGACATGCTGGTCGGTCACCGCTTCGCGGCGGCGGCCCCAGCGGGTTTTCGCCAAGGCGGCGGCGCTGTCCTCGCTCAGCCCCAAGGCGCGGCCGACCTCGCGCAACGCCGACCGGGAGCGGTAATGGGTGACAGTGGCGGCCAGGCCGGCACGCTCGCGGCCATATTTGCCATAAATGTACTGGATCACTTCCTCGCGGCGCTCATGTTCGAAATCGACGTCGATGTCGGGCGGCTCGCCACGCGCCGCGCTGATGAAGCGTTCGAACAGGAGATCGATGGCGGTGGGATCGACGGCGGTGATGCCGAGGCAATAGCACACCGCCGAATTGGCCGCCGAACCGCGCCCCTGGCATAGGATGCCATGGTCGCGGGCGAAGGCGACGATATCCTGCACGGTGAGGAAATAGGGCGCGTAGGACAGCTTGGCGATCAGCGCCAACTCATGCGCCAGCGTGTCCCGCACCGCCGGCGGTATACCGGCGGGATAGCGCGCCGCCGCGCCCTGTTCGGTCAACCGCTCCAATTCGGCCTGCGGATCGGGACAGTCGATGGGATATTGGTAGCGCAATTCGTCGAGACTGAAACGGCAGCGCGCGGCGATGGCGGCGGTTTGCCGGATGGCGTCCGGATAGTCGGTGAACAGCCGGGCCATCTCGGCCGGCGGCTTGAGGTGGCGCTCGGCATTGGCGGCCAGCCGGCGCCCGGCCTCGGCCACCGTGCAGCCCAGGCGAATCGCGGTCAGCACGTCCTGCAGTGGCCGCCGCGCCGGGCTGTGGTAAAGCACGTCATTGGTCGCCACCAGCGGCACGCCGGCCTCGGTCGCCAGCCGCGCCAGCAGCGCCAGGCGGCGGCCGTCGCCCTCGGCGTAACGCTGCTGGGCGACCAGATAGAGCGCGCCGCAACATTGCGCCTGCCAGTCCGCCAGCTCGGCCACGAATTTGCGGCCGGGCCTGTCGGGCGGCAGCAGCAGCAGGATCTGGCCCGCTGTGGCGGCGCGCAGATCGGCGCGGCCGAGCCGGCACTCCCCCTTCTCGGCGCGGCGACGGCCCAAGGTCAGCAACTGGCACAGACGGCCATAGGCATCGCGGTCGGTCGGCAGGCACAGCAGGCTGGCGCCGTCGGTCAGATCGAGCCGGGCGCCGACCACCAGGCGGATGCCGGCCTGTTTGGCGGCACGATGGGCGCGCACTACGCCGGCCAGACTGTTGCGGTCGGTGAGCGCGATCGCCGTCATGCCCTGCGCGGCGGCGGCCAGCACCAGCTCGTCGGGATGCGAGCCGCCTTCGAGAAAGCTGTAATTGCTGGTGACCTGCAGTTCGACATAGCTCATGAGAAATCGCCTTGTTCATGAAATGTTCTTCATGAATTGGCGGCCGAGTCAAGAGTCCGGGGCAAGCGGTTCTTCCTTGGTTTGAAATCTGACGCGGCGTGTGCATGGCATCCAGCGCCACCCATTGTATATCTTATGGATAAACATTAGTGTGACGCACACTCAGGAGGCACTCATGCAAGCTCTCGTTTCGCGCTGGGGGAACAGTCTCGGCATACGAATCCCCAAGGAAATTGCGACGCGTGTCGGGCTAACGAACGGGTCGAAAGTCGAGATTGAGGTCAGAGATGGCCAAGTCATCATCGGGCGGAGGCGCCCACGCTACAAGTTGGCCGATCTTCTGGTTGGCGTAACGCCTCAACAAGCGAGAGAGGCTGCGTCCGAGGTCGATTGGGGTGCCGACATTGGCCGGGAAATTGTCGATTGACGGTCTACGAGCCAAACGCCGGTGACTTGGTCTGGACAGATTTCGAACCCCGGACAGGAAGGGAACAAGGCGGCCGTCGGCCGGCGCTGATTGTGTCTCCGGTGGCGTTCTGGAGAACTTACGGCTTTGCGGTCGTTTGCCCGATCACCAGCAAAATTCGCCCTTTTCCAACCAGCGTCGTCCTTCCCGACAATTTGACCCTGAAAGGCGAGATTCTAACACATCATTTTCGCAGCATCGACACAGAGGCGCGTCCCATCGCCTTCACCGGCGACTGTGTGCCGGAGGATATTCTCAGCGAGGTTCGCGCAAAAATGGCTGCACTTATCGGCATGGACGATTGGTGACGGACCGCGGTTGCGACGATGGCTTGCCGGTCTTCGGCAAAATCGCCGGTTTATTGACTTTTATCCTATTTTTAATAAATTATTTTTCCTAAAATAAAATAGGATATATGAGCAGCACGAGGGCGGAAAAGATGACTGATCCCAAGCAATTTATCTTCCCGCGGAAAAAATTGGCTGCGGACTTGGTCGACGCTGTTTGCGGCGCCTCTCCCTTCGATCAGAGTTCTGGTCTGTTTCTGGCGGCGCCAAGGCGAACCGGCAAGAGTACCTTTCTGCGTCTCGATATGATCCCGGAATTCGAGAACCGCGGTGCCATCGTGATCTTGGTCGATCTGTGGTCGGATCCGGACAGGGAGCCGGCCGAATTGATCGCCGAGGCTGTGCGCGATGCGATCCGCAAATCCGAGGCGGGCATCATCAAGGTGCTACGGGGCATTGGTCTGTCGAAATTCGGTGCGGGCGGTGTCTCGTTCGAACTCGACAAGGTTGGCGTGGTGGGGGGCATCACTCTTACCGACGCATTGCAATATCTGTATGAGAAGACCGGCCGATCGATCGCGCTGGTGATCGACGAAGCACAGCATGCGCTCAATTCTCAAGCCGGCATCAATGCCATGTTTGCCATCAAGGCGGCGCGCGATGCCCTGAACCAAAACACCGCCCGTGAAATCCGGCTGATGGCGGTCTTCACCGGGTCCAACCGCGACAAACTGTCCAATCTCGTCTTGGGCCGCACCACGCCATTCTATGGCGCCATGATCACCAGCTTCCCGCTTTTGGACCGGAAATTCACCGATGCGTTCACCGCCCACACCAATGAGCGCTTGGCCGAGGACAATCGGTTCGACCCCGCTAGCGTATTCGCAGCATTCGATGCCTTGGGACGGCGGCCGGAAGAACTCAAGAAGGTTCTGACGGTCTGTGCATTCAGCGAGGGAAAGGCCGCGTCGATGAACGCGCTGCTGGCTCAAAATGCCGCAGCTTTGCGAGTCGACTATCTCAGCAAGTTCGATGGGCTATTCAAAAGTCTCGATCCGCTCGAAAAGGCGGTGCTCTCGAGGCTGATCAGCGAAGGGACTTCATTTTCCCCGTTCGCTGCCGAGGCGCTGGCGGCCTATGGCGCGATCATGGGAGGCGAGGCCCCCAGTGCGGCGTCCGTACAGAATGCCCTACTTGGCCTGCGCGCAAAGCAGATCGTCTGGCAGCCGGCAAGGGGTAGCTACGCTCTCGATGATGCGGACATGGCGGAATGGTATCGAGCACAAGACATGCCGCCCCGCACAACTGGGGCGGCAAGCGGCTAATTTCGCGGGCGTGGGCCCCCGGTTACACCCTGCGCACTGGTCCAGGATACTGCGCCACGATCGGATCGACCGTCAGCAGGGTGATGCCTTCGACCATCGCCTGGGCGATCAGAATGCGGTCGAACGGGTCCTTGTGGATCGGCGGCAAGCTGTCGATGGCGACGGCATGGCCGCCGGCGATCGGCAATTCCTGATAGAGATTGTCCAGCAATGCCCGGCGCAGCAGCCTTGCGTCAACCAGAAAGTCTTGTCGCTGCAATCCGCGTTTGAGGGCGATTTCCCAAAGACTGGCAGCGCTGAAGATCAGGTCGTTGTCAGGGTCCTGCAGCAAAGCGCTGGCGGTCGCTGACAATCGGTCAGGGTGACCCGCCGCCCAAAGCAACAGATGCGTGTCCAGCAGCAGTTTCATAGGGCGCCATCGAACAACCTCTCGATCTCAGTGGCTCCCATTCGGTCGAAATCATCCGGGACGGCAATCTGTCCGCACAGGAAACCCAGACGTCGCACCGATCCGGCCGAAGGGGCATCCAGTGCGGTAACCTTGACCATTGGCCTGCCGGCCTTGGCGATCACAAACGGCTCGCCTTTCGCAGCCTCGTCGACCAGCCGCGAAAGATGCGTCTTGGCCTCGTGGATGTTGACGGTACGCATGGTGCGCTCTGCATAAACTAAGTCTGTTTCGCCTAGTCTATTTTTCGAGGGTCGCAAGACTTTTCCGGTCAGGCGAACAATCCATGCAGGAACCATTGCGCCGGGTTGAACTGGCCGGGCAAGCCGAGCCGATAGAGCCAGAAGCGGTCGCCGTCCTGGTCCTCGACCAGGTAATAGTCGCGATCCGGCGCGCTTTCCCGCCACCATTCGCCGGCCAGCCGCTCCGGCCCTTCGGCACGGCGCACCCGATGCAGGGTCTGGCGCCAGCGGAACAGCAGCGGCGGCGCGTCGGGCAGCGGCGCCGTCACCGCCACCGCTTCCGGCCGGGTCAGCAAAATCGGCGGGCGGCGCAAAGCCGGCCAGGGTTCGGGCGACGGCGGTGGCCGGTCGACGGCGACCCGGCGCACCGCCCGTTCCGGCAGATGGCTGCCGGCCGGGGCGAAACCCTGCAGCCGGGGAAAGCCCAGTCGATTGCCGAGACCATCGATCAGCTGGGCCAGTGAGTCGCCCTGTTCCGTGGCGGCCAGATCGGTCTGGCGGGCCGCCAGCGGCGCCGTCGCCTCGGCACTCAGCAGCAGGGAATCGATGCCGAAGCCGCAATCGATGCCGTCCAGCTTGAGGAACAGCAGACGCAACAGAGCGGCGGCGTCGCGGCTGGGACGGCTGGTGCCGATACTGATCCGCCGGCAGGCGGCGTCGACACGGAAAATATCCAGCGCCAGCTGGCGGAGTCCCAGCTGCTGTTTTTCCAGCCGCGCCAGCAATTGCGGCAGGAGCTGTTCGACCGCCGCCTCGACATCCTCGACCCGGCCGATCGGCGCAACGAAGCGACGCTGCACCGACAGCAGCGCCGGCGGCCGCAGCGGCGACAGCGGTTCGTCGGCCCGCCCCAAGGCCTGATCGAGCCGCTCGCCCACCGCCGGCCCGAAGCGCGCGGTAAGCGGCGCGCGCGCCAGCGGATAGAGATCCCCGACACGACGCAGGCCGAGACGGGTCAGAGCGGCGGCGAGATCGGGGCGCAGCCGCAGCGCCGTCACCGGCAACGGCGCCAGGGCGGCGCGCTGGCCGCCGGCCGCCAGCACGCCGCCGGCGCCGAAGCGGGCCCAGGCCCAGGCGGCACCGGCGCAATCGGCCACCGCGCCGCGCGCGGTGAAACCCAGCCGGCCGAGCCGGGTGGCGAGATCGATCAGCAGTGCCGCCTCGCCGCCCCACAGATGGGCGCAGCCGCTGATATCGAGCCACAGCCCGGCGCCGGCGATGGCTTCCCGCCAGTTGTCCGGCGCGGCATGGGGGGTGTAGGCGACGCACCATTCGGCCAGGCGCAGCAGCAGCGCATCTTCCTCGACCGGCGCCGCCGGCGCTAGGCGCAGCGAGGGACGGATCGCCAGCGCGTCGGCAACGCTCATGCCGGGACGCAGGCCAGCCCGTTCGGCGGCGCGATCGACCGCCACCAGGCGCCGCTGGCCGCCGCTTTCCGCCACCGCCAAGCCGTCATCCGGCCCGGCCGCGGCCGGCTTGCCGAGCCGCTCGGTGCTGAGATAAGGCAACCAGACCGAGACTATCCGTCGCATTTTGCACCTCCCTATGCCGTTGCGGCGCTTGCTGCGGATCGCCCGGCGAACGGGCGGCGGCGGCGCGCGGCAGGAGATCCTTATACGCCTATTTGTTCATGAAATGTTCTTTATAAAAAGTGGGGCGTCTCTCAGTTCATATAGACCGGAAAGGCTTTGGTCAGCGCCGCGACCCTGGTCTTGACGATGGCAACGGCACCATCGGCATTTCCGGACGCTTCGGCCTCGATAAGATCGGCGATGAGCGTCCCCAGCGTCCGAAACTCGCTGTCCTTCATTCCCCGGGTGGTGGCTGCCGCAACACCAAGGCGCAAGCCCGACCAGGCAGGCGGCCGGGGGCTGTCGTTCGGGATCGGGTTCTTGTTTGACGTTATGTTGGCCTGTGCCAGAACGATTTCGGCCTGCTTGCCGGTCAGTCCCTTGCTCGACAGGTCGAGCAGAACGAGGTGCGTGTCGGTGCCGCCTGAGACAAGGCGTACGCCGCGGCGCATCAAGGTTTCAGCCAAGACTCGGGCGTTGGCCTTGACCTGCGCCGCATACACTCTGAAGTCGTCGCGCAGCGCTTCCCCGAGACAGATCGCCTTGGCCGCCAGAACCTGGCTATGCAGCGAACCCTGGACGCCAGGGAATACGGCGGCTTGAAGTTTCCTCGACCAATCTTCGTTGTTGGTCAGGATAATTCCGCCACGCGGACCACGCAGCGTCTTGGTGGTGGTGCAGGTCACGATGTCGGCGTGCGGAAAGGGCGACGGGTGTACGCCGCCGGCGACCAGTCCGGCGATGTGAGCCATATCCACGAGAAACCAAGCACCCAGCTTTTTCGCAATGCTGCCCATACGCTTGAAGTCAAGTTCGCGGGGATAGGCCGACCCCCCGGTGATCAGGAGAGCGGGTCGAACCTGTTCGGCGACGCGCTCCATCTCGTCATAGTCGATCACTTCGGTCACAGGGTTCACCCTGTAGGTGTGAGCCTGGAACCAGCGGCCGGAAAGATTGCCTTTCATACCGTGCGACAGGTGGCCACCCGCCGCCAAATCGAGTGACAAAACCTTGTCACCCGGCTTTAGCAACAGAAAGAACACAGCGAGATTGGCTTGGCTGCCTGAATGTGGCTGGACATTGGCATGGCTGCAGTTGAACAGCTGTTTCGCCCTGTCGATGGCGGCCTGTTCGACAACATCGACGAACTGCCCGCCGCCATGGAAGCGGTTGCCCGGGTAACCCTCGAGGGTCTTGTTGGTCATCGCATGGCCGAGAGCGTCGAGGACGGCGCGGCTCACGATATTTTCGGAGGCGATCAATTCGATCTGGTCTTGCTGGCGGTTCCGTTCATCATCCAGGGCTTGGGCGATAAGCGGGTCGCGCGCATGAACCGAGGCAGTGAAATATTCTTTCGTCTGGGCGGTCACGGCCGTTCTCAGAATGGCATTGGCGGTGTTGAAGAAAGCCTAAGCCGGCGATAGATCCAGAAAAAGTTAATAATATTTCCATATGGGTTCATAATTTCTAATGATTCTTGACTTCTCGAAGGGAGAGTTGGGATGGATCTCGGTCGATTGCGGACGCTACGCGAACTGTCGGTCCGCAAGACGATGGCCGCTGTCGCCGAGGCGCTGCATATCTCGCCGTCGGCTGTGTCGCAGCAACTGGCCTTGCTTGAAGAGGAGGTCGGAATCGTCCTGATCGAACGGCGCGGTCGAGGGGTCACCCTTACGCTGGCCGGCGCCAGGCTGGTAGAACGGGCCGAGCGCATCCTGATTGAACTGGAATCGGCCCGTGCCGATATTGCCGAGCTGAAAAAGATCATCTCGGGCGAATTGCGGATTGCGGCCTTCCCGTCTGTTGCCGCAGCGCTGGTGGCGGGGACGGTGCATGAGTTGCATCGTCTGCATCCGCGATTGACCGTCCTGTTCGACGAGATGGAGCCGGCCGAGAGTCTTGCGGCGCTGCGAAGCTGGCAAACAGACGTGGCGGTCATTGATGACTTGAACGTCCCGCCCGGCGCGCTGGACCCCAATGTCGAGACAATCCCTCTGACGGAGGATGTCTTCAATGTGATGGTGTCCAAGGGTCATCGCCTGGCCGACAGGCCGACCGTGAGCCTGCAGGAACTGCGTAACGAGCAATGGGCGCTCGACACGGCGTCTTCGACTTACGCACGGATGCTGTCCGATTCTTGTCAGGCCGCCGGCTTCAATTCGAATATCGTAGCGCGCTGCAAGGGCTTTGAGGTCACCATCGCGCTGATCCGCGAAGGCTACGCCATCTCAATCATTCCGGGTCTGCGTGCCAGCTATGATCTGGAGGATGTCTGGGTTTGCAAACTGGTGCCGGAGATCCGGCGCAAGATCTCCTTGGCTTTCCGTAAAGGCGAGAAGCGAAGTCCGGCGCTGCAAGCCTTCATCACCGAAATCCGGTCGCGGGTGAGAACCTCGCCCGGCACACAGGGACAAGTCCGCTCAATGCTTTAGAACGCGAGCAAAGAAAATACCGGCACGGGCGTTTTGCGGTGCAATAGTGCGCAAAAGGGCCCGTCTTCGCGGTCCTTCGCATTCCCTCGGACAGGTTTCTAGCGCGCCTTGATCGCCGTCAGCATGATTTCGAGATTTGTCGCGGCAGTTTCCGCCACCTGGGCGATCTGCGCGCCTAAAAATCGAAGGTCAATATTATCGATGGCCTGCTCCTGATATGATTGTAAGCAATTTTGCGAAAAAAGGGCAGCGGCCATCACGCCACCCCGGTTTAGTCGGAAAACCAAACTCTACCGACGGCGGGCCGCTGTCATCTTTTCGGCAGCAGGGACCGGGACGCCGTGCGCGTGGGCAACCGGACCGAGAGTACCCGTCGCCTTTTGCACCTCCATTTGCCATTGCGGCGCCTGATCCGCATCGCACCACGCCATGCCCCGGCACTGCGCCAGAGTCAGACGCCAGCGCCAGGCGCCGACGCCGACCGCGCTTTCGCTGGGCATCGACGCCACCTGCCAGCGGGTCAGCACCGCCGCCAGGGCGGCGCCGCGATTGAGCAGCAGCGCGGGCACGCCGGAGGCGCGGGCGGCCAGGGACAGCCGCCGCACCGCCTTGAAATCGAGACCCTCGATTTCGCCCAGCAGTCCGGCCACCGCCGGGCAGCGCAGGATTTCCTCCAGGCTCCACAGCAGATCGGCGGTGCGCGCCGGCCGCACCCGCAGCAGCCGTTCCACCGGCACACCGAGAGCGGCCAGACCGGGCGGATAGAGGCTGTCGGCCAGGCTGACCCACAGGATCGGTCCGGATCGCGCGCGCGCCGTTCGCCCCAGGCAAAAGGCGGCGAAAGCCAGCGCCGCCGCCGGTGCCGCCGCGCGTTCCGCAGCGATTTCATGCAGTCCGCCGGCCGGCAGGCCACCCCAGGGCAGGCAGGCATCGATCGCCGCCACCCCGAGCGGCGCGGTGTCGGGCAACCGCCCGGCGGCCAGGCCGGGGGTTCCTTCGAGGGCGCTGATCTGCGCCCGCAACTGCGCGAGAGAGGACATGACAACGCCTTTGTTCATGAAATGTTCTTCATGAATCGGCGATGAAGTCAAGCGTTGGCTAGCTTCCGGCGCACTCCAGCAAACCGGCATGGTCGAAAATGATCACCGTTTCGATGGTCGGAATTGCGATCACCTGGTCATGTTTGAGCTGGGTGAAGATGCGGCTGACCGTTTCGATCGCCAGGCCGAGATAGTCGGCGATGTCGCCGCGCGGCATCGGCAGGGTCAGGGTCGGATTGCGCGCGGCATAGCCCACCGTACGCCGCGATTGGGCCAGCAGGAACGAGGCGACCCGCTCCTTCGCCGTCTTGCGGCCCAGCAGCAGCATCTGTTCCTGGGCCTCCACCAATTCGTTCGACGCCACCTCCATCAGACGTTTTTCCAAGGCCGGAAAATCATCGAGCACGCCGCGCAAGCCCCCTCGCGAATAGCGGCAATAGCGCACGTCATTGATCGCGGCGGCGCTGAAGGCATAGCCGGACGACACCGCCAGCCCCAAAAAATCTCCCTTACGCAGGAAACCGGTAATCTGACGGCGTCCATCCGCCATCAGCTTGTAGAGCTTCACCGTGCCATCGGTCAGGTTGAAAAAGCTATCGGCGGGATCCCCTTCGACGATGAAGGTCCGCCCCGCCGCCACCTCGACCACCCGGGCGACCGCCGCCAGACGATGCAGATCGTCATAGCCCAGCGCATCGCACACATTGCTGGCGCGCACACCGCAGGAATCGCAAATGCTTGGCCGGTGTTGCGCCTGCAAGACAAGCGGCGGCCGGTGGGCGGCAACACCAAAGACAGCCATTTCGCCTCTCCCCACGCCGATTGCACGCCCGACCGGCCCGTGGAGCACGATCGGCACAAGCTTAGCGCTGGCGCCACCCGGCTCGGCAGGTTCGGAAATTACTTAGCCGCGCGGGGTGACGGCAAGGGCGATAAAATGGCGGAACGGCTTGAAAAAAGGTAAAAACAACCTTACTGTAAGGTATATTTTACCTTGAAATGAGCGGGTTACCATGGCGCTCGAACTGACCATAACCGCCAAAGGTCAAGTCACCCTGCGGCAAGCCGTTCTGAACCATCTTGGCCTGCGACCCGGCGACAAGGTCGGGGTGGCGCTGCTCGCCAATGGCCGCGTCGAATTGACGCCGGCGGCCGGCGGCCACGATCTGAGCAGTCTGCGCGGCGCCTTGCAGCGACCCGGACAAACAGGCGTGTCGCTCCAGGAAATGCAAGACGCGATCGAATTGGGGCGCGGTCGGTGAAAACTTCCATCGACACTAACCTGCTGATTCGCTACCTGACCTGCGATGACAAACAACAGACTGCCAAGGCGGTCGCCGTCATTGAGAGTGGCCATGTGATTTTTATCGCCACCATCGTCCTGTGCGAAGCGGTTTACGTGCTGCAGCGGGCCTACCACATCAGCAGCGACCAAATCGCCGTCACCCTGCAACGAATCATCGAGAGCCGCAATGTCGAGCTCGACCGGCCCGCCGCCGAATATGGCCTTGCCATGCTGCGGCAGGGCGGCGATTTCGCCGATGGCGTTGTCCTCTATGAGTCGTCGCGGGCAAAATGCGACAGGATCGTCACCTTCGATCAAACTTTCGAACGGCTGCTCGGCGGGACAGACCAGACCCCGCACCCTCAGCCCGCCTGATAGACCGAATTGCCGCCGACCACCGTGCGGAAGATCGCGATGTCCTTGATACGGTCCGGCGCCACCTTGTGCAGATCCTCGGCCAGCACCACGAAATCGGCCAATTTACCGGGGCTGATCGACCCTTTGATCGCTTCCTCATGGGCGTTGTAGGCGCCGTTCAGGGTACTCACTTTGAGCGCCTCGTCGACGCTGATGCGCTGGTTGGCGCCCCAGGTCTCGCCATTCCAGCCGGTGCGCGTGACCATACCCTGAATTCCCATCAAGGGCGCGAAAGGTCCCGGATCGAAGTCGGAGCCGGCCGCCGCCGGCACCCCGGCATCGAGCAGATCGCGGAACGCCATGCTGTGGCGCATGATTTCCTCGCCATAAAAGTGGAATTTGTCGGGATTGTAATAGGCGTAGGAGGTGAACAAGGCGGGTACCGCGCCGGCCACCTTGAGGCGGCGCAGCAGATCGGCGTTGACCAGGGTGCAATGGGTCACCTTGGGACGGGCATCGGGGCGCGGAAACAGGCTCTGCGCCCGCTCGACCGCCGTCAGCAGCATGTCGATGGCGACATCGCCATTGGCGTGGCAATTGATCTGGATGCCGGCCCGGTGGATCCGCTCGACCCAGCCATTGAGGTCGTCCTGGCTTTCCAAAATATTGCCGCGATAAGGCGGCGTGCGGCCGGGATAGGGCACGGAGAGCGCCATGGTGCGCTCCGAGAACGACCCGTCGATACCATGCTCGGACGTGGCGCCGAAGCGGATCCGGTCGTCGCCGAAACCGCTGGCGATGCCGGCCGCGATCATCGCCTCCAACACCTTGCCGTCCGCCTCGTAGCTGACCCGGTGCAACAGGTCGCCGCTTGCCCGCACCTCCTGCAGAGCCGATAGATTGCCTTGCTCGTGATGCACGGTGGTCAGCCCGGCACGGACGAACTGCTGCGAGATATAGGCCAGCCCGTCACGGTCGCGCCGGGCGCTCTCTGCCGCGGTGTAACTCGGCCACAAGCCCACCTTGTCGAATACCGCCATGGCGCCGTCGGTCACCCGGCCATCGAGCGCGCCGGTGGCATCGCGATCGAAGGTGCCATCCGGCGGATTGGCGGTGTCGCGGTTGATGCCGGCCAGGGTGAAGGCCATGCTGTTGTAGAAGGCGGTGTGACCGCCGCGATGATGCACCGCCACCGGATGGTCGGTCGAGACCTGGTCGAGGTCGGCACGGCTGAGCGGGCGGGCGTCCTTGAGCTTGGTATCGTCGAAGAAAAAGCCCTCGATCCATTGGCCGGGCGCCGTGACGCGCGCCTTGGCGCGCAGCTTTTCGACGATTCCGGCGATCGTCACGAACTCCACCTGATAGGGATTGCCGACCAGTACCTCATACAGCAAAGTGTTGCCTGGCGCATGGTTGTGGCAGTCGATGAAGCCCGGCACGATGGTCATCTGCTGGGCGTCGAAGATTTGCGTATGCTTGCCGGCCAGCGCTTTGATATCGGAACTGCTTCCCACCGCGATGAAGCGGCCATCCCGCACCGCAAAGGCCTCAGCCTTGGGCCGGCGCGGATCGACCGTGCTGACTTTGCCGTTGAAGACGACCAAATCGGCGTCCCTGCGGTCGAAGGCGGCGGCGGCGCGCAGCCAGGGTGCGCCGCACGCCACGGCGGCGCCGGTCAGGCCCAGGAAATGTCGGCGGCTGTGTGCGCGATCCATGATTTTCGGTACTCTCCGGTTGGCTTATCTTGCCGGACCGCTACAATGCTGTCGAGTGCGGCGGGAGTGTCCGCGCGGCGGATTTACCGTCGATGTGGGGTTGGGGATTTGGGAGGAAACCATGCGCGGCAAGTGGGCGGCGCCGACTCTGGTGCTGCTGGCGAGTCTTCCCGCACTGGCCGCCGACCTGTCGCCGGCGGAACGGAAAGTCGTCACCGCGATACAAAGCTATCACAATCAGGACGTTGCGCTGCTGGAGCGGCTGGTCAACGTCAATAGCGGTACCCTGAATCTGCCCGGTGTCCGCGAAATCGGCCGACTCTATGGCGATGAATTCGCCGCGCTCGGTCTCAGCACACGCTGGATTCCGATGGAAGAGGCCGGGCGCGCCGGCCATCTGGTGGCCGAGCATCATGGCGGCGGCGGCAAACGGATTCTGCTGATCGCCCATCTCGACACGGTGTTCGAGCCGGACAGCCCGTTCCAGAGTTTCGTGCGCCATGGCGACAGCGCCGAAGGGCCCGGCACCAGCGACATCAAGGGTGGCGTGGTGGTGATTCTCGCCGCGCTGCGCGGTCTCAAGACGGCCGGCCTGCTGCGGCATACCGACCTCACGGTGTTCCTGACCGGCGACGAAGAGCGTCCCGGCCAACCGCTTGCCTTGGCGCGCCGCGACCTGATCGCCGCCGGCCGGGCCTCCGACCTGGCGCTCGATTTCGAAGCGATGGCGCGCCAGGACGGTCAGGACGCCATCCATATCGGCCGCCGCAGCGCCAGCAGCTGGCGTCTGACGACCAGCGGAAAATCCGGCCATTCCTCGGGAGTCGGGCGTGGCGGCGGCTATGGCGCGGTCTATGAACTGGCGCGCATCATCGATGAATTTCGCCGCGAATTGCCGGACGCGAATTTGACCTTCAATACCAGCCTGATCGCCGGCGGCGCCACCGCCGAACTGGACGCCTCGGGTACCCATGCCAGCGCCAGCGGCAAGGATAATATCATCGCCGCCGTCGCCGTCGCCGAGGGCGATCTGCGCAGCCTGTCGGACCAACAGACCGACCGGGTGCGCCAAAAGATGCAGGCCATCGTCGCCCGATCGCTCGACGGCGCCAGCGCCGCGATCAGCTTCACCGAGGGCTATCCGGCGATGGCGCCATCGGCCGCCAGCCAGGCTCTGTTCGATCAGCTGCAAGAAGTCGACCATGATTTGGGACTGCCGCCTTTGACCGAAGGCGATCCGGCGACTCGCGGCGCCGGCGATATCGCCTTCGTCGCCCGCGATGTGCCAGGACTGGTCGGCATGGGCGCCGCCGGCAAAGGGGCGCACACGATCGGCGAGTCGGTCGATCTGTCTAGCCTGTCGCCGCAAGCCGAACGCGCCGCCCTGCTGATCCTGCGCCTCTCGGCGCCCAACCGATAACCCTGTCCGGAGTCCTGCAGTATGGTGATCCTGGTCCTTGGAATGGTGCTCTTTCTCGGTACCCATTCGGTGCGTATATTCGCCGATAGCTGGCGCCGCCAACAGGTCGCGCGCTTCGGCGAATTGCCCTGGAAAGCGGCCTATTCACTCGCCTCGCTGTTTGGAATCGTGCTGATCGCCTGGGGATTCGGGCTGGCGCGGCAAAATCCAGTCGTCGTCTATGTGCCGCCCGACGGGCTGCGCCACCTGACGCCTTTGGTGGTTCTGTTCGCCTTTCTGCTGGTGGCGGCGGCCTATGCGCCGGCCAACAGCTTGAAGTCGATCTTCGGCAACCCGATGATCCTGGGCGTCAAGGTCTGGGCCTTCGGCCATCTGCTGTCGAATGGTCGCGCCGCCGATCTGCTGCTGTTCGGCGGATTTCTGATCTGGGCGATCGTCGATTACGCCAGCGCCCAGCGGCGCAACCGGCGCGACGGCGTCCGCGCGCCGGCCGCCACCCGGCGCGGCAATCTGGCGGTGCTGGTGGGCGGCGTGGCGGGGTGGGCGCTGTTCGCCTTTTTGCTGCATGGCTGGCTGATCGGGGTCAACCCGTTCGCCGCCGGTTGAGGTCGGGAGTCCCCATCATGCATCTGTTGCACGAAGCCACCGCGCCGGCAGGTGCCGAGATCGACTTCAGCCAATTCCTCGCCGTCGACATCCGTATCGGCACCGTATTGGCGGTCGAGCCCTTCCCCGAGGCGCGCAAGCCGGCGCTCAAATTGACGATCGATTTCGGCCCGGCGATCGGCGTCAAACGATCGAGCGCGCAGATCACCGAGCATTATCAGCCGGCGACCCTGGTTGGCCGACAATTGGCCGCCGTGGTCAATTTCCCGCCGCGTCAGATCGGCAAATTCCGCTCCGAAGTGCTGACCCTGGGATTCCCCGACGCCGACGGGCGCGTCGTGCTGTTCTCACCCGACCAGCCGGTGGCCAACGGTGCAAGGTTGTTCTAAAGGCGCCCGGTGTGCGCCGCTGGCAGGGTCAGTTCTCGGCCTCGACCGAGCCGCGCGGCAATCGCAAACGCCAAAGATGGGCGGCCACCAGTCCTTTGACGCGCGGCAGCAACCCCAGCGTCAGGCCGATGGTCCCGGCAAGGCAGGCCGGAATGCCGAGCCAGTTCGGCACGCCCGCCTGGATCGCCACCAGCATCAGCCCGACCACCACATGGCCGACGATGAAAATAGTGATATAGGCCGGCAAATCATCGGCGCGAATATGCCCCAGCGGCACACCGCAAACGGCGCAGTGATCGACCAGCGTGAGATAGCTTTTGAACAGGGCGCCCTTGCCGCAATTGGGGCAGTGCCCAACGAAGCCGCGTCTCAGCGCCAGCCAGCGGCGCGGCATCGGCAGGGTTTCCAGCATCAGGCAGCCGCCCGCAGGTCCGTCGAGACGGATATTGCCTCGATCGGTTGCGCCGGCGACCCCAGCCAGTGGCTAAAAGCGGGTATCTCCTCGCCCTTCATGACGATGGTGAGCGGGCCGAGACGGGCGAAATCGCCAATCTTGGTGTCGTACAGCACGGTGGTCCCCGACGAAATGGTGACCCCCTTGCCGATCTCGATTCGCCCGGTCTTCATGACACGGTCCTCATAGAGATGCGTCTGCAGCGGGCCGGTGCCATTGATGGCGGCGAAATCGCCGACCGAAACGCAATCGAACTCGGTGATGTCGGTGGCGTCGAGATAGACACCCTGCCCGAACTTGCAGCCGAACAGGCGCAATACCCAGGGCAGGAACGGGGTGCCGCGCAGATGGTCGAGCAGTACGTCAGCCGACAGCCCGACATAATTGACCGCGATCGCTTCGGTCCTGAGCGCCCACCAGGACCACATCGGCTTGGTGGTCGGCCGGTAGACACCCATCATCAGCCATTTGACGGCAATGGCGGACAAAGTGAGGCCGATCGAGATGCTGGTGCTGCACAGCACGAACAGCGGAATCAGTGTCGCGAAATCGTGCCCGAGAATGGCAGGCGCCAGGAAGTCGACCGAAATGGTACCAAATGTGATCGCCAGCATGGTCGGAAAAGACAGGCTGAAGGCTTCGAATACCGCCCGTGCCAGCCGCCGGCGCCGGCTCGGTTCATAGGTCCAATTGGCGTGTGCCTGGTCAAAGCGCTGCCGCACCGGCAATTGCTGCGGCGGGCTGCCGAACCAGGTGCCGCCCTCCTGCATCGCGCTGTTATCGGCTGGCGGGCGGGTCTTGATGCCGATCAGGGTGTTGCTCGGAATGTCGGCGCCCGGCGGCACCACCGCGCTATTGCCGATGAACACGCGCTGGGCGGTGCGTACCGGTTTCAGAGTCATCCAGCCATTGCGCACGTCTTCATCGCCGATCACGGCTTCGTCGGCGATGAAACTGCGGGCGCCGATCTCGATCAGATCGTAGGAGCCGCCGAGATTGGTGGAAATCTCGGTGTCCTTGCCGATCTTGACCCCGAGTAGACGGTACCAGTTGCGCATATAGACCGTGGCGAATAGCGAATAGAGCGTATCGAGCGTCAATTCAGTGGCGAGCGACACCACGCATTTGCGGACATAAAACCAGCTATGCACCGAACTGCGGCCGGGGCGCATGCTCGGCAGCACGGTCCAGCGGATGGCGGCGATCAGCAGAACCGTCACCAGAATCAGCACCATGGCGGCCGGCCAGGCGAACAGCGGCAGCAGCAACCGATCATCGATCGGCAGCGTGTCGCCGAACAG
>Ga0302320_10012983_pt1 | contig 17440 bp, 13 predicted proteins | sample Bog_T0_3_FD_202130 | JGI IMG/M metagenome (GOLD analysis project Ga0302320, IMG submission 202130) | Peat permafrost microbial communities from Stordalen Mire near Abisko, Sweden - Bog_T0_3 | ecosystem: Environmental > Terrestrial > Soil > Wetlands > Peat | place: Sweden: Abisko, Stordalen Mire...
GCCAGGTTGAATCCAAGGTCGACGGACGTTTGTTTGGAGACCACGCCAGCCAATCGGGCGCATATCATCTGGGCGGCCTGACGGCCCATCTCGAAACGCGGTATCTTCACCGTACTCAGCGCCGGGACGCATTGCGATGCGATTTCCTGGTCGTCCATGCCGGTGATAGCGATCCGCTTCGGTACCGCTATCCGACGGCGCTGGCATTCGAACAACACTCCCACGGCGATGACGTCGCTGGTGCAGAACACCGCGTCAATCTCGTGTCCCCGCTCGAGCAGCGCCGTTATGCCCTCCGCGCCGCCGCGATAGCTCAGTTCGACCTCGGCCATCAGTTCCGCTGAAAAGATAATTCCGTTTCTGCTCAGCGCGTCGCGATAACCGCTGTAACGATCTTGCACGCGGTCGATGAACTCACGCCCGGTCTGGCCGACATAGCCGATATTGCGACGACCCTTTCCGATCAAGGCATGGGTCATGGCCTGCGCAGCCTCGCGGTTGGAATATCCGACCGACATGTCGATCGGCGATGCCGCGAGATTTCCTGCTTCGATAACCGGTATTCGGGCCGCCTCCAGCATTTGATGGGTCCGGCGGGTGTGCGTCGTGCCCGTCAGATAGATGGCATCGGGACGCCGCGCCAGGAAGGCTGCGACCAACTCCTCCTCTTCCTCGGGCGAAAAGCCGCTGTCGCCGAGCAGCAGATGAAGTCCTTCCGCTTTCAGGACCGAATTCATTCCGCGGATGACCTCGGCGACAATCGAATGGGTGACGCTTGGAATGATGGCTGCAACGATCCCGGACCTTCGCGACTTCAGGCTGCTCGCGACGAGATTGGGGACATATCCAATCGTCCGCACCGCTTCCAGCACGCGGGTTCGCGTCGATTCGGCGACCCGGTCCGGTTCACGAAGCACGCGGGACACCGTGATGACGGAAACATCGGCCAACCGCGCCACGTCGGCCATCCGCGAGGGCGGGCGTTGACTGCCCGACACCGCTTCGCCGTCCCTTGAATGACGCCTGCCGCTGATTGACATGGTTATATGGTAACGTTACCATTCAGAACTGACAAGACATGACAGACGAAGCGCGCCAAGCGACGGCCGACCAAGTCGGCTTGGGGGATGACGAAAACTGCGGGAGGTTCGACTTGACCTTGGCCGTCGCGACATCAGCGCGACAAGCTCGGACACGCGTCATCGAGGTGACGACCGGTCCCGGCGGCTTCGAGGTGTCATGAACCCGGATCGCGTCAAAACCATCGAGATCAGCGTCGCCGAGGTGACGCCCAAGACCAGCTGGATCTTCGTCGAGCTCGAGACCGCGTCAGGCTTGCGTGGCGCAGGCGAAGCGACGCTGGTCGGCCGCGAGAGCGAGGTAGTAGCTGCGGCCAGGAGGCTCGCTCCGGTCGTTCTGGATCTCGATGACGCATTGCCGGATCTTCTTCCGAAAGACTATCCGCTGGCCGGACTTCCCGACGCGGCGGCGTTCTCCGCCATCGACCAGGCGCTTTGGGACATCACCGCGCAACGCCGCGGGCTTCGCCTCGCCGACGCACTCGGGGGCGCGCGCCGCGACACGATTCCGCTCTATGCCAACATCAACCGGCGAACGCTCGATCGGTCGCCGGAAGGGTTCGCGCAAAGCGCGCGCGATGCCATTGCGGCCGGGTATGAAGCGATCAAGATCGCGCCGTTCGACGAGGTAACACCGGAGATTGGCGCCGGCGGGATTCTGGAAAAGGTGGTGCCGGGTCTCATCCGAATTGAATCGGTTCGCTCGGCGATCGGACTTGAACGCAAGCTGATGGTCGACTGCCACTGGCGCCTGAACGAGGCGGCTGCGGAAGCGGTCATCGCCGCGGTCGCGGCAAGTGGCCTGTACTGGATCGAATGCCCATTGCCGGAATCGGTTGAAAACCTGCCGGCCCTGCGCCGCCTGCGCCGGCTCGCCAATCGTGACGGCATGCGGCTTGCCGGATGCGAGCAAAACATCCGCCAGCAGGGCTTTGCGCCGTTCCTGCAGGCGGAGGTCTATGACGTGATGATGCCCGACGTGAAATATGTCGGTGGATTGATGGAAATGCTCGATTTGTCGAAGGCCATGGCCGCGACCGGCGTGGAGTTTTCGCCGCACAACCCGTCCGGGCCGATCAGCCATGCCGCCAGCCTCCATGTCGCCGCGGTGGCGGAAAATTTCACCATGCTGGAATGCCAGTTCGACGAGACGCCGTGGTTTTCGAAGTTGCGCGGTACTCCGCGGTCATCTCCGGTGCAAGGCGATACGTCACTGCCATCCGCGCCCGGACTGGGCGCCGTTCTCGATCGTCAGGCGCTGGACCAGTGCCGCCGAATACGGTGGCGCGCACCCTGAACGGGTTTCAATATCAAGGAAAAACACAAGGGGAGGACACTTTGGAAGCCAGAACGCCGCAAATCAATCAGGCGATCGCCGAACTCAACAATCGGCCGTTGTCGCCCAGACAACGCTACGCCGCGTGCCTGATCGCCTTTGGCGAATTCATCGATGGCTATGACCTGCTGGTGATGGGGGCAGCCGTCATTCTGTTGCGCAAGCAGTTCGGGCTGACGCCGCAGGAGGTCGGCTTGCTTGGCGCCTCCACCTTCATCGGCGCGATCGTCGGCCTGCTGGTGTTTGGCGACCTTTCCGATCGCGTCGGACGGCGCTCGATCTTCGTGATCAACCTGGTGTTCTTCGTGGTGTTCGCGATCGGCTCGGCACTGGTGACAAACATCACCTGGCTGTTCATCATGCGCTTTCTGGTGGGTGTCGGGGTCGGCATGGATATTCCGACCAGCACCGCCTATCTCGCGGAGATCGCGCCGAGCAAACAGCGCGGCGTCGTGTTGGGCTCGCTGCTGAACGTGATGTGGATTTTGGGCGCATTGTGTTCCACGCTGCTCGCCATACCGCTGGTGGCGTCGTTCGGCGACGAAGCCTGGCGCTGGATGCTCGGTCTTGCGGCCATTCCCGCCGTCCTCATTCTGCTGGCGAGGCAGGGTTTGCCCGAAAGTCCGCGTTGGCTTTTGGCGCGCGGCAGGGTCGAGGAAGCCCGCGCGGCATTTGCAACCTTCGGGATCGACGCCGACACCGCGATCCCCGATGTGCTGACGCGCAATACCGGATCGTATGGCGAGTTGTTGGGGCCGGGCTATATCAAGCGCCTTGCGCTGGTGTCGCTGGTGTTCACGTTGAACTGCTTTTCCGGATCGATTTCGACGGTCGCCGCACCCTTGGTTCTGAACACCGTAGGCGCCTTGTCGATGAACGCGACGCTGTTCTTCAGCGCCACGATCTGGCTGACCGCGCTTTGCGGCGTGGTGACCAGCGCGCTGTTGATCGACCGGATTGGACGACGCAAGCTGTGCTACTTCTCTGTCATTCCCTACGGCATCATCGCGCTGGTGATGGCGCTCTATGCCCAGCAGAATCCGGTCGTGCTGGTGATCGGCTTTTATGCCCTCAGCTACGCAACCTGGCTTGGGATCGCCGTGCTGGTCTGGGTCTGGTCGAGCGAGCTTTTTCCGACCCATCTGAGAGGACGCTCGCAGGGCGTCTGCAACGCCTGGTGCCGGCTCGCGATATCGCTGAACATCTTCATCGTGCCGACCGCGCTGGCTGGCCTAGGCTTCAGCGGCTACATCGCGCTACTGTCGATTCCGATGTTCTCGATCGCGGTGATCGTCTGGCGCTTTCCGTTGTTTGAAAGCAGTTCCCACGATCTGGAGAAGCTGGGAGCGCCAAGTTGACGGCCGGACCGGATATCTCTCTGCGCGACGCCCCGCTTGTTCACAGAGCGGGGCCGTATCGGCTGCGGCCGCTTTTGGCGTTGCTGGCGCTGGTGCTGGCGGTAACCGCCGGACTGTTCGGCATCGCCGCGTCGTCCCAAAACGCGCCATCGGATGCGCTGATGCTGTTCTCATGCGGGCCGTGTCACGACTGAACGCCGGCCGCCCATCGGTTAGTTTGCATGGGGTTGTTTTCGATATTTCAGTCGTCCGGCCACCCAAGCCTCGGCCCGGACCCGAATTCGCCATGCTTCTAGATGCTCCGCGTTCCCTGAATCGTGATTGCAGAACGCCGCAACGTATGCGACGCTCTGTAGCGTTACAGACCGCTAAAATCGCAAAGGGACCAAAATGGATGAGAGCCTGCCCGAACTGGGTGACCTCGAGCGCGAGGTAATGCAACTGGTTTGGGCCAATGGTCCGGTGACCTCGGAGGCCGTGCGTGAGCGGCTTTCCCGCCGTCTCAAGGAATCGACCGTCCGGACCGTGCTGCGAAGGCTGGAAGACAAGGGCTACACAACCCACACCGTGGATGGCCGCACCTATGTCTACCACGCGGCCGAGCCGCGCGGACGCGTCGCGGCAAAGGCCGTTCAACGCATCGTCGACTGGTTCTGCAACGGTTCGGTCGAGGAGGTCCTGGTCGGCATGGTGGATACGGCGATGCTGGACCAGCGGCAATTGCGGATGCTGGCGACCCAGATCGCAAAGGCGAAGTCGAAGGGAGGGAAAATGTGATGCTTACGCTCATAGCGGAGTCGGCGCTTCGCTCCCTGGTGCTCGGAAGCGTCGTATGGACAGGCTTGCATCTTTTGCGGGTGAGAAACCCGCATGTGCACATGACGGCCTGGGTGATGGTGCTGATGGCGTCGCTGTCGATGCCGCTGCTGATGCATTTCACCACGGTGACCGTAACCCTGCAGCCATTGCCGGTGCCGGCCCCGGAAAACCTGTGGCCGACCGGGATTCAATTGCCGGAGCCGCTGCGTTCGTCGCTTCCCCCGGAGTTCGGCAACGCCAGCGCCGCAATCAGCGCGAGTGACAAAGCGGTCAATTGGTGGACGGTCGCGACGGCAATCTATGCATTTGTCGCCGGCCTGCTGTTGCTGAGGCTGGCCATCGGCATCGGTCTGACGTGGCGTCTGGCCCGCGCGGCAAAACCGATGAGCGAAGCCTGGGTCGCTGATTCCGACGTGCGCGTCAGCCATGTCATCGGCGGGCCCGTCACCTTCGCTTCGACCATTCTGCTTCCGCCGCAATGCATCGACTGGAATTTGCGCAAGCGTCAGGCCGTGCTGGCCCACGAGGGGGCCCACGTCGCCAACCGCGATTTCTACGTGCTGCTGCTGGCCTCGCTCAATCGCGCGGTGTTCTGGTTCAGCCCGCTGGCGTGGTGGCAATTGATCCGGCTGGCGGAACTTGCCGAAATCATCAGCGACGCAAGGGCGATCGAAGTCGTGGAAGACAGGCTGTCCTACGCCGAGATTCTCCTCGACCTCGTGCAGAACGTTCAGCGGGCGCCCGCGGGGCTGGAAATGGCGAGGGCCTCCACGGTCAGCGCCCGCGTCGAGCGCATTCTGGCCACGACCGCGGCTCCGGCAAAGGCGGGATGGCGGAGACGGATCTGGACGGCAGCAGCCATCCTGCCGGTTGTCGTGGTTTCCGCCGGCTCCATCGCCTACAGCACCGCCCCGGTGCCGGCGCTCGCCGTTGACGAGGCGTCAGATAAGACGACAGCCGTGCACGGGCCACAACTCGTCGACTTCTATTCATTGGGTCGAACATCGATCTTCACGATTTTCAGGGAAGGCGACGACCTGTCGGGGCAAGTCAGCGGCCAGCGAAAGCTCCGATTGTCGGCAGCCGATGACGGGACTTATTCCTACCCGGCCGCCGCCGGTCAGATCACTCTGGCGCCCGGCGTTGAACGACAACCCTCCGAACTGACGTTGAGCCAGAATGGCCGCGACCTCCACGCTGCGCGGATCGCCGAGGTGTCGTGGCAGGGCGTCGAGGCCGATGCGAGGCCGCTCGATTCCTACGTCGGCTGGTACGAACTGGCTCCGAACCGCGTGCTCACCGTCACGCGTGACGGCGACAGGCTCTTCGTGCAGGAGACCGGACGACGAAAAGTCAGGGTCGCCGCCCGCGGGTCCGATGCCTTCTCCAGCGACCATGACGATCTCGTTGTTTTTCTGCGCGATGGCCAGGGAGAGGTCGCCCAGGTCCTGCTTCATGAACCGATGTCCGGGGCTCGACTCGCGGCGCGGGTCACCGTTGCCAGGGCAAAGATGATCGAGGAAGAGTTTGCCCGGCGCATCGCGGAGATTCCAGATCGGTTCAGGGAGCAAACCCCGCTACCGGGCAGCAAGGAGGCGATCCTGCGAGGGATCGAGGACCTGCAACGCGGCGCCCCGAACTATGACCGGATGAGTGCCTCTCTGGCTGCCAGGATTCGCGGTCAGGCTTCCGAGCTGCACGGTATGCTTGGGGCACTCGGCACCGTCGAGTCGATTTTCTTCCGTGGCGTTGGTCCCGGCGGATACGATATTTACGGCGTGAAATTCGCCAATGGTTTCGCAGAGATTCGGCTGCTGCTGGGGGCGGACGGCAACGCCGACGATGTCACCTTCCGACCGGACGGCAATGATTCGCCAGGTGGTGTCGTTGCCTGTTCGGAAGAGCCGGCCTTGAAATCCCACGGCGGCGCCGCGCCGATCAGGGTGTTGCTCTACAACAGCAGCGGAAGGGATATCCAGTTGTACAGACTGGACTCCGAAGGAAAACGCACGGCTCGCGGCATGATCGGTGAGAACATGTCTTCCTCGATCCTGACCGACGTCGACAGTCCCTGGGTGATCGCCGACGCGTCAGGGAAATGCCTGGAGATCGTGCTGCCGGGACAACGCACGCGTTACCTCTCCATCGAGGAGGCTCAGGCCGTCCGTTCGCCGGAGCGCTCAGGGCCGCCGCGCACCACGCCGATGGCCGGAAGCGAAGAGATGCTGCGCCAGTACATCGAGGCCTTGGGCCGCGGCGAGCCGAACTACGATCGCATGACCTCTCAAGTGGCGGCGCAGACGCGTCAACAGCTTCCCTTCAACCAGGCCATCCTGTCCAGGCTGGGCGCGTTGCGGGCCGTGTCGTTTCGCGGAGTTACAAACATTGGCAACGACATCTACATGGTGCATTTTGCCAACGGTTCGGCGGAATGGAGAATAGGCCTGGTCAAGGACGGCACGATTGGCAGAATTGCGCTGGGTCCGCAGTCCTAGAGGATCTCCGCTACCGGATCGCTTCCCACTTGCAGATCGCGGCGGGAGCCCCCGTTTGGTTCGATAACAGGATTTTGAACGCGGGCCCGGGGCTGAGGGCACTTGCCGGGGAGGATTTCTAATGCTACGAATCGTAGCGTTACAGGACGTAGTCAGGCTTCAGAGGTTGCGGCGCTTGTTGGATTGATACCAATGCGTGGTCGTCTCGGTCTTTCAGGAAGTCTCGAGCCTTTCAGGAAAATGTCATGAGCGATTCCGCAAAGGCCGAAGCAGCGCTGGCGCTCCATCGGTTCGGGATGGGGCCGCGTCCGGGTTCGATCGCGGCCATCGAGTCGGACCCGCGCGGGGCGCTGATCGCCGAACTCGAGCGACCGGCAGCAAGCCTGGACGCGGCGTCCGCGTTGCCGGCAAGCGCCAAGGCATTCCGCGCCGTCGCCGATTACAACGCCAGGCGGCAAGCCAAGGCGATCATCGCAAAGAAAGAGCAGGAAGCCAAACGACAGCAAATGGCCGAAGCGTCTTCGATGATGGAGGGCGCCGGGAAAGCCGGCGAGGAAATGGCGGCAAAGACCGCGGCCAATGCCGTTCCCGATCCGGGACGGGCGATCTATCTTCAGGAGGCAAAGATTCGCACCGAGGCGGCTCTCAACGCCGAAATCGGTTTCACCGAGCGGCTGGTCTGGTTCTGGTCCAATCATTTCTGCATTTCGGCGGACAAGATCCGCAGCATGTCCGGCGCCTACGAGCGCGAAGCCATTCGCCCCCACATTGTTGGCCGCTTTGTCGACCTGCTGCTGGCGGCCGAGGGCCATCCGGCGATGCTGTTCTATCTCGACAACACCGTTTCGATGGGACAGAACTCGATCGCCGGCATCAATCGTACCCGCGGCCTCAACGAAAATCTCGCACGCGAAATCATGGAGCTTCACACCCTCGGTGTGCGCAGCGGCTATACCCAGGATGACGTCATCAGCTTCGCCAACGTGCTGACCGGATGGACCCTGCTGCCGCCGCCGGACAACCCCGAACACGGTGGTGAATTCACGTTCAATCCGCGCCTGCACGAGCCCGGCGCGCAGAAGGTGCTGGGAAAATCCTACGACGGCGAAGGGGCAGAGCAGGGACGTGCCGTCCTCCGCGATCTGGCCGCGCATCCGGCGACCGCAACGTACGTCGCCACCAAGCTCGCCCGCTACTTCATCGCCGATACGCCGCCGCCTCCGCTGGTCGAGAGGATGGCAAAGGTTTTCGTCGATACCGAAGGCGATCTCAAGGAGATCGCCAAAGCGATGGTGTCTGCTCCGGAGTCCTGGGCGCAGCCGCCGACCAAGCTCAAGCGCCCGAGCGAATGGGTCGTCGGCATGGTGCGCGCCGCCGGCGGGAAGCAAACGGATCCTGAGCGGTTCACGAGCGGACAAGTCCTGCTCGGCGAACCCTTGTGGCGTCCTCCCTCGCCGAAGGGCTTTCCGGACGACGAAGCATCCTGGATCGACGGAATGGGACGGCGGCTGGACATTGCCAATAATGTCGCCGAGCGCGTGTCGGATCGGGTCGATCCGCAGGATGTCATCGAGAACGTGCTGGGATCTTCAGTATCGTCCGAGGCGCAGCAGGCGGTGGGCCGTGCCGAGAGCCGTCAGCAGGCGCTGGCGCTGTTGTTCATGTCGGCCGAATTCCAGAGGAGGTAAAGATGACCTTTTACCATCATTTGCCCAGCCGCCGCGAGACACTGCTCGGTGCCGGTGCGCTGTTCGCATGGACCCAGATGCCGAGGCTCGCGCGCGCCGCCGGCCGCGATCCGCGCCTGCTCGTCGTCGTATTGAGGGGCGCGCTGGATGGGCTGGGTGCGGTGGCGCCGGTCGGTGACCCCGACTGGATCGGCCTGCGCGGCGACCGGGCCCTCGTGCTCGACGGCAAGACACCGGCGTTGCCGCTGGACTCGTTCTTCGCGCTCAATCCCGCGATGCCGAACCTGCACCGGCTCTACAACGCACAGCAAGCGACGATCGTGCACGCCACGGCAACGCCATATCGCGAGCGTTCGCATTTCGACGGTCAGGACGTGCTCGAAAGCGGGATAGTCCGGCCCGGTGCGATCGATACCGGCTGGCTCAACCGCGCGCTGGTCGCGATGCCGTCGGATGGTCGTGTCGACCTGCGCGGCAGCCGCGCGCTTGGCATCGGCGCGGTTACTCCGCTGGTGGTGCGCGGCGCGGCTCCTGTCATGTCGTGGGTGCCGCAAAAATTGCTCCCTGCCAGTGCCGACACGCAGGCCCGCCTGCTGGACCTCTATCAGCACACCGATCCGCGGTTAGCTGTTGCGCTGGAGGCGCGGATGCGCCTTGCATCGCTTGGGCCCGCCGGGGGCGTTGATAGTCCGGAACTTGACAGCGCATCGCTTGCACCGCCCGGCATTGCGCGCGTCCGCGCTTATTTTGCCGATGTCGCCGGCACGGCCGCGCGTTTTCTCGCCAGGCCTGATGGACCGCGGGTCGGGGCGGTGGGCGTGGACGGATGGGACACCCACATCAACGAAGGCGCGGCCTCGGGTCAACTCGCCAATCTGCTGGGCGCACTCGACGGCGCGCTGGCGGCCTTTGAGACCAATATGGGCGAAGCCTGGCGCGAGACCGTGGTCGTCATCGTCACCGAATTCGGCCGCACCGCGCGTATCAACGGCACCGACGGAACCGACCACGGCACCGGCACCGTTGCCTTTCTGGCCGGTGGCGCATTGCGGGGAGGACGCGTGGTCGCGGACTGGCCGGGATTGAAGGCCGCCCAGCTTTTTGAGGGACGCGACCTCAAGCCAACCACCGATCTGCGCGCCGTGCTCAAGGGCCTGCTCAGGGATCATTTGATGGTTGAAGAGCGCGTGCTCGCGACCACCGTGTTTCCCGACAGTGCCGAAGTCGTACCGACCGCCGGCCTTGTCGGCTAAAGGCGATCCCGGAAAAATTCCCTGCAGGGGGTGACCTGTATCACACCCCCGATGGTCATCGCTGCTTACGATCGCTTTCGAACCGGATAACCGGAAGACCGCGCAATCCAGACCGGCGTTCTCATGTCGATACTGACAGATCGCGAGCTTGAATTTCTCGCCAGCCTGAGGAAAGGCTGGCGGAGGCTCTATTGGAGCGAGCTCGCGCGTCTTCTGAAAGAGAATGAAAGCTCCCGCGACAGCAGGCACGAAGCACCTTCCATCGCCCCGCAATCCGGACGCTCGAAAGGCTTCATTCCTTCAGGCTAGTCCGCCCTCCCGGGCCAAGTCGATGTTGGCCGGGGATTGGCCGCCAGACATATGAGCGTCTCAAAGCGAGTCGCGCACGCGATTCCATGTATTCTGCATGTGACCTGCCAGCACCCCCGCCAGGCGCTCGCCGTCGCGGGCCTCGAGCGCGGTGATCATGTCTTCATGATCCGCAACGGCCGCAGCCCATTTCTCCGGACTTTCGTTGCCGACATAGCGGATGCGCCGCAATCGCGCCTGCAGCACGCCATGCACGTCGGCGAGCGGTTCGTTGCCGGAGGCTTTCAGGATCGCAGAATGGATGTTCTGGTTGAGTTTGAAATATGAAAGCCGATCGCGCAGGGCATACCGCTGCATCATCTCGTCATGGATCCGACGGATGTCCCGGATCTGATCGTCCGACGCGTGAAGGCAGGCAAGCCTGCCGGCGAGGTCTTCCAGGCTGGCCAGCACGGTCAGGCTGTCCTGAACGTCTTTTGCCGAGAAGCTGCGCACCACGGCTCCGCGGCCCGGCGCCAGTTCCAGCAAACCTTCACTGGCGAGATATTTCAGCGCTTCGCGCAGCGGCGTCCGCGAAACCCCCAGTTCCCGGCCGAGGTTTCCTTCATGAATGCGCGTGCCGGGCGACAGTGTCCCCTCAATGACCATGTCACGGACGCGGGAAACGATCGCGTCGTGGAGATTATGCCGAACGATGCGGTTTCGCGGCCCAAGATCGTCCGCAGCATCGATCTGAGGTCCATCCAGTGCCCCGAGATCCATTGTTTTGCCCCTGACGAGGAATCAACCTCCTTCAATAGGGAGAAATCCGGCTTTCCTCAATATAAAATACTGTATGCAGAATATTTACTGACGATATTTTTGCTGTTATCCCTTCTCCATGGGAAGGAAGGCGCCGATGAATCAGGAAAAACCGAGAATTGCGGTAGCCATGGGCGATCCTGCCGGGATCAGCCCGGAGATTGCCGCCAAATTGCTGGCGTCGCCGCTGATCCGCGAGGCGGCCGAACTGGTCATCTTCGGGGATCGGCGTGTCCTCGAAGGCGGCGCCAGGGTTGCGGGATTGGCGCTCGATATTGACGTCGTTTCCGACGTGGACGGGTTTCGCCACTATCGCGGCAAGCCCGTGCTTTTCGATCTGAACAATCTTGATCCGGCCTCGGTCGCGCCCGGAAAGGCGACCGCGGCGGGCGGAAAGTTCGCGCTTCAGAATTTTCGCACAGCGCTGCAATACGCCGGAGCGGGCAAAGCTGCGGCAGTGTACTTCACGCCGTTCAACAAGCACGCCATGCGGCTCGCGCTTCCGTCTTACGACGACGAAATCAAATTCATCCGCGACACGTTGAATCACACCGGGGCCGCAAGCGAGTTCAACGTGCTTGATGGCCTGTGGAATGCGCGCGTCACCTCGCATATTCCGCTGTCGCAAGTGGCCGGCGCGATCTCTGCTGAAGCCATTCTTCGCGGCCTTGCGCTGACCGATGCGTCGATGCGTGCCGCCGGTTTTGCAAAGCCGCGCATCGCGGTAGCAGCGCTCAATCCGCATGCGGGCGACGGCGGAAATTTTGGACGGGAAGAGATCGAAATCATCGAACCGGCGGTGCGGGCGGCTGTCGAAAAAGGCCTCGTGGTCGACGGGCCGTTTCCCGCCGACACCGTTTTCCTGCGCGCGAAGAACGGCCAGTTCGATGCGGTTCTGACCATGTATCACGATCAGGGACAGATCGCGATGAAGCTGATGGGCTTTGATCGCGGCGCGACGCTGATCGGCGGCTTTCCATTTCCGATCTGCACGCCGGCGCACGGCACCGCGTATGAAATCGCCGGCAAAGGCATCGCCAACACGGGTGCCGGCGAGCAGGCCTTCCTGCTGGCGGCCAGCATCGCCCGCCGGCAACAGCCCGCTCACGAAGCCGTGGACTGAAAAGACGAACAGGAATGAATGTCACAGCAGTGACGGCAGCGCCGGGGAAACGTTCATCGGACTCGAAAAATGCCAGGCGTGTCTGACGTCTGACAGACGTCCGGCTCCTTGGTTTCCGGCGAGACCGAAAGACAGAGAGGGTTATGGATGGCCACCATTGGATTCATCGGCATCGGCGTGATGGGCCGCGAGATGGTGCCGAACCTGCTCAAGGGCGGTCATCGCGTGCGGGTCTTCGACGTGAGACCGGAGGCGGCCGCGAGCCTGCGGTCGCACGGCGCGGACATCGCGACTTCGGTCGCCGCTGCCGTCGGCGGCGCCGATGTTGCGATCACGATGCTGCCCGATACGTCGCATGTGCAGCAGGTCGTGCTGGGCGCGGAAGGAATCCTGGCCCATCCGCCCTCCGGGCGGGTCCTGATCGACATGAGCACGATTTCTCCGCAGGCGACCCGCGAGATGAGTGCGGCGCTGGCGAAAGTCGGCGTCGCCATGCTCGACGCGCCGGTTTCAGGCGGTCCACAGGGCGCAAAGAACGCCACGCTCTCGATCATGGTCGGTGGTGACGGTGCGGCACTGGAGCAGGTGCGCCCGGTGCTGGCCGCCATGGGGACGAATGTGGTTCATATGGGCGTATCCGGCGCCGGACAGATCACCAAGCTGTGCAACCAGCTCGTCGTCGGTATCAATCTGCAAGGCGTTTGCGAAGCGCTCGCGCTTGGCCGTGCCGCGGGCGTCGATCTCGGTAAATTGCGCGACGCCCTGCTGGGAGGCTCCGCATCGTCCTGGATGATGCAGAACCTCGCACCGAAGATGATCGACAAGGATGCGGATGCCGGATTCCGCATCGACTTGATGCTGAAGGATCTGCGCCTGACCGGCGAACTCGCCTTTGCGCTCGGCACGCCGCTGCCCGGCAATGCGCTGGTCACCAATCTGTTTCTCGAAGCCCGTGCGCATGGTGAGGGCGACAACGGCAATCAGGCGCTCTATCGGGTCTATGATCGACTCTGCAACCGGGAAGTCCGGAGATCATGACCCGCAAGCCTGTGCTCGGTTTCATCGGTCTGGGATTGATGGGGACAGCCATGTCGCTGCGGCTGCTCGAGCAGGGATGGGCCGTTAACGTCTGGAATCTGGAGCCGGAACGGATCGGCCCGGTGGTCGAAGCCGGAGCGATCGCGAAGGCGTCGCCGGCCGAAGTAACACGCGACAGCGATATTGTTCTGATGTGCGTGCTGCACACCCAGGCGGTGGAACAATGCGTATTCGGCCGCGACGGCGTTGCTACGATGGCTTCCGCAGGAAAGATCCTGATCGATCATTCGACCATCGATCCGGCGAAAAGCCGGCAGTTTGCCGAGCGCCTCCGTGCCGAGACCGGCATGAAGTGGATCGACGCGCCGGTTTCGGGCGGTCCGATCGCCGCGCGTCAGGGCACGTTGACCGTCATGGCCGGCGGCAATGCGGAAACCATTGCTTCCGCGACGGCAGTGATGTCGGATTTGGCCGCGAACTTTACCCATGCCGGGCCATCGGGAGCAGGGCAGGCGGCAAAGGTCATCAATCAGGCCATCGTCGGCACCACCTATGTCCTGATGGCGGAAGCGCTGACGCTGGCCGAGGCGGCGGGCATCGATGCCGCGAAGCTGCCGCAATGCCTGGCCGGCGGACATGCCGACGGTACGCTGCTGCAGCAACTCTATCCCCGCATGCAGGCCCGTGCCTTCGATCCGCCGCTCGCCTATGCGCGGCAGTTGCTCAAGGACATGGTGGCGGTGCAGGCTGAGATCGGCAGCTTCGGGCTGGACCTGCCATTGATCGAGCGGGCGGTCGAGCAACACCGGGCCTATGTCGCCCGCGGCAATGAAATGGCCGATCCGGCATCGATCGTACGTCTATACGAGCGCTCATAAATAAAAAGTCTGAAAGGGAGGAAGCAATGAAGGTAACGACAATCACGCGTCTCGGAACCGTGGCGGCATTCGCGGCCATGGTATTTCTTGCCAGCGGCGCCACTTGCCGCGCCGATGGCCTCGACGATATCAAGGCTACCAAGAAGCTTCGGGTGGCCATCGACCTCGGGCTGCCGCCCTACGGGATGACCGACGACAAGATGCAGCCGACGGGCTCCGACGTCGAGACCGGGCGGCTTTTGGCCAAGGATCTCGGGGTGGAATTCGAACTGGTCCCGACCACCGGTGCGTCGCGCATTCCGTCGCTGCAAAGCGGCAAAGCCGACGTGGTGATCTCGACCCTGTCGGTAACTCCCGAACGCGCCAAGGTGATCGATTTCTCGCCGGGCTATGCCGTACTGCGGACGGTAGTCGCCGGCGTCAAGGGGATCAACGTCAAGAGTCTGGCCGACCTCGACGGCAAAACGATTGCGACTGCGCGTGGTACCACTCATGATACTTACCTGACGCAAAACGCCAAGAATGCGAAGATCGTCCGCTACGAGGATGATGCGACGGAGGCGCAGGCCTTCGTCAGCGGACAGGTCGATCTGTTCAGCACGGCGGAATTGCTGATGGTGCCGATCGCGGCCAGAAATCCCGGCCGTCAGCTGGAATTGAAATTCGTGATCGATACTTTCAACCTCGCCATCGGCGTCAAGCAGGGTGAGCCGCGATTGCTGCAGACGGTATCGGATTGGGTGAGAACCAACCTCAAGAACGGCAAGCTCAACGAAATATATAAAAAATACCACGGCAACGATCTGCCCGACTCCGTTCTCAAGGGGAGCACTTAAAGCAGAGCAACGAGAACGGACATGGGTGGAGCGTCATGATTTCATTTCGACTGGTTTCTGTCGCAGCCTTGACTGCCGCCGTGCTGGCATTCGCCAATGTGTCGGCGCGCGCCGATACGCTTAGCGATATCAGGCAGGCAAAGAAGATCCGTATCTCGATCGATCTCACCAACTCTCCCTACGGACGAACCGACGAGAAGCTGCAACCCTCTGGTTCCGACGTCGATATCGCAAAACTTCTCGCGAAAGACATGGGTGTGGAATTCGAGATCGTCCCGACCACCGGTTCTTCTCGCATTCCACTGTTGCAGAGTGGCAAGGCCGATCTGGTTATCTCCTCGCTATCGATTACGCCGGACCGCGCCAAGGCGATCGATTTCTCGGTGCCGTATGCGGATCTGCTTTCCGTGGTCGCGGGGCGGAAGAATATCGACGTCAAAAGCCTGCAGGACCTCGATGGCAAGAAAGTCGCGGTGACCCGCGGAACCACGCAGGACACCGATCTCACCCAGCGTGCCAGGAACACGCAGATCGTCAGGTACGAGGACGACGCCACGCTGGCGTTGGCGGTGGCGTCGGGGCAGGCGGACCTGTTCGCAACCGGACGCGCCCAGGTCGTCGTCATCAACAACAAGAACCCGTCCCGCGAGCTCGAGCCGAAGATCACCTTGCAGACCTTCCTGCTGGCGATCGGCGTGCGCAAGGGCGATACGGAGCTGCTGAACTGGACCAACGACTGGGTCAAGGCCAACCTGAGGAACGGCAAGCTTAACGCCATCAACAAGACCTATCACGGCGTCGATCTTTCGCCCGATGTCGTCAAGATGGGTTCTAATTGACAACGGATGTCGCGATGACCCGACCGCGCGCCATCGTCGATGCGCACCATCACGTCTGGGACCCCGATGCAAATTATCATCCGTGGTTGCGCGACAAGCCGGTAAGCGGGTTCCGCTACGGCGATTACGGGCGCATCAATCGCCGCTATCTGGTGCCGGATTATCTCGCCGACGCCCGCAACTGGCACGTCGCCGGGACGGTGTATGTCGAGGCGGAATGGGATCCGACCGATGCCGCCGGCGAGATGGATTTCATCGCGGGGCTGCGCCGGGCCAGCGGATATCCTTCCGTTGCAGTCGGACAGATATGGCTCGACCAACCCGCCGCCGCGGCGACATTGGAAAGACTGGCAAGCCACGATTTCGTCCGCAGCGTGCGGCAAAAGCCGCGCGCCAATGCAACTCCCTCGGATCGCGCAGCCGGTGGCATGACGGAGGGCAACTGGCGCAATGGGTTTTCCGAACTCCGCAAGCACGGATTGCGTTTCGATCTGCAGACGCCGTGGTGGCATCTTGGCGAGGCGGCCGATCTCGCCCGCGATTTCCCCGACGTGCAGATCATCATCAATCACGCCGGCCTGCCGGTGGATCGCAGCGCGGCCGGCCTTGCGGCCTGGCGGGCGGCGATGGCCCGCGTCGCCGATTGTCCGAACATCGCCGTCAAGATTTCCGGCATCGGCACCCCCGGGCTGCCGTGGACCGCGGACAGAAATCGCGATGTCGTGCTGACCGTGATCGATCTGTTCGGGCTTGAACGCTGCATGTTCGGCAGCAACTTTCCGGTCGACAGCCTTTGTGCGGGTTTTGACGAAATTTATGACGGCTTTGACGCTATCACCGCGGATTTCTCAATCGATGACCGGCTGGGTTTGTTTCACGATAATGCAGTCCGGATCTATGCCATTCCGCAGGCCTGGTTGCGCCATGCGTGATCGACCTTCCCTGCCAGCACCGAATGAGGCGTTCAGCGGACGCGATATGTCGTCGAACCGGGACCGGAAATGACCTACAAATTCGATTTCTCCTTCCTGGCGGAGCGCTGGCCGGCGTTTCTGGAGGGCGCGTGGCTGACGATCCAGCTGACAGTCGTCTCGATTGCACTGGGGTTCGTGCTGGGAACGCTGTGCGCGGTGCTGCGCGTGTATGGCGGCGGCGTGGTGCGCCGGCTGATCGGCGGCTACGTCGAAACCATCCGCAACACCCCGTTGCTGGTGCAGATCTTTCTTGTCTATTTTGGCCTCGCCAGCCTTGGCCTGAAGCTGGGCGCCGAGCTTTCCGCCATCATCGCGCTGGTGATCAATGTCGGCGCCTATACCACCGAGATCATGCGGGCCGGTATCGAAGCGACCGGGAAAACCCAGTTGGAGGCAGCCGATTGTCTCGGTCTTAGCCGGGTACAGACCATTCTGCATATCGTGCTGTTGCCGGCGATGGAGCGCGTCTATCCGGCGCTGAGCAGCCAGTTCGTGCTGCTGATGCTGGCATCGAGCGTGACGTCGCAAATTTCGGCCGAGGAACTGACCGCCGTCGCCAATGTCATCCAGTCGGACACCTATCGCAGCTTCGAGGTCTATCTCGTGGTCGCGGT
>Ga0302320_10012986_pt1 | contig 17439 bp, 16 predicted proteins | sample Bog_T0_3_FD_202130 | JGI IMG/M metagenome (GOLD analysis project Ga0302320, IMG submission 202130) | Peat permafrost microbial communities from Stordalen Mire near Abisko, Sweden - Bog_T0_3 | ecosystem: Environmental > Terrestrial > Soil > Wetlands > Peat | place: Sweden: Abisko, Stordalen Mire...
GCCGCAGCGGGATGGAGGCCGGCTCCTCGTCGGCGGAGGGCAAAAGGGGACATTCTCATTTTGCAGAAACTGGGGACATTCTCACTTTGCGTTGACACCAACAACGGGTCATGGTGCCGCTCTTGGCACGCAAAGGAGCCAAACTTGAGACACACCGCCGCATTCGCCCTGGTGCTCGCAATCCTGGCATGGGGAACGGGCAGCGCCAACGCAGACCTGATAACCAACGGATCGTTTTCGACTCCGAACGTGGGAACCGGCTGGTCAACCTTCAGCGGCACCGGCAGCGCCGCCTCGGACGGCGTCAATGGTTGGACGGACACTTTGGGCCAGATCGAGATCGACAACACCGCGGTGGTTGGCCTCCAGCCCTACAACGGGTTCAGCCATAGCCTGGAGGTGAACAGCACCGCGCCGGACACCATCAGGCAGACCGTTTCCGGCCTGACCGCAGGCACGCAATACGACCTGACGTTCGGCTATGGTGTCCGGCCCGGCAGCGGCGCGCAGGAACTCAAGGTGTTCTTCGGCAGCACCCTCCTGGCCACCTACAATGCCGCCAATTCGGCCACGGGCTTCTGGACGTCCGAAAACTACCTGGTGACAGCAACCGCCACGTCTGGCGTCCTTGAATTTGAGGGCGTCTATGCAGGCGGCCAGCCCAGCTACGGCAATGAGATCGCCGACGTTTCCCTCTCTCAGGCGGCCGTTCCTGCCAGCGAACCCGCCTCCATTGCCGTCCTTGGGGCTGCCATCCTCGTCCTCGGTCTGCTGCACCGCCGGCGGGCGACTGCCCGCATCTGATGGCAACCACCACGCAAAGGGCGCCCCTCGGGGCTGTCCGGCTGCCGCCCTGTCCCGTCCCGCATCGCAAGAGGCAGGCGGCGCCTGCGGTGCGGCCGAAGCCGCTGCGGTGGCGGATGACCCGGATTGTTCAAAGACTGCCCGCCAGCGCGGCGGACCTCCAACACTGGCCGCCATCCCATGGGTGGACCGCGCCTGCCACATACGGATCGTCGGCCGCCCGCCGGGCGCAGCGCGCCGATCCCGCCGGGCGGCTTTCATGGCGAAGCCGACCGCGCCCAGCGCGGTGCGGAGTTGCGCCGGAAGCGTGGAGTAGGAGGCGTGTCAGTGCTTTTCCTGCACGGGCCCGCGCGTGCCGACCACCTCGCCGTTGGCCGCATCCAACTGAACGCGGTACAGGCGGCCGGTCGTCGGCAGCAGCTTGAATTCGTAGGTCCATCGGTCGTGGCGCCACACCAGCTCGGTCTCGATCACCTTGCCGTCATAATGTCCATGGACGGCGGCGAGCAGCTCCGCCAGCGGCTTGATTTCGCCCCGCTCCACAGCCGCGCGCGCACGCGCCGCATCCTCGTCATGCGCCGCGGCGGAGATGGCGACGACGATGGGGATAAGCAGCAATTTCCGGAGGCGCATGCGCGGAGCGTGATGCCGGCCACCTGAACGCAGGCTGAACGAACCGCTCAGCGTAGGTTAAGGAAGCGGTCGGTATGATGCTCCCGTTGTGGATGTACCGCGACGCATTGCAGGAGACCATTCATGCCGATCCGCCTGACGACCATCGCCGCCGCCGCTTTCTGTCTGGCTCTGCCGCTAACGGCCATGGCCCAGTCCCCGGACGCGTTGGGCACCACTGCGCCCGCGCCGACGGCGACCCACCACCATCACCAGCATCACCACCACCACAAGAGCGCAGCCACGCCGGCACCGTCCTCCGATACCAGCGCACCGGCGAGGTGATTCCGTCCGCACCGGATCACTGGCGTGCGCCGGTGCGGACCAATCTGACACCTGGAGCGACCCGGGGATGGCCCCGGCAGCCTCCGGGTGACAGCCAACGCAAACGCCACTGCGGAGGGCAGATTGCCCACCGCGGTGGCGTTTGCGCGCATGCATCCGCGGCGTGGGTTGAAGCGGCGGCGCGGACGTGCCATGTCAACAAACGTTTCCAACGACAGCGCCGCCACCGCCGTCGTTGGAAACGTTTGCCAAGCCAGCCCGCACGGCCAGAGCCAACCTTCACGGCGTTGCGGCACAAGGGCTCCATCCGTGCCGCCTGGCCAGGCCGTTTGCCATACGGCCACGTGAGGCACGATTCCACCCGGCAGTTTTTGCCGACCTGTTAAGCATCCGTTAACACTCCGCTGCCAACCTAACGTCCTTGGCGCCACGGGCTGGTGCCGGAGGATGCAAAATTGGCCACGGCAGACATGGGACAGGTGATCGGCGGTTCGGGCGGCTGGAATGATGTGCCGGAGGTGAATGGCAAGGCCCCATCTGACGCCGCCCAGGCACGCATCAACGGCATCCCCTCTGTTCAGTGGACAGTGCGATGAGCGGCGTTGAGAATCCACCGCAGTCCGACGAGGACCTCGCGGCCGCCTGGGGCGCGGATACCGAAGGGGACGCGGGGGCAACAGCGCAGCCGGCGCGCGTGCTCAATCAGGCTGAGATCGACAGCCTGCTCGGCTTCGACGAGGGTTCCGGGGGCGGTGAGAGCCGCACCGGCATGCAGAAGATCATCAGTTCCGGCCTCGTGTCCTACGAGCGCCTGCCGATGCTGGAGATCGTGTTCGATCGGCTGGTGCGCATCATGTCGACCAGCCTGCGCAATTTCACCTCCGACAACGTCGAAGTCAGCATCGACAACATCCTGAGCCTGCGCTTTGGCGACTACCTGAACTCCATTCCGCTGCCCGCGATGCTCGCGGTGTTCAAGGCGGAGGAGTGGGACAATTACGGGCTGATGGTGGTGGACAGCGCCATGATCTACTCGATCGTGGACGTGCTGCTCGGCGGTCGCCGCGGCACTGCCGCAATGCGCATCGAAGGGCGCCCCTACACGACAATTGAGCGCACGCTGGTCGAGCGGCTGATCCAGGTCGTGCTCGCCGACCTGTCTGCGAGCTTCGACCCGCTGTGCCCGGTGACTTTCCGCTTCGAGCGGCTGGAGGTGAACCCGCGGTTCGCGACGATCAGCCGATTGTCAAACGCGGCCGTGCTGGCGCGGCTGCGTGTCGACATGGAGGACCGCGGCGGCCGGATGGAGCTGCTGCTGCCATACGCGACGCTCGAGCCGGTGCGCGAGCTGCTGCTGCAGCAGTTCATGGGCGAGAAGTTCGGCCGTGACTCGATCTGGGAAACCCATCTCGCCGAGGAGCTGTGGAACACCGACGTCGAACTGGCGGTGGTGCTGGACGAGCAGATGATGCGGCTGTCCGACGTCATGGATCTCAAGCCCGGCAGCAAGTTCGTGCTGAATGCCGCCGCCGGAGCACCCGTGCAGCTCCGCTGCGGCTCGGTGCCGATGTTCGAGGGCCGGGTGGGACGGCGGAAAAACCGCGTGGCCGTGCGGATAGAGCGAGAGTTCCCCCGCACGGCGGTGGTGCAGTCGTGACGCCGTCCGTGTCAGCCGCTGGCCCGCCGCGGACCGCCACCCGGCGCCGTGGACAGCGGTCCGCAACCCTGTGAGGTGACGCGATGGAGATTCTGCTCGACCTTGTGATGGCTTCACTGCTTGCCGCGACGCTGTTCCAGGCCGTCCGCCTCGAACGCGCCCTGCGTGCGCTGAGGGCGGACCGGGGCGCCTTGGACGAACTCACCGCTGGCCTTGATGCCAGCAGCGCCCAGGCCGCTTCCGCCATCCGGCAGTTGCGGGAGGCGGCTGAGGGCGCCGGACGCGATCTCTCCCGGCAGGTCGACTCCGGCAAGGCGCTCAGGGATGACCTCGCCATGCTGATCGAGCGCGCCACCAGGATTGCCGACCAGCCGCTGCAGCCCCGGGCGGGACGCCAGCAGCCACAGGGTCCGCGTCAGGACCGGGCCGACGCACCGCGTGACCAGGCGGCGCATGTCCAGCCGCCCCGTGCCCAGGCGCCGCGTTCGCGCAGCAAGGCCGAGCTCGACCTGATGAATGCGCTGGGGATGGCCGCATGATCCCCTCACCCAGGCTGCTGCCGGTCACGATTGTCGGCATGGCTGGTCTGCTGGCTCTCAAGGCTGCCAGACTCGCGCAAATTGCCATGGTGATGGGTGTCGGCGCGACGGTGGCGCCAGCCGCCCACGCGGCGGAGCCCCCTGCCCCTCCGGTTGCGGCCACGGCAAAGCCCGCCGCCCAGCCTTCGCCGGCGCCGCCCCCCGTGCCAGCGCCTTCCTCCGCTCCGGAGGCGGCAGCAAAGGGCGCGCCGCCTGCTCAGGTCTCCGGCAGCGAGATGGCCGTGCTGCAGGAACTGCGCCAGCGGCGGCAGGATCTTGATGACCGCACCAGGGAGATCGAGGCACGCGGATCCGTCCTTGCCGCGGCCGAGGCGAAACTGGACACCAGGGTGGCCGAGCTGCAAACGCTCCAGCACGCGCTGGAGGCGCTGGAGGCCGCCCGCCAGAAGAATGACGACGCCAACTGGCAGGGACTGGTGAAGGTCTATGAGGCCATGAAGCCGCGCGACGCCGCCGCCATCTTCAACGATCTCGACGCGCCAGTGCTGCTGCAGGTGGCCGACCGGATGAAGGCGGCGAAGGCGGCCCCTGTCCTTGCGGCCATGCAGCCTGACAGGGCGCGCATGCTGACCTCGAAGCTTGCCCAATTGCGCGCTGAGCGCAATACGCCGCCAGGCGGATAACCGCTGCCGGGGGGCACCACGCCTGCCGCAATCCGAGGAAATCAAGGTCAGCAGGATGTGGTGGCCTGCCGGATCGGCGGCGGGCATCCCGGGACACCGGAGGCGGCTTCCGACGGACGGGAACGCCTTCGGGGCAAGCGGCGCTCCCCAGTGCGGTAAGGCCGCCGCGCTGGCGGCTGGCATCGATTTCCGGGGGAAAACATCCACCGCCGTGAGGCTTGCGGCAGTGCCGCCAGCGTCCTCCACGTCAAGAGGTGGACGGGCGAATGACCCCCAACATCCAGACGTGCGGGAACCCGTCCGCTATGGCGGCGGCCTGCCACGCGCGCGTGATGCGGGCTTCAAACGGCGGACGTGCACCCGCGTGCCAGGCGGCGGAGCGCGCCTCCGGCAAGCGCCAGCAACCCCATGACGGTGCCTCCCAGGGCGGGAAGCGGCGTCGGGCTCGGTGCCTGGTCGGAGGTGAGGCTGGTCAGCGACACCGCGCTGGACGATGTGGATATCTCCGTAAGGGCGATTCCGTTAGAATAGCCCGCAGTTCCGCCAGTTTCCGTGATGACAACCTTGTTGTAGGTTACGCCGCCAAGGAAGTCGACGTTGAGGTAGGACGCATAGTCCGGAGCCCCGTTGACGGAGTTGGCAATGTATGTGCCGAAACCGGTGATGTTGATGCTGTCCACCAGGGTTGCCCCGTTGTAGAATGCCAGCGTGTTAACCGAGTCTGCTTGGCTGTCCAGCAGCGCCCCGAAATACCCGCGCGACGATGACAGTGTCATTGTGGTCGTGCCCGTCGTGCCGGGTGCGTTGGTTGAGCTCACAAACACTTGGATCCCGGCGTAGGTGCCTGTCGGGGTGTCCAAAGTAGTGGGGTAGACACCGCCGTACCATGGCGCATTTGTGCTGACCGAGACCCCGTATGCGTTGGACCAGGAGCCGCTCCCAGAACTGAGACCCAAGCCCGACAGGTTAACCGCGGAAACCCCAGGGGCCACCGACACCCCGTTGAGGCCGATCGTCCACTGGACCAGGCCGCCGTCGTCCTGGTTGATGACCGCCTGTGCCCTGGCGGCGCCCGTCACGCCCACAAGGAAAGCCGCGGCCATGGCTGCCTGCACAATCAGTGATGCCGTCGGGAATGCTGGTTTCGTCCTGGCTGTCATGGCCGTCTTCCTGGAAGACTGTTGCCTGGCTGCGCAGGCGGATATCCAAGGATAAGCACAGCCGCCCGCCAGACACCAGGGGCTTGCCGGCTCTTTCTTGAAAGGCCGGCCATCCGGGGAAGCACGCCCCGTGGAGGACCTCCTGGCTAGCTGGATGCCGTGTCTCCCGGTGTGGCGGCCTGCCCGACTGGCGGCGGACATCCTGGGGACAGCTCCGCTGGTTTGGAGCTTCCCCCAGCCAGCCTGCGGCGTGCATCCTCCTTGCCGCCGGCGCATTCCCGCTGGGAAGCCCTGCCATGACGTGCCCGGCAAAGCCTCTCCCCACGGGTTCCTTGCCGGGAGTTCTCCTCCCCGGGGCAGGCATCAGCGAGCCAGGCTGCGCCCCGTTATGGCCGTCATCGAAGCAAAACCGATGAACCCTCTGCTTGTCCCCGTAATCCGCGAAGGCTACGCTGCCTCTCTCCGGCTGCCTGCGGCACCCCGCAGCGGGAAGACGTTGCCATGGAGTCCGGCGGTGACCCCGAGACCGCGGGCGATGGCGGTGCACAGAGCCCCGGCGGCGGAATGCGGAAACCTTGTCCCGGCGCTGAACGGGAACGAGGCCGGCACCATGAACGGAAGGCAGTCCCCCACGCGGCCACCGTCGCCGAAAACCAGGCTCATTCGGACCTGATCCGGGAACGCCGGGCCAAACCTGACGCTGATGTTACGCTCACTGGTCGCCGTGCCGGCCGTCACGATGAGCTTGATCTGCGACGTCTCGAGTTCGGCATGAACGAACCCTGCCCCCCGCAGGAAGTCCACAAGTGCCCGGTAGGTGGCCAGATCGGTGCCGTCATCATCCGCTGCGACGATGGCATCATGCCGCGCCCGAAGCCGCCGTCCCTCGTCCACCCCGGCGGAATACGCAGCGGCATGGTCCGCCACACGCGCGGATGGACGGCGTCGCATTGACGGGAGTCTCATGCGGAAAATCCTTCGGTGGGTGACGGCATGGCGCTTGCCTACTGCGTCGAAGACGGCACGTCAAAGAGTTTTGCTTGCGTGTTGGATCCCGCCGTCTGCCGGTGGTGGAGATAGACGGTTGGCCTTGTCGCCGTATGTGGCGGCCTGCCGGATCGGTAGCTGGCATCCGGGAACACCTGGAAGACGGCTTCAGAACGACGGAGCAAACCAACGGGCCGGCGGGATGCCATCCCGCCGGCATGGGCATGCCGATGCCGGACGTCTTTCCGCCAACGCAGCGGCACGCCTTAATTGACGGCTGGCGGCACCGTTTCGGGGCACCTTCCCGCAGGCGGAGCTCTGTCATCCATGCGGCCGCCATTTGGCGATTGACACCGGCCGTCCCGTTGGCACCTTGTAGGAATGATCCAAGTTGTGCGCAGAGGTGATGGTATGCCAGCCGCGTTGAAGCCGTCCGGCGTGACGGACCCCCGTCCGCGTCCGGCGCCAGGACATGCCGTCAGGCTCGTTGCGCTCGATGTCGAGACGGCCGAGTGGGGGCATGTCGTCGAGCTCGGCTGTGTCGAGATTGTCGGCGGCGCCATCGGCAGCCGGCAGTTCCACACGCACATCAGGCCAACAGTCAGGGTCAACCCGTTCGCCTACCAGGTCCACGGCCTCTCCGACGCCTTCCTCCGGGACAAGCCATGGTTCTCTGACATCGCCGCCGGGTTTCTCGCGTTTATCGGCGATGCGCGCCTTGTCTCGCACAAGGAAAGCGCCGAGCGGTGCAACCTGAGCGCCGAGATGGAGCGCCTTGGACTCCCGCCCCTGGAAAGGAACAGGTTCGTCTGCACGCTCGAGATGGCGAAGGCGCGCGGCGGGTTCACCAGCCACAAGCTGAGAGCGGTCTGTGACTGCCTTGGCATATCTGTCAGGCATCTGCCGGACCGCCATGACGCCCTCACGGACGCCATCCTCGCTGCTGAAGCCTATTTGCGGATGACCGCCAAATCCAGGGCGGCATGAAGCCAGGCTGGCACCGCACGGTGCTGGCGTCCCGGGCACGGCCAGGGCGCCATCGCCCCGTGAAGGCAGGGCAACCACCGCTTCCGGCCAGCCTCGCCTGGCAAGGTTTCCTGGGCGAAGACCGACCGCCGTCCACACCGTCCGCAATCCGGCTTCCCGTCGAAAGCCAGCGAGGTGCCCCGTGACTGTCTATGTCGATGCCGCAATCCACCCGTGGCGCGGCCAGTTCTGGTGCCACGTTTTCAGCGACGACATTGCGGAGCTCCATGCATTCGCGGCACGCATCGGGCTGCGCCGCGAATGGTTCCAACAGCCGCCGGCGGCATCCTGGCCACATTACGACACCACTGCGCGGAGGCGTGCCGCCGCCCTGAAGATGGGGGCCGTGGACGCGGACCGCTACACGCTTGCGGAGGTGGCCTGGCGCCTCCAGGGCAGGCTGACGCCGGAGAAGCAGGCATCGCTCGCACGGCTGCGGGCACAGGCCGCCGGACGGGACGCGCCCGCGCAGGGCTCCCTGTTCTGATCCGCTGATCGGTCCGCTGGCCGGGGATGGCGCAAAGCGGGGACGTCGTGTACGTCACTGAAAGTGGTCGCGGGAGCGACGGGGACGGGCATCTACGGGCAGGTCTGGCTTGCGGCCCCGGGAGGGCGGCCGGGCTGCTGGCGCTGACGCCATCCTTCCCCGCGCGGAGCGCCTGGGACAACAGGGAGTTGCCGGCCATGACAAAGCCACCAGCCGAGCCCGTGGCCATCGAAGGCACTGACGAAGAGAGCCGCGGGATGATCCACAGCCTGCTGCAGGGAATGTGCCGCGACGGCGATGGCTGCGAATTCGCCGCGGCACTCGCCAGAGGCACCGGGCTGCCGATTGTCGGCTTGTTGCGCGGCGCCTGTGGCGACGGCGGCGTCCCGGGAGCCTGGCGGCATGCCGCCGTGATGCTGCCGGACGGCAGCCTGTTCGACGTGAGGGGGCGCGTTCCGGCGGAGGAATTCGGAACGCCATTCGGCGAGACCTGGCCATGGCTGGTCCTTCGGATGTCGGAGGCCGACCTCGCTGCGGTGCGCCCGCTCCAGGAAGCCAACATGCACACCATCGCGAAGCTGGCGCAGGCACTCTGGCCGGACCTCCCATGGCTGGAGACCTCGTTCCACGGCAGGATGGCCGCTTTTCTCGCCGACCTCGATGCGCTGTCCCGCAAACATCAGGTATGGATCCGCGCCCCGTATCCGGCTGCCAGCCCCATGCTGGCGGAAGGGAATGGCGATGAGGCCGGCTACCGGGCCGGGGTCACCTGCGATGGCTTGGCGATATCGTTCGACCGCAGCTTCCGGCGTTGATGGCGGCCTCGATGTTGGCGGGGAACGGCATCCAGGCGGATCCCTGCCATCGGCATCGCCGCCACGCGGTCGGTTGAAGCCGTAATTCGGCGGCGAATCCGGGGCAAGCCCGCCGTGCCGTCAATCCAAGTCGTCGTCGTAATCCTCAGGGTCGTCGTCGTAGTCGCCATCGTGGTCATGCCATCGGCCGCAACGGCTCCTGTGGCAACGGTCGCAGATGCCGAACGGGTGGTCGGCCGGCATCCGTCCGCCGCATTCGCGGCACGTCCTGGCAAGCGCCTTGCGTGTCAGGGCCGCCTCAATCAACCCGTTGAGCCGACCCCGTTCGCTGTCAGCCTGGGCGTAGCCTGGATAGGCTTCGGGCCACCGCATGGCGAGCCACATGTACGTGGTCAAACGCTTGACCGCCTCCTCGCACCCGGCCAGCTCGCCATCTGTTTCCGGAACCCCGTCAGCGCCGCATGCGGGCGGCCCGACCGGCGTGCCTTTGGCATGCATCTGCGACCATCTGCGGATGTCGTCAAGGCCCGGGCCGCGCCGGTCAACCGGGCAGCCAAGATAGGACAACCGGGTCCTCAGCGGCAGGCCCGACCCCTCGACAATGGAGGCGGTGCCCAACGCGTCCTCAAGGGAGGCAGGAAGCAAAAGCGGGTCGTTGCGGAGCAGCGAGGCGGAGATGTGCTGCAGGATCGGCACAAGTTTCACGGTGTTGAGCGAGCGTGCCACAGCCTCGACGGCGCGCCATGGCGGCATGACATGAAGGCGGTCGTCGCCGGACGGCTCCGGACGGCCAGACAGCGCCTTGGCGACAGTGGCGCTTGACAGGCCATCCAGGACGGCTGCTTCGCCACGCTCGGCGATGCCAAAGCGCCCTGCCCTTCCGGCGATCTGGCGGATTTCGGAGTCCGTGAGCCCGCGTTCGGAAACACCGTCAAACTTCCTGAGGGCGCCAAAGACCACGCGCCTGGCAGGCAGATTCAGCCCAAGTGAAATTGCGTCGGTGGCAATCAAGACCTTGGCCTCGCCATCCCGGAAACGCCTGGCCTCGTTGCGCCGGACCTCGGGACTGAGCGAGCCATAGATGACCGCGACAGGCAGCCGCTGGCCAAGGACCGCCCGCAGACGCAGCACTTCGCCGCGGGAGAACACCACCACGGCATCGCCTTCCCCGATCTCCCGGAGCGCCACCGGCTCGCGCACCGCCTCAAGGGGAACCTTCCGCTCGTATGTGATCACCTCGAGCTCGTCGCCGGTCATTTCCGCGATCCTGACGACATGCGGCAAGGCGTCGATTGACCCAGTCATGACAACCTCGGCGGCGGCAACGCCGACAGCAGCCTGTGTCCACGCCCATCCGCGATCGCGATCCGCCAGCATCTGGATTTCGTCAATCACCGCAACGCCGACCGGCCTGTCCAGGTCTGCCATCTCGACGGTGGACGCCACATGCCTGGCGCCGTCAGCCAGGATGCGCTCCTCCCCGGTCACCATGTCCGTCGGAACACCGCGTCCGTTCAGCCGCTCCGCCGCCTCGATTGCCATCAGGCGCAGCGGCGCCAGATAGCATCCGGTCACGGCCGCCGCGAGGCGCTCCATGGCGTCATGGGTCTTGCCGGAGTTCGTCGGTCCGACGTGAAGAATCAGCCGCCGCCTGATGGCCCTGGCCTCGGGAAACAGCGCCGCATAGTCGGACAGCCCGCTCGCACGCCTCAGGCTGCCGTGCTTCTGTTCCTTCGCGTGCTGTGTGACAGCGGCTGAGAGCGCCCTGGCCAGCATCCGGGTGACCGCATCCGGCAATGACGGGCTGCAGCCGGTTGCCGAAGCCGCCGTCCGCAGGGCGTGGCGCAGCCGGCTGGCGAACTCGGGCTGTTCTTCCACCGGATACTCGCGCATGACAGCGGTGGCCTGATGGTTCCAGTTGTGCAGAACCTCGCCAAGCTCAGCCCGCACCGCGCCCACGACGGCGCCGATTTCCTTGCGGAGCGCCTGGACAGCTTCCTTGCGGGCACCCCCGCGCAAAGCTTCGCCCTGTCCATCGGCAACAGCCATGTTCCCGGGCCATGGCAACCTGACCGGGCTGGTGCCACCCAGTTCAACGGTGGCCGGAGCGCCGCAAATGTCACTGCCGAGCGGCCCAAGCGGCGCCAGGACGTGGTCCCCGCTCATGGCCGCGCCGGGCACCGCCGAGCGGACGACGGCCAGCCGCCGCCGCCGGAGCACGGCATCGTCCCGCTGCGCTGCCTCCCTCCGCCGCGCACGCAGTCCGTCGGCCCACTCGGCCCGCCATGCCTGCACCTCTCCCTTGGCCAGCCTGACATGCGCCGGATCATGGAGCGTCAGTTCCTGTCCTCCGCTCCCAACGTGATCGCGGGCGGCAACTGGCAGGCGGCCATCACCGATCCACCGCTGGACCTCTGCAAGCGAAGCTTCCAGCCTGGAGCAGACGCCGGCCGGCGTCAGAAGCGAACTCCGCCAGCGCATTGCGGCCTGGCGCTCCCGGCTCGCCCGGTCCGCAGCCTCCGCATTCGCCCGGATCCGCGCGCCAAGAGCGCCGATGGCCGCCGCGAACTCCTGCGATTCGGCATCGCCAGCGCCGAGCCCCCTGGCCACGATGTCCGCAGCCTGCTGAATTTCGCCCTTGAAGCCGGCTGCGCCAAGCATAACCAGCCCGACCGCCCTGGCGTTGCCATTGTTTGCCATGCTGGCCAAATCGCTGAACGAGTTCACGCCCTGGGCACCCAGCCTGGAACGGACCGCCCCGTCGTGTTCCGCACGCAGCGCCGCCAAAGCGGACTCCCAACCGCCGCTGGCCATCAGCTCGCCGATGCCGGATGCCTCCAGCGCACTGTCCGGCAGAATCAGTTTTGCTTCGTCCGCGAGCGGCCGCAGCAAAGCAATCCTTTCCACTGCCTCCCGGCGTCCCTTAAGCCGCGCGATAATCGCCGACACAATTGTGGCCGCATTGTCGGCCGTGGGCGGCTCCCTGTTGCCGTAATCCTTCGTGATCGCCTGGATTTCCGCCTCGGCGCCGCCCGGAAGGCCTGCATCGGCCATTGCCTGCCGCAGCACCCTGCCGGCCTCACGCCTCCGCTCCACCATCGGACGGGCCACATCGAGAACAGCGGACGGATCCCTGATGCCGCCAATGGCGACGGCGATCCGCGCCGCATCCCCCTTGACCATCGAAAGACTGTTGGTGCTGCAGACGTCAGCCACAAATGCGTGAATATGTTCCATTCCTGCCTGCTGACTGTGATGCCAGGCGGCACCTAGGCCAGTTCACAGAGTCTGTCAAGTAACGGTTCCGGCCACGATCCGCGGACAGATTCTGGATGGTGGCCGTAACACACTGAATCCCCGGCGCGAAACGGCCTGGCGTCCGCCACCGGGTCAGGCCGGGCCGAATCTGTCTGGCGCCGGGGATTCGGCCCGGGAATGGTGCGGAGGCGGTCTTTCCTTGCCGCGGCCGGACAGCGCAGGCCGCGCCGATTGCGGGCGCGGGACCCAGGCCACCGCTCCGGCAGCGGCGTTGTCACCGCCTGTCGGGAGCCTTCTGACGGCCGCCACTTGCCGGAACAGTCCGTCCCCCACGGGGAGGCGGTGTCGCCGGTGGCTTTTCCGGATGCGGCCGCCCCGGTGTGTCGCGCACCATCCGCCAGTCTGACGGCATCGGGTAACCGAAGAGTGCCCGGGGGTTGGGGTGGCTGCACGGGGAGACAATCGCGCACGCAGTGCAATTTGCATTATGGCAAGCCCATTCGGTTGTCTTGGCTGACATCGGACCGGACACGCGTGCGGAGGCGGCAGCATGCATCGGCAAAGAGCCCCCAAGTTCAGGGAGGCATATCTCCTTGCTGCCTGGCAAGTCACCGACGCTGGTTGCAAGCGCATGCCACATGGCTGGTCCCGTGCGCGAAAGCAAACAGCGCGCCGTGGTCGTTTTTTTACTGGTTGACGGACCTCCTGGCGGACTATATACGAAGCCCGCTTTAATCCCTGGTGCAGCCATGCCTGACTTGCCGCTTGACGCCATTGGCAGAATTGAGCCCGTGCCCGCTCCGCGCCGGGAGACTGGCAGCAGTGACGGCGAAGGGAGGACGGCCGGACAGCCATTGCACGCCCGCCTGGGAGCGATGGCCGCTGCGGGCCGCTATCACGGTATTGAGCTTGATCCGAACGGGTTCCGCTGCCCGCCGGGCACCGCGCCGTCCGCAGCGGCGCTGTCGGAATGGGCGCAGAATGCCGGGATGTGGGCGCGCGCGGTGCGGCTGGACTGGAAACATCTGCTGCGATTGCGCGAGTCGTCCCCGGTTGTCCTGCTGTTCGATGATGGCGGCGCCGCGCTGCTGACCGGCGTCAATGCCGGGAAGAATGTCGTGTTCCTGCAGGATCCGTCCGCGGCATCCGCGCCGGCGGTTGCGGTGGACCAGCTGCGCCTGGGCCAGTCCTGGTCCGGAGAGGCGGTGCTGCTGCGCGCGAGCCGCGGCTTCCGCGAGACGGACGCGCCCTTCTCGTTCCGCTGGCTGTCCGGGCTGGTGCTGAATGAGGGCCGCTCGCTCCGCGACATCGCGCTCGCGTCGCTCACCCTGAGCTTCCTGACCATCTTCCCGCCGCTGCTGGTGATGACGGTGGTCGACAAGGTGCTGACGCACCACAGCTATTCGACGCTTGCGCTGCTCGCCACCATCCTGGGCATCGCGCTGGTCTACGAGACATTCCTCGGGTATGCGCGCCGGCTGGTCGTGGCTGTGGTGGGCGCCCGGATCGACGCCAAGCTCCAGCTGCATGTGTTCAACCGCCTGCTGCGCCTGCCGCTCGACTATTTCGAGCGCCACCCGGCCGGGGAGACGATGTACAACGTCAGCCAGGTCTACAAGGTCCGCGACTTCATGACGGGGAAGCTGCTGACGGCGTTCCTCGACATGATGACGCTGTTCGTGCTGCTGCCGTTCCTGTTCTGGCTGAACGCTCCACTGACCTGGATCGTGGTGGCCTGCGCCTGCCTGATCGGCCTCGTCATCCTGGTCTACCTGCGCCCGATCGCGGGGATCTTCAGCCATGTCGTCAAGGCTGAGACCGACAAGAACGCCGCGCTCGGCGAGACCATCTTCGGCGTCAAGACGGTGAAGTCGCTGGCGCTTGAGCCGCAGCGCATGGCGCTGTGGGACGGGCGCGTGGCGGAGGCCGGGAAGCGGCGGCTTGAACTGAGCCGCATCTCCAACTGGCCGCAGACGATCGTGACGCCGCTTGAGCGCTTCATGTCCACCGGGATTATCATGGTGGGCGCCTACATGGCGCTGAACGACCCGACCGGCTACGGCGTCGGCGGGCTGTTCGCTTTCATGATGCTGTCGATGCGCGTCGCCCAGCCGCTGGTTGGCCTGGCCAAGCTGATTGATGACTACCAGGACGTCGCTTCGTCCGTCCACATGGCTGCGTCCGTGCTCAACCGCCCGCTGGAGGCGGACGCCGCATCCGGTGGGATGCGCCCAAGGTTCTCCGGCGCGGTCTCCTTCGACGGCGTCACCTTCACCTATCCAGGGACCAAGATGCCGGCGCTGGACCGCATCAGTTTCTCGGTCCCGGCGGGCACCATGCTCGGCCTGGTCGGGCGCTCCGGCTCCGGCAAGTCCACGGTCACCCGGCTGCTGCAGGGCATCAACCGGGAATACAGCGGGTTCATCAAGATTGACGGCTGCGACCTGCGCGAGATCAACCTGAGGCACCTGCGGCAGGGCTTCGGCGTCGTCCTGCAGGAGAATTTCCTGTTCCGCGGCTCGGTCCGCGAGAACATCCTGGCCGGGCGCCCTGGGCTTACGCTGGAAGACGCGGTGCGGGCGGCGCGGCTGGCCGGCGCCGAGGAGTTCATCGAGCGCATGCCGAACGGCTACGAGACCCAGATTGAGGAGGGATCGCCCAATCTGTCAGGCGGACAGCGGCAGCGGCTTGCCATCGCCCGCGCGCTGATCACAGACCCGAAGCTCCTCATCCTGGACGAAGCGACCAGCGCGCTGGACCCGGAAAGCGAGGCGCTGGTCAACGCGAACCTCCAGCGCATCGCGCTCGGGCGGACCATGCTCATCGTCTCGCACCGCCTGTCTTCGCTGACCGAATGCGACCAGATCCTTGTGCTCGACGGCGGAAAGGTGATGGATATCGCGCCGCACCATGTGCTAGTTGAGCGCTGCCAGGTGTACCGACATCTCTGGCTGCAGCAGAATCGGCACCTCAACCAGCAGGGTCACCGCCATGCAGTTCTTGCCCCGGCGCTCGCCACAGGCGCCTGACGGCGCCCTCGTCACGCGGGACCGCGGCCTCGATCCTGCGGTGCTCGAGTTCCAGTCGCCGTCGACGGCAATCACCGCAGCGCCCATGCCACGCTCAGCCCGCGGCACGGGCTGGGTGGTGGCCAGCATGTTCGGCGTTGCCATCCTGGCGCTTGGGCTGATCAAAATCGACCAGGTCGTGACCGCGCAGGGCCGCGTGGTGTCGGTGTTGCCAACCATCGTGGTCCAGCCGCTCGAGGCCGCCATCGTCCGTTCGATTGAAGTGCGCGCGGGCGAGTCGGTGCGTGCCGGACAGGTGCTGGCGCGGCTCGATCCGACCTTTGCGGCGGCCGATCTTGGCAGTCTCGATGAGCAGGTGTCGGACCTGAAAGCGCAGGCCGCGCGCATGCAGGCAGAGGTGGCCGGGCGTCCGTTCGCCTACGACGGCCTGGAGCCCGACATGACCATGCAGGCCGCCATCTTCGGCCATCGCAAGGCCGAGTATGGCCTCAAGCTTGAAGGTTACGAGCAGAAGATCCAGGGACTGCTCGCCACCATCGCCCGCTCGAATGCCGATGCCGATGCCTACGGCAAGCGTCTTGCCGTGGCCCAGAACCTCGAGCAGATGCGCCGCGAGCTGGACCGGGTGGGGGTAGGCAGCAAGCTGAACACACTGACCGCAATGGACAACCGCGCCGAGATGGAGCGGAATGTCGCCAACGCGCAGGAAACGGCGCGCAGCGGACAGCGGGATCTGTCAGCGATGGCCGCCGAGCGCGACGGATACATCCAAAGCTGGCACGCCGACCTTGCCGAGAAGCTGGCCGACGTCACGAGCCGGCTGGCGGACGCCCAGGGAAAGTTCGAAAAGGCGCAGCTGCGGCGCCAGATGGTCGAACTGCGCGCCGACCGCGATGCCACCGTGCAGAGCGTCGCCAGGGTCTCCGAGGGCTCGGTGCTGTCGCCAGGGCAGCAGTTCATCACGATGGTCCCGGCGTCCGCGGCGCTCGAAGTCGAGGCGAACATTCCGGGACGGGAAGACGGCTATGTCCATGTCGGCGACCGGGTGACGGTCAAGTTCGACACCTTCCCCTACTCCCGCTACGGCGTCGCCCACGGCACCGTGCGGATCATGAGCCCTGACAGCTTCACGCCCCAGGAAGAGCAGAGGAATCCGACAGGCACCATGCCTGCCGCTCCCAACAGCGCCGATCCGTATTACCGCGCCCGCGTGTCCATCGGAGATGTCGCGGTGCATGGCACGCCCGGCCCCTTCCGCATGATCCCAGGCATGCCAGTGACGGCCGACATCGTCGTCGGAAAGCGGACCGTGCTGGGCTACGCGCTGCAGCGCATTGTCGGGGTTGCCAGGGAAGGCATGCGCGAGCCCTGATGCGCGCGTTGCCCGCGGCGCTCGCGGCGGAGCGGGCATTTCCTGGCGTTCCTGTCAGGAGGGGATCGCGCGGGCGTCGGTGCCCTTCATGAACCCCGGTCAGGACGGCCGCGAGCCTGCCAGCGTCCATTCGCGCCGGCCGTTGGCGGTTGGCAGGTCAGCGCCGGCGAAAAAGCTCCCGATGCCATAGGGCGTCACCGTCTGGCCCGTGGCCGCTCATGGCGCGCTCCGCCGTGACCCGGCCACCGGGTCAGCTTGCCGGGCTCTCTATTTCAAGCCGATCGCCGTCGCGGAACACCCTGACGACAGAGGCAGCCTGCCCGGCCCCGCGCGGTGCCGAGATTTCCGTGGCCTGGCCCGGACCCAGCGTAGCGGTGAAGCGGATGACTTTCGGGCCGTCGTGAGCCTCTGATTGGACGGTTGCGACAACGTGGTAACCATCCCGCGCCAGCGTGTAATAGATTGTGGCCGAGCTGCCAAACACGCCCATGGACGCCTCAGAAGTCGGGCCACGTTAGGAAATGCGTAAGCTTGCCAGCCTACCAGCTTGGCGGCTAGTGCTCCAGCCAGACCGCCTTCGGTTGGCTGGAGGTGAAGGCCGCCAGCGCGCGACAGCGCGCTATTCTGGCGTTGCGTGCGGCTCGGTGTGTTGCTTGATGACTGAC
>Ga0302320_10012988_pt1 | contig 17438 bp, 28 predicted proteins | sample Bog_T0_3_FD_202130 | JGI IMG/M metagenome (GOLD analysis project Ga0302320, IMG submission 202130) | Peat permafrost microbial communities from Stordalen Mire near Abisko, Sweden - Bog_T0_3 | ecosystem: Environmental > Terrestrial > Soil > Wetlands > Peat | place: Sweden: Abisko, Stordalen Mire...
GAACACAAAGCGTGACAGAGACTCAACCGGAATTGCCTCCAGGATTATGCAATCGCTGGCGGTTGTTTTGGCTGACTTCTTGGCTTTGCCCGCCTTCTTAATTTTGCTTGCCTTCTTAATCATGCAAATTGTCTAACTTAAATGATTTTGGTACGCGCGACCGTGTGGCGCTCGATTGTGAGGTCGCCGATTTGGCTGCGCACAAGTGTGTTAGAAGCTGTTGAGGTATTTTTCGACGACATCCCACGTACTGGTGAATAACTTTTCGCGATCACTGGAAGTGATACTGGATACCTCTCCATGACGGAGCGCAACAGCTGCCGTCTTAATGGCGTCGAGAGTTTGTTCGTCGCACCCAGAGACTTCCCGAAACTTTTCCCATTGCGCTGGCTTTTCAGTTGTGGACAATCCGTGCAGCGCTGCACAGTGATGTCGAAGGGATTCTATGGCACGATAACAATAGAAGCCGGTGTCGTCGGCGTGCTTCATTGACGATACGAGGTCATTGAAGCAACGAAACAAAAACACACCATTCGGACCGAGGGTCTTCCCCTTAAGCTTCGACAAGGCTTCGTTCAGGTCAACTGAAATTCCCCGATGCGCGAGGCACGGTATATCAATGCCGAATACGTAGTCGATCCCGCGACTTTGATTTAGCAAACGGGTTATCTGAAGATCGTAGGCGTAACCTTTGAGATAGCCGATTATCGCCAGTTCATTCTGGACGAGTGTCTTGACGAGATTTCGAAGATCAAAAATGTCCCAATTGTGCTCGCTTTCGACCCATACCGCTACCTGATTTAGCTCGATGCTGACTTTGGCTTGTCCGGTAACACCAGAGGCAAGGTGCGAGAAGTGGAATGGTGCGAGTTTAAGCGTCAGTAGAGCACGCTCCGGTAAAACTATTCCATAGAAGAGATACGACTCCATGAATTAATACCTGTCACAGCAACCCGTCGCGTCCAGCCGCTCATGTTGTAGCTGCGCGCGATTTCGCAAGCGTTGCCTTGCCGCTGGTGCATCAATTACTGTGGATATCATGAAAGAGCAGAGATTCCCGAAATTAAACGTGCGGCCGGACGGTGCGCGGCGAGACGGATTACAGGTGCGACAAATAACTCCGCTATCAACAAGATTGTCTTCTTGCTTCGCTTGACCACGCAAGATGGCGTGATTGAAGTTTGCTCTAGGCGCCCAATGTGGGCGCAGATTTTAGGATGCAAAACATGAATAAGCAAAACTTTGTAAAGTGTGCAGCGTGTGGTCTCGAAAGTATAATTGACCGGCCTTCGATACTATCGGTCACGTTCGATAGCGGCGAGATGAAACAGCGATGCGTTTTCTCTACTGAGGACTTTAGTGGAAGCTGTAAGCACCTTCAGGAAGCTATCTTTGCGGCCATGCTATCAATAAGAAAAGCTTAAAATTCATTTGATGATGATGATGATGATGGAAGCCGGGCTGTCGCGCCGGTAGTCCCGCCGATGGTCAGTGAGGCGCCTGCCTTCCCGGTCCGCTGCCGCAACTTCGATTGTACGGAATAAGTGGCGCGATCGGCGACCGTGGGCGCGCGGTCGCCGCTTTTCCCATCATGGAGGAAATGAAAATGAAAAAGGTATCACTGGCGATGGTCAATCAAGCGCTAGGTGTGGCGCTGATTTCGGCCGGGATTTTCGGATCGCAATTGTGTTTTGCGCAACTGGAACCGGCCAGACGGTGGCCGCAACACGAATACTGGACGGTTGGGCTTCTCCAAGACCCGAGTACCCCGCTCCCATATTGCTCCATCCATACCTCCAATCATCCGGCAAACACACTGGAATTTGAGATGGTTCAAAACCGTCAAGAGAAGACCATTGTTTTTAGGTCGAGCAATCAGCAACACGAAGTCAAGGCGATTACCATAGATTTCGCGAGCGACGGGTTCCGTGTTTTGAGCGTACCGGTGAAATCTGTGTACCAGCGTGATTTGTATGGCCGTATGAGCAATAGCGCTGCCGGTAATTTGGATGCCGCTCAATGGGACAATATCTGGCGGGTGTTCAAGACTTCGGGGGTAGTTACCGTATCTACGAGCTTTGTAGATAGCCAGATGTCCACCCAGGGTTTTGCGGAGGCCGAAAGAGATTTCCAATCTTGTCTGGGGCAATTGGATTTGATCCACGCGGCTCCAGGGGGAGGCGGCTAGGGGCGGGCGCTGGTCGCCGCTCTTTACTTTCGACGGCGACGATTTATAATAATCCTTGGAGGGTAGGATCATGAAAATTAGAATAGTTGTGTTCAAGGATGAAGACCAATTTGTCGCACAAGCATTAGAGCATGACATTTGCGTACAGGCCACGACCCTTGATCAAATTGTATCGCGTATGGAAGCAGCGTTAGGATTAGAGATTGCCGATGGTCTGGATCATATTCCGCCCGCACCTGATCAATTCTTCAAAATGTGGGAAACGCATTCTGAATTATTTAAACATACCAGCGAAAATTATGAAATGGCGCTTGCTTAAGTGTCCGTTCCGTTTGGTAAGCATCCAACACTTGAACAATATTTATACTGGATTGAAGAGTGTGGTGGCCATTTAGAAAGCGGAGTCGGGCTTCAACAAAATTACATCAAGATTACAACAGCGGAAGGCTTTCATGCTTTCGTCATCGGTCTTGATCGGAATGAACGCCTTGTGCCCACAATGGTTAATTCCTTAGATCGCCGGTTGCATGTAACATCGCCCTGGCATCGTTTCGATTAGACCCGCGATCTGCGCGACCGTGGCGACCGGCCAAACGATCCTCCCCTTCCGGCGCGAACCGGGCGACCGGCCCCGCGATCCTCCCCCCTCGCCCATTAACGGCTGGCGCTAGGCTGGCGACATTGGGCCAGGCGCTATAACCGTAGCGGGGTGGGGTGAGGTGTGGCTGTACGGGGTGCGTAGTGCTGTAGCTGAGCAGGAAATAGACCGGCGCGGGCTTATTCCCGTGCAGGTATAGCCGGAAGAGCTTCGCCGCGCTGTCCGGCGAATGTTGATTGGTGGAGATAAAGGGTCCCAAAAGAGAGATATCAAAAAAGCCAAACGAATAGCGAAGGAGGAGAAAGATGACTAAATATTCCACTATGGATATCAGTAAGCACCTTGATAATGAAGAGGTCATCGCTGGTTATTTGGAAGAGTGTTCCCAAGACGAAAACCCGGATGTATTTCTATGTGCTCTTGCTGATGTAGCGAAGGCGCGGGGAATGACGAAAGTTGCTCGCGATGCCGGACTAGGACGCGAAAATCTCTACAATACACTCACCCCCGGTTCGCACCCGCGCTATGAAACGATTAACGCTGTCATGCGTGCTCTTGGACTTAAATTTACTGTGGTCCTTGATACTGAAAAGGAGACAAATGTGCGGCTTTGAGACATGAGCAAGCGGCTAAGGAGAAGGAGGAGGCGGATCGCAAGTATATTGAGGAAGCTCCCCAGAGAGAGGCAGAATATAGGAGTAGAAGGAGTATGTGTCATGAGAACGAATTCAATCCTTAAGATTGCAGCGGCAGCGCTCATGGCGACTTCCATGTTGGCGGGCTGTGGTGTCGCGCAGAAGCCGGTGAGCTTGTGCGAGGCTGGGAAGTCTGTCGTGATGGAGCAATATTCCAAGTTCCTCAATAACACAGCTAATCGTGAAGTCCAGTTTGATGCTCAGTTCACGATGACGAACATCGTCACGATAGACCAGAATGGGTCGGCTGTTGTTTGTCGAGCGGATGCCACGTTCCGGGATTGGTGGAAGGGTTGGGATGCTATTCGGCTTTACGAGGGCCATGTTGCATATACTGTGAAGCAGACGCCTGAGGGGCCATTGTACATACGGACTCAGTGGGATGAGATCGGCATGGGCGGCGGCTCTCCTCTTGGAGGTATGACTCAGACTGGCACTTTACCGGCGCCTCAAGCCGCTCAGGATCAAGCTATTCAGGAGAAGTACAAGGCCATTCGTGAGCAGTATGCGAAGGATCATAATCTGCCTCCGAAGGCTCAGGGTCCAGTATCTCCGGAGGACTATCGAGCCCTTAATGATCAAAGGGTTCCTCACTCAGTCAATGAGATTTTGGGAATCCATCCACAGTAGGAGAAGGTCATGAGAACGAGTAGAATTCTGACATCGACACTTGCAGCGCTTCTGCTATCGACCACGGTCCTTGCGGAAAACGACACCGGTTTATCCGGCTTCGTTTTTATTCAACCACCTCAAGTTCGCCGGGCGATCCCCTTCCCCTTCCCCAGCAACCGGCCGAATGATCCAGCCCGATAGCCCAAGGAGGGGCGGGCTACGGGCTAGGGGCGACGGTTCCGGCGCTAGGGTTATAGCCTATGGTGTGAGGGGTGTGCCCCTTGGGCTTCCCTGCTGTTTTTAAGCTTTGCTGGAAAAAGAACCGGCACCAGCCTTTATTTCCCCTTTGGTATTCGACCGCTGCCCCCGCATGCGGGACACTTTTCAGGTCCCGATTGAAATTGCGATTCGCCGGGCGACTTTGGATCTGGCGGCAACGGTTTCGTTATAGGCGTGGACGGATCAGGAAGTAGGACTCCCAGGCCGTTACAACAAGGGCATTTGTCTCGAATAAAATCTGATTTTTCCATAATGCTTACTCCCAATATACTAATACAAAAAACCAAGGCGCGGCATATATGGCGCGGTGACCTAAGCAGGGCAAGCCCCCCTAATCCACACTCTCCAATTCGCTACGCGCTATGGACACTTGCCGCGTGCTCCCAAACATCGAAAGTAAAACCTGCACCCGTTCCGCGTGCGTGGTTTCGGCAACAATCGCTGCAAGACCGGAGAAAGCATTGCCGCTATCGGGCTTGATCCTCATGCGTTGTCCCTTGAGCAAACGGTTCGCATCTGGGTCAACGATGAAAACCCCGTCATCGTCGCAATGCGCCAATATGTCCGCCATGAATACCTCTGGCATTCGCGCCGGGCGTCCACCATCGAGCTTGAGGATGCGGATTAGACCTTCAATCCACCGGAGCGCAAAATAATTGAACTCCTCACCTGGCACCAGTGCGATGAATAAATAGCCAGGGAACAACGGATATAACCGGCTGCGCTTCTGTCCTCTGACAATGAACTGATGATTGATTTGCGGGAGTAAAGTTACAATCTGATGGCGTTGCAGTAAAGCGTCTGCCACGCGATGTTCCTGAAAGCAAAATACTTGCGCGCATCCCCATACAGTCATTGAAGTCTCCCTGGGCAAAGATAAGCGGCGGCGCGTTTTATAGGCCTGAACCGTCACGCGAGTAAAACCGGCGCACAGCGTGAATAGCCCAAGGGGGTATCAACGGAATTTTTCGTCGCGAAAGCGCCCGCGATTTCAAGGGATTAGACTCCTCGCTTTGCCGCAAGCTTTTGAAAGTAAACGCTTTTTCGCTTTACGCGGACCATTACGCGGGACTAAACTAATATTCCTTTTAAATAAATAGAGGCCTTAAATGACAGACTATCCAATACAGCTATCGGTATTTGTGCCGCCTGAATTACAAGAGCCAGTGCGTGTTCTTGCGAAACGGGAATATTGTAGTGTTGCCGCTGTTATTCGACGCGCCCTTGTCAACGAAATTGAACGTTGCGGACTCACACCTATGCCTGTCGATGTCCCTAAGCCAGCGGCGATGGCGAAGGCGAAAAGATAACTCTCAATATGTCCAGCAGCAGCACATGACGCGACCGGCGCGTGAACGATTGATCCGAATGTGTGGAGGTAAAATGTGACCATACTATTCGACACACTCAAATTTTCGCGAAGGCTTCAAGCGGGTGGCGTTCCATTAGCCCAAGCGAATGCCTTTGCCGAAGCGCTATCCGAAGCAACCGCTGACGATCTGGCAACAAAAACGGACATCGCGAATCTACAAGCAGCGATCGCGAATGTAAAATCGGAAATCATGAAGTTTATGGTGCTCCAGACGTTCACAGTTATTGGAGCAGTTATCGCAATTATGCACTGGATGGTCCGGTGAATGGTGGAGAGTGTGTGATGGGTGATGCAAAGAGACGACAGCAGGTAGCACTAAAGGCCCTTCTTAGAAATGGGGAAGTTTTACTGCCGATGCCTGGAACATTAAATCCTCAAACTGGGCGAATGGTAACTACCCAAGACTTAAAGCGCGATATGGAAATTGATTTCATGCGCAACGGTGCCACTCCTCAACAGCAGTGGCATAGGGATGGTGTTTGTGCGGTATGCAGTAAATCCGCGAATGAATGCGCCTGTTCAATTGACGTAGTCAGAGCGTGGGCAAAAAATCAAATTATCAATTTTCGCGCCACGCTGTGGGTAAAAGATTTGGCAAAGAATGTAGGTGTGGATGAAACGGATAAGGATCGTGAAGTTGGATGAAATAGAAACGGCGCCTTTATAGGGCGCCGTTGAACCTTGCTGTGGCGGCTGGGTTCTATGCACTGGAAAGGATAACAGTACAATGGCAGATATAGTAGCGGCTCCCACTCCGGAAGTAAATCCCCTTCCGCAACATATCAAATTTACCGGGAAAACCGGCTCATTTGCTCTTACCGGGAATGTAGTTGAACTCTTTCCAAAACGCGGAACGATGACGCGGGTTGAGTTTAACGCTGCTCCACCTAAAAGCGATGGTAAAGCGATCGATTTTCTAAACGTCTTTTTCAAGGATGAACCTTGGCCGCTAACTGCGATCAGAAGACCAGAAGGCGGGAGGCCGGTGCTCACTTGTGAGACGTTCTGTTACGGTGAAGACCGCAATCAGAAGGTTTCCTGGATCAGTCTTAAGAACACAGACCAAGATGTTTATTTTGGCATCAATCCGTTGAAACAGCCGCTCAATAGGAAAGCGAATAAGGCAGATATTGCGGAGGCGCGTTATCTTTGGGCAGATATTGATCCGCCAAAGTCCCTCGATTATAAAAATCAAGAAGCTCTGGATGTGTGGCGCAAGAGCATCAATCATGATGTTTATCCAATCGGTGTACCAGGCCTTCCAACTCTCATAATCGATAGCGGGCGTGGCTTCTGGTATCTGTGGAAGTTGAAAGTGGCGCATCCCACCGATAGTTTTGTTTCTGGAAAAGATGAAAACGGAAAAGATATTATTGAGGATGGACCCTTAACGCTACGCATCGAGGCTTTTGGGCGAGGGCTCGAAAAGGCTTATGGCGCCGACTACTGTCGCAACATCGAGCGCATCGCGCGGCTACCTGGAACTGTAAATCATAAGACCGGTAGAACAGCTTCTGTGAAAAGTTGGAATTCAACGAGGCTCTACAGTTATGAAGACTTCCCATTTGAGAGCGAGGCAGCGCCGTTCAACGATGTAGCCCAAGAAGGTCTAGAACCAATTCCCTTCGTTCTAAAGGATATGTCTCAACGCTTACAAAATATTATTCTTGGTGAATATGACGAGAGAGAATATGGCTCGCGATCTGAGGCAGTTATGGCTGCCGCACGGATGATGGTTCAGGAGCGGGTAAGCGATGAGGACGGCGTTGATGTTCTTTTGGATCCAAAATATCCTATAAGCGCACATTGCCGCGACCAAGCGAAGACAGATAAGACGCGACGAAAATATGCGCTCACTCAGATGGCGAACGCTCGCAAGAAGGTCGCGGCGAATGGACGAATTAAAGCGCCGGGCGAAATCCACAGCCTTACGAAAATGAATGACGAATGGTGCGTCATTATTGATGGAGGCCGAACCCGTTGCCTACGTTTTGTAACCATGGAAGTGAATAAGCAAAAGCGATTTGTACCGGAGTTTTTAAGCTTTGGAGATTTTCGCAATTTTTATTTGAGTACCACTGTACGGGATTTTAGGCAAAAAGAAGTACCAATCGGAGACTGGTGGCTTAAACAGCCGGAGCGGCGAACATATACGGGATTGGTTTTCAGTCCGGCCGGACCCGATGTTGTAAATGGTCGATTAAATCTTTGGCGTGGATGGGGCGTTATGCCAAAGGAGGGTGACTGGTCCCTTATGCGTGATCACATCGGGAAAATTATTGCGGCCGGTATCGAAACCCATAGAGACTATGTTCTCAATTTCCTAGCCTATGCGGTTCAATATCCGGAGCATCGTGCCGAAGTCGCGCTTGTGATTGTCGGTGAGAAAGGAGCGGGAAAAGGGACATTAGGAAATACAATGCGTAAACTTTTTGGTCAACATGGATTGCACATTACCTCATCCAAACGCTTGACCGGTAATTTTAACACCCATCTTCGTGATTGCTGCTTTCTCTTTGCTGATGAAGCTTATTGGCCAGGCGATCGAAACGCACAAGGCGAATTTCAACGGCTGATCACCGAAGATGACCTCACGGTTGAAGGCAAAGGAAAAGACTTAATCACTTGTCGCAATATGCTCCATATAATTATGGCTGCTGAAGAAGGATGGATTGTACCGGCCGGTAAAAATGAACGCCGGTATGCGGTGCTTAAATCTTTGAGTCTTCATATGCAGGATAAGATTTATTTTGATGCGCTTTATAATCAGATGGAGAATGGCGGTTACGAAGCGATGCTCTTTGACCTATTGAATATGGACATCAAAGGCTTTCATCCTCGCTATAATCCGCCGCAGACAGAAGCTCTTTTGGAGCAACAAGAAATTAGTCTCAATCCGTTTGAGATATGGTGGGCGGAGCTTCTTGAAAATGGAGTGCTGCCCGCATCATCGGCACCGGGCAAATCGCCTAGCAATGACTTTGAGATTATTCATCACCCCAGTGGACGGATAGATAGGAAAAAGGGATTGTACACTTTGGCGCGTGAAAGCTCGCCACGTTTGAAAAATGAAAGCGATCACGCATTAGGAAATTTCCTTCGCGCCCACGGATGCGTGAACTCTAATCACGTGCCAACTAAAGGAGCCGTGCGGCGCGGATGGAAATTTCCTCCCTTGGGCGAAGCGCGAACCGCGTGGGTGAGCAAAATCAAAGGGTGGAAATGGCACAATGTAGGTGATCTCTTTGAAGAGTGGCGTGCGGACGCCTAGCGTCCTGAATAGGACGCCCAAAAGTCGAGAGCGTCCGGTGGTAAACGCTTGATTTCAAAAGGGTAGGGACTTTTAGGACTCTTAGTACGCTTTAAAATAAAAGAGAGAGAAAAGAGAAAACCGGGAAAAGCCCGGCCGAACCCCGAAAATAATTTCGTAATTCCCCCGGCGCTTTTGGGCCACCTAAAAACAGTCCGAAGCATCCTTTGCGTACTAAGTGGAGCAAATACAAGGGATTAAGAAGGGACGGACTAGGACTCGGGACGGTCCCTGCTAACGTCCGGGCACAGCGTCCGGAAGCCTCCTTGGGCCTATTAAGTCGCGATCCGCGCCGAACGCGTCCGCCCCGCCCACACCAAGAGGCTCTAGCCGGGCAGCGCCGTAAGCGATTAACCCGCCCTTCTTTGGGCTACCCTCCCTTTCAATTGCCGCCGGTCGCGTGCCCCCGCACCAGCGCCGGGCGCCGGGCGCCTTTCCGCCTTCCGGCCGGTATATCCGTAGCGCGGCGGGCTGGACGGGCGCCCTAGGGCTTCCCTGTGCTAGAGCGGAGCCGGAGAAGGGCGGACAGCTTGAGCGCGAAAGGGATAGTCCTCTATTGTTTGCGCTCGGGTCCCTCCTAGTGACCTTTTCCATGACGGCGCCGTAGCCCCTAAATATCGCGACGTGTTTCAATTTTTTCTGCCATGTAGAAGTAAGGTTTTGAACAATACTTTTGAATGTTCATCCTTACGGATGCTTTGGTGAAATGACGGGGCTATCTTTCGATCCGCGAATATTATATAATATTTTTTACATTACCAGATTACTACTGAACAACCAAGGTTATCGCAGATGCCTGCCGGTCGCCCAAAAGGTTCACCAAACAAGATCAGCAAGCCTGATCTTGAAAAGCGCATCTATGACCTTGAGAATGAACTTGCAGCATTACGGGCTCAGAACTCAACGGATACAAAACAGATCGCGGCTTTACTTCAATCACTCGGAGCGAAGACAGCTTACCTAGCGTTAGGTATCGACCCAGCCGAAGACGATGAGGCATCGCCATGACCATCGTCAACAGCGCGCGGCTCGGTGAGTTATTCGGGGTTGCAGCCGTAAGCATCGAGAAATTCGCAACACGTCAGTTGGTCGTGAAGACTGGTCCAAATCGTTACGATCTTGAGCGCTCGATCACAGTCCACATGAGACACCTTCGGGCGCAGGCCGCAGGTCGCCCAGAGAAGTCAGCAGCCAGAGAGCGGCTTTTGAATGCGCAAGTCAAACTTGTAAATCTCAAGACACAACAGGTTGAAGGCAGTCTCATCTCTTATGAAAAAACCGCACGCCCGCTTTTGGAGAAAACTTTTGCGGCACATCAGGAAATATTTTTTGCGGTTCCAGACACGATCTGGCGCGAATTGAAACTTGATAATCAAAAGATGGCGGTCATCGAACGCATCGTTGACAAGGCGCGACATGATGCTGCCGATTTAATTCGATCTACTCCAGTTGAATTCCGCATCAACGGCAAGGTCTTCATCGGTCCTGCCGTGCCGCCAGATTTCAATCCAGATGACTTGCCGGATGTAGAGCAGATCGGTCTGGAGGATGTATCGCCAACACCGGAACCGCTTCAAGAGGAGCAACCTAATGATGAGTGAAGCGATGCACACGATTGTTCGCAGATATTATCAGGCCTTTACGCCACCTATGGCCGTAACCGATACCACGTCCGCATGTGCAGCGTTAGACCTTATCATTGACGGTACACAATTACCAGTTGGCGATGCGGTCATACTCGCTCGCCGCGTTAAACGATTTATTCAAGACCAATCGTGGAAAGCTGAGTGAGAATGAATTACCGCCGCATCTATAACAAGCTGATTGCGAAGGCTCGCGTGGAGAACACCGGCGCGGGTTATTTCGAGCGGCATCACATTTGGCCGCGTTGTCACGACGCGAACGGCGCTCCTTGGGCACTAGCAATTATCAATCATCCCGATAACCTGGTCAGGTTAACTCCAGAGCAGCATTGTCTCGCGCATCTGTTACTCGTGAAGATGTACCCGTGGGATCGAGATTTAATTCATGCTGCTTGGACACAGACAAATACCCAAGGATATAAAGGTACAAAAAATAAAACATATGGATGGATGCGTCGTTTATTTATTGAAAACCATCCTTTAAAACGGCCGGAAGACCGCACATCCCAGAGTGAGCGTCTGAAGGCTTATTATAAAGCTCATCCAGAAGCGGGTGAAGCGCATAGTGCGCGGCTGAAGATTATACAGGGAACGCCAGAAGCCCGTGCTGCCAACAGTGTGGCGCAAAAGATTGCAAAGAACCGGCCAGAAGCCCGTGCCGCCAACAGCGCACGGATGAAGATTATACAAGGAACGCCAGAAGCCCGTGCCGCCAACAGCGCACGTGGCCTATTGCGATTTTCTTCCTCGGAAGCTGTTGCAGCACAAAGCGCGGCGATGAAAAACGGCGGTGCTGCTAAAACATGGTTCACTCGCCGCGCCATCGCCGCAAATCCCGTCACCATCGAATCAGACGGCTATTGGACATCCGCTGATTTCACTTTTCCCACACGCAAGGAAGCCATAGCCATCAGCAAACACTGGTATCAAATCGATACTTGGCAACCTCAAGCGATCGCGATCGAACCTTTAAAGACTGTAAAGCGAAATATGCAGGATTGGCAGCCAGAAGAGCAATTCGAATTTCGCGAGGCCGCTGAATGACTTTTTCTCGAAATGTCGGGCGCGGTTCGCGGGGCAAATACCGTACAACACTACACGACAGCCAGTTATCAGACCGGCAGATTGCCGACATCGAGCGGATGGAGCGACGGCGCGATATACGATCGTGCAACGAGCATTTGAAAGATTTACTGCGAAAGTATTCGCCGCATCTAATCATGCAGGTAGCAGAATAACGAAAGCCCGCCAGGCGCTGTAACGCTGGCGGGCTGTATTGAGTAAGGAGTATGGTGATGATGTATCGAACAAGGAAGGATGAAAACCGTGTCCGACGAAACTACGTTACCGGTAAACCGGGAGAAAGTAAAGGCCGTCCAGCCGTCTCTCCCGCCACCCATAGAGTTCACATATTTGGGCGTTCGAATTTCAGCGCGATCTTTTCGAGTAGCAAACATTATGAAGCGCGTGGTTCGCGCCCTACCAGCCGAACATCGACACTTTATCGGTGAAATCGAGGAGCGCAATGGTAGTTTCGGCCGCTGGAGGACAACTTGGATTGGCCGTTGGTATATGCCCGGTATGGGCACCATCACGGACCGCATGTCAGATACGATGGCAGACGTTTTAAGTGAGATTTGAAATGACAGACATGCCGCCGCTCACCCCAACTAACAAAGTCTGGATCAAATTGAAATCCGTAACAGCCCACGTTCCTGGTCCCAGATTCGCTCCATACAATACCACATCGGGCCTTGGCCAAGACGCGTTGCCCATTACGCAAGGTAATTCTGACGACATCATCGCCGTGCCTCCTGGGCAACCGTTTGAGGTAGATGAGCAAGAGGCCAAACGATTATTGGCCCGGCATGAAGGTGAATATTGCAAGGAGCAATCAAAATGAGCCGTGGAGATAAGAGGGGGCTCGCTAAGAGAATTGCCGTTGTCCAAAAGCGGCGTATCTTGGCGGCGGTGAAAATTTCCAAGAAAAACGCAAAATTTTTAGCAAACAAATTGAGTCCATCGCGATGACCCCTATCATCTATTACGTCTACATTCTTTTTCGCGATGACGCGCACCTGATCCCATTCTATGTAGGGAAGGGTAACACACGCACCAAGCGTATGTATGATCATGAAGGCAAAGCGCGGCGCGGGGAAAAATCTCATAAGGCTTCAATCATTCGTCAAATCCAGGGTGAAGGGCGCGCGGTGCCCAAGGAACGAATCGACTGTGATAACGAGGCAGAAGCTTTTGCGCTCGAAATTGAATTGATTGCCTTCTTTGGGCGAAAGGACAATGGAACCGGAATTTTGGCGAATGGGACGAATGGTGGTGAGGGCGCGAGTGGGTTAATTATGTCAGATGAAGCCCGCGCAGCGCAGCGCGCCCGCGTGCTTGCCCTAGGGGATAATCATCCCAGCAAACGTCCCGAGGCCCGCGCAGCCATGCGCGCCCACATGCTTGCTCTAGGGGATAACAACCCCAACAAACGTCCCGAGTTCCGCGCGGCCATGTGTGGGGATAACAACCCCAGCAAGCGTCCCGAGGTCCGCGCAGCCCAGATCGCCCTAGGGGATAATCATCCCAGCAAGCGTCCCGAGGTCCGCGCAGCCATACGCGCAGGCATGCTTGCCCTAGGGGATAATCATCCCACGAAACGTCCCGAATTCAACAACCCCATGAAGCGTCCCGAGTGCCGCGCAGCCCACAGCGCTTACATGCTTGCCCTAGGGGATAAGCACCCCAGCAAGCGTCCCGAGGTCCGCGCAGCCCACAGTTTCACCATGGCCGCTCTTTACCGTTATCCCACCACCGCAGAACCTGACGGCTCTTTCACCGTGAACGGCTGGAACCATTTCGACACTCGCAAGGAAGCAAAAGAATGCAGCCGTTGGCTTTATCAAATTTTGATTTGGCAACCTCAAGCGATCACGATCGAGCAAGAAGAGCAATTCGAATTTCGTGAGGCGGCGGAATGAGCAAAACTTGGCGCATCCGGAATCGCCCCGCACTTATCGCTGCCGGACTCCCGGCGGTCCCGCGTGAAGAGCTTGGGCCGGTAGTAACGCGCGTGCTCAGTCATAAACAGCGCCAAGAGTTTTTCGATCGCCTCGATCGCGGTGAACGCGCCACGGTGCCGCCCATAAACGCACGTCAGGACTGGACGCGGATCACGGCACACTTATCTGAACTCTTGGGCGAGGATGTCCAGTGACGCAAACAATCTCAGCAAGCTCGTCAAGGAAAAATTTCGTGCTGCCCGTGCTCGCTGAAATGAGTGACGCTACAGTATGGCAACTTCCACCTGAGCGGCTCGCCGCATTTCGCGCTTTCTTGATGAGTTATGTCACGCCGGAAGCCGCTGCTGAATTCGATGATCAATACCAGGCCATGATCGATACTGGCAAGCGTTATCAATTGTCATTGCTTTTATCGTACATCAAGCAGGGCAAACCGTAATGTGCGCCGCCCTAGTCCATACGCCACCCACAGTTTTCTTCGTCAGCCTGAACGGCATAAACGTCAGTAGCACCTTCAATCGTTATTTGATTCGTCTGGAGATTATCTCCAGCGGGGAGAGCAGTGCAGATACGTGTGAAATCGTTCTTGACGATACCGGTGGGCAACTTCAAATCCCTGATGAACAAGCAGCGATTATTTTGGGCATCGGTTGGCAGGATACAGGTCCAATTCAAGTTTTCCAGGGTTTCGTGGATCAACCAATTTCGGATGGTAGCCGTCAACGTGGTCGCACCCTTATCATAAACGGTACGGGCGTTGATCCTGGAAGCTCGGTTAAGAGCACACAAAACCAGCATATGGACCAGGGAACATTAGAACAGGCCGCTCAGAAGTTTGCACAAGCTGCCGGAGTCTCAGTATCGGTACAAGGAGCACTGGGTCAGGTAAATCGAAACTATTGGAGTATGGGAAACGAATCCTTCACGCAATTTGGCGAACGGATGGCGCGCCTATTTGGAGGCACTTTTAGTATTCAGGGCAATCAGGCAGTTATAGCCCCTAGAAATCAGAGCACATCAACCGTGGTTGAATGTGTTGTCGGCGTGAACGTTATCGATTGGCATATCACCCCGCTTTATAACCGTACGCAGTTTAAGTCTTTTACCGCAATGGTTTTTAATCCCGCTACTGCTAGGTATGAAGTTCAAACTGCTCCAGACGCGGCGGCTGGTGGGGGCTTATCCTCTAATGCCACTGCTACTTTAAATAATCGCTTTAAGCATAGTGATGCTCAAATGGCTCAGGCACGAGCAGCATCCAATCAGGCAGAGGCAGCGCGAATAAAGGGCGGTGGACAGATAATGATCATTGGGGAGCCAACGGCTATCTATGGTGGAACAGCTAATTTGGTTGGCGCGCGCGATCAGATTGATGGGCAATACCTTATTAACAAGGCTACCCACTCGCTAATACGCAGCGGCAACCAAGGATATGTCACGCGTCTGGAATTAGTACTGCCTACAGGTGCACCAAGTGGTGGTGATGGCGGCGATACGGGACAATGAAAATGAAACGAATGAAAGACAAGAACCCTCGTGACGCTAAGACGCCGGATGACTGGGACCAGATCGGCCGTCAAACGCCTCCCGATACACCTCAGCCATCTCCCGATAAGCGGCGCCGTGTTCCAGTTGAACCAATGCCCAACTCTGCTCCCAAGGTCGCTCCACGCAAGCCGTCAAGCGTCAATCGCCGCGCGGCTGGTAACTCTCTTGGGCAAGGGTTCGCACGTTTGACAGGCGCTCAAGTTCAACACGTTGAGAATTGTTCAGCGGCGATTAGCAAGGGGTTCCGCGATGCGGAACTGCGAGACGCAATAGACGGAGCACTATCCAGCGATTCCGATTTTCTCGACAGTCTTGGGTTCGGAAAAGGCCGATAAAAGATTGAACCAATACAACTGGAGTTAAAGCATATGACAGTCGCACAATATCAAGCCGAACAATTCGCCAAACAGGAGCGCGCTCGGTGGAGCGCGATTATGACGCATCCGGAGACGAAGGGCCGTGAAGAACTCGCGCAAACCCTTCTTGGTATTACAGAACCGCATGCGATGACTCAGGATGCCATAATCGCGTGTCTAGTGAAGGCGCCCAAGGCGACGGCCGCAATCAACGACACGAGCACATCGGATGATCCAGCGCTTGCCGCATTTGGTAATTCACCATCGGCGCCGGGCGGGATTTTTGATCCGCAGTTGCTCGCTCTTGGTGAAATGACGGCGCGTTATCTTTTGGGCAAACCTGCCAAGTGAATAATCGGGTTATTAAGAATCCCGATTATCCTCGTCACATAAAAAGGAGCACACCAATGGAAACTACCAGAATCACTATCACGGCTTCTCTTCATCGGAATGGAAAACGAATTGGTCAACAGATGCTATTCGACACGATCAGTCAGGCCGAACAACACTTCGCGGATTCAGACGGGGTTCTGCATGTCCCGCTCATTCGCGTCAAATGGAATGAAAAAATTCCACTGGACGCGAACGGCATCGTCATAGAAGAAATTCGCACGCGATACACGCCTGAAAACCAACTCGCGGGCGGTGAACGGATATACGCATAACAGTTCCCGCTGCTGAGGTTGCCCCTTCTCCTCCTTAGCATCGGCGCGGTCCGCGCGGCTCATGAGTCACCATCTCCGGCTGCGCAGACTCGGCGGCAGGCGTGTTTGTCAATATCCGGGCACGCCTGCCGTGTATGACATTCTCTCCGTGGCATTACTCCCTGCGGAGAGATAGCGACCGGACGTTGCCGGCCGGTTTCGCGAAGGCACGGGCGCATGTGAAACGGTTTTTGATCCTTTTCCCGGCGCGTGCGTCCGTGTTTCTCTTTTGGGATACGATAATGCGCATGTCAATCATAATTGGCAAGCAACCGGATAAGCAAGAGCCCTTATCCCCGCCAGCTAGGCGCACTCGCCCGCTGATTTCGGCCGTTTCGGCTGTAGGGTTATACCCGCCGCACCCTTCCAGCAGCGTAGCCCTGGTTTCTATGGCTGTAGCTAAACCGGTTATTTCACCTATCCCCTAGAATATTTCGCGGTCAAGCTGGACGCGCCCGCGCGACGGTGCATTGGTCGCTGCGCCCGCACATGATGCGGGAGGTAATTGGAGCATAAAATTATGAGTATAAATACAGAAGCTCGGCCTGAAGGTTGGTCTGAAGAGGAAGCGGAAGCTGAAATTCGCAGGGAAAAAGCGGCTGCTTCCTTCATTCTTGAAATGGCTAACGCTTCGGGGCTTATTGAAAAGGTATCAAGGTTTGTACACCGTCCAGAATCTGATTTATCAGGAATGAGGGCGATGTGGGCATTTTCACAATTGCAGGGTGCTATCTTCAATGGCCTCGAAGCAACTCATATTCCCGAATCGTTAGAAGAGTTGCTGGACGGATACCCGCCACCGGAGCCGAAAAAGTTTTGTGCTCCTGATGGGAAAATTGCTAACAAAAGGTGGGGCGAATTGTCGGCCTGGGAGCAGCGATATTTGGGTTCTCTCACCGCGCACGTCAAAATGCTAGAAGCAAACACCAGCCGAAAGTGTTATTCAGTCGAGATTACCGAGGCCGGATAACCCCGAGGATAACCCCTACATGTTATTGAAACTCTAAAAGCCTTGATTTCGTTAGAGTTTCAATAGGAAGCCGGGAAATCGTAAATTTGATCGCCTATTTGAAGACGCTCGAAAAGCGATAGGGGATCGTCTTCGGCGTG
>Ga0302320_10012989_pt1 | contig 17436 bp, 14 predicted proteins | sample Bog_T0_3_FD_202130 | JGI IMG/M metagenome (GOLD analysis project Ga0302320, IMG submission 202130) | Peat permafrost microbial communities from Stordalen Mire near Abisko, Sweden - Bog_T0_3 | ecosystem: Environmental > Terrestrial > Soil > Wetlands > Peat | place: Sweden: Abisko, Stordalen Mire...
CGGCGGCGGAAAAACCTTGCTGGCGTGCTACACCGCCGGACTCGCCATTTCTGAATTGCTCCGCGCCGACCGCGCCGTCGTGCTATGGCTCGTGCCGAGCAACACGATTCTGGATCAGACCGCCGACGCGCTGCGTGATCCGCGCCACGCTTACCGCCGCGCATTGGAAATGGCGTGTGGTTCGGTGGAGGTGATGACGATTGAAGAAGCCTTGCGGCTGTCCCGCGCGACGGTCGAAGGGCAAACCGTCGTCATCGTGGCGACGATTCAGGCTTTCCGCGTGGAGGACACGACCGGGCGCAAGGTGTATGAGCAGAACGGCGCATTTGCCGAGCATTTGTTGAACGTGTCCGCCGACCGGCTGGCCGAATTGCTGCCCGGCGCGGATGGAAAGCCAAAGCCGTCGTTGGTGAACATGCTCCGCTTGCGCCGCCCTGTCGTGATCGTGGACGAGGCGCACAACGCCCGGACGGATTTGAGCTTTGCCACGCTGGGAAATGTTTTGCCGTCGTGCATCGTGGAATTTACCGCCACGCCAGCGCGGACAAAAAATCCGTCCAACGTGCTGCATCACGTTTCGGCGGCGGAATTGAAGGCGGCAGACATGGTGAAACTACCGTTGCGCGTCATCACCCGCCACCCCAGCCAGCGGGATCAATTGCTTTCGGAAGCCATCACCTTGCGCGCCGACCTGGAAAAACTCGCCATCGCCGAGGCGCAACAGACCGGCGAGTATTTGCGCCCCATCATTCTATTGCAGGCCGAGCGCGTCAGTGATTGCGAACCGTTGCGCGAACGGCTGGCAAGCGAGTTTGGCATTGCCAAGGAACAGGTGAAAATTTCCGTCGGCGCACTGGACGAACTGCCCAGCGCCGACGAAATCAAATCGCCGAAAGAGCCGGCGGTGCGTTTCATCATCACGGTTCAGAAATTGCGCGAGGGGTGGGATTGTCCCTTTGCCTATGTGCTATGCAGCTTGAAGGAAACGCGCTCCGCCACGGCGATTGAACAAATTGCCGGGCGCATTTTGCGCCTGCCCAACGCCAAGGCCAAACAGCATCCCGACCTGAATTGCGCCTACGCTTTTTCCGTTTCAGATTCCATCACGGCGGTTTTGGCAGAATTGCGCGAGGCGCTGGAAAGCAACGGCTTCACCGCTGCCGAGGCGGAACGGATCATCATTCCCATTCCGCAGGGAACGCTGCCGTTGAGCGTGCAGCCAAAAACCGTGACGGTGTCGCCAGCGGAAATTGACGCCACCGTCGCCCAGGTGCAGGTTGTCGCGCTCGCCGGCAAGGCGCGGATTGACTCCGCCAGAGGCGAAATCACCGTGCTGGTGCCGCTGGACGCGGAGGAAGCCGACAAGTTGACCAGTTGCGTCAAGTCGCCCGAAGCCAAAACGAAGGTGCAGGCAGCGGTCGCGCTGGTGCGTGAATCCGAAAAGGCTTTCGGTGGCAGCGGCAAACCGCGCGACCCGTCGCCCTACGAAAAGCAGATGGATTTCGTCGTGCCGCTGCTGTGCGTGACCGAGAGCGGAATGTTGTTTGAATTTGAGAGCACGTTTCTCCTTGAGCATCCGTGGAAATTGAGCGCCAAGGACGCCGCGCTTTCCGGCAGTTACAATCCGTTGCAGCGGCCCACCGGCAAGGCCGGTATGCTTGACGTTGGCACCAAAGGCGAAGTGCAGACCAGCGTTTTGCAGGAAACCGCCGGCTCGGATTTCATCACCACGTTGCACCAGCAGGTTTTCGCGCTGGGCGGTGCCAGTGATTGGACGTTGGAAAATCTGATTGGCTGGCTTGACCGGCAGATTGACCACCAGGACATTCCCGCCGGCGAATCGGCGGAATTTTTGCGGAAAGTCATTCGCGGACTCATGGCGAAATATGGCATCGCCGACGTGAGCCTGCTTGCGCTGGATCGCTTCCGTCTCCGCGACGAAATTGAAAATCGCATCCAGGAACACCGCAACGGCGAACGCAAATCGGCGTTCAAGGATTTTTTGCTGGACGGTTCCGCCCTGACCGTCAGCGCCGAGCGCGTCATCAATTTCAAGACGATGAGCTACGAACCAAGCTGGCTTTATGAAGGCGGCTTCCAGTTCAAAAAACATTACTTCGGCCCGAAGCCGGGCGAGTTGCTGGAAAAGACCCCGGCGGGCAAACTCAAAGAGGAGTTTGAGTGCGCGCAATTTCTCGACGGCCTGCCGGAAGTGAAATTTTGGGTGCGGAATCTGGCGCGCAAGTCCACGTCGTTCCACCTGCAAACTTCCACCGACTGGTTTTATCCCGACTTCATTTGCCAGCTAAACGACGGACGCGCGCTGGTCGTTGAATACAAAGGCGAACACCTGTATGCCGAGGCGGAGGAAAAACGCGCCGTCGGCGCAGTGTGGGAAAGCCGTAGCGCCGGCAAATGCCTTTTCGTGATGCCGGAGGGGAAAGACCTGGAAAAAATTCGTCAAAAATTCGGGAAATAATCAAACATGCTGATGCGCTTGTTGCAATGTAGCATGGCCGTCTCCCCAAATTTATTGCCGTCACTCCACATGGCCATTCTCATTGGCACACTGAAGCTCCGCCAGGCCGAACCCAAAATTCTCCCCCTTTTCCACGCAGACCGCCAAGCACAATAAATCCCTTGCTGGAATTCCGTTTTTTGCCAATATAGAATAATATCAAAGATGCAATTTGCGGCGGGAAAAACTGCAAAAGTGGTTTACCCTCTTTTCTAATTGCAGCTTTGGCGGAAGAATTTGTTAAAAATCGAAAAATGATTGGTGTCGACCTATTTTGCGGAGCCGGTGGAATGACGCTGGGGGCAAAGCTCGCCGGCATTAAGGTCGTGTTTGCCGTCGAATCCGACCCGCACGCCGCCGAGACATACGCTGCCAATCATCCAAAGGTGAAACTTTTTCGAAATGATATTCGGAAATTGAAAAAGATTCCTGTCTGCGCTGACAACGTGCAAACAGTTCTGTTCGGCGGTCCTCCCTGCCAAGGATTTTCCACATCAAATCAGCGCACACGCAGTCGCGCCAACAAGGGCAATTGGATGTTTCGGGAATTCATTCGCCTCGCAAATGCATGGCAGCCAGATTGGATTGTGTTTGAGAATGTGAAAGGCATCATTGAAACCGAACAGGGTGCCTTCTTGGATATGATTTTAGGTGGTTTCACGAAAATCGGTTATACAGTCAAGGCTGGAAAACTGGATGCCGCATATTTTGGAGTGCCCCAACACCGTGAACGTCTGTTTGTGATCGGCTCCCGTCATGGAGTTGAGTTGTCTTTGCCGACTGTTCAGGTAAAGAAGCCTATTCCGGTTAAGGTTGCATTGAGTGACCTCCCAGATTTGGAAAATGGAGCGGCCGTTGATGCGCTCCCTTATAAAAATGCCAACAAATCGGTTTATGTCCGCCAACTTCGAAACGGAAAGTTGACTGTTTCCGGCAACTTTGTAAGTCGAAACGCAGAATTCGTTATTAAGCGATACAAGCATGTGCCGCAAGGTGGGAATTGGGAGGATATACCGACCTCTCTGATGCATAACTACAGAAATAACTACGAATGCCACACAAAGATTTATCATCGCCTTGATCCAGATAAACCCTCTACGGTAATCGGCAACTATCGAAAGAACATGCTGATTCACCCATTCCAAGATCGGGGATTATCAGTCAGGGAAGCCGCAAGAATTCAATCCTTTCCTGACAACTATCGATTTTGCGGGTCAATAGGTTTTCAGCAACAGCAGGTTGGAAACGCTGTGCCGCCGCTTTTAGCAAAGGCGGTGTTTGAACAGCTAGTTTAACATGACCGCCATTCAACAAGAGTTTCCGCTGGAAAAGAAACTAGACCAGAATCTTCGGCGTGATTTTGGGCCAGCCCGAGGGAAAAGCATTTTTGCCAACTACGTGCAAGCGCGAGATTGTCTCAGCACAGACATTCTACGATACATTGTTGGTCGCGAGCCGAGTCTGACGGACCACGGGGTGGACCACATACGCAATGTCCTTGAAAATGTGGAGTTGCTGCTACAGAGCGACATTAAGGAGCTCAATGCTGTAGAGCTATACGTGCTGGTGATTTCGGTGCTGTTTCACGATGTCGGCAATCTTTTTGGGAGAAAAAACCACCACAAAAAGATAGGCGATATTTATGAGTATGTTCGGCATTCAGATTCTCAGTTCTCACAAGAAAAATGTTTGGTTATCAAGATTGCCAGTGCACACACAGGGGAGGCACTCGACGGGTCAAACGACACTCTTAACGATCTTCAGGACAGTGACAATCTTTATGGCAAACAGGTAAGATCCCGAACATTGGCTGCGATACTAAGGCTTGCCGACGAACTTGCAGAGGGGGAGCATCGCACTTCAAAATACATAGTCAAAGCCCACGGTTTTTCTAAGGAAAGTCGAATCTTCCACGATTACGCGCTTGTAACATCGGTTCATCCGGACCGGGGAAATGGCCGCCTAATGCTCACCTATAATCTACGGCTCCAAGCTAGAAAGGGTAAAGTTCTTTCCTCCAACAGGGGCAAGTTTGTAAGACTCATGAATTTTGCTTATGGCCGAATTGTTAAGCTTGACGAAGAGCGGAAATATACCAAGCATTACGCACCACTTTTAGAGCCATACAAGCGAACATCTGTTCATTTCAATTTTCATTTAGACTCAAGCCTGCACGACCTTGACATCGGCGATCTGACACTGTCGGACAAGATTATTCCTGGGGAAAATCCACCCAACATGACCAAGCTGTTCCCACAATGCGAACCAAGCAAGCTTTGGCAGCGGCTTAGTCAGATCAAACTTAACCCTGCGGTGGTCAGATTAAGATAAACCACAAAGCGCCATGAAATCGTTCCAGAACCCGTTCGAATATGACGCGGCGACTAGTTTATCGCCTGATCAAATTCTCGACTTTTACATCGAGGATTATAGTTTTTCCAGATTTCTGCAGTCGACACGCAACGTCTTCTTGGTTGGCGAGCGCGGTTCAGGAAAGACAATGGCATTGCTTTACAACTCCTTCGCAGTGCAGGTCAAGAGGAGTGCATCAACCGCGACACAATCGCATCATAGACTTGGCATATATGTTCCGTGCAATACACCTCTGACGCATCGACGTGAATATGAACTCTTGAACGAGTTTCAAAGCGCTGTAGTGTCGGAACATTTTCTGGTATTGGCGATTCTGTTCTCACTTGCAGATACTTTGGATAAGATTCCAGATGGTCTTACAGCTTCGGAAGATAAAACACTCGCAGAACATTACGGCTACCTTCTTGACACAAAGTTGCACGCCGATGTCTCCTTCTTCAAGTCAATTGCGATGTTTGCCCAAAGGGAGATAACGCACACGCAACAAGTATTGAATGCGGGCACAGCCGAGCATTTTTATCCCAAGGCTCTTACATTTTCTTCTGCAATAATGAGCCTATTTGACCTAATCCGTAGAACCAAGACTTTTTCGAGCACGCACTTCATGTTATTGATTGATGACGCGCACTATCTCAATCCCCTTCAGATTCGTGCGCTTAACTCTTGGATTGCATATCGAGACCATTCTCAATTTAGTTTTAAAGTCGCCTGTGCAAAAGTCGAACAGCCGGATTTTGTTACTGCGACGGGCGGTTCAATACTTGAAGGGCACGATTTTGCTTTGATCGACATGGAGCAACCATACCAGTTTGAGACATCCAGTTTCGGAAGAATGGCTCGCCAGATTGTTCAACGTCGTTTAGATCGTATAGGGATAACCAAGAGCCCGGATAACTTCTTTCCAGTAAGTGCCGAACTTCAGAATGACCTTGAAAAGTGCGAACGAGTTGTGGAGGAACGTGCAAGGCTACTTTATCCAAACGGGCCGGCAAAGAAGATCCGCGACTATGTATACAAATACGCGCGAGTGGAGTATTTCAGGTCTCGCTCGTCCAAGGCAAATCGGCCGCAGTATTCTGGCTTCGAGACGATCACATACCTATCTACAGGAATTATTCGAAATCTGTTGGAACCTTGTTATTGGATGTATGACAAGGCGAAGTCGCTCCAGAATGAGGCGGATTCAACGGGGGAGTTGGCTTTCATACCGCCGACAGTCCAAAGAGAGATTATTTTGCAACGAAGTGACAGACTTTGGGAAACAGTCCAGGAGAAGCTGCCCAAGATTGTTAGCGGTTGTTCTCAGATTGAAGCGCGTAGAATTAGGAATCTTTTTGACAATCTTTCGACTCTTTTCCGTGAAAGAATGCTTCGCCACAAATCAGAACCGCGCGCAAACTCCTTCACCATTTCCGGATTAACGCCAGAGCTGGAAAAACAAATTTTTCCGCTCCTCAGGATTGCTATGCGCGCACAGCTTTTGTATGTGCGAAGCGGTGTAGCCAAGGACGAAGGAAAGCGCGAAAATTACTACGTTCCAAATCGGATGCTTTGGCCCGCTCGAGGTCTTGACCCTCAAGGTCAGCACGCGAGAGTCTCCCTCAAAGCACGAGATGTCCTTTCCGCAGCATTTCAAAATAAGTCGTTTCCTTTTGTTGAGAGCGCATCGCTCATTCCGTGCTCAGACTTAGAATTATTCCAAGATTAATCAATATGACTATAGTAACAGTTGCTAGCTGGGAAGACAGATTCTTACTGGGATTTAAGCGAATGCTTGCAGAAGAACAGGTCAGGCACGCGTATGTGTTTTATTACGAGGAATTCGCAAAGCGAACAGAAAAGGCACGGTCTTCGGTTGCACGACTCTGCTCAAGGGCTCGAATTAAAATCGAGATCCTTCCGCTAAAGTATGAAAACCCTGTTCAGTCTTGGACTGCGGCCCGAAACTTCTGCGAGGGAAGGCGCACGCAAATACGGCATGTATTGCTGGACATATCGACGATGCCTCGAGACTTGATTTGGATACTGTTGAGTTTCTTTCGCGAACTAAACGTTCACGGCACATATGTGTATAACATGCCAAAAGGCTATCATTCAAAATGGCTGAGTCGCGATCCGGGTGATCCAAGGCTCATCTATAAGCTTGGTGGAGAATCCAAGTTTGGACTAAAAACAGTCTTGCTGGTAGTTACCGGCTTCGACCTTGAACGCGCACAGCAGCTTATTGATTTCTTTGATCCAACCGAGACTATTCTTGCAGTTCAATCGGGTCCACAGTATGACAATCTTCGTATGAATGCATCGCGCCACCGAGAGTTTTTTCGCGGCTCTCCGGACATAACGAGTTTCGATGTTGATGCATATTCCTCAGATCACGGGTATTCCAAATTACAGAAGGCCATCGCGGCACGAGTCGGAAATGGTAATATCGTTATGGCCTCGCTGGGGCCAAAATTGTCTGCAATGGCCTTGTTCCGCATACATATGAGCCATCCCCAAGTTGGACTTACCTATACACCCTCAAAAGACTACAATTTGAAATACTCACATGGGATAGGCAACACCATTCGCGGAGATTTGTTCTGCGCACCTAGCTATTCTGGTTCACCACTTCCTTCTAGCACCAAGCCTTTGGTGCCAGGAAAACTTTGATACCATAATTCCAACACATCCCTTAGATGCTTGGCATAACGATAGTGTGCCCCCAAGCCCGTGCGCAATTCCGCTTCGTAGATGAATTTATCAGCCGTGGTAGTGTGCTCAAATGGGTATTCGGTTCCGAGTAGTGTCCAGTAAAGGTAGGCGGCATCGCTCTTCTCCAGCAATAATCGCGCTTTGTCTGAAGCGGCTCTGCCCGCTACCGCCTGCTGCTCTAACAAGGCCTTTCTGTCTTCCAATCCCGCTGGCAGTTGGTCCGCGGCATAATAGAACCCCATCGGAATTTGCTGGCAGAACTTTGTGCCGGTGCGATGCCGGTTCAAATCGCGAATTTCGCCAAATGCGATCCGGGACCATCCAAAACGGACAGTTGTTCGCTGCAAACCGCTGCCAACCGGAGCATAGCGGTTGGAATGGTATTTGAGGTCACTGACAAATTCGTCCTCGTTTACGCCGTCAGGGACACCCACAGTCAGATGGGCAATCGCCGCTTCCTCGGAATGTGGAGGCTTGGTCAATGCAGAAGGCTGGCTTTGAGCCGCGTGAACAAGCTTCTGAAATTCCGCGTCAAGGATTGCCTTGTGATATTCCATGGCTCTGGCGTGCCGAATCATGCGGGGGGCAGCAATCTCCAATTCGCCCCTAATCAATTCCCCCAACCGGCGGCATTCCGGCAATTGATGTGAAAGGAGATACTGACAAAGATTTACCCAACCACGCGCAGACATGATCAGCATGACATTGGTGGCAGCAGCAATTGGAAGTAAATACCTCGACCTGTCGAAGGCGTAATTGCGCTTCATTCGCGCCACCTTCTTCCGGGCAGAATCAGAACTGTCTTCCAATAATGATCGGGGAATCCCCATCAGGGCCGGATTCTCTGACGCCAAATCTTCCCAGATGTTCAGCGACGCTTGATACGCCCGGAAGCATTCCTCCATCAATCCGCGCCATTCGGCGGTCGCTTCTGCTTGAATCCCGAGTTCATTTGGTGCAATAAGACCATCAGCGGAGATTTTGATGTATCGCGTTGACGATTCTTGACCCCCCGCCGTGGGACAGAGCGTCCAGATGTAATAAGCGAGCCACATGGAAACTTCATCAATGAACATAGATACCGGCACCATGTCGGCGATTGATTGATGGCCGTAGTCCACCATGCGGAAAATTCCATCCACGGACTTTTCGAGGTTATTCGGGTCGATTTTGGACAGGATCGAATCAAGCCCTTCATTATTTCTCGAATAACGTGCCCCGCTGGCGGCCAACAGTTCAGGAGTGAGCGAAGGCCGCCCAGCCATTTTTGAGGCCTCACTTGGGCAAATTGCGACTTGAGTGACTTTCATGCCGGCATTATGTCGTGGCTCATGTTGTTTGAAAAGCTTGGGCTGGCACCAATTTCAGCTTTTGGCCGTCATTTCCTCACAATTGCCATTCAAATATGTCCCCGTCAATCCCCGCCGTCTCAATGCAGCGCCGATCTTCCGTTTTCGGGCTGTTGACCAGATGGCTGACCGGATAAATTTTCAGTGGCCCGTCAATGGCGCGGTTGATGATCAGCTTGCATCTGTGTCGGCACGATATTATAGCGCGGCGCGAAAAGCGGCACTCGCGCCGTCACGATGCCAACTAGTTTGATCAGCTCGCTGAAATCCTTCGCCGCCGTATATCGCCCGCACATGCCCCAAAAATATTACCCCCGGACACTGCCTGTCCAACCTAAAATAGTCTCTGTTTTTTTTCGTGACCATGGACTCGGCGGGCAGACTGTGATCTTTCCGCTGACGCTCCGCGTGGCTGAAAATCACAGACTGCCCGCCGCGATTCCGGCCTGACTCCGTCCGGTTCAGACCGCTTCACTTCACTTCTCTGCGCGTGACCACGCGACCCGCGCCCGCCTGCTCACGCTCCGCTTCGTTTCGTTCCGCAATCTGAATCCGTCGGAGACAGGTTTCCCCCGCAGTGTGAGCGCAGGCTGGCGGGGCAAACGGCATCGGCCCCGCCAACCCGCCCTCACACCGCCCCGATTTTAGTCTGACCTCCGCCGGTTTGTTTTCCGCTACGCTGCACCCAAACCGGCGGAAGTCAGAGCAGTTTTACGACGCGATTTGTTCAAGTGCTTTTGGTCGCAACCTCGCCGCCGTCGTTTCGTTCATTGTCTAAACTGCCTTCCAGAAAATTTTTATCCGTGCTGTTTGGATTACTTTTCTATAAAATTTACAAATCGCAGACAGATCAAAAGAGCGGCAGTCGAATAAATTATAGCTCCGAAAAATGAATGCGGACTGGCGAGAAAATCCAGCGACCGAGCAACAAAAGGAAAAACTCCGTTTCTTTGAATGCGCTTGGGAGGGAGAGATCACGGCGGGACAGGCCAGTGATGCTCTTGAGCAGTGTGCCAAAGAATATCCCGACGCCGAAGCCGCTTTCAACGGTCTTCCGGCAACGGAAAATCAAAAACTCAAACTCCGCTTTTTTGGCTGCACCTGGGATGGAGATATTTCCGCCAGTCAGGCTAGGGATGCGCTCGCGGAATGTGCCAGGCAATTTCCAGATGCAGAGGCGTCGTGGCAAAACAGCCGCCATGCGACGGAGGAACAGAAGGACAAGCTGCGTTTCTTTGGTTGCACTTGGACCGGTGAAATCACCGCAGAGCAAGCCAGCAACGCCCTTATGGAATGTGCCAAACAATTTCCGGGCAAGGAAATGGCTTGGCAAAAACAAAAAAGAGTTTTACCAGGATCTACCGCAACATTCCGGCAGGCCACGACGGTCAAAAATTCTCAAACCGCATTCAACACTGAAACACCGCCAACAGCATTTGAACATGAAGAAGTTCCAATTTCAAAATGGTTCAATTGGTTTCAAGAGCGAAACCGTCAGCAAGAAGTTCCAGTTCCAATAGCTGAGACAGTTACAAATCCCGAAAAGAAATTAACGTATGACGAGGCAAGGCAATTGAGCCAAAAGGAATGGAACGATTGGATAACTATACATGGCTCTTACGGCACAGAGCCGGGGCACCAATTGACGTATGGTGAAGCAAGGGGTTTAAGTGAAGAACAATGGAACAAATGGAGGGTTCTGCATGGCCGGCTGGATGCCCGGCAAGCGACCGATGAAAAAATGGCGCTGTCAGTTGGCCATCGGTTTCCACCGGAACCAAAACGAAGCGACCCAAAATATCAAGCATGGGATAATCCCGCCGGACAGGGCTATGGTTTCGCTCTGGATCATCTGCGCTGGGAGGAAACGGTTAAGCAAATTAAAGCTCAAATCGAAGCTGAAAAATTGACCCAAGATCGGAAACCAGCCGAACCACAATCAGCAAGTTCGCGAGAGTTTCCTGTCACAGATGAGATTGCACCCCGCTTTGGAATGATCCGGCCCAAGCAAGAGCCAGCCAATGAGGTCACGATTCAAGAGACCACCAAATCCCCCCGAAAAAATCCGAATGAATACACCATTCCGGCACGTGAGTTGCAGGACTTCGCGCAACACCGCCCGGCAATCCAAAGGCCAGCCGCATATAAAATCGCCACGCCAATCGAACAGTTTGCGAAATGGGTGGCTGATTTGTTGCGGAGAAACCAAACTTGTCACTGGTTTCCAGCGGGCCCCTTGAATTACGCTTTTACTCAAAACACATTCCTCTCAACTGGCTTGTGCCGCCAGATGGCCGACACGATTGAATCAAAGGGCTATTGTGTCGAACCGGATGTTCGCTTCGGAAGTGGCCCCTATGAATGGAATCAAACGCTCGCCTTGTTCAAACCGTTCGATGGTGATCCGCTCCAACCTTCGACGGCCTATCTTGGCGCGGCCAACCTGTTACGGCTTTGTATTCTCATCACCACCGCCGACGGTCAGATTGACCTTTGCGAGCTTGAAGTGTTTCACCAGGCAATCGAAAACCAGACTGGCCTTACGCTTACAGATCACAAGCGGTTGCTCGTCTTGGAACAATTATTTCCAAACGCGCCGCGCAGCGGGACACGCTGGTTGCCTTGCGGGAAAAGGAGCTTGGCCGTCCACTGTCCAAACGCGAGGTGGCGCAGGTCGTGCATCAGCACCGCTCCAAAAAACAGCGGCACATTGACCCGGACGCACTCCGCCAATACCAGCTTGAGCAGTTGCCGCCCGAAGGGCGGCTCCAACTGGAAAAGTTAAAAGAGCGGGCAATGGCCGCGCCCCGGCAGCCCGTCATTTCGCCGCCAGTCCCGGCGGCGAATTGGATCGCCGTCGTCCGGCTCGCGTTGCTCGCCACCCGTGCGTTCAACGTCAACGCTTACCTGTTTTCCCCGCAGCTTTCATGGCCGCAGCGCGTTTGCCAGGCCGGAAGATTTTTGCGGCACATCCAGCGCACAAAGTCTTTTTTGCGCTACGCGCAAAACACACGAAACAAAGAATTTAGCCGTTGAAAAGAAAATCCAGCCAAACACAAAAATTGAAATGAAGCACGAAAGAAACATCACTTTTTCCCCGGCGGCAGCAGTGCTTGGGTGTTCATCACCCAAGACTCGCCATTGTTGCCGTCCGGGGAACCCGGCGTTCAGAAGCCATCGGCGCGTGAAGGAAAATCCGGCCAAACACAAAAATTAGAAATGAAAATCCAAATCAAATGTTCCCCCGGCGGCGGCGGTGTGAGGCTGCCCCACATTCACTCACCTTGCACGGCTGCTGTCCGGGGGAACCCACCTTCAATCATCGTAAAACACCAAACTTAAAATCACAATGAAAACCGAGAATCAAACGTGTTACGAAACCGCCGAGCAGAATTTGTTCACGCGGTTTGAAACCGGAACCCAGGGAGATTATTTGCTGCCCTATTCCGGGCTTTTGTTCGCCCATCTGGCCCCGCCCGCATCGGCGGCGGCGGAAGACGAAACCCTCACGCTGATCTACGTCACCCACACCGTGACCCTCACGGGAACAAAACTTTCGGCCCTTTTGGAAACGATCTCCAAGGGACGCGCCGAGACCATCCGCGCTGGCAGCAGTCAGCCGGGTGGAAACACAAACCCGTCCATCCGGGAAATCCAAATCACGGAGGGACATGCAGAATCAGGAATCCAATGAATGCAAATCTAAAAAACAGCGAAACGCCCGTCCTGGCCGTCGGCCAGATTGACGGGGAAACCTTCCAAGCCGAGTTGTTTCCGCAGGCGCAAATCGTCCTTTGTTATAGCCCATCGCCGGACAATATCCTGTCCATCGTGGACACAGAGCGGCAGGCGAAGCCCATCGCTGTCCGATTACTCACCCAGCATTGGTTGTTCATTCCGCTCACACATTGGCTCTTTGTGGAAGTGCAATCCTGTTTCGGCAAGGTTCGCGCCCGAAAAGTTACAGGATTGCGAATCCGCAACGGCGGGCGCTCCGCCCATTACGAAGATTTGTCGCCGCAGGAATCGCACCTTCTGAAGCCCCGGCTTAAACGATTCCAAACGCGATTGAACGCCTCGAAAAAAACTCAACAGGAGGCATTCCAACACTTTCCATCCGCTTAATTCATGTGTGGATGGAAACACACTAACTAACATGAAGAACGTAAACGTAGAAACATAACATGGTATGAAAACATACACGCAACAACTAACGGAGATAGCTCAAATGGCGCAGAGGCAACGCTTCTCGAAACTTGCTCAATTCGCCGATTCCCTGGCAGCGGGAACAGTCGAGTTGAATGCAAAATCGGTGACCAGACTGAAGGCGCTCACAGATGCAACCAAGCATGACCTGCTTTCGGTTCTGTTCTGTGAGTTTTGTTTGAACCTCCCCGTTGAATGCCGACCCAAATAGGTGAATAACGGGACGACACCAACACCTACCTAAAGCGGTAGGCAATCCGAAAGCGGCGGCGGTGCAGTGCCGCCGCCGCGTCTCGGAAAATCCCATCAAACACGAATTTTAGAAAATTATGAATCCAATCAACATCGAAGAAGCAAAACAGCAGCTTGGCGAATTCGTCAAAGCCTATCAGCGGCCGCTGCGCGGAAAAACCGCCGTCCTGTCGCCGTTGCGCGACGAACTCATGGCACTGGACGCCAAGGGCGCGACCAGTGGAGAAATTGCAGCGGCACTGGCCCAATTTCAAATCACCGTTTCCAAAGATACCGTTGCCCGGTTCCTGCGCATCGAAAAGCGGAATGAACGCAAGAAACCCACCACGTCACCGGCGCGCAAAACCATGTTGCCCCGCATTCTGCCGCCAAACCAAAAATAGATTTCCGTCAAACACAAACAAACAACAAAACAAAACCCATGAAACTACTACAACTATTCCGCAAACCACTCGCGCCCTGGGATGACCAGCGCGCGTTAATCAAATGGAACAATAACGAGCCGTGGACCATCGGCGACTCGTTCGAGGGCGTGCAGGTGTTCGGCGACACCGGTTCGGGCAAAAGCTCCACCAGCGCAAAGGTTATCGCCGCCTCGATGCTCCGCGCGGGCTATGGCGGGCTGGTGCTCACGGTCAAAGCGGAGGACGGCGAGGACTGGCGAACGTGGCTGGAGGAAAATGGCCGCGCCCAGGACGGCATCTTTTTCGACTACGGCAGCGGCCTTTGCTTCAATTTCCTGGATTATGAATTGCGCCGGGGGCAGGAACTTGGCTTGGGCAGCCACGACGCGGCGAAAATTCTTTCGGAATTGATTTCACTGGCGCAACGCGGCGCGGGCAAAACGGACGATTTCTGGACGCACGCCGCCAATGAAATGGTGGCGCACGTCCTGGAATTGCTCCGGGCGGCGGATGAAATCCCCAGCTTGAAGCTGGCCAAGGAAATCATTGAATCCGCGCCCCTATCGCCCGACCAGACCCGCGACGGGCAATGGCAGGCGCAGTCCCGATGCTGGGCGGTGATTCAAAAAGGACGGACAAATGCGGCGGGCGCGACGGATTTTGCGCAGGCCGAAAATTACTGGTTGCGCCAGTTCCCGGCAATGGCGGAGAAAACGCGCTCTTCCATCGTCGCCACGTTCACGGCATCCGTGGCGCGGCATTTTTGTTCATCCGCCGTCCATCCGCTTTTCGGCGGACAAACCAACGTGTCGCCGGAGGATATTTTCGACGGCAAGATCATCATCGTCAATCTGCCGGTGAAGACTTATGGCGAGGCCGGGCGGTTTGCCGGCATCATCTGGAAATACTGTGTGCAGCTTGCCGTCGAGCGGCGGCGGGACAAACAACGCCCGGTGTTCATTTTCGCCGACGAGTGCCACAACTTTCTCACCGACTACGACCAGTTGTTCCAAACCTCGGCGCGTTCCAACAAGTGCAGCGTGGTTTATCTGACGCAAAACATCCAAAATTATTACACCCTGTCGCCCGGCGCGGCGGGCAGGAGCCGCGTGCTGTCCATGTGCAATTGTTTGAAGACCCGGATCCTCCACCAATGCAGCGACCCGGAAACGCGCAACTGGTTTGCCGAGGCCATCGGCAAGCATTCCGTAACCAAGCCGAGTGAAACCAGGAATTATGGCACCGGCAAGCCCAACTGCTCGATTAACGAGACACCGACGTTCGATTTCTGGGTTCACCCGGACTTGGCCACCAGTTTGAAGACGGGGGGCATCGCCAACAACTATCAGGTGACGGCCATCGTGACGAAGGCGGGGAAAATGTTCCGCAACGGGAGTCCTGCCATCCGCGCCCGGTTTGACCAGCGCAAATTTGAACCCCGCTATTGGCCCAACTACACCGTGGTTGCCATCCCCAAGCCCAAACCCACGGAATGAGTCAGCGCGGTTTCTGGCGGTCACGCCACCTGCAAAAGAACGTGACCGCGAGAAAACCCAGGCAAAAGAAACCTAAAAATGTTGAGGCGGATATGCGAAACAGATTTTTCATAATCAAAGGCAATTTGAGTTCTGGTTTAATTCAAAACGAAAGGAGGTTGAGGATATGAATCATTGGTTATCACGCAGGGAGGCTGCCCGGAAGATTTCCGTTTCGGTGGACACGATTGAGCGCCGTTCGGTTCCGTGGCAGGAAGAGCCGGTTCCGGGGAAACTTCGTTACAAGCTGTTGAAGCTGGGCGAGGACACGCGGCAGGAACGCCGTTATTTTGAGCCGGACATTGAGGCCCTGTTAATGCTGAATTGATCGCTTCCCAAGCGGGCTTGCCGGATTCCGGCAACCACTTCAATTTTGGTCCCTCTTCCAGCAACCAATGCGGCGGCACACCGCCATACACCGACGCGAGAGTTTTGCCGGCGGAGGTGTGCCCTATTTCATAGGCGATTTGCACGTCAGGAATTCCATGTGAACGGCGCGCCGTAACGTAAAATGCACGCATGGCGTGGCTCGTAATTTTCTTGCCGATTTTTTCACGACGGAGTTTCAAGGCATGCCCCAGCGCTCCGCTATTGGCACATTTGTTATCCGGGTCACGGTAATTCGGAAAGAACCACGGTGAATCGGGATACCGCTGCTGGTGCCATTCCCTGTGGGCTTTCAGCCACGCCGCCAGCCCTTCATGTATCCGCACGAACGGGTTCACTGCTTCTTGATTCTTGGCCCGGCGCACACACAGGGACTTGCCATCGTTGGTGATCCAACCCGCGTCATAAGGCTGGGCGTCCATCCTCATCCGCAAGGCTTCACATGTCCGCAAGCCGGTGAACGCTTCAAACATCATTTGCCAGCCTAGTGTTTCAGCGCGGATGTCGGCGAACAGCAAAGACGCAACCTCGTGCAGAGCCTCGGTGTCATGCGGCATGAATTCCCGGCAGTGCCGGACATTCTTGGCCGAGCAATAGCGTGGCCGGCGAAAGTTAATCGGGTTTTGCTGGATCAAATCGCAACGCATTCCCCACAGCAAGGCATTGCTTAAAGTGTTTAACTCCATGTCCACCGACCGGTCGCCCGTTCCGCGTGTGATATGTTCTTTTCGCCACGCGTGGTATCTATCCAAGAGCGCCAACGAAATTTCCGTGACCAGATATTTGCCCAGGAATTTCATCAGCAACTTGCAATTGTTCGTCTCGCCTTCCAGCGTCCGCCCCTGCCGAAGCTGCCGGTAACGGTCGGGATAACCGTCTTTTTGATAGCGCTGGAGGATGTCCCCGACCGTCAAATTGATTTTTGTCTTTTCCGCCTCGATTACTTTTAAGCCGGAGCGGCGTTTGTGCAGTTCCTCGCGGGCGTGTTTCAGGTTTTTAGTTTCGAGGGAGCGCCAAGTTCGTTTGCCCCGGACTTTGGGGCGTTCAAAATAAGTGCCCGAATCAAGGTTGCGGTAAATCCCGGCTTCCACATGCTCAAATTGAGCCGCGCCGGCCTTGCTGACTTCGACTTTCGTTTTCATTCGCGTTTTGTTTGGCGCGATTTCACGAGCAAATGCCGCCTTACGAAAAGTCGTGGACTAAATTGTGGACTAAATCGTTTTTTCCGGTCAGAGGGGTCGTCAGAAACACCTTGATTTTATTGGCGCATCCGGCAGGACTCGAACCTGCAACCATCTGATCCGAAGTCAGAAGCTCTATCCAATTGAGCTACGGATGCGCGCGACGCCATTGTGCCGACTTTCCCGCGGCGATAAAGTGGATTCATCGCGCCGTAATTTGAACGAAGGCGGATTCACGCCGGTTGACTTCGCCCTTTGCTTTGTTAGCGTAATCACGCATGACGAACAGGTCGTTCTCGCGGCTCGTCAAAATCCTGACCGGCGTCCACACCGGCGCGGAAACCGAATTCAGCCGGCTGGAACGGTTCGCGCATTTCTGGGTGCTCGTCGGCAGAAGCTTCGTGCGCAACCGCTGTCCGGTCCGCGCCGCGGCGCTGTCCTACACCACGCTGCTGGCGCTCATCCCGTTGCTCGTGGTGGCCATCAGCGTCACCAGCAGCCTGCTCAAAAGTCAGGGCGAGGAAAAAATTTACGAGG